>PPYE01432447.1_pt1 | contig 78470 bp, 76 predicted proteins | sample 1559881 | NCBI WGS metagenome assembly PPYE01 (sample SAMN08240022, study PRJNA423297) | Human gut metagenome, whole genome shotgun sequencing project. | reverse complement strand
CCTCGCAAATGCCTCAACTGGAACTCCCCCTCTGAAATCTTTTCCAATTTGCTGTTGCACTTGACTTGACAAGATGCCGGACAGCGGGAGGGAAAGATGGTATAATGGGCAAAAAGAGCTAGCTCTTTTTGTTTTGCTTGACAGGAACACAAGCAAAACAAAAAAGGGGTACCGGACAGAGAAGAAAGGAGCAGACCAAATGCGAAACAGAACACCCAAACTGCTGGCCCTCGCCCTGGCCGCCGTGATGACGATGGGGATGACGGTGAGCGCGGCAACAACAAATGTTAATTCTGGAGATACGATGCAGAACAACAATGGTATTGTGATGTATAACTATGGCGAGGTGATAAACAACAATAGTGTTGTGCGAAACAACCATGGGACAGTACAAAACAACAACAATAATGGTATTGTGATGTATAACTATGGCGAGGTGATAAACAACAATAATGCTGTGCAAAACAACCATGGGATAGTACAAAACAACAATGGGATTGTACAAAACAACTATGGCACCGTGAAAAAGGTTGATGGTGGCTATGTGGTGAACAATTTTGGCGGAGATGTGGAAGGAGGAGCCATAAACCAATACTGCGAACTGCCCATTCCGCAGAATTTTAGCTATGAAGGCGCGAAAAAGTCGGATGACAGGTGGTGGATAAATTTTCTTGCGACCGTGACCATCAAGGCGGCTGATGGTTTCTACTTTGCTAGCGCAAGCATTTCAGGAGGCTTGGGAACAATCACGGTGGCGGACGATCACAAAAGCTGCACCCTGTCCAATGTGACCGGCAGTTTGGCCAATGGTGGCTTGACACTGGATGTACAGGAGGGTGAGTACACACCTGAACAACCTGAACCCGAGCCGGAACCGGAACCGACCCCAACCCCCGACTCAACGCCAACCACCCCGCCGGCGGACACCAGCACCGCCACCGAACCTGCTTCCGCCCCCACCGTCCAGCAGATGGAGCAGCGCGAGCGCCCCGACCCGCAGGACGTGGAAGCTGCCGAGCGGTACAACTTCTGGATGGATGTAAAATCCGATGTGCGCATCGCCGCTGACGGCAAGACGCTGCGCGTCCATGTCCCCGCCGACTACACCAATATGCCCGCCAGCGTGATGGAGGTCATCCGCCTGCAGGACGAGGACATCACCGTCGACCTGCGCTGGAGCGGCGAACAGCTCATCATCACCCCCGCGACGGCCCAGCGCAAAACGGCGCTGAAGGCGTTTTGGACCTTTGACCAGCTTTGCGAGCTGTACGCACAGTAGCGAGGGGCGCTGCCCCTCTGCGCTCCCCAAGTGGGGGCCAAAGGCCCCCGAAGCAAGTCATCAGACTTGGCTTCTGCCCCCGAGAGGAGGGCGCTCCGCCCCTCCACCCCGGGTGATTTTACGGGGCTGGTAGCCCCTGCGCCCACCGGCAGGCGCTCCGCGAGAGCATGGCTTTGCCATGCTCGGCACCCGGGTGACTTTCTTATGAGAAGAAAGTCACCAAAGACTCACCAGGGACCTCCTGGTCCCTGGACCTCCGGCGAAGGGGGCGGAAGTAAAAGCGTTCCGCTTTAACTTCTGCCCCCTTTGATCCCCCGGCTTTCTGCCCTAGCGGTATTGGTTGCGGTAAATAAAACCCTCAAGCATCCTCGAAGTCAATCCTGCCGTGCCACGGATTGAAAGTAGAGAGTGTTCCCTCGAAGGAACTAAAGGGAAGAATAAAGACCGATTTGCCCACAAACTCAAAGTGGCAAATCGGTCTTTTTTTGTGGCTGAAAGCCCTTCTAGGGGGTAGCAGCACAATGTGCTGCAGGGGGAGCGAAGCGTCCCCCTCTGGGAGATTCTTTGGTGACTTTCTCATCGGGGAGAAAGTCACCCGGGGTTGGAGGGGCGGAGCGCCCTCCCCATGGGTGGAGTGCAGAGGGGCAAAGCCCCTCTGCACTCCCCCTTGACTTTTGGAGAGTAATCGAGTATACTATAACTGAAAGTTAGCAAATGCTAACCTAAATGGAAGGAGAGGATTTCTTTGACAAATGCACTTCTCTGGGCCTTGACCGGCACCGGTTTTACCTTTCTGATGACAACGCTGGGTGCGGCGATGGTCTTTTTCTTTAAAAAGCAGGTCAGCGCCAATATTCAAAAAATCTTTCTGGGCTTTGCCGCCGGGGTGATGATCGCCGCCTCGGTCTGGAGCCTGCTGATTCCCGCCATGGAGGAGGCAGAAGCCGCCGGTACCCCCGGCTGGCTGCCGGCGGCGGGCGGGTTTATCCTCGGCATCGCCTTTTTGATGCTGCTGGACAGCCTGCTGCCCCATCTGCACCCCGGCGCGCAGGTGGCGGAGGGCATTTCCAGCAACTGGAAGCGCACCACCATGCTGATGCTGGCGGTCACGCTGCACAATATCCCCGAGGGCATGGCGGTCGGCCTTGCCTTCGCCCTGGCGGCCCAACATTCGCAGCAGGCCGGCTACACCGCGGCGCTGGCTCTGGCGCTGGGCATCGGCATCCAGAACTTCCCCGAGGGCGCGGCTATCTCGCTGCCGCTGCGGCAGGAGGGCTTTAGCCGGTTCCGCAGCTTTGTCTACGGGATGCTTTCCGGCATCGTGGAGCCGGTGTTCGGCATCCTGGTGGTGCTGGCGGCGGGCAGCATCCAGCCGCTGATGCCGTGGCTGCTCAGCTTTGCGGCGGGCGCGATGATGTATGTGGTGGTCGAGGAGTTGATCCCCGAGGCGCACCTGGGCGAGCACTCCAACGTCGGCACCCTCGGCGTGATGGGCGGCTTTCTGGTGATGATGGTGCTGGACGTGGCGCTGGGATAATCGGAAATAAAAATTCCATCGAAAAAAACAGGCGCAGCCGCTGTCAAAAGTGGCTGCGCCTGTTGTCTGTTTTTTAAAAAATCAGCGAACCGACCTGGAAGATGATGGTGCCCACGATGTAGGCCGCCAGCGTCTGGTAGGCGGCGGTGAGGATGGCCTCCTTCATCGAGCCGAGCTCCCGGCGGGAAGCGGCGAAGGCCGCTACGCAGGGCATGTACAGGATGGTGAAGGCCAGGAAGCTGAAGGCGCTCAGCGGGGTGAAGATCTGCGCGAGTGCGGCGCTCAGCTGGGCGTCGGTGGTGGAGCCGGTGAGGATGGTCAGGGTGCTGACCACCGATTCCTTGGCAGTGAAACCGGTGATGAGGGCGGTGGAGGCGCGCCAGTCGTTGAAGCCAAGCGGCGAAAAGACCGGGGCAATCACCGAGCCGATCGAGGCCAGGATGCTGTCGGCGCTGTCCGCCACCATATTGAGCCGCCAGTCAAAGCTCTGCAAAAACCAGATGACAATCGATGCAATGAAGATGATGGTGAAAGCCTTGTGCAAAAAGTCTTTGGCCTTTTCCCACATGTGGAGCAGCACGCTCTTGGCGTCGGGCAGGCGGTAGGCCGGCAGCTCCATGACAAAGGGCACCGAATTGCCCTGGAAGATGGTCTTTTTCAGCAGTAGCCCCGAGAGGATAGCAACCACAATGCCCAGCACATACAGCGACACCATCACCAGCGCGGCGTGGTCGGGGAAGAAGGCCGCGGTGATCATGCCGTAGATCGGCAGCTTCGCGCTGCAGGACATGAACGGGGTGAGCACAATGGTCATCTTGCGGTCGCGGTCGCTGGAGAGGGTGCGGGTAGCCATGATGGCCGGCACACTGCATCCAAAGCCGATCAGCATCGGCACAAAGCTGCGGCCGGAAAGGCCGATCTTGCGCAGCAGCTTATCCATGACAAAGGCGACCCTCGCCATGTAGCCGCTGTCCTCCAGCAGCGACAGGAAGAAGAAGAGCAGCACGATGATCGGCAAGAAGGAGAGGACGCTGCCCACGCCCGCGCACACGCCGTCGATGATGAGCGAAACAAGCCACGGGGTGACCTGCATCCCGGTCAGGGTGGCGGAGAGCCAGGCGGTGAACTGGTCGATCCAGGCGCCCAGCAGGTCCTGCAGCGGCGCGCCGATGACCGAGAAGGTCAGCCAGAAGATGACGAGCATGATGAGCAGGAAAACCGGGATGCCAAAGTATTTGCTGGTCAGCACCTGGTCGATCTTTTCGGAGCGCAGCTGCTCGCGGGTTTCCTGATGCTTGACCACGCACTGGGCGCACAGATCCTCGATGTAGCTGTAGCGCATGTCGGCCAGGGCCGCTTCGCGGTCGGTGCCCAGCTCCTCCTCCATCTGCTCGACGATGTGGTCGATGATGTGGATGTCGCCCATATCCAGATCCAGCGCCTTAAACATCGGCTCGTCGCCCTCCACCAGCTTGGTGGCGGCAAAGCGAGTCGGGTAGCCGGCAGCCTGGGCGTGGTCCTCAATGATGTGCGCGATTGAATGGATGGCGCGGTGGACAGCGCCCTGACAGAAGTCCATTTTCTGGGTGGGCTTTTTGTCGTGGACGGTCTTGATGACGACGTCCAGCAGGTCGGAGATGCCCTCCCCCTTGGCGGCGGAGATCGGGATGACCGGGATACCCAGCCGCTCCGAGAGCTTTTTGATGTGGATGCTGTTGCCGCTGGCGCGCACCTCGTCCATCATATTCAGCGCCAGGATCATCGGGATGTTCAGCTCCATCAGCTGCAGGGTCAGGTAGAGGTTGCGTTCCAGGTTGGTGGCGTCGACGATGTTGATGATGGCGTCGGGATGCTCCTTGATTAAAAAGTCCCGGGTAACCACCTCCTCGGAGGTGTAGGGGGACAGCGAATAGATGCCGGGCAGGTCGACCAGCACCGCATCCTTATATTTGCGAATGGGGCCCTCCTTTTTCTCGACGGTGACGCCGGGGAAGTTGCCGACATGCTGGTTGCTGCCGGTCAGGGCGTTGAAGAGGGTGGTTTTGCCGCAGTTCTGGTTGCCGGCCAACGCGAGAAGGAAACTCATTGTACCGAATCCTCCTCGATCTCAATTTTTGCCGCGTCCTCGGCGCGGATGGTCAGCACATAGCCGCGCAGGTACAGCTCGATGGGGTCGCCCATCGGCGCCACCTTGCGGACCATCACCTTGGTCTTGGGGGTCAGCCCCATGTCCAGCAGCCTGCGGCGCAGCGCGCCATCCCCGCCCACAACGGTGATGATGCCGCCCTGTCCGGGTTTCACACAGTCCAATGTCATAATCAATCCTCCCAATTACACAGTTGTTAGCCTATGCTTACATTTTAATCATTTCCAAAGATGTTGTCAATAGCTAACGGGCCGGTTTTGAAGGGCAAAGAGCGATTCATTTTGGGCAGATTGCAGGGTGCTGGACTTTTTGAGACATTTCTGCTAGACTGAAAGAGAAAGGGGGAGGGAGAACAAATGATCCGTTTTGAACAAACCTTCGATGCGGCCGCGCTGGACTATGACAGCAGCCGACCGCTCTATCCCGCCGCGCTGTATACCGATCTGCTGCGCCATGTGCCGCTGACCGCGCAGAGCCGCGTTCTGGAGATTGGCCTTGGAACCGGGAAGGCTTCGGAGCCGATTCTGCGGACAGGCTGTTCCTTAACCGGGCTGGAACCGGGGAGCAATCTGGCGGCGCTGGCAGCCGAGCGGCTAAAAGGATACGCTAACCTCTCTCTGCTCAACTGTACCTTGCAGGACTATACGGGGGAGGGCGCGCCATTTGATCTGATCTACGCGGCCACCGCATTCCACTGGATAGAGGAAGAATACGGATACCGCCGGGTGCTTGAGCTGCTGAGGGAGGGCGGCAGCTTTGCCCGCTTTGCCTACCACGCGGGCAGCGACCGGAGCAGGCCGCAGCTGGCGCAGCAGATAGAGTCGCTCTACCAGCAATATATGCGCAAGGGGGACAAACCATCCCTGCCCCCGAAAGAATTTGGCAGGGAGGACGCCGAGGCGCTCGCCGGTGTCGCGCTGCGGTATGGATTTGTCGAGCCGCGCAGTTTTCTCTATCAGATGACAAAGGATTTTTCGGTGGAGGAATATCTGGCGCTACTGCGCACCTATCCCGACCACATGGCTCTTCCGGAGCAGAAGCGGGAGGGGCTGTTTGCAGGGATTGCCAACGCCATCCAACAACACGGCGGTACCCTGACCGTTTTCTACACGGTAGATATGGAGCTGGCGCAAAAGCCGGAGAAATATTAGAGCAACGAAAAAAGAGTGTGGGTTTTCCCACACTCTTTTTTTATCCTTCGTTGAGGTCGAGGTTTCTGACCTTGCGGCGCAGCGGCAGAACGCTTGCGGCCGAGACGTTGATTCCGTCCACGCCGGAGCGGATGAACCATCCCAGCAGGCTCTCGTCGTCGGCCATGTCGCCGCTGATGGTCACCTGGATGCCTGCATTGTGCGCGGCGGCGATCACCATCTGGATCATCCGCATGACGGCAGGATGATGGGTGTTGTAGTAGCGGGTGACCCGCGGATTCTGCCGGTCCACCGCAAGGGTGTACTGCACCAGGTCGTTGGTGTCGATGTGGAAGAAGTTGACCTTCTTGGCAAGCTCCGGGCTGAGGATGACCGATGCCGGCGTCTCGATGACAAGGCCGATGCCGACCTTCGGGTCAAACGGCAGCGCGTCGCGCACCAGCGACTCCTGGGCCTTGTGCACATGGGAGAGGATCTGCTCGAGCTGCTCGACGCTGTCTACCATCGGGAACAGGATGCTTACCGGGCCGTACACCGAGGCGCGGTAGATGGCGCGCAGCTGGGTCTGGAACATCTCGGGTTTTGCCAGGCAGATGCGGATGGAGCGGAAGCCCATCGAGGGGTTGACTTCCGGCTTCTGTTTGAGCTGCAGCGGGAAGCGGTGCGGCTCCTGCTGATTGGGGCTGATGGACTGCTCGGTCAGCTTGCGCGCGCCAAAATCCAGCGTGCGGATGACGGTGCGCTTGCCGTTCATCTGGCGGATGACTTCACGGTAGGCGTTGACCTGCTCCTCCTCGCTGGGCAGGTCCGGGCGCTTGAGGTACAAAAATTCGCTGCGCATCAGTCCCAGACCGTCCGCGTCGCTGCGGATGACCTGCTCGATGTCCAGCGGCTCGGTGATGCTGGCGTAGATGTGGATCTCCCGCCCGTCGATAGTGCGGTTCGGTTTGCCGATCAGGTAGCTCAAGCCGCGCAGCTTCTCCTCCTCGCGGCGCTTTTTCTCGCGCAGGCGGCGCAGGGTCAGCTCGTCCGGGTCGATATAAAGTCTGCCCGCATAGGTGTCCACCGCCGCCACATGTCCCTGCAGCTGGCGGTGCAGCTGTTCGCCCACGCCCAGCAGATAGGGGATGTTGCGGTCCTTGGTGATGATGGCCGCGTGGGAGGTCTCGGAACCGGAGCGGGTGACAAAGGCCAGCACCTTTTCACGGGGGATCTGAATCACCTCGCTGGGCACCAGTTCCTCCGAGGCCAGAATGGAGGGCTCCGACGGTTCAAAGTGTTCCACCTTGCCGTAGGTCAGAATGGAGATCAGGCGGTGGGAGACGTCCAGAATGTCCGCCGCCCGCTGCTGCAGATAGGGGTCCGGCAGCGCCGAAAAAACCTCATAGAAGGAGCGGGCGGTCTGCTGCACCGCGTACTCGGCGTTTGCCTGTTGGTTTCTGATGATGTCCAACACGTAGTTGTTGAAATCCTGGTCCTCCAGCATCATGTGATGGGCCTGAAAGATGGCGGCGTTTTCACTGGAGACCTCCCGCTTGGCCAGCTCGTGCAGCGCCTGCACCTGCAGCAGCGCCTGCTCCTTGGCGCGCAGGTAGCGGAGCATCTCCTCACCGGCGTCCTGAACTGCTTCCTTCTGAATCTGGAAGGGCTCCCGCTCGTAAAAGACCAGCCGTCCCACCACAATGTCCTGAAAGACACCCGTTCCCTTCAGCGATACCATTTCGTTTCCTCCTTCCTTTTCTTTTTCCTGTATAATTTTATTAAACCCCTTTTTCATTAAAAGCGCAAGGGGATTTGCGGCCTTTCATAAAAACAGTATAATTCTGCGGTCTGGATTTGGGAATTTCTGCCTTTTTCCGCCTGGCTCTGAGGAGAAAAGCGTCACGCAAAATCAAAATTTTGCAAAGGAAAGAAAGCGAACGCTCCCAAAATGATTCATTTTTACAACAAAAAAATCTTATTCTTCATTGACAAAAAAGGCTTGCGGTCGTACAATGATTTTGGACAAAATTTTTAAATTTGGAGGGATTTGTCTTGAAACTGATCGATATGCACTGCGATACCCTGCTGGGCACCGCCTACGGAGAAAAGGTGGACCTGTACGAAAACAAGAAGGCCGTCGACTTTAAGCGCATGAAGGCTGCGGGATTTTCCGCGCAGTTTTTTGCCATGTGCCTGATGCCGGAGCAGAGCTTTGCGGAAAAGGGCCTGCAGAAGCCGGACGACATGGAGTTTATGACCGCACTGTCCGACTGTCTGTACCAGAATCTCGAAAAATACAGCGACGTCGCCGCCTTTGCCGGCAACCGCGACGACCTTGTCCGCAACGAGCGGGAGGGAAAACTTTCCTGCTTTTTGACTGCGGAGGATGGCAACGGCATCGGCGGTAAGCGCGAGGGCCTGGAAAAGATGTACCAGATGGGTGTGCGCCTGATCTCCATCACCTGGAACATGGAGAACTGCCTGGGTTATCCCAACTCCTTCGATCCGGAAAAGATGGCGCTGCCGCTCAAACCATTTGGCTGTGAGATGATCGATGCGATGAATAAGATGGGCGTTATCGTCGACGTCTCCCACCTGTCGGACGGCGGCTTCTGGGATGTTGTTCGCATCTGCAAGGAGAACCACAAACCGTTTGTGGCTTCCCACTCGGCCTGCCGCGCCCTTACCCCCCATTCCCGCAACCTCACCGATGAGATGATCCGCGCCATCGCCGAGTGCGGCGGCACCATCGGTTTAAACTACTCCGCCGGATTTATTTCGCCGGACATCCACTCCCACACCAGCCGCATCGACGACATGGTTCGCCACATGAAGCACCTGTATCAGGTCGGCGGAATCGAATGCATGGCGCTGGGCGGCGACCTGGACGGCATCCGCGGCGACCTGGAGATCGACTCGACCGACAAGACCCTCTGGCTGCTGGAGCGCCTGAAGAAGGAGGGCTTCACCGAAAGCCAGATCGACAAGATCGCCTACGACAATATGTTTAGGCTGATTGGGGAGACGCTGTAAGCCACCGATTAGAAAGAAATATTTTATCCACGATGAAAAAACAGCCGGCTCATCGCCGGCTGTTTTTTTCATCGCTTTTGCTAAATTTTTTCCTCCCATTCCTCCAATCCCAGCAGCACATCCGCACGGATATGAAAGAAGCGGCAGAAGACGCAGAGCTCGATGTCGGTGACAAAGCGCTGGCCTGACTCGATGCGCTGGATGGCGTTTTTATCCAGGTCCAGTCCCAAAAGCTGCAGCTGGTCGGCCAGGGCGCGCTGGGACAGCCGCTGCTGCTTGCGCAAAGCGGTGATCCGGGGGCCGCACAGATTGTTTTTTCCATCCTTTGTCTTGTTGATGAACATAAAACACCTCCTAAAATGACATTTAGTGCTTGTCGTTTTAGGTATTTTATGCTATAATGCCTCTTAGAATGACATTTACTAAATGTCAAAAGGAGGAGTATTGATGGCAAAAATTGTTTTGGTCGAACAGGATAAAGTTTCGATCGGGATGGATGACGGCGCAATCAAGGAAGTGCGGACGGACGACCTGAATTTTGTCCCCCATGTTGGGGATGAGGTGGAGGTGTTTGAGACCGAAAGCCGGACCATCATCAGCAAGAAAGAACAGAAAAAGGATGCTGTGCCGGAAGGAGGAATTCACATCAATCTGTCCAATGCACAGAACATCGGCGCCGGGCAGGTGCAGTATGCGCCGGGCAAGGTGGTCAAAAAACTGGTCTATTGCCTGTTGGCTTTCTTTTTGGGTTGGGCAGGCATCCATAAATTTTATGCGGGGCGCATCGGTGCCGGTATCGTTTACCTGCTGTTCTGCTGGACAGGAATTCCGGCAATTATCGCTTTTATCGAGTTTATCATCGGCCTGTGCAAAAAGGCGGATGCAGCAGGAAATATTGTGGTCTAAACAAAAAAAGCTCTCCAGATGGAGAGCTTTTTCTCTGTCTATGAAATTATCTATTTTACCTCCGGCACCTTGCGCAGCAGGACGTAGCCGATGATGAACAGCACCAGCAGCGCCAGGATGCCGTAGGTGGAGGAGCCCAGCGCCAGCGCGCAGAAGGACATGATGAGCGGACCGAAGAAATCGGCGAATTTGCCGAAGATATCGAAGAAGCCGAAGTACTCGTTGGATTCCTCTTTTGGGATGATGCGGCCATAGAAGGAGCGGGACAGCGACTGGATGCCGCCCTGCGCCATGCCGACAATCACCGCCAGCACCCAGAACTCCCAGCTCTGATCCAGCTGGTAGCCGAAGACGCAGATGCCGCAGTAGATCAAAATCGAGATGCGGATGACTTTGAGGGTGCCGATCTTTTCAGCGAGCCTTCCGGCAAAGATGGCGCAGGGGAAGGCCACAAACTGGGTCAGCAGCAACGCCAGAATCATGCTGGTGTCGCTGATGCCCACCTCGCCGCCGTAGGTGGTTGCCATCGAGATGATGGTGTACACGCCGTCGATGTAGCAGAAGTAGGCGAGGATAAAATAAAAGATGACCGGCTTCTGACGGATTTTTTTCAGCGTCTGCCCCACGCGGGAAAAGGCGTGCTTGACCTGGTTTTCCCTCCGTTCCAGGTAGTGGGTCTGCTGTACATTTTTGAGCAGCGGTATCGTCAGCGCGGCCCACCACAGGGCGGTGATGACAAAGGAGATCTGGGTGGCGGTCTGGGTGGAAAGGCCGAACGGGCGCACCAGAATCAGCAGGATGCCGGCGACAAAGGGGATGCAGCTGCCGATGTAGCCCAGCGCATAGCCGTAGGAGGAGACGCGGTCCATCCGCTCGTCGTTGGTGACGTCGACCAGCATCGAGTCATAGAAGATGTTGCAGGCGCTGTAGCACAGACGGGTCAGCACAAACACCAGCATATAGGAGATCCAGCTGCCGGTGAAGGAGAGAATCAGCAGCCCGGCAATGCCCAGCACCAGAAAGACCGAAAACATCCGTTTTTTCATGCCGCGGTAGTCGGCAAGCGCTCCCAGAAAGGGGGAGAGCACCGCCAGGATCAGGACGGCGGCGGAGGTGGCCAATCCCCAGATGCCCGAGGCGGTTGCCTCCGAGACCTGCTGCTCGGCCAGCGAGCGGAAGAAGATGGGGATGGTGGTGGAGATGAGCATGGTGAAGGCGGAGTTTGCCACGTCGTATAAGACCCAGCTCTTCTCCGCTTTAGAAAGCTTTGACATAAGACGCCTCCTGTTCTGTATCAAACAAATAAAGATTTTCCGTACCTTAAAATACCGGATTTTTCCCCCTCTGTCAAGAAAAACCGCGTATCAGAATGGTTAAATTTGCGCTTTCTCTGCTCTTCCATATGCCCCTCCTGACAATCTTTCCAAAGAAATGATCAAAAATTTGTGTTAAATTTTGACGAAATTGTATAAAAAACCTCTTCCCTTCCGGTGGCTGCGGTGCTACAATAAAGGCAAATACCGGAGTTTTGACAAAACTTCCGGAAAAAAAGGAGGCAGCTTTTTTATGAAACTTTACATCTCGGTCGACATGGAGGGCCTGGCAGGCATCACCAACTGGAAGGACGAAACCGAGGATCAGGTGCGTTTCCGCAAGGCGATGAACGAACAGGTGGAGTGGGTGCTGGAAGGCATCGCCAAATCCAAGCGCAACAAGGAGATCACCCACATCTACATTGCGGATTCTCACGGCGGCGGACAGAACCTTTCCTACGACGGGCTCAACGAGAAGGACTCCCGCGTATGGCTCGTGAGCGGCAGCCCGCGCCCGCAGTACATGATGCCGGCGATGGACGACAGCTTTGACCTCGCCTTTTTTGTCGGCTACCACGGCGGAGCAGGCGAGCGCGCAAGCTCGATGGACCACACTTATTCCGGCGCCTCGGTACAGAATGTCTACATCAACGGCAAGCTGATGAACGAGGCGACCATCAACGCCGCCTATGCCGGTATTGTCAATCACGTCCCGGTTGGCCTGGTCATCGGCGATTCCGGCCTGGAGAAGCAGCTCAAGGGCGACGGCATGATGCCATGGGTCGAGTTTGTCTGCACCAAGCAGTCGCTGGCGCGGTTTGCGGCGGTGTATAAGCCGAAGCAGATCATCCACGACGAGACCATCGAGGCGGTCAAGAAGGTGCTGGACGGCGACTGCAAGAGCACCCCGCTCTACCTGTTCGGCGCGCCGTACCACTGCCGGATGGATCTGACCAACACCGCCAAGTGCGACTATGTCCAGCAGATGCCGGGCATCCACCGCACCGGCGGCAGAACCGTCGAGTTTGAGAGCAGCAGCTTCACCGAGATCTTCAACGCCATCCACGGTGTGGCCAACATGGCCCGTCTGGGATAAGGACAGGAGGATGCAGGATGAAGCAGGCTCTGATTGTGGTCGATTATCAAAACGACTTTGTCGACGGCGCGCTCGGCTTTCCAAAGGCAAAGGAGTTGGAGGAGCCGATCTGCCAAAAGATTGAGCAGGCCCGCAAAGAGGGTGCGGAGGTGATCTTCACCTTCGACACCCACGGCGAGGACTACCTCTCCACCCAGGAGGGTAGAAAGCTGCCCGTTCCGCACTGCATGAAAAACAGCGAAGGCTGGCAGCTCTACGGCAAGGTAGCGGCGCTCAAAGAGGAGGGCGACCGGTGCTTTGACAAGCCCTGCTTTGGCTCCTGGGAGCTGGGCGAGTACGCCCGCCAGCGGCAGTTTGACAAGATCGAGCTGTGCGGCGTAGTCTCCAATATCTGCGTGCTCTCCAACGCGGTGCTGCTCAAGGCGGCGCTGCCGGAGGCCCAGCTGGTGGTGGACGCCCGCTGCGTGGCCAGCAACGACGACAAGGCCAATGAGGAGGCCCTCGATATGCTGCAGAGCGTGCAGGTCGAGGTCGTGGGTCGATAATTTGGAATATTGATCCTAAAAAATACAATGTGTAATAAAATAAGGCAAGGGGTGGGCATTGTGCCCACCCCTTGTGCAGGGAGGATACAGCAATGATTTACTTTAACTGCGATTATCTGGAGGGCGGACACCCGAAGATTCTGGAAAGAATGATGGAGACCAACATGGAGCAGCTGACCGGCTACAGCACCGACCATTACTGCGACAGCGCGCGGGAGAAGATTCGCCGCGCCTGCGGCCGGGAGGATGCCGATGTGCATTTTCTGGTAGGCGGCACCCAGACCAACCTCATCGCCATCGCGTCGGTCCTCAAGCCCTACCAGGGCGTGCTGGCGGCGCACGACGGACACATCGCCTGCCACGAGACCGGTGCGATTGAGGCCACCGGCCACAAGGTGCTGCCGGTTCCCTGCGTGGACGGCAAGATTACCGGCGACGAGGTCAGACAGTACTGCAGCGCGCACGCCACCGACACCATGCGCGAGCACACTGTCCAGCCGGGCATGGTTTACATCTCTTTCCCGACCGAGATCGGCAGCCTGTACACCAAGGCCGAACTGACCGACCTGAGCAACGCCTGCCGCGAGTGCGGCATCCCGCTGTACATCGACGGCGCGCGCATGGGCTACGGCCTGATGAGCCCCGAGGCGGACATCACCCTGCCGGAGCTTGCCAACCTGTGCGACATGTTCTATATCGGCGGCACCAAGTGCGGCGCCATCATGGGCGAGGCGCTGGTGATCCTGAATCCGGCGCTCAAAGAGGGCTTCCGCTATATCGTCAAACAGCACGGCGGCCTGCTTGCCAAGGGAAGATTTTTGGGGCTGCAGTTTGACACGCTGTTCGAGGACAACCTCTATTTTGAGATCTGCAAAAAGGCGGTCGATCAGGCGATCTCCATCCGCCATGCCTTTGAGCAAAAGGGCATTGAGATGGACGGTGACTCGATGACTAACCAGCAGTTTGCGGTTTTGACCCAGGAGCAGATGGAAAAGCTGGGCCAGAAGTACGCCTATGAGATTTGGGAGCGCCATGAGGATGGACGGGATGTCGTCCGCTTCTGCACCAGCTGGGCGACCAAAGACGAGAACGTCCAGGCGCTGCTGGCGGATATCGCAGCACTGTAAATCAAGGCAAATTGACACAGAAAGGAGGCGAGCGGATGAGCGAGAAGATGCGGCATCTTTACATTGCCAGCAACGTGACGGTGGGGGTGAGCTTCGTGTTCAGCCTGTTGCTGCACTTTCTGGGTTACAGCACACTGGCCCTGTGTGCCGCAGGCGTATGCGCAGCGGCGATGGTGGTGGGCCTTGTGTCGCTGGTTCTGCGGTCTGTCAAAAAGTAAAAAGGAAGAACCAAAAAGCTCCGGCGCGCTGCCGGAGCTTTTTATGGTCCTAGAGATTTATGCCCAGCGGAAATTTTCCTTGCCCGCGCCGACTTCAAAGTGGTATTTGGCGATGCCGAGGTCGATCTTGCTGTAAAAGCCGATGCCGGCCTTGGCGCTGACGGTGTTGCCCTGCAGGGAGAAGGTAAATTTCTGCTGGTTCATCGCGGTGGGCGCCAGCAGAGCGGCGTCGATTCCCTGAAGAAACCACGCCGGCGGACTGGACTCCACCTTCATGACGCTCTCCCGCGGCTTGGATTGGTGCGGGACACCCTGCGTCTGTCCATAGCCGATGGAGATGACCAGGCACAGCTTTTCCCCTGCGTCAATCTGGAAGGCGGTCTTGATCTTGCTGTAGGTCATGGCCACCCAGCAGGTGTTCAGGCCGAGCGACTGGGCATAAAGCACGACCTTTTCGCCGAAGTATCCGCTCTTTTCTTCCAGCTCACTGCCCTTTTTGCCGACAACCGCGATGTAATTTTGGACGCCGGAAAATTTTCCGTAGTGGGCCATCAGGCCGGAAAAGGCGTTCGGCTCGTTCAGGACCAGCTGCATGTGCAGCCTGCTTTCCCGGTTGCAGCTGTCAATGAAGGCGCGCAGAAGCTGGACGCTCTGCGGGTCGATCGGTTTTTCGAGGTAGGACCGGACCGAGTGCCGCTCCTTCATAGCCTGAAGCAAATTGGCCTGTTCCATATAGATTCTTCCTTTCATCGTTTGGTTGGTTGTGGATGAATGTTGGAGCGCAGTTTAGTCCTCCCCGCTCCTGTCCGGAACGTTCTTCATGAACTCCCGGATGTCGCCAAAAAGGGAAAGCAGATTGTCCAGTTCCCCCATCTCAGGGTCCAGATAGTAGTAGATGCAGGTCTTTTCCTTCCGGCTTTTGACGATGCCCACCTCTTTCAGGATTCGCATATGGTGAGAAATAGCCGGGCGGGAAAGATTGGTTTTCCGCGCCAGCTCGATGACGCGTTCGCCGCTGCACTTTTGCTGCAGCATGATGCAGATCAGGTGCTGGCGGGTCGGGTCCCCAAGCGCGGTCAGCACCTTTTGACAGGATTTGAATTTGCGCTCCAGACGGGCAGCATCCTCCGGCGTGTTGCGCATGCTAAGCCCCCTTTCTGTCAAAGTGGTTTCCTCCATTTTACCACGTTTTTTTCGAAAATGAAGATTGGTAAAGAAAATCAAGATGTTTGCCAGCGGCGCACAGTCCGCCTTTGGCGAAAAATACCAAAATCAATCCGGCGCCGCGGATGAAAATTTTGCCTCCAGTGTAAAGCAAAATGCCTTGACAGATGCGGACGGGTCGGGTATAATAGCAAAGGGAAATGCAGTAAAGGACTTTGCCTTTACACCTTGAACCGGGATGCCCGCAGCAAAAGGGGGCCGCGCAATGCCGAAGAATCTGGAAATTTCCATCCTGCTCGATTATTATGGTCAGATGCTGACCGAAAAGCAGCGGGAAGTGGCGCAGCTTTATTACAACGAGGACCTTTCGCTGGCGGAGATCGCTCAGTTTGCCAACATCACCCGCCAGGGTGTGCGGGACAGCATCAAGCGCGCGGAAGGCACGCTGTTGGAGATGGAGGAGCGGCTGGGCCTGGCAAGAAAGTTCAGGGTTTACCGCCAAAAGCTCGAACAGATTGTGGACTGCGCCAATGAGATTGCATTCGAGGCCGGGCGCTATCCCGGCAGCCGCAAGATCGAGCAGGACGCGAAGAAAATTGTGGAGTTGGCACAGCAGATTGAAGACTAGCTGATTGCCGGCAGGAAAGGGAGGAAGACCGATGGCATTCGAAGGACTTGCGGAAAAGCTCAACGCAGCGTTTAAAAAGCTGCGCTCGAAAGGAAAGCTTTCCGAAAACGACGTCAAGGAAGCGATGCGGGAGGTCCGCCTGGCCCTGCTGGAAGCGGACGTCAACTACAAGGTGGCCAAGGACTTTGTCAAAAAGGTCACCGAAAAGGCTGTCGGCGAGGAGGTCCTCTCCAGCCTGACCCCGGCACAGCAGGTCATCAAGATCGTTCGCGACGAGCTGACCGAGCTGATGGGCTCCACCGACAGCCGCATCAACTTTTCTTCCAAGATCCCAACCATCATTATGATGTGCGGTTTGCAGGGTTCCGGTAAGACCACCCACTCGGCAAAGCTTGCCAAAATGTTCCGCAAGCAGGGACGCCGCCCGCTGCTGGTCGCCTGCGACATCTACCGTCCGGCCGCGATTGAGCAGTTGAAGGTGGTCGGCGCACAGGTGGACACCCCCGTCTTTGAGATGGGAACCATCAGCCCGGTGGAGATCGCCAAAAACGCGATCAAGCATGCCAAAGACTACGGCAACGACATCGTTATCCTCGACACCGCCGGCCGCCTGCACATCGACGAAGAACTGATGCAGGAGCTGCAGGACATCAAAAACGAAGTTCACCCGAACGAGATCCTGCTCGTCATCGACGCGATGACCGGTCAGGACGCGGTCAATGTAGCTGAAAAATTCAACGAGACGCTCGGCATCGACGGCGTCATCCTTACCAAGCTCGACGGCGACACCCGCGGAGGTGCGGCGCTCTCGGTCAGAGCAGTCACCGGCAAGCCGATCAAGTTTGCGGGTACCGGCGAAAAGCTGGACGACCTGGAGGTTTTCCACCCCGACCGCATGGCATCCCGCATCCTGGGCATGGGCGATGTGCTCACCCTGATCGAGAAGGCGCAGGACGAGGTCGACGAGAAGAAGGCCGCCGAGGTCGCGCAGAAGCTCAAGGAAAACTCCTTCGACATGGAGGACCTGCTCGAACAGATCAAGCAGGTGCGCAACATGGGGCCGCTGGGGAAGATTTTGGAAATGTTCCCTGGAATGTCCGGCAAGGTCACCGACGAGGCGGCCCAGGCGGGCGAACAGGAGATCAAATATCTTGAGGCCATCATCAATTCGATGACCAAGGCCGAGCGCGCAAACCCAGATCTCATCAATCCTTCCAGAAAGCGCCGCATCGCGGCGGGCAGCGGCACCGATGTCCCAAGGGTCAACCGGGTGCTCAAGCAGTACAAGCAGATGAAGGAAATGATGAAGATGCTCGGCGGCAAGGGCAAAAACGGCAAGCGCCGCAGAAGGATGCCCTTTAACCCCGCAATGTTAAAGAATTTGCCGCCGATGTAAAGGCAAAGATGAGTTTTATTTCCGATTGCTCTCAAGCTGAAGGCGAGCTAAACTGTTTTTTCTTTGCTTACTTTCTTTTTTTACCAAAAAGAAAGTAAGATGTCTAGAGGGAAAATTATTTTCAAAATTTCCTCTCAAACCGAGGGCGAGCTAAACCGTTTTTTCTTTGCTTACTTTCTTTTTTTACTAAAAAGAAAGTAAGGAATTGTTTATCAGATTTCCGAAGGAAATTATGATATAGATTTACCATGATTCAGGAGGTGACAGAAATGGCTGTTAAAATTAGACTTCGCAGAATGGGTGCGAAAAAAGCTCCGTTCTACCGCATCGTTGTAGCTGATTCCCGTTATCCGCGCAATGGCCGCTTCATCGAGGAGATCGGTTACTATGATCCGGCACAGACTCCGGCAACAGTAAAGGTTGACGCTGAGAAAGCAAAGAAGTGGATGTCTAACGGTGCGCAACCGACCGATACAGTTAGATCCCTGCTTAAAGCTAACGGTGTCCTGTAGGAGGTAATCGCACATGCAGGAACTGATTATTACTATTGTGAAAGGTCTTGTGGACGATAAGGACGCGGTTTCGGTCACCGTCGATGAACCGAAGGAGGACGGCACCGTTGTCTATCACCTCCATGTCGCACCAGACGATATGGGACGAGTCATCGGCAAACAGGGCAGGATTGCCAAGGCGATCCGTACAATCGTAAGATCCGCTGCCGGCAAGGTTGAGCAGAAGGTAGCAGTTGAAATCGACTAAGATTTTGCCGCTTTCTAATAAGGATCACCCGAAAGGGCGCAGGGGCCAAAAGCCCGGCGTCCTTTTTTGCTATCTGCATTCGCGCGCAGAAGGAGGAAGAACAATGCACCATATGTCCGATATTTTGCAAAGAAAACAGCATCCTTTTTATCGGCAGGAGCTCAAAGAGCTACTCCGACAGCTGGGGCTGGAGTGGGGAGATACCATCATGCTGCACGCTTCGCTCAGGGCGTTCGGCTATCTGATCGGAGGTGCGGAGACGATCATCGAGGCGCTTTTGAGTACCCTTGGGCCAGAGGGTACCTTGGTCATGCCCTCCCAGACGGTGGGGCATTCCAACCCGCGTTTTTGGCAGTATCCGCCTGTCCCCAGGGAATGGCACGAAAAAATCTGCGATTCCATCCTGCCGTATGACCCCGAGCGCACGCCGGTCGATCAGGAGTTGGGACAGACAGCTGTTTATTTTTCGCGCTTCCCCAACGTGCGCCGCAGTGCGCACCCGCTGTATTCCTTTTGCGCGTATGGAGCGGGGGCAGAGCAGATCGTGCGAGATCATCCGCTGGATTACGGATTGGGACCGAAGTCCCCGCTGCAAAAGCTCTATGAGAGGGACGCAAAAATTTTGTTGCTGGGCACAACCTTTGAGACAAACACCTCCCTGCATTTGGCGGAGTATTTTGCAAACCGCCCAGATATTGAGGAGTCTGCTCCGATTCTGGTGGACGGGGAAAAGCAGTGGGTTTCCTTTAAAAATATCGACCTCGATATTTTTGATGACTTTTTGGAGGTGCAGCGGGAATTTTTCACAGAATGCGCTGCCAATATCCACAAAGAGCCCCTGCCCAACGGGGAGGCCAGCTGTTTTCGGATGCGGGATTGCGTGGAACTCGCCAAACGGCACTATCAGCAAAAAGGGTAAAGGGCAACGGAGAGCAGGAAAGGAGAAAGCCTATGCGCAAAGAATATATCGAAGCCGGCAAGATCGTCACCACCCACGGGGTGCGCGGGGAGGTCAAGCTCTACCCCTGGTGCGACGACCCGGAAATGTTTTTGGACATCGAAACCATCTACCTCGACGCCAAGGGCCAGAAACCGCTGGCGCTGGAAGGGGTGCGATTTGCCAAAAATATGCCGCTGCTGAAAATTGAGGGGGTAAACTCGATCGACGAGGCGGCTAAGCTGCGGGATAAGATCATCTATATCCACCGCGACGACATCCCGATGGAGGAAGGCGAGTACCTCATCCAGGATCTGATGGGCCTGCAGGTGGTCGATGCCGACGACGGACACCTCTATGGGGAACTGACTCAGGTCAGCCCCACCGGCGCCAACGACGTTTACCACATTCGCTTTGCCGACGGCAAGGAGCGGCTGATTCCCGCCATCCCGCAGGTGGTCATCGAGGTCGATCTGGACGGCGGCGTGATGAAGATCCGCCCGCTGGAGGGGCTGTTTGACGATGAGGATTGATATTGCCACCCTCTTCCCCGAGATGTGCGAGGCGGTGCTGGGGGAGAGCATCATCGGCAGGGCCAGAAAGGCTGGTAAGCTGGAAATCCACTGCCACAACATCCGAGACTACTCCAGGGACAAGCACCGCCGGGTGGACGACACCCCCTACGGCGGGGGCAAGGGGATGCTGATGCAGACCATGCCGATCTACGATTGCTTCGAGGCGGTGTGCGCCATGACCAAAACCCGCCCGCACGTCATCTATATGTCGCCCAAAGGGCAGCCCTTCTGCCAGCAAAAGGCGCTGGAGCTGCGGGAGCATGAGCATATTTTCATCCTCTGTGGGCATTATGAAGGGGTAGACCAGCGGGTGCTGGACGAGATAGTGGACGAGGAGATTTCGCTGGGTGACTATGTGCTCACCGGCGGCGAGCTGGGCGCGCTGGTCATCGCAGATGCGGTGGGCAGGCTGTGCCCGGGGGTTCTCTCCGAGGAGGTCTGCTTCACCGAGGAGAGCCACTACAGCGGCCTGCTGGAATATCCGCAGTACACCCGCCCGCCGGTTTGGCACGGGATGCAGGTGCCGGCGGTGCTCTCCAGCGGCCACCATGCCAACATCCAAAAGTGGCAGCGGGAGCAGTCGCTGCGGGTGACTGCGCAAAAGCGCCCTGACCTTTTACACAAAGCTATCGGGGAGGGCAGGCTCACCAAAAAGGAGCTGGAATGGGTGCAGCCGCTTTTGGATAAGGAGGAACTGTTTTAAGAAAACGGCATAAAATGAAAAAGAAGGACAGTGCAAATGATATTTTCCTCCTTTTTTTCATCAGCCTGAGGATGTGCTTTACAAAAGCTGCATTTTGAACAGATGAAAGTGGTGGACAAAAGATGTGGATAATGACAGGTATGTTGAAAACTTTATAGTGAATTCTGCCAAAGAGACCGCCTTTAACAACCGTTCATCTGGAAAAGAAGCAGAAAATCGAAGCCGCGTGTAAAAGAATGGCAAAATATGCGTTGACGAAAAGCGCCTTTGTGTTATAATAAATTGTGTCGTGAATCAGTTTCAGGCAAAGCGGGCACCGGACAAAACGGGAAAAAGCTGTTGGGGCCCGATGTGCAGTTTGGGGCTGATTGTCCAAAATAATCTACACATCTTAGAATAGGGGAGTAACTGAAATGTTTGTAAAAGAAGTAGTGGTACAAAACCAGGTTGGCCTTCACGCTCGTCCGGCAACATTCTTCATTCAGAAAGCAAATGAGTTCAAAGCTTCTATCTGGGTTGAGAAAGAAGACCGCAGAGTAAACGCCAAGAGCCTGCTGGGCGTTCTTTCGCTGGGCATTGTTGGCGGCACAACCATCCGTATCATCGCCGATGGCGCAGACGAAAAGGAAGCGGTTGAGAGCCTGGTAGAGCTGGTCGAGTCCGGCTTTGCTGAGTAAGCTTCGGTTATTATCAGTCGTATAGAAACCTGCAAAGGGTGTATCGGCCGCCTTTGGCCGGTGCACCTTTTTTGATATCTTCCCATCATCAGGACAGGAGGGGATCGGGTGGACAACCCAAGGCTTGCATATCTGCGCGACAAGGTCAAAAAGCTGCCGCTGCAGCCCGGCATCTATATCATGAAGGACAAAAAGGGGCAGATTATCTATATCGGCAAGGCCAAGGCGCTCAAAAACAGGGTGAGCAGCTACTTCCGCAGCGTGGAAAAGCACACGCCCAAGGTCTACCGCATGGTGGAGAACGTCTGGGACTTCGAGTACATCGTCACCTCCAGCGAGTTTGAGGCGCTGGTGCTGGAGTGCAGCTTTATCAAGCAGTATTCCCCAAAGTACAACATCCTGCTCAAGGACGATAAGGGATACCACTATATTCGTGTTGGCCCGGGCGAGTACGGAAAGATCACCGCCAGCCACCAGCCGCTCAAGGACGGGGCGCGCTACCTCGGCCCCTACATTTCCGGATATGTGGTCAAGCAGACGGTGGACGAGGTCAACAAGGTCTTTCTGCTGCCCACCTGCAACCGCAATTTTCCGCAGGACATCGGCAAGCAGCGGCCGTGCCTGAATTTTCACATCAAGCAGTGCATGGCGCCCTGCAGCGGCAAGATCAGCCCCCAGGAATATCACGAGGCGCTCGAGGAGGCGGTGGGCTTTCTGCGCGGCGCAAATTCCAGCAACATCCAGAAGGTGCTGACCCAGAAGATGACCCAGGCTGCCGAGAACCTGCAGTTTGAGAAGGCCGCGCGCTACCGCGACCGCCTGCGCGCCATCCAGAGCCTGCAGGAGCACCAGAAGGTCGTCTCGATCCGGTACGAGGAGGAGGACGTCATCGCGCTGGTGCAGTCCTCGGTCAAGTGCTGTGCGGTGGTGCTGCAGTTCCGCGATTACCGCCTGGTGGACAAGGAATACTTCATGCTCGACGAAATGAGCGAGTTTTCCGAGGCCGCGCTCAGCTCCCAGGAGGGAGAGCGCAGGGAACAGGCGGTGGAGGATATCCTGCGGGAGCTGCGCGCTCAGTTTGTGCTGCGCTACTATGACATGAAGGGCACCGCCCCCAAATCGGTAGTGCTGGACGGCGAGACCGGGATGCAGGAGGAGCTGCAGCATTATCTCAGTCAGAAGGCGGGCCGCAGCGTGCAGCTGCTGGTTCCCCAGAAGGGCGACCAGATGAAGCTGCTGCAGATGGCAAAGGAAAACGCCAGCCAGCAGATTGCCGAGCAGACCCGCCGCACCAGCCGCGAAATCTCCGCGCTGGACGAGCTGGCGCGGTTGCTGGGGCTGCACCAGATCCCCAATTACATCGAGGCCTACGATATCTCCAACATCGGCAGCGAGACGATTGTGGCCGGCATGGTGGTGTTCGAGGGCGGCAGGCCGCTTAAAGGCGCCTACCGAAAGTTTTCGGTCAGGAGCGTGGTGGGCAAGCCGGACGACTACGCCTCAATGCGGGAGGTCATCACCCGCCGCCTGGAGCGTTACAGCCAGCACAAGGAGGAGGGCGTGGGCTTTGGCCATCTGCCCGACCTGATCCTGCTGGACGGCGGCAAGGGGCATGTGGCGGCGGTCAAGCCGATTGTCAGACAGATGGGCTTTGACATCCCGGTCTTTGGCATGGCCAAGGATGACCGCCACCGCACCCGCACCATCGCCACCGAGGACGGGGAGCTTTCCGTCTCCTCCTTCCGCGCAGCGTTCGACCTTCTGACCAGCATCCAGGATGAGGTGCACCGCTTCTCGATTACCTACTCCCGTCAGAAGCACCAGAGCCGCGCGCTGGATTCGGTGCTGCGCTCGGTGGAGGGCATCGGCGCAAAGCGGGCGCAGAACCTGTACATCCGCTTCCGGACCCTCAAGGCGATGGAGGCCGCGAGCGTCGAGCAGCTGGAGGAGACCCCCGGCATGACCCATCTGACCGCCTTGAACCTCTACCGCTATCTGCACGGGGAGCAGGAGGGTAAGGCGGCAGCCGAACAGGAGGAACAGGAATGAGGCTAAACTGTATCAACCTTGTCTCCACCGAACCGGAGCGGCTGCGCAGCTTTTACGCGATGGTTCTGCAGGAGCCGTACAATGAGATTGTCCCCGGCCGCAGCGAGATTTTGGTGGGCGGGGTGAAGCTGGTCTTCACCCGCACCTCGGTCCAGACGCCGGTCAACCCGGACAGCTGTGGGTTGGAGTTTGCGGTGGAGGATGTGGACGCGCAGTACCGGCGGCTGAAGCAGGCCGGCGTAGCGGGCTGCACCGAGCCGGTGACCTACCCGTGGGGCTGGCGCGCTTTTGGCTTTTGCGATCCGGACGGCAATCATATCGATTTTGTGCAGCAGCTGGACGGCGGGAAATAGGGGCGAAAGAAAAGAAACTTTGCCCTTCCCATTGACAAAAATCCAAAAAGTGAAGATAATAAAAGAGAAACCCGTCCAGAACTGAAGGTGGAACGCGTCAGTTACGACAATGACGGAAAGAAAGGAAAATCCTATGAGAGTAACGACCGGACTTGCAAGGGGAAGGAAGCTTGTCGCCCCGCAGGGGCTGGACACCCGCCCTTCCTCCGACATGACCAAGCAGGCAGTCTTTAATATTGTGCAGAACTATGTGGAGGGCAGCACCTTTTTGGACCTGTTTGCCGGCTCCGGCCAGATGGGTATCGAGGCGCTCAGCCGCGGGGCCAAGCACGCGGTCTTTGTGGATGCTTCCCCCAAGGCCATCCAGGCGGTGCGGGAAAACCTTGCCCATTGCGGCTTTGCGGACAAGGCAAAGGTGGCGCAGATGGACGCACAGTCCTTTTTAAAGAGCACCACCACCCGCTTTGATCTGGTCTTTTTGGACCCGCCCTATCAGCAGCAGATCATCGACGCGGTGCTGCCGGCGGTGGTGCAGCAGATGGCGCCCGGAGGCATCATCCTCTGCGAGACAGAGCGCAACGAACAGCTGCCCGAACAGGCGGGAGATTATACCCTCACCAAAACCTACTTTTACGGCAAGGCGAAGATAACCGCCTATCGCCGGCAGGAGGAAGCGTAATCATGGAACGACAGCAACGCATTGCGGTGGTGCCGGGCAGCTTTGACCCGATCACCAAGGGGCACATGGACATCATCCGCCGGGCAAAGCCGCTGTTTGACAAGGTCATTGTGCTGGTGGTCATCAACGCGGTGAAAAACCCCTGCTTCTCGCTGCAGGAGCGGGTGGAGCTGATCCGCGCCTCGGTGGCGGACATCCCCGGTGTGGAGGTGGACTGCTACAAGGGACTGCTGGTCGACTATGTCAAGCAGGTGGGCGCCTGCGCCATCGTCAAGGGCCTGCGCGCGGTGTCCGATTTTGAGTATGAGTTTCAGCAGGCGCTGATCAACAAGGAGCTGTACAGCGGGGTGGAGACGGTGTTTTTGACCACCAGTGCGGTCAACCAGTACCTCAGCTCCAGCGTGGTCAAACAGATTGCCTCGCTGGGGGGAGACATCCACCCCTTTGTGCCCGAGCAGGTGCACGACCGCATTGTGCGGCGTTTGCGGCAGGATGAAGAGCAGGAAAACCAGCAATAACACATGGAATCGGAGGAAACGCAGATGAACATTGATGAAATTCTGAACATGATCGACGACATGCTGGAGGAGGCCTGGAGCCTTCCGTTTTCCGGCGGACGCTGTGTGGTGGACGCGCAGAAGGTCAAGGAGTGCGTGGAGGATATCCGCTTAAACCTGCCGGGAGAGATTAAGCAGGCCAAGATGATTGTGGCTGACCGCAACGACATCATCAAGGGTGCCGAGCGCCAGGCCGAAAGTACCCTGCGCAAAGCCGAGGAGCGCGCCAGAATGCTGATCGCCCAGGAGGAGATTGTCAAGCAGGCGCAGGAGAAGGCGGCGGACATCATCGCCCAGGCGCAGATGGCGGCCAAGGAGATCCGCCGCGCCTCGCACGAGTTCTCCGACTCGATCCTCAAGCAGACTGAGGAAAACCTGAGCGCTTCGCTGAAAAATGTGCGCGACACCCGTCAGGCGCTGCGCAGCGCGACCAGCAAAACAAAACAGATGCAGATTCCAAAGGAGGGTTAATCCCTCTGGGCAAAAAGCAGCCTTTTTGCGCCCCAAAAGCCGGGGACAAAAAGAGCTGCTTTTTTACTGAATACAGAAAAGGGGAAACGGTATGAGCACAACGATGTTAAAATGGGTGGCGCTGGTGCTGATGCTGCTGGACCACCTGGGGGAATTTTTTCCACAGAGCGTTCCGCTGTGGTTCCGGTGGCTGGGCAGGATGAGCGCGCCGCTGTTTTTGTTCTGTCTGGCGCAGGGACTGGAAAAGACGCGGAGCCGCCCCCGCTATCTTCGCAGGCTGTGGACAGGCTCGGCGGTGATGGGGCTGGGCAGCTTTGCGCTGACCCTGCTGTTCCCACAGGCGCCAGTGGCGATCAGCAACAATATTTTTTCCACCATGGCGGTCATCGCCTGCATTGTCTGGATCTATGAGAGCTTCGACGGCGCAAGCCCCCGCCGGGATAACCTGAAAAACCCGGAGGCTGCGCTGGCCTTTTTTGTGGCGGGACAGGTGCTGATCGTCCTGGTCAGCATCCTGGCACAGCGTGGAGGCGTCATCTGGGTGCGGCTGATCAATGCCCTGCTGCCGAATCTTGTCTTTTGCGAGGGCAGTTTGGACGTGGTGATCCTGGGGCTGCTGCTCTACTTCACCCGGAAAAATCGCCGGTGGCTGAGCGCGGGCTACCTGTTCTACTGCGGCCTGCAGCTGTTCAGCTCGCTGACAGGGGCGCTGGAGGTTGGAAACTGGAGCTGGCTCTGGCTGCGTGCCTACCAGTGGATGATGGCCGGCTCGCTGCCGCTGATGCTCTGCTATAACGGCGAGCGCGGACGCGGCGGAGGAAAAATTTTCTACCTGTTTTACCCGGCGCACATCTGGATTTTGTTTGTGCTCTCCAACCTGATGGCGGGCTGACAGATCGCTGTCGAATCCCTTGCCGCCCGTCTGGATTTCAGCAACTTGCAAAAAAGAAACAAGATTTTTTAACATCCATGACTAAGTTTGCAAAAATCTATTGCTTTCCGGTGAAATATCGATTATCTTATAAGAGTAGAACTTTTTTAAAAATACGCTACACCTCGTTGGCAAAACCGACCTGCCCGACGCGGAATTCTTTCCCGTTTAAGTAGGAGAGGATGCCGGCGTCGGTGGTGAAGGCAAAGCGCAGCTTGTAGGCGTACAGCGCCTGGTAGCTGTGGCCGCTGCCCTTGTTCTGGGCGTTGGTGCCGTATTTGGTGTCCCCCACCAGTGGGTGGCCGTAAAAGGCCAGGTGGGCGCGGATCTGATGGGTGCGGCCGGTGATGAGGTCCACCTCCAGCAGGCTTACTTTTCCGTTTGTTTTGAGGGTGCGGTAGCGGGTGATGACCGTCCGGCTGCCGGGAACCTGCTTTTTCAGGATGCGCACCTGGTTTCGCTGGCTGTCCTTGATCAGATAGTCGTGCAGGGTGGCCGAAGGGGGATTAGGAACCCCGTGCACCAGGCACAGGTAGAGCTTCTGCAGCTCGCGATCCTTGACCTTCTGGTTTAAGATGCGCAGGGCCTGCGCGTTCTTGGCGGCGATGACAATGCCGCCGGTGTTGCGGTCGATCCGGTTGCACAGCGCGGGGACAAAGCTCTGCTCGGCCTGCGGATTGTATTCGCCCTTGTTGTACAGATAGTGCAGGATGCGGTTGATCAGGGTGTCGGGGGTGTTGTCGTCGTCCTCGTGCACCACAAGGCCCGGCTTTTTGTCCACCAGCAGGATGTTCTCATCCTCATAGATGATGTTCAGCTTGTCCGGCACCTTTAAAAAGGCCAGATCCTGCCGGCCTTCGCCGAAAAATTCGTCGTTGATGTACAGCTCCACCAGGTCCCCCTCCAGCAGGCGGTCCTGCGGCTGACAGCGTTTCTTGTTGAGCTTGATGCGCTTGAGGCGGAAGTATTTGTACAAAAGGGACGGCGGCAGCGCGGGGACGGTCTTTTCCACAAATTTGCTGACCCGCTGCCCGGCGTCGTTTTGGTTGATGAGGTAGGATTTCATAGCAGACACCTTTCGTTGTCACAGTTTTTGTGATTTGATTATAGCATACCCGTCCGGTTTTGCAAAGCGGAATCGGCAGAAGGAGGGAGAGCGCTATCGCGCAGGAAAAACAGAATCTTCACGCGGGCCATCGCCAGCGCCTGAAAAAGCGGTTTGACGCGGTGGGCCTCAAGGGCTTTGAGGAGCACACCCTTCTCGAGCTGCTTTTGTTTTATGCCATTCCCCAGAAGGACACAAACGCCCTGGCACACGAGCTGATCCGGCGGTTTGGCAGTCTGGACGGGGTGTTGCAGGCGGGCATGGCGCAGCTGATGCAGGTGGACGGCGTGGGAGAAAATGCCGCGCGGATGCTCAAGGTGGTTGCCGCAGTCTGCCAGAGCTGCGGCCAGGGTTTGTGGGAAGACAAGCGGCCGGTGCTGGCCTCCACTATCGAGCGTGGAGAGTACCTGCGCACAAGGCTGCTGGGAAGCGCGCAGGAGCGCCTGCTGCTGCTCAACCTGGATGCCGCCAACACTCTGATCTGCTGCGAGGAGCTGGGCAGCGGCTCGCTAGCCCAGGTGTCGGTGGGAGCCGGAGAGGTGGCGCAGTTTTGTGTGCGCCGCGGATTTGAACGGGTCATTTTGGCACATAATCATCCCAGCGGGCTGGACTGCCCCTCCCGGGAGGACGTGGCCATGACCCGAAAACTGCAGGATTTGCTGCAGGATCTTGGAGTGTTCCTGGTGGATCATTTCGTTATAACAGACAGAGCCTTTTATTCGATGAAGGACCATGGGCTTTTTTAGAGCTTAAGGATAAAAATGCAAAAAACTCCGCTGTGCGGAGAAAAAGGAGGAGAACTTGATGAAAAAAACAATGGCAATGCTGCTGAGCGCAGCGATGGTGATGTCGATGGGACTGATGGCCAGCGCGGCAACCCAGGACTACAGTGTGCTGGTGGACGGCGACAAGCTGACCCTGACCAACGGGGAAACCTGGGCGGTTTACCAGCTGGATGAGTCCCGCCTGGTGCTCAGCCAGAGCAGCGAGGGCGGCATCGCGGTGTCCTTCAGTGTGGAGGATGAGGAAAACAAGAAGGTTACACTGGGCAGCCAGAAGGATGTGACCGTTTCGGGCGACCTGGACCGGCTGAATATCAGCCAGTCGCTGGATAAAGAGTACAACATCTATCTGGATAAAAATGCCGATGTGCGCGACCTTGTCTCCAACGGCGATGCGCGCATCACCGTGGACGGAGAGGTCACCCGCGCTTATCTGCGCTCCGGCAGTGCCAGACTGACCGCAAACAGCAGCAGCGACGTTGAGGTAGTCTATGCCGAGAACGCCAACAGCGTCAAGGGTCTTTTGAACCACCAGGTAAAACCGTATGAAGACGGCCCGGCCATCGACACCGTTTCCGGAAACAGCAGCTCCACAACCAGACGTTACTACCGCTCTTACCGCTCCGACCTGGGCGTGTCCGGCGTGTATGACCGCGGCGACCGCATCAGCTTTGAGTGCGACGTGGCAGGCGCTACCGTCCGCTTGAACGGCGAGCGCATCGGCACCACCTCCCGCGGCGACAACACCTTCAGAATCGACGAGGATGACCGCGACTGGAACGACCGTCTGACCATCTCCAAGGATGGCTATGACACCGAGACCATCTATCTGGATGATTACTACGGCCACTACCGTTACTCCCGCTATTCCCGCAGAGGCGGCTTCAACTACTGGAGAGCATAAGGCTGCCTGACAGGACATCATTTATGCGCACCCCACGAAAGTGGGGTGCGTTTTCTTTGGCTTTTTGGGTAGAAACAGGAAAGAAAGGACAATTTTCAGAAAAGGTTTGACTTCCTGTTTGCGCAGTGCTAAAATCAAAGGAGACCAAACAGAGATTCATAAAGGGGGCAACAGGATGCAGGAAGAAAACAGGCCTTTTGAGCTCGTCTCGGACTATCAGCCAACCGGCGACCAGCCGCAGGCGATCCACACCCTGGCGCAGGGGGTGCTCAGCGGGGATAAGGAGCAGACGCTGCTCGGCGTCACCGGTTCGGGCAAAACCTTCACCATGGCAAACATCATCAAGGAGGTCAACCGTCCCACGCTGGTGCTGGCGCACAACAAGACGCTGGCCGCCCAGCTTTGTTCGGAGTTTAAGGCGTTTTTTCCACACAATGCGGTGGAGTATTTTGTCAGCTACTACGACTACTACCAGCCGGAAGCCTACATCGCAAACACCGACACCTATATCGAAAAGGACAGCGCCATCAACGACGAGATCGAAAAACTTCGTCACTCGGCCACTTCCGCCCTGTCCGAGCGCAGGGACGTCATCATTGTGGCCAGTGTCTCCTGCATCTACTCCCTGGGTGACCCAATCGACTACCGCAACATGGTCATCTCGCTGCGCACCGGCATGCGCAAGGAGCGGGACGAGCTGACCAAAAAGCTGGTGGAGCTGCAGTATGAGCGCAACGACATCAACTTCACCCGCAACAAGTTCCGGGTGCGCGGCGACGTGGTGGAGATTTTCCCCTCCTATTCGGGCGACACCGCCGTGCGTGTTGAGTTTTTCGGCGACGAGATCGACCGAATCTCCGAGATCAACACCGTCACAGGAGAGGTTAAGAACGTCGTTTCCCACAAAGCCATCTATCCGGCGTCCCACTACATTGTGCCGCGGGAGAAGATGCAGCAGGCGCTTGTCGAGATCCGCGACGAGATGGAGGAGCGGGTGGCCTACTTTAAAGCAAACGATAAGCTGATCGAGGCGCAGCGCATCATGGAGCGCACCAACTACGACATGGAGATGCTGACCGAAATCGGTTTCTGCAAGGGCATCGAGAACTACTCCCGCGTGCTCTCCGGCCGCGCGCCCGGCAGCTGTCCCTACACGCTGCTGGACTATTTCCCAAAGGATTTTCTGCTGTTTGTGGACGAGTCGCACGTCACCCTGCCGCAGGTGCGGGGCATGTACGGCGGCGACCACGCCCGCAAGCAGAGCCTGGTGGATTACGGTTTCCGCCTGCCCTCGGCCTTCGATAACCGCCCGCTGACCTTCGACGAGTTTTACAGCAAGCTCAATCAGGTCATCTTTGTCAGCGCGACGCCGGGACCGTTTGAGCGGGAGAAGAGCAGGCGAATTGTCGAACAGGTCATCCGCCCGACCGGCCTGGTCGACCCGGAGATCGACGTGCGCCCGGTGGAGGGGCAGATCGACGACCTGCTCTCCGAGATCAACGCCCGCACCGAGAAAAACGAGCGGGTGCTGGTGACCACCCTGACCAAAAAGATGGCGGAGGACTTGACCTCCTACTTTGAGAACATGGGCGTGCGGGTTCGGTATATGCACCACGATATCGACACCATCGAGCGCATGGAGATTATCCGCGACCTACGCCTGGGTGAGTTCGACGTGCTGGTCGGCATCAACCTGCTGCGCGAGGGCCTGGATATCCCGGAGGTGTCGCTGGTGGCGATTCTGGACGCGGACAAGGAGGGCTTTTTGCGCAGCGAGACCTCGCTGGTGCAGACCATCGGCCGCGCCGCCCGAAACGCCAACGGCAAGGTCATCATGTACGCCGACTCGGTCACCGACTCGATGGAGCGCGCCATCAGTGAGACCTACCGCCGCCGCGAGGTGCAGCTGGCCTACAACAAGGAGCACGGCATCGTGCCGCAGACCATCAAGAAGGATGTGCGGGAAATTCTGGAAATTTCCACCAAGGAGCACACCGAAAAGCTGGGCAAAGGCAAGAAGCGGATGAGCCAGACCGAACTGCGGCTCACCATCGAAAAGCTGACCGCCGAGATGAAGAACGCCGCGCAGATTCTGGAGTTTGAACACGCGGCCTACCTGCGGGACAAGATCAAGAAGCTCAAGGAGCAGTACAGCGCCAATCCGAATCTTAAAATCATGAAGGACGCCGAGGAAAAGTCTCGCCGCAGGAAGCGGTAGCGAGGAAATCTGCCCCGCGCAGAGAAAGGGGAAAAGAGGATGCTTTTGCAGTTTACAGGTTATGAGCAGCTCGATACGAAGCGAATGCTGCACCTTTACAGGGAGGGCACCGAGGTCAACCTGCGCTACTTTTATCCGCAGGCCGCTGCCGACCCCGCTTCTTCCGAGTACCGAGAAGCGCGCCAGAAGGTGGAGCAGCGGTTTCTGGATTTTTTACAAGACGATTTTTTTGCCGTTCCCGGCAGCCTTTACGCTGTGTTGGAGGAGGACGGCAGCTGGGTGAGTGCCCTGCGGCTGGCTCCGGTGGAGAGTGGATGGTATCTGGAAGCGCTGGAAACCGACCCGGACTTTCGCCGGCGGGGCTGCGCCAAACGGCTGATCCGGCAGGTGATTGCAAAGCTGGAAGAGGACGGCCCGGTCACCATCTGGGACAGTGTGGCCAAGACCAACGCCGCCTCGCTTGCCACCCACAGCAGCTGCGGCTTTGTCATCGTGCGCGATGAGGGCTACAGCTACCGTACCGGGGAGACCTACCCGAACGACTGGGGCTTGCGGTACAGGACGCCCTCCGAATCCCGTTAAGCCAGCAATTTTTTTTTCACCATCAAAAAGGAGGAAACCAAGATGAGTCAACACGTTGTCGTTGTCCCCTATAATCCCCAGTGGCCCGCCCTTTATGAGCAGGAGGCTCAGGCCATCGGTCAGATTCTGGGGGAGAATCTGACCGCCATCCACCACATCGGTTCCACCTCGGTGCCCGGTCTTGCCGCCAAACCGATTATCGACATCATGCCGGTGGTGCGGGATCTTGCGCAGGTGGATGCCTGCAGCGCCCAGTTTGAGGCGCTGGGCTACGAGGTGATGGGGGAATTTGGCATCCCCGGCCGCCGCTATTTCCGCAAGGGCGGCGATGAGCGCACCCACCAGATCCACATTTTTCAGCAGGACAACCGCGCCGACATCGACCGCCACCTGGCGGTGCGCGACTATCTGCGCTGCCACCCCGCCGATGCCAAAGCCTACGGCGAGTTAAAGGCACGCCTTGCCGCCGAGCACCCCTATGACATTGAGGCCTATTGCGATGGCAAGGATGCCTTCGTTCAGGAGCTGGAGCAGAAGGCGCTGGCCTTTTGCAGGGGGCAGCGATAAACAAAGAGAGTCAGGATGTTATAGAAAAAGGCGAGAGGAAGGGAGAAGACATGCAAGATTTTGATATGGAAGTCTATCTGCAAAAGCTGCTGGCCGCCTGCAAACAAGCCTTTGGCGCGGACCTGCTCTACATGGGCCTGCAGGGCAGCTGGCGCCGGGGCGAGGCCACCGAGCACAGCGACATCGATGTGGTGGTCGTTCTGGAAACATTTGGAACCGAGCAGATGCGCACCTACCGCCGGATTTTGGAGCAGGTAGGTTTTGAGGAAAGAAGCTGCGGATTTATCTGTGGACGCCGCGAGCTGCAAAACTGGAACCGGCTGGAGCTGTGCCAGCTGCAGAACGAGACGCAGGATTACTATGGCTCCCTGGCCCCTCTGCTGCCGGCCTACAGCTGGGATGACGTCCGGGTCTATCTGCTGTTTAGCCTGAACGCCTTCTACCACGAGCTGTGTCATCGGTATATCCACGCATGTCCGGAAGAAAACGAGGCGGCGATGCCGTTTTACGCCAAAACGGTCTTTTACATGCTGCAAAATCTGTACTGGCTGCGGGATGGTGTCTACTACCAGAACCGCAAGGAACTTGCCGCCCACCTGCGGGGCGAAGATCAGCAGCTTTTTAACATCATGGAGAAAACAAGGCAGGGGGAGCCGTTCCCTCTGGAGCCAACCTTCGAGGCCCTTTTCATCTGGTGTCAGGGGCTTTTACAAAGATTGTAACAGAAGGGCCGCGGCCCTTAGCTGCTGAGTGAAAGCTCACCCCAAAAACAGATAGACTGCAAAAAGGAGAACTCTATGAACGATAAAATTATGATCCACGGTGCCAGGGAGCATAACCTGAAAAACATCGACCTGGAAATTCCGCGGGATAAGCTGATTGTCTTTACCGGCCTCTCCGGTTCGGGCAAGTCTTCGCTTGCTTTCGATACCATCTACGCCGACGGACAGCGCCGGTATATGGAGAGCCTTTCCTCCTATGCCCGCCAGTTTTTGGGCATGATGGAAAAGCCGGACGTCGATGAGATCACCGGCCTGTCGCCGGCCATCTCGATCGACCAGAAAACCACCTCCAAAAACCCGCGCTCCACTGTGGGCACCGTCACCGAAATCTACGACTACCTGCGCCTGCTGTATGCGCGCATCGGCGTGCCGCACTGCCCGGTCTGCGGGCGGGAGATCCGCCAGCAGACGGTCGACCAGATGGTGGACAAGGTGATGGAGCTGCCTGAGCGCACCAAGATTCAGATTCTGGCCCCCATCGTCCGCGGCAAAAAGGGCATGCACCAGAAGGAGTTTGAGCGCGCCCGCAAATCCGGCTATGTCCGGGTGCGGGTGGACGGCAACCTGTATGAGCTGACCGAGGAGATTACGCTGGAAAAGAACAAAAAGCACAACATCGAGATTGTGGTCGACCGCCTGGTGGTGCGCCCGGATATCCAGTCCCGCCTGACCGATTCGCTGGAAACCGCCATTGGCCTGACCGGCGGTCTGGTGCTGGTGGATGTGGTGGACGGTGAGGAGATGATGTTCTCCCAAAACTACGCCTGCCCGGAGCACAACATCAGCATCGAGGAGCTCAATCCCCGCATGTTCTCCTTCAACAACCCGTTTGGTGCCTGTGAAAAGTGCACTGGTCTGGGCACCTTTATGAGCATCGACCCCGACCTTGTCATCCCGGACAAGAATAAATCGATCCGCGAGGGCGCCATCCGCGCCAGCGGCTGGTACTATGTCGAGGGCGGCTTGCCGAGCATGTACTACCACAGCCTGGCCGACCACTACCACTTTTCGCTGGACACCCCCATCAAGGACCTGCCCAAAGAGATTGTGGACATCCTGCTGTACGGCAGCAAGGGCGAGAAGATCAAGATGGTGCGCGACACCGACGATGTCAAGTCCACCTACTACACCGAGTTTGAGGGCGTTGCAAACAACCTGGAGCGCCGCTTCCGCGAAACCTCCTCCAACTGGATGCGGGAGGAGATCACCACCTGGATGAACTCGGTCAACTGCCCCGAGTGCCACGGCGACCGTCTGAAAAAGGAAAGCCTGTCGGTGCTGATCGGCGGGCTCAATATCAGTCAGCTTTGCCGGCTTTCGGTTACCGCGATGCTCGACTTTTTTGACAAGCTGGAGCTGACCGAGAAGGAGGAGCAGATCTCCCATCTGATTATCCGGGAAATCCGCTCCCGCCTGGAATTTTTGCGCAACGTCGGTTTGGAATATCTGACCCTTTCCCGCGCTTCGGCCACCCTCTCGGGCGGTGAGAGCCAGCGCATCCGTCTGGCCACCCAGATCGGCTCCTCGCTGATGGGTGTATTGTACATCCTCGACGAGCCGAGCATCGGCCTGCACCAGCGCGACAACGATAAGCTGATCGCCACCCTGCGCCATCTGCGCGACCTGGGCAACACGGTCATCGTGGTCGAGCACGATGAGGACACCATGTACGCCTCCGATTTTATCGTGGACATCGGCCCGGGGGCGGGCGTACACGGCGGCGAAGTGGTCTGTGCCGGTCCGGTGGAGGCGATCAAGGCCTGCGAGCGTTCGGTGACCGGCCAATATTTGAGCGGAAGAAAGAAAATTCCGATTCCAGAAACCCGCCGCCAGGGCAACGGTAAGACCCTCACCGTCAAGGGCGCGGCGCAGAACAACCTGAAAAATATCGACGTCTCGATTCCGCTGGGCACCTTCACCGCCGTCACCGGCGTCTCCGGTTCGGGCAAGTCCTCGCTCATCAACGAAATTTTGTATAAGGGCCTGGCGGCAAAGCTCAACCAGGCCAAGTCCCGCCCGGGCAAGCACAAGGAGATTGTGGGGCTGGAGGCGCTGGATAAGGTCATCGAGATCAGCCAGAGTCCCATCGGGCGCACCCCGCGCTCCAACCCCGCCACCTACACCGGCGTGTTCACCGATATCCGCCAGCTCTTTGCCTCCACCGCCGAGGCCAAGGCGCGCGGCTATGACAGCGGGCGCTTCTCCTTTAACGTCAAGGGCGGCCGCTGCGAGGCCTGTGAGGGTGACGGCATTTTGCAGATCGAGATGCACTTTCTGCCGGACATCTATGTTCCCTGCGAGGTGTGCAAGGGCAAGCGGTATAACCGCGAGACGCTGGAGGTAAAATATAAGGACAAGAACATCAGCGATGTGCTGGAGATGACCGCCGAGGAGGCGTTGGTCTTCTTTGAGAACCTGCCCAAAATTTCCCGCAAGATTAAGACGCTGTGCGACGTGGGACTCGGTTATGTCAAGCTCGGCCAGTCGGCGACCACCCTCTCGGGCGGCGAGGCGCAGCGGGTCAAGCTCGCGACCGAGCTCTCCAAAAAGGCTACCGGCAAGACCATCTACATCCTGGACGAGCCGACCACCGGTCTGCACGCGGCGGATGTGCACAAGCTGATCGACGTGCTGCAGACGCTGGTGGACGCGGGCAACACAGTGGTGGTGATCGAGCACAATCTGGACGTCATCAAGACCGCCGACTACATCATCGACCTGGGACCCGAGGGCGGGGACAACGGCGGCCAGATCGTCGCCACCGGCACGCCGGAACAGGTCGCCCAGTGCGAGGGCTCCTATACAGGGCAGTATCTGAAAAAGGTGCTGCAGCGCGGATAGTTTTTCTGATCGCATTGCCCCAGAAAGGGCTTGCAAATTGTGTTTTCTTTGTCAGTTTTGTCCCTTTACAATGATATACCCTCTTGGTATAATTAAATCAGCAAACAGTGAGAAAAGAAAGGAAGATGAACGATGTCCGCTGTAAAACTTACCGATGGAATCTATTCTGTTGGGATTCAGAACCCCAACATGCGTGTTTTTGATATTGTGATGCAGACCGATTCCGGCACCACCTACAACTCGTACATCGTGCGCGGCAGCGAAAAGACCGCGCTGATCGAGACCTGCCACGAAGGCTTCTTCGAGCAGTATGTGCAGAACATCCAGGAGGTCTGCGACCCGAAGGAGATCGACTACATCGTGATGAACCACAATGAGCCGGACCACTCCGGCGCGATGGCAAAGCTCCTTGAGCTGATGCCGAACGCCAAGCTGGTATCCTCGATTGCGGGCGCAAACTACCTGCGCAACATCACCAACCGCTGCGACCTGGATGTCCACAAGGTCAAGGACGGCGAGGAGATCGACCTGGGCGGCAAGACCCTGACCTTTATCTCCGCGCCAAACCTGCACTGGCCGGATTCGATGTTCACCTACGTCAAGGAGGACAACGTCCTGTTCACCTGCGACTTTTTGGGTTGCCACTACTGCGAGCCCTACACCTTTGACTACAACGTCGCTTATCCAAAGGCGTACGATGCGGCGCTCAAACTCTACTACGGCGCCATCTTTGGCCCATTTGCTTCCTTTGTCCGAAAGGGTCTGGAGAAGATCAAGGCTCTGCCGCAGCAGCCGGACCTTATCTGCACCAGCCACGGCCCGGTGCTTACCAAAAACGGCATGATGGATTCGGTCATCGAGCGGTATGAGGAGTGGTCCGCACCGGTGGAGAACAAGGTTCCGCTGATCCCGGTCTTCTACACCTCCGCCTACGGCAACACCGCCAAGATCGCCGAGGAGATCCGCGAGGGTATTCTGGAGGCAAAACCGGATGCCGAGTGTGTCACCTACGACATCATCGAGCACGACATGGGCGAGCTGCACGCGCTGGTCAACCGCTGCAACGCCTTTGCGGTCGGCAGCCCAACCTTAAACCGCGACGCGGTACCGCCGGTATGGAACCTGCTGGCCGGCATCGACGCGATCAACTCGGGCAAGAAGCCGGTGCTGGTATTCGGTTCCTACGGCTGGACCGGTGAGGCGGTCGCCAACATCCAGGCCCGCCTGATGGGACTGAAGATGAGCGTCTTTGAGGACGGCTTCAAGGTCAACTTTGTCCCCACCGTCGAGGATCTGGAAGCGGCCAGAGACATGGGCAGACGCTTTGCACAGAGCTTCTAATCATCTGTCAATTTTGTATGGAGCGCACGGGAAACATCTTTCCCGTGCGTTTTTCCGTTTTATCGGATGAGAAAAAACCTGGAATAAACTCCACCTTGTGCGAATAAGCATCTTTGTGCTAAAATAAGGAAGCAAAGTTTTTTGCATTTTTTCAGAAAGAAGGAATTTCCATGAAGGTACTTTTGCTCAATGGCAGCCCAAACGCACAGGGCTGCACCTATACTGCCCTGAGCGAGGTGGCGGGAGCGCTCGAAAAAAATGGGATTGAAACCGAAATTGTCCAGATCGGTAAAAAGCCGGTTTCCGGCTGCATCGCCTGCCGTGCCTGCGCAAAGCTGGGAAAATGCGTCTTTGATGACGGGGTCAACGAATTTGTCGAGAAGGCAAAGGAGGCCGACGGTTTTGTCTTTGGCTCCCCGGTCTACTACGCCAACGCCAGCGGACAGGTTCGTTCCTTCCTCGACCGCGCCTTCTACAGCGGCGGCAAATACTTTGCCGGTAAGCCGGGCGCAGCGGTCGTCAGCTGCCGCCGCGCGGGTTCGACCACCGCATGGGATGAGCTGAACAAATACTTCACCATCAACTGCATGCCGGTCGTTTCCTCCCAGTACTGGAACATGGTACATGGCAACACCCCGGAGGAGGTCAAACAGGATCAGGAGGGCCTGCAGATCATGCGCACCCTGGGCAACAATATGGCCTGGCTGCTCAAGTGCATCGCCGCCGGCAAGGAGCAGGGAATCGACTTCCCGCAGCGCGAACCGGCTGTCAAGACCAACTTTATCCGCTAAGCTGCAAAGCAGGATACAGGAGAAGCAGACGCTCCTGTATCCTTTTTCTTTTTCCGACAGGGGAATATGTATAAAGTGTTCGGCTATATTCTGTTCAAATAGACGAATCCAGAACCCAAAAGCCAAAAGTGACGGATTTGTGGTTGACGAAGGTGGGAGATTGTGATATTTTGATGGTAGGAGACAAGGATAAAACAGACCCAAAAGGAGGGGAGAAAATGAAAAAAATATTGGCGCTCATGATGATTTTGATGATGCTGTCAGCTTTGACACTTACTTCCGGTGCGGCCAACACCAAGCAGGAGGAGCCTCCGGTGAACTTTGACGCGGTGGTAAAAGAATTTTACAAAGAAGGAGAGGAAGTCACCGTCCCAGGCAAAGCGCCGGTGGGGGAAAGCATTGTGTATGTGGAGCCTTCAGCGGTAGAAGATATGATGAATGTAAAAATCACGGAATGGCCTTCTCCTTATCTAATCCGCGTGATAGATGAGCAGGGAGAACCGGTTCCCAATGTCAATATATCGGTCCTGCTTCCCTCTATTGCAAACCCAGCTTATGCGTACCACCTGGAAAAATCGTATGGGATCAGCAACCAAGAAGGATTTGTGATTCTATGGTTGCCAGCTTCCTACCGAATGACGGTTGGCATGTGGAATAGTGGCGACAAAATTGAAAAACAACTCGTTGACTTTGACGACCTGGAACAGATTGACGGCTGCTACCAGCTCGTCTGGGAACACCCGACGCTTGAACAGCTTGCTAAAGAGGCGGACGAGGGCGTTCAGATTCAGGTGGTCAATGAAGAAGGGAATACGGTATCGGGTCTGGAGGTGCGGGCCGAAGAAAAGGACGGCACTAACGGAGGCTTTAGCGGATATACGCAAAAGGACGGCATGTTTTACAGCTTGAAGGAGCAGGACGGCTCAGAACTTGACCTGACCCTGACCGGCAAAAGAGCAGGGGACGGAAAGCAGATTACCCGCAGCTATACCATCTCTCCCGAAGCAGGAAAAATGAATTGTTACAAGATAAACTGGGTATGGTGGTCCTAGCTCAATCCCTTTTCTACCCTTACCCCAAAACAAAGAAAAAGTTGCACGCCGCCGTGCAACTTTTTTTCTTTTGCCCTGTTTTTTTAGCGGCCTGCCACAAATCCACATAAAAATTGGAATGGAATCGAATGAAATTTTGTCGCAAATAGATAAGGTGAGAAAAAAGCACGCCCTCGACAAAATTTTGCCTTGACAAGAAAAGGCAGGGTGTTTATAATTAGTTTGTCAATCTAATTAAAAATAACATCTGTTACTTTTAATATAGAAGCACCTGAAAGGATGTTCCCAGATGAAGCCGCTTGAAGAACAACTGAATGATCTGATTGTCGACGCCTACCGCTCGATCCTCAGGGTTGAGGAGACAATTCTCAAGCGGTCGGACAGCATCGACCTGAGCATCAACGAGATGCACATGCTGGAAGCGGTAGGGAAGGGCAAAAACAAGCCCAAAACCATCTCCGAAATCGCCGAGGATTTGGGCATCACCCTGCCCTCGGTCACCGTCGCCATCAACAAGCTGGTCAAAAAAGGCTATGTCGAAAAGCTGCGCGGCGAGGAGGACGCACGCATCGTCTATGTCACCCTGACCAAACAGGGGAAGAAGATCGACTCGGTCCATCGCTATTTCCATGAGTCGATGGTGCGCAGCATCATCAGCGGCATGAGCGAACAGGAGCAGCAGGTGCTGTATCAGGGAATCCTGAAGCTCGACCTTTTCTTAAAGAAAAAGATCAGCGAGTAAGGCATCCCGACAACGGAAAGGGGAAACCAACATGTTTCAAATACTCTCAACCGGCAGCGCCCTGCCCAAGTGCCGGAAAAGCAACGACGATCTCTCCGCCTTTCTGGACACCAGCGACGAGTGGATCAGCCAGCGCACCGGCATCCGGGAGCGGGCGGTCTGCACCGACGAAACGCTGACCCAACTGCTGGTGACCGCCTGCAGCCAGGCGCTGGAGCGCGCGGGGGTAAAGCCCGAGGAGCTGGACCTGATTCTCTGCGCCACCATCCGCGGGGATTACATCACCCCGTCGCAGGCCTGTGTGCTGCAGCATGAGCTGGGCGCGCACTGCCCGGCGATGGACATCAGCGCGGCCTGCACCGGCTTTGTCTACGCGCTGGATGTGGCGGCCGGCTACTTTGCCCGCAAGCGGGTGAAGAAGGTGCTGATCGCCGCGGGCGACACCATGACCCGGCTGCTCAACTGGCAGGACCGCTCCACCTGCGTCCTCTTTGGGGACGGCGCGGGCGCGGTGGTGCTGGGGGAGGGCGACGCTCTGCGCTCCATCCATCTGACCGCGGACGGCAATACCGAGGTGCTGAGCATCCCGCATGTGAGCGGAAACAGCCCGTTTGACACCCTGCCAAAGCAGGAAACCTACCTGCACATGAACGGCAAGGAGGTCTACAAATTTGCAGTCTCCTCCTTCTGCCGGGACGTACAGACGGTGTGCGGGGAGGCGGGAATCACCCTTGAGCAGGTTGACTGGCTGGTGCCACACCAGGCCAACATGCGCATCATCGAGGCCGCGGCCCACAAACTGAAATTCCCGATGGAGCGTTGCCTGACCGGCATCGAGCAGATGGGCAATGTCTCGGCAGCCTGTATCCCGATTGTGCTGGACAGGGCAAACTGTGAGGGCCGCTTCCGGAAAGGTGACCTGCTGGCGCTGACCGCCTTCGGCGCGGGACTGACTACCGGCGCCTGCATCTTAAAGTGGTAAAATTATCCAGCATTGGATAAGGTTTATAGATTGAGCTAAAACGAAAAAATTCAGGAGGAAACAATTATGGTATTGGAGAAAGTAATCAACATTCTGGCAGAGTATAAAGAGTGCGATCCAAGCGAGATCCACGAGGACTCCACCTTTGAGGAGCTGGAGCTGGACAGCCTGGACACTGTTGACCTGATGATGAGCTTTGAAGACGAGTTCGGTATCCAGATGGAGATGAGCGAGGACATGAAGACTGTCGGCGACGTAGTCAAAGCCATCGAGGAGCAGGTAGGCGAATAACAAGTTTTTCGGAAGCTGTTTGCTTCCAGTCTACGAAGGGGCTCCCGCAGAGGGGCCCCTCTGTATATGGGGCGCGGCGAGCGGGCTCCTGTGGTGAGAGGAACCTCCTTTTGAGGGTTTGGCCTCTTTCTGCCCAAACGGCAGAAGTCCGGCATTCAAGACGAGGAAGCCTCTTTCAGAGAAAGGAATGAATAACGATGATTCAGACAAAACTTTGTGAACTTTTGAATATTCAGTACCCCATCTTCCAGGGCGGCATGGCCTGGATCGCCGACGCTTCGCTGGCGGCAGCGGTCAGCAACGCCGGAGGATTGGGCATCATCGCAGCGATGAATGCCAACGCTGACTGGCTGCGCGAGGAAATCCACAAGGCCCGCCAGCTCACTGACAAGGCTTTTGGCGTCAACATCATGCTGATGAGCCCCTTTGCTGACGAGGTTTCCGATCTTGTCATCGAGGAGAAGATTCCGGTCGTCGTCACTGGCGCGGGCAATCCGGGCAAGTACATGAAGAAATGGGTCGCTGCGGGCATCAAGGTTATCCCGGTAGTTGCTTCCACCGCCATGGCAAAACTGGTGGAAAGAAGCGGCGCCTTCGCAGTCATCGCCGAGGGCGGTGAGTCCGGCGGCCACATCGGCGAGCTGACCACCATGACCCTGGTTCCGCAGGTCTGCGATGCGGTCAACATCCCGGTTCTGGCGGCGGGCGGCATCGCCGACGGCAGAGGCATCGCGGCGGCACTGATGCTGGGCGCCTGCGGTGTACAGTGCGGTACCCGCTTCCTGGTCGCCGAGGAGTGCACCGTTCACCAGAATTACAAGAACAAGATCCTCAAGGCCAAAGACATCGACACCATCGCGACCGGCAAACGCCTGGGCCATCCGGTGCGCTGCCTGAAAAACCCCTTCACCCGCGACCTGTTTAAACAGGAGTACAACCCGAACATCAGCGACGAGGAGCTGGAAAAGATGGGCGCGGGCGCTCTGCGCAAGGCTGCCAAAGAGGGCGACGAGAAGAACGGTAGCTTTATGGCGGGCCAGTGCGCGGCAATGGTGCACAAGGAGCAGCCAGCCAAAGAGATGATCGAGGAAATGTTTGCCGAGGCCGAGCAGATTCTGCGCGGCGCCAGCCAGTTCTGCAAATAAGGAGGCAAGCATGGGCAAGACAGCGTTTTTATTTGCGGGTCAGGGCGCCCAGCTGCCCGGCATGGGAAAGGAGCTCTGCGAAGCTTCTCCCGCCGCTGCGGCCGTCTTTGCCGCTGCGGACAGCGTGCGTGCAGGGACCTCTCAGCAGTGCTTTGCGGGCAGCCAGGAGGAATTAAACCGCACCATCAACACCCAGCCCTGCGTCTACTGTGTGGACCTGGCGGCGGCCAGAGCCCTGGAGGAGGCCGGCATCCACCCCGATGCGGTGGCGGGCTTCTCGCTGGGCGAGGTGGCGGCCATGACCTTTGCGGGCGGCTTTACCGATGCGGACGGCTTTTCGTTTGTATGCTACCGCGCCGAGTGCATGGACTACGCCGCTCAGCGCATCCCTTCGGGCATGGTGGCGGTGCTCAAGCTCGACAACGAGACGGTCGAGAAGATCTGCCAGGAGTTTGTCAAGGTTTATCCGGTCAACTACAACTGCCCGGGTCAGCTGGTCGCCGCCTGTTGCAAGGCCGAACTGGAGAGCTTCTGCAGCCGGGTCAAGGAATTCAAGGGCAAGGCGGTGCCGCTGGCGGTCAGCGGTGGATTCCACTCCCCGTTTATGGACAGCGCCGAGCAGAAGCTCGCGGCGGCCTTGGGCCAGTACCACCTGCACGCGCCGAAGATTCCGGTCTATGCCAACATGACCGCAGAACCTTATCCGCAGCAGGATGAGGCCTGCGCCCCGATCCTGACCGGACAGGTCACCCATCCGGTCCAGTGGGAAAAGACCATCCGCCGCATGGTAGAGGATGGCTTTGACACCTTCATCGAGGTGGGCCCGGGCAAGACCTTGAGCGGTCTGGTCAAAAAGATTATCAAGGACGCAAAGATTTATCGTGTGGAGGACAAGGCGACGCTCGAGAGCACCCTCGAGGCGCTGCGCACTCCTTCGGAGGAAGAATAGATGGAACAGAATAAAACTGCCCTGGTCACCGGGGCTTCCCGCGGAATCGGCCGCGCCATCGCGCTTCAATTAGCCGAGGACGGATTTGACATCGCGGTTATCTTTGCCGGAAACGAAGCGGCGGCGCAGGAAACCTGTGCCCTCATCGAGCAGAAGGGCCGCAAGGCCGTGCCGGTGCGCTGCGACGTCAGCGACCCGCAGCAGTGCAAGGATGCGGTAAAAGCTGTCCTGGACAATTTTGGCGGCATCGATGTGCTGGTCAACAACGCCGGCATCACCCGCGACGCGCTGGTGCTCTCGATGAAGGAAGAGGACTTTGAAAAGGTCATCGACACCAACCTCAACAGCGCCTTTTACATGATTAAAAATACATACCACCAGTTCATGAAGCGCAGAAGCGGCCGCATCATCAACATCAGCTCGATCTCCGGCCTGATGGGCAACGCGGGCCAGGCAAACTACGCCGCAGCCAAGGCCGGTATGGTGGGCCTGACCAAGTCGGTGGCCAAGGAGCTGGCAGGACGGGGCATCACCTGCAACGCGGTGGCGCCGGGCTTTATCGAGACCGACATGACCGCCGTGCTCTCGGAGAAGGTGAAAGCTGCGGCCGAGGCTCAGATCCCGATGAAGAAGATGGGCAAGCCGGAGGACGTGGCGGCAGCGGTGGCCTTCTTGGCCAGCGACGCGGCGCGCTATATCACCGGCCAGGTGCTCAGCGTCGACGGCGGACTGAATATGTAATCCAGGAATGTATGTCCATTTAGGAGGGGCATTATGAAAAGAGTAGTAGTAACCGGCATGGGTGTTATCTCTCCGGTTGGAAACGATATCGATTCCTTTTGGAACAACCTGACGGCGGGAAAAAACGGCGTCGGCATGATTACCCGTTTTGACGCAGCCGACCAGAAGGTCAAGGTGGCAGGCGAGGTCAAGGACTTCGACCCGCTGCAGTACATTGAAAAATCCCAGGTCAGAAAGATGGACCTGTTTACCCAGTACGCGATGGCGGCTGCCGCCCAGGCAATGCAGGATTCCGGGCTCAAATCCGGCGAGAACATCGAGGCGGAGCGCCTTGGCGTCTACGTCGGCAGCGGATGCGGCGGCATCAACACCATCTCCGACCAGTGCTTCAAGTTCTTTGAGAGCGGCCCGCGCCATGTCTCGCCGTTTCTGATCCCAATGATGATCGGCAACATCGCGGGCGGCAACATCGCCATCCGTTACGACGCAGAGGGACCAAATCTGCCGGTTGTAACCGCCTGCGCAACCTCCACAAATGCCATCGGTGAGGCATTCCGCGCGGTGCGCTACGGCTATGCTGATGCCATCATCGCGGGCGGAGCAGAGGCCGCAGTCAACCCGGTTGGCGTTGCAGGCTTTGCCAACTGCAAGGCGCTGACCACCTGCGAAGACCCGGAACAGGCCTGCACCCCATTCGACAAGCGCCGCAGCGGCTTTGTCATGGGCGAAGGCGCGGGCATCCTGATCCTGGAGGAGTATGAGCACGCCAAGGCCAGAGGGGCCAAGATCTACGCCGAGATTGTGGGCTACGGCAACACCTGTGACGCCCACCACATCACCGCTCCGCACCCGGAAGCGAAGGGCGCCATCCGCGCCTTCCAGCTGGCGCTGGAGGAAGCGGGCATCGAGAACCTGGAAAACGAGGTCATCTACATCAACGCCCACGGCACCAGCACCCCGCTCAACGACAAGACCGAGACGCTGGCCATCAAGAGTGCGCTGGGTGAGGAGATTGCCCGCAAGGCCTACATCAGCTCGACCAAGTCGATGACCGGCCACATGCTGGGTGCGGCAGGCGCAGTGGAGGCTATTGCTTCGGTGATGACCCTGCAGACTGGCGTGATCGCGCCGACCATCCACTACGAGCAGCCGGACGAGGACTGCGACCTCAACTATGTGCCGAACAAGGCGGTTCAGGCGCCGGTGACCCTGGCGCTGTCCGACTCGCTCGGCTTTGGCGGCCACAACGGCGTTGTCGCCTTCATCAAGGTCAAGGAATAGGAAAAAAGCCCCCTCTCGTTGGTGGAAGGGGGCGTCCGCTCCCCGACTCCCCGCAAGGGGAGAAAGGCTATGCAAGGAGGAAACAGAATGAACATTCAGGACATCAAGGAGCTTGCCCGGGTGATGCAGGAAACTGGTCTGACCAGCCTCCACGTCACCGAGGGTGCTCTTGATATACATATGGAGAGAAAAGGATCCGCTGTTGTCGAGCCGGTTCAGCCGGTCACCGTTCCGGCTGCAGCGGTGGAGCAGCCGGCCGCACCGGCAGCCCCGCAGCAGGCGGCGGTGGAAAATCAGCCGCAGATTCAAAACGAGGCCCCGGTGGGCTCGACCATCGACTTTAACCACATCACCGAGGTCAAGTCCCCGATGGTCGGCGTCTTTTATGCCGCTCCATCTCCCGACGCACAGCCCTTTGTGCAGGTCGGCTCCAAGGTCAAAAAGGGCGACGTGCTCTGCATCATCGAGGCGATGAAGCTGATGAACGAGATCACCGCCGAGCAGGACGGAGAGATTGTAGACATCTGCGTCAAGAGCGGCGAGGTGGTCGAGTACTCCCAGACGCTCTTTAAGATTTTTTAATGTGGGAAAGGAAGGGCGACGATGACACAGGAAGAGATTAAAAAGATTCTGCCCCACCGCGACAAGATGCTGCTGGTGGACGAGGCGGAGCTCTGCCAGGATTCTCTGGACGAAAACGGCCAGCCCACCCGCTGCCGCGGCAGCTACACCATCCGGGGCGACGAGTGGTTTTTGCAGGGGCACTTTCCCGGAAACCCGATTGTGCCCGGCGTGGTGCAGTGCGAGATGATGGCCCAGACCTGCTGCGTGCTGCTGGCTTCCAAGCAGGTGGAGGGGGAAAAAATCACCCCATACTTCACCAGCCTCGACAAGGTAAAATTCAGAAACAAGGTGCTGCCCGGCGACAAGCTGGAGATCGAATGTGAGCTCCTCAAGGTCCGGGAGCCGTTTTATTTTGCAAAGGGCAAGGGATACGTCAACGGCAAGCTGTGCGTTTCCGGCGAGTTTTCCTTTGCGTGCATCAAGGAGCAGTAACCGCTGCGGGATGGAGGAACAAGCCAGATGTTTTCAAAAATTCTGATCGCCAACCGGGGCGAGATTGCCGTGCGCATCATCCGCGCCTGCAAGGAGATGGGCATCTCCACCGTGGCGGTCTTTTCGGAGGCCGACCGCGAGGCGCTGCACGTCAGCCTGGCCGACGAGAGCTACTGCATCGGTCCGGCGCCGGTGGGGGAGAGTTACCTGAACATGGCGGCCATCATCTCGGCGGCCATCTGCTCGGGGGCGCAGGCCATCCACCCGGGCTACGGCCTGCTCTCGGAGAACGCGCGCTTTGCCGCATTGTGTGAGGAGTGCAACATCACCTTTATCGGCCCGCGCTCCGAGACGATTGCCAAGACCGGCGACAAGGATGAGGCCAGAAAGACGATGCGCGCCGCGGGCGTGCCGGTTATCCCCGGCTGTGACTCAGTGGGCAGCGTGGAGGAGGCCAAGGAACAGGCCAAGCAGATCGGCTTCCCGCTGCTGATTAAGGCGCGTGCGGGCGGCGGCGGCCGCGGCATCCGCCTGGTCAAGGAGGAGAGCGAGCTGGAGGCGGCCTACCTGAATGCTTCCCGCGAGGCGCTCTCGGCCTTTGGCGACGGCGGGGTCTACATGGAGAAATACCTGTATCCGGCCAAACACATCGAGATGCAGATTCTCTGCGACAACTACGGCAACGTGGTCTGCCTGGGCGAGCGCGAATGCTCGATCCAGCGCAAGAACCAGAAGCTGATTGAGGAGTGTCCCTCCAACGCGCTGGACGCTCCGACCCGCCAGCGGATGATCGAGGTGGCGGCCAGGGCTGCCAAGGCGGTCAATTACCGCAACGCGGGCACCGTCGAGTTTTTGTATAAGGACGGGCAGTTCTACTTTATGGAGATGAACACCCGCCTGCAGGTCGAGCACACCGTCACCGAGATGGTGACCGGGCTGGACCTGGTCAAGTGGCAGATCCGCATTGCGGCAGGGCAGAAGCTGGGCTTCAGCCAGAAGGATATCCGTCTGGACGGCCACGCCATCGAGTGCCGCATCAACGCCGAAAACCCGGAACAGAATTTCCGCCCAAGCTGCGGCCGGATTACCCTGCTGCACATCCCGGGCGGACCCTGGGTGCGGTTTGATACGGCGCTGTATCAGGACTACTTTGTGCCGCCGTACTACGATTCGATGATCGGCAAGCTGATTGTCTACGCCAAGACCCGCGAGGAGGCCATCCGCAAGCTGCAGGCGGCGCTGTGCGAGCTGGTAATCGAGGGCGTCGACCACAACAGCCAGCTGCACATGGAGCTGCTCAGCGACCCGGAATTTAAGTCCGGGGATTACTACACCGACTTTATGGCCAAAAAGGGGTACTAACATTCGGGGGCATATGCTCCCTTTTGAGCACCCCGCCCCAGCTGCTTTTCCCAACGGGGGGAAGCGTGCGGGGGCAGCAGTCAAATTGTAATAGAGAAAAAGGAGAAAGAGAGGATGCCGATGCTTTCAAAAAAGCTGTTCCAAAAACCCCGCAACGATTTGGAAACCTATGAGCGGGCCATCAAGGAAAGTCATCCTTCGGTGCCGGATGAGCTGTGCCTGTCCTGCCCGAAATGTAAAAATATCCTCTTCGTCAGCGATCTGAGCGAGCAGTACAGCACCTGCCCCAAGTGCGGGCACCTGTTCCGCATGAATGCCCGCCAGCGCATCAGCATGATCGCCGACGATAATAGCTTTGTGGAGCACGACCGGGATATGCACGCGGTCAATGTCCTGGATTTTCCGGGTTACGACAACAAGCTCAAGCATGCGGCCCTGGACAGCCGCGAGAGCGACGGCGTGGTCTGCGGCGAGTGCACCATCGGCGGCTATCCGTGCTGCCTGTTCGTGATGGAGTCCAACTTCATGATGGGCTCGATGGGCTCGGTGGTCGGTGAAAAGATCACCCGCCTGTTCGAGTTTGCCACCGAGCACAGCCTGCCCGTCATCGGCTACACCGTTTCGGGTGGAGCCAGGATGCAGGAGGGCATCCTCTCGCTGATGCAGATGGCAAAGACCAGCGGCGCAGTCAAGCGCCACAGCGATGCGGGCAACCTGTACGTCACCTTTTTGACCGACCCCACCACCGGCGGCGTTTCGGCCAGCTTTGCGATGGACGGGGATATCATCCTCGCCGAGCCGGGGGCGCTGATCGGCTTTGCAGGCCCGCGCGTCATCGAGCAGACCATCCGGCAAAAGCTGCCGGATGGCTTCCAGCGGGCGGAGTTCCTGCTGGAAAAGGGCTTTGTGGACGACATCGTGGAGCGCCCGCGTCAGAAGGAGTACCTTAGCCATCTGCTGGAGCTGCATCAGCCCTTTGTAAAGCATGCAGGAGAGGAGGAGCAGGATGGAAGCTTATAAACGTGTGGCCGCGGCCAGAGCCAAGGGCCGGCCAACCGGCAGCGACTTCATCGAGCACATCTTCGACGGCTTTGTCGAGCTGCACGGTGACCGCCGTTTTGCCGACGACAAGGCGATTGTGGCCGGAGTTGCAATGCTCAACGATATGCCGGTGACGGTGATCGCCATCGACAGGGGAAAAGACACCAAAGAAAAGATCAAACGGAACTTCGGTTCTGCTCATCCGGAAGGCTACCGCAAGGCGCTGCGCCAGATGAAGCTGGCCGAGAAGTTTAACCGCCCGGTCATCTGCTTCATCGATACCTCCGGCGCCTACTGCGGCATCGGAGCGGAGGAGCGCGGCCAGGCTCAGGCTATCGCTGAAAACCTGATGGAGATGATGACCCTCAAGGTTCCGATCATCTCGATCTTCACCGGCGAAGGGGAGAGCGGCGGCGCTCTGGGGCTCGCAGTGGCCGACGAGGTCTGGATGCTGGAAAACGCGGTTTACTCGGTCATCTCGCCGGAGGGCTGTGCCAGCATCCTCTGGAAGGACGCCTCCAAGACAAAGGAAGCCTCCGAGTGCCTGAAGCTCACCGCCGAGGAGCTTTTAAACCTCAAGGTGGTCGAGCGTTCAATCCGCGAGCCGAAGGACCCAAAGGAAGGCTTTGAGAAGGTCTATCAGCGGCTGCGCCGGGATCTGTACAGCGCGCTGTGCCAGGGCAAAAAGCTCAGCCCGGAGGAATTGGTGGAGCGCCGCTATCAGCGCTTCCGCCGGATGGGGGAGGTGGCGGAATGATTCGCATTGTTACCGACAGCACCGTCAACATCACGAAATCGGAAGCTGGCAAAATGGGCCTGACCGTCCTGCCGATGGGCTACACGGTCGATAACCAGCCCTATCTGGAGAGCTACACCGACTGCAACGGGCAGTTTGAGCCGCTGCTGCAGTCGCGCAATTTCACCACCAACCAGGTCTCGACCGAGAGCTTCGTCTCGGCCTTTTCAGAGATTGCCCGCAAGGGGGACGAGACGCTGTGCATCGTCATCTCCTCCCGTCTCAGCGGCACCTACCGCAACGCCTTCTCGGCGGCGGAGCAGGTCAACCGCTATTATGGAGGGGAGAAGGTGCTGGTGCTCGATTCCTTCTCCACCGCAGGGGCAATGCTGCTGCTGTGCAGGCGTGCGCTGGAGCTCTCCAAAACCGTCTCCAGCCTGCATGAGCTTGCCGAGCGGATGCAGCAGGAGCGCGCCAAAACCGGTGTCGTCTTTTCGCTGGACAGCATGGACGCGCTGCGTCGCAGCGGCCGCATCGGCATTGTGCGCCAGTCGGTGAGCACCATCCTCAACATCCGGCCGGTGCTGCGCTGTCAGGACGGCGCGGTGATCTCGCTGGGAACAGCGCGCGGCCGCACCGAGCAGATGAAGAAGCTGATCGACGCGATGAGCAACAATCCAAAGCAGATCGTCGTCAACGCTTCGCAGAAGCTGCAGCAGGAACAGCTCTTCCAGCAGCTGCTGGTTCATCTGCGGGAGCGCTTTCCCAAGGCGCAGATTGCCGCTCACGGCGTCGGCCCGATCCTCAGCCACCATCTGGGCCGCGGAGCGATTGGCATTTCGTGGATGGAAGAATAGTAGTATTTTGAAAGCAGGAGTGTGAGGGCTCAGAGCCTTTGCACTCCTGCTTTGCTGTCTAAAGGAAAGAGAAAAAAAGCTCCCCCTCGGCAATTGTCCGAGGGGGAGCTTGCAGTCTTAGGATTTATTTGTTGTGGCGGTCGAGCCAGATGCTGGCGATTGCCAGCGCCTCATACAATCCGTCCCGTTCCGCTTTGTTGAGCATCCGCTCCTTGAGCGGCAGGCTTTCGTCAGTGGCGATCAGCTGGACCGAAACCTTGGTTGCGGTGTTGATTCCGTGGGCAGGCGCCTGGGATTTCACCTGCAGATGGGCCACACATTTGTCACCCATGCTGCCATAGTACAGCGTGTCCCCGCTGCGCACCAGCGGCCTGCCTTTATACATCAAAAATTCTTGTGCCAAAACAAAAACTCCCTTCCATATTGTGATGTGGTGCAAAAAACGGACAGCCAGCAGCTGCCCGCATTCTGTGTACGAACCGTCGGGCCAAAGAAACGCCCCACGGCATCGAAAAACTGAACCGCCTTAGGAATCAAGGTAGGACTTGACCAGAATCTGCAAAAGCTCATCCCGGTCGATCCGGCGGATCAGGCTGCGCGCGTTGTTGTAGGTGGTGATATAGGTCGGGTCCTCCGAAAGGATGTAGCCGACAATCTGATTGATCGGGTTGTAGCCCTTTTGCCGCAGCGCATCGTAGATGACAGTCAGCGTTTGCTTGATTTCCTTTTCCTTGTCATCGTGCAGCGAAAAAGAGATGGTTGGTTCATGCATACACAAATACCTCCGCTTCCCGCGGATGGCGCAGGCCTGCTGGCCGCGCCGGCACGGGGTAAATTGTCTTAAACAGACTGTTTTGGGATACATCGATTATCACACATCATAATCATACCGCAAATGCGGTGTTTTTTCAACCAAAGGGGAGGAAATTTATTTTATTTTAACAATTCGTCTGGTTAGATGTTGGCGGTTTTGCTAAATCCACCTTGCCCTACAGCTCGGAGAGTTCGGGGTAGTTGCCGAGGAACTGGAAGTAATCGATGTCCCCCGCCAGCGCTCCCAGTGCGCGCTGGACGTGCTCCTGCGCCATGTTTCCGGCAAAATCCCAGTAGAACAAAAATTCAAACGGGCTGTCCGGGATGGGGCGGGACTCCAGCTTGAGCAGGTTGATCTTCTGCTCGGCAAAGCGGCTGAGCGCCGCGTACAGCGCCCCCGCCTTGTGCTGCACCCGCACCACCAGGCTGATCCGCCCGCAGGCGGGGTCCAGCACCGACTGGCGGGCCAGAATGACAAACCGGGTGAAGTTGTCCCGCCGGTTCTGGATGCCCTGCTGCAGCACCTGCAGGCCGTACATCTTGGCGCACTGCTCCGAGCCGATGGCCGCCAGGGTCGAATCGCCCGCTTCGGCCACAAATTTTGCCGAAGCCGCCGTGTTGGAGTAAGGGGTAGCGGTCAGCTGGGGGTTGGCTTTAAAAAAGTCGGAGCACTGATGCAGCGCCTGTTCGTGGGAGTAAACCTGGCGCAGATCTTCCAGCTTGCCGCCCGGCAAGGTGAGCAGCGAGTGCTCGATCTTGACCGTCACGCTGCCCACGATGAACAGGTGGTAGCGCAGCATCAGGTCGTAGTTGTCGGTCACCGAACCGGCCAGCGTGTTCTCGATGGGGATGACGCCGTAGCGCCGTTCCCCGCTGCTGACCGCCTGGAATACCTCCTCGAAGGTGGGATAAAACCGGATGTCCGGCTGCTCAAACGCCTGCAGGCAAGCCTTGTGGGAGAAGGCCCCCGCCACCCCCTGGCAGGCTGCTTGGGCGGGAAGGAAGAGGGTGTCCTCCGATTCATTCAGGCGGATGATCCGCTCGATCTCTTTCATCTTGTGCCGCCTCCTTTGCGGGAAGGATTTTTTGGCACAAGGTCGGAGCCGAGCATCAGGTCCATCAGCGCGATGGCAGCAGCCGATTCGATGCAGGGCACCGCCCGCCGGACAATGCATGGGTCGTGCCGCCCGGTGATCGAGAGCTCGACGTTTTCGCCGGTTTTAAAGTTGACCGTCCGCTGCTTTTGCGCAATTGAGGGGGTGGGCTTGATGGCCGCGCGGAAGATGACCGGCATCCCGTCGGTGATGCCGCCCAGGATGCCGCCGTTGTGGTTGGTAGCGGTCAGCACCTCCTTGCTGGAGGCGGCGTTTTCCCGGATGTAAAACGGGTCGTTTGCCTGGCTGCCCTGCAAAGAGGAAAGGCCGAATCCAAGGCCGAACTCCACCCCTTTGACCGCAGGGATGCTGAACAGCAGGGAGGAAATTTTGCTCTCCACGCAGTCGAACATCGGGTCACCGATGCCGGCGGGAACGCCCGCGATGGCGCACTCGATCACCCCGCCGACCGAATCGAGCTGGTCACGGCAGTGCTCGATCAGCTTCTGCATCCGCTCGCCGGCTTTGTCGTCCAGCACGGGGAAGAATTTCTCCTGTACGGCCAGCAGGGTGTCCGGCTCGATCGAAACCGGGTCGAAGGGCTTGTCCTGCACGCTGCCGATCGAGGCGATGTGCGCCCCGACCTCGATGCCAAAGCCGCGCAGATACTGCTTGGCAATGCCGCCCGCAAAGCACAGGGGAGCGGTCAGCCGCCCGGAAAAGTGTCCGCCGCCCCGGATGTCGTTGCAGCCGTGGTAGCGAACAAATCCGGTGTAGTCGGCGTGGCCGGGCCGGGCCACTGCCCGCAGCTGCTCATAGTCCTTGGACTGGGTGTTGCCGTTTTCGATCAGGGCGCAGACCGGCGTGCCGCAGGCAATCATATACCCGGGATGCCCCTCGTCCGGCAGCAGCCCGCTGATGATCTGCGGAAAGTCCTTTTCGATGCGCGGGGTGTCCAGCTTGCCCCCGCGGGAGCTGCGCCGGGCCAGAAAGTGGAGCAGTCGTTCCGGGTCCAGGCGTGTGCCGGCTGGAATGCCGTCGATCACCACACCGATGCCTTTGGAGTGGCTTTCCCCAAAGATGGAAATTTTGATGTTAGTCCCCCAGGTCGATGACATCGACTTTTCCTCCTGTCTTGATAAAATCTTGATAAAAATCGGGGTAGGATTTGTTTACACAGAGCGGGTCGCGGATCAGGACTGGCTGGTCACAGCGCAGCGAGGCTACCGCCATCGACATGGCAATGCGGTGGTCGTTGAAGGAATCGACAAGGCCGCCGCTCAGCATGGGATTGCCGTGAATGATCAGCCCATCCGCTGTCTCCTCAATATCCGCCCCAATGGCCTGCAGGCAGTCGTGGACGGCGCGCAGCCGGTCGCTTTCCTTTAAGCGCAGCCGCTGGGCGTTGATAATGCGGGTCTCGCTGTCAGCGACGGCAGCGCAGACCGAGAGGATGGGGATGATGTCGGGAATCTGGCTGCCGTCGATCACCGTGCCGTGCAGCTTGGAGGGGCAGGCGATGACGCTGTCCTGCCCCACGGTGATGTTGGCGCCCATCTGCCGCAGGACGTCACAGATTGCCTTGTCCCCCTGCAGCGACTGTGGGGAGAGGCCGGCGACCTCGAGTTTTTTTGGGCCGATAACGCCGGCGGCAATCCAGAAGGCGGCGTTGCTCCAGTCGCCCTGGGCGGTCAGCTCTCCCGGCGTGCGGTACTGCTGTCCGCCGGGGACAAACCATCCGTTTTCGATTGCTTCAATGCGGATACCGAAGCGGGCGAGCACCTCCAGCGTCATATCCACGTACCCCTTGGACTGCAGCGGGGAGGAGAGCAGGATGCGGCTGTTGCCCTGTAGAAGCGGGAGGGCAAACAGCAGGCCGGTGATGTACTGCGAGCTGATGTCCCCGGCAAAGACAAAATCGCCGCTCTGAAGCTGTCCGGTCAGCTCCAGCGGAAGGGTCTCGCCGCCGGTGGGCAGAGCAATCTGCGCCCCGTGTTCCCGCAGCCGGGTGAGCATCGGCTCCATCGGGCGCTGCGGCAGCCGGCCCTTCCCGGTAAAGACGGCGCTTTGTCCCAGCGCGGCCAGAACCGGCACCAGAAAGCGCAGGGTCGAGCCGGACTCGCCGCAGTCGCAGCAGCGGACATGGCGGTCAAGTTCCAGCTTGCCGCCGACGGTGATGCAGTCCTCGCCGAAGGTGACGCTGCGCCCCAGCGCCTGCAGCACGCGGGCGGTAGCATGGATGTCCTCGGAGAGGGTGCAGCGGTGGATGAGCGTCTCCCCCTCGCTCAGCGCCGCCGCGATCAGCAGGCGGTGGAGGTCGGATTTGGAGATGGGGGTATATAGCTGCACAGCGGGCTGGCAGCTGGCAGTTTGATGTTCCCCGTCTGCGGACGGGGAGACTTGATAGGCTAACATAACAGTTCCTCCTTTCAGGCCGCAGGGCCGCGGCGCGGGGGCTTTTTTGCATGGGCGGGGCCCCTGCGAACCCCGAGATGCGAGGAGGGCTGATGCCCTCCTCTGCGCTCCTCCAAAGGGAGGGCGCTCCGCCCCTCCGACCCCGGGTGACTTTCTTGCGAAAAGAAAGTCACCAAAGATTCGCCAGGAACCTTCTGGTTCCTGGACCTCCGGCGAAGGGGGCTTCGCCCCCTTTGATCCCCCGACCTTGTACCCTAGCGGTATTGGTTGCGGGGGTATGGAAATTGCGGCATCCTCGGGGGAATTTTAGCTGTACAGAGTGGTGCCCTTTTCTGGGGGGAGCAACGCTTGCGTTGCTGGGGGGATGATAATAGCCCCCCAGCAGGGTCCAGGGGCGCAGCCCCTGGCACGCCTTTGGTTCCTTTCGTCGTGAAACGAAAGGAACCCCGGGTGTGGGCCGGGTAGGCCCACCTAAGGGTGGAGCGCAGAGGAGGGCGACAGCCCTCCTCGCAAAAGGCCCCGGGTGCCCCACCCACCCTTCGGTAGAAAATAAAGGGGGAGCGCAGAGGGAGCGAAGCACCCTCGCAAACTATTCCGGCAGCGCATCCGCCAGCAGGGCGGCAAACTCCTGTGCCTCCATCGGCATAATCTCCGCCTTGCCGGCCTGGCGGACCAGAATCAGGCGGATTTTGCTCCCCGCCCGCTTTTTGTCGTGCAGGCAGGCGTTGCTAAGTGCCGGCACGCTGCCGCCGTAGACGGTGGGGAGGTGGTAGCGGGTGAGCACCGCTGTCAGGCGCTGCAGCAGGGCGCGGTCGCAAAGGCCGAGTTTGATGCCCACCCGGGTGATCAGCACCATCCCCATTGCCACGCCGTGGCCGTGGGTGACGGCGTGGTTGGTCACCTTCTCGATGGCGTGGCCAAGGGTGTGGCCGTAGTTTAAAATCATGCGCAGGGCGGTGTCGTGTTCGTCCTGCTCCACCACCTGCCGCTTGATGTCCACGCAGTAGGCCACGATCTCCTCGATCTTCTCGTGGATGTCGCAGATTTCCAATAGCTTTAGAAAATCCTCGCTCCAGATCATCGCGTACTTAATCATCTCCGCGCAGCCGTCGGCGAAGGTTTCCTCCGGCAGGGTTTTGAAGGTGTCGGGGTCGCAGATGATCAAGGATGGCTGGTGGAAGGCGCCGACAAGATTTTTTCCCGCCGGGATGTTCACCGCCGTCTTGCCGCCCACCGAGGAATCGATGGCGGCCAGAAAGGTGGTGGGAATCTGCACAAAGGGGATGCCGCGCAGGTAGGTGGCGGCGGCAAAGCCGGCCAGGTCCCCCACCACGCCGCCGCCCAGGGCAACCACAAAGTCGGAGCGGGTGATGTTATTTTGAATCAGAAAATCATATACTTGCAGCAGCACCTCGTGGGATTTGGAGTCCTCCCCGTGGGGGACGTCCATCGAGCAGATGCGAAAGCCCGCGGCCTTGAGCGATTCGACGACCGGACGCAGGTACAGCCCGGCCACCGTGTCGTCGGTGATGATGGCGGCGGTGCTCCGGCTGGGGGCAAAAACGTTGGCGGTCAGCTCCCCGGTGCGGGAGAGCAGGCCCTTTTCGATCAGCACCTCATAGCGGGTGCTGGCGTTGACAGTGACGGTTTGCACAGTGAACAGCTCCTTTCTGCGTGGTTAAAAGGCTTAGTCCATCGTCTTGCCGAAGAAGGTGACGGCGCACTTGACGTCCTGCATCACCTCGTCGAACTGTGCCGGGGTCAGCGACTGAGCGCCGTCGCACAGCGCCTTTTCGGGGTTGTTGTGCACCTCGATAATCAGGCCGTCCGCGCCGACTGCGATGGCAGCCATCGAAAGCGGGTGAATCATCCAGCGAATGCCGGCAGCGTGGCTGGGGTCGATGATGACCGGCAGGTGGGACTGCTTTTTGATGATCGGGATGGCCGAGATGTCCAGGGTGTTGCGGGTGGCGGTCTCAAAGGTGCGGATGCCGCGCTCGCAGAGGATGACCTGTTTGTTGCCGCCGGCCATGATGTATTCGGCGCTCATCAGAAGTTCCTCGATGGTGTTGGCAAGGCCGCGCTTTAAGAGGATGGGCTTGTTGACCTTGCCCAGCTCCTTGAGCAGCTCAAAGTTCTGCATGTTGCGCGCGCCCACCTGGATGATGTCGACATTCTCGAACAGCGGCAGGTGGTCGATGCTCATGATCTCGGTGACAATCGGCAGGCCGGAAGCTTTCTTGGCCTCCAGCAGGTACTCCAGTCCCTGCTCGCGCAGGCCCTGGAAGGAGTAGGGAGAGGTGCGGGGTTTGAAGGCGCCGCCGCGCATTAAGCCTGCGCCCGAAGCCTTGACGGCCTTTGCAACCTCCACCATCTGCTCGCGGCTCTCCACCGAGCAGGGGCCCGCGATGACCTGGAAGTGTCCGCCGCCGATCTTTCTGCCGCAGACGTCGATGACGGTGTCGTCCGGATGGAACTTGCGGTTGGCGTTTTTGTACGGCTCCTGGATGCGCTTGACCTCCGCGACCGAATCCATCGACTTGATGTCCTCGGTGTCCAGCCGGGAGGTGTCGCCGATGAGGCCGAGGATGGTTTCGTGCACGCCGCGGATCTCCTGCACCTGGAAGTTCATCTGCTCAAAGTGGCTGACCATCTCATTGACTTTTTGCGGGGCGGTACCTTTTTTTAAAATAATAATCATACGAACAAATCCTTTCTTTTTTCTCTTTCTCTGCTGCGACAAAGCGGCAAGATGAATCGGGTATACAGACAGAAAAAGCCGGCGCTTTTTCTGTCAAAAGCGCCGGCTGATTTTGAAAAACCGGAAATTGTTCCCACAACGGAAACAATCTTTGGGGCGGGTGTCAGCTTATCCCAACACCGCCGCAGATCTGCTGCTTTTGGCATCCGTATTCTCTTTTTTTGCACGGCAAAATCGCTCTGCGCTAAAATAGCCAAAGCAAAAGACAGATGCAAAAGAAACGGATGTCATCAGCTTGCGGTTCATACAGATCCTCCCTGTTTTGAGTCTGCTCAAAACGGTAAAAAGTTGTTCGCCCTTTTTTCGGAGCGTCCGAAGAGGAGCGATGTAAAAACGATACACCCATTTTGAAAATCTGTCAAGTGCTTTTGCCTGCTACAGCAAAAAATTGACTTTTTTCACACAAATTTCCTGGCGGAGGTGGGCAGATTGCAGGAAGAACAGGGATGAACAAGGCGAAAAAAGACAGTAAATCTGAACAGAACATGAATTTCAATTTGTGCTAATTGACACTTTTTTAAGGAAGCCTTATAATGTATTGTACACTGAATTTTGGTGTGCCCTAATAAATAGGAAAAGAATGTCAAAATAAAACCGCAATGTCCGTGGGCAAAAGCTGCCCGGCGGGGAAATAGGCAAAGATGGACCGGGTGATATGCAAAGCAGCACAGCGGCCATTTCGTAGGGAGAAAAGTAATGAAAAATGTAGGAATTGATATCGGCTCCACAACTGTCAAGGTTGTGGTAATGGAGGGGGAAAAGATCCTCTACAGGATCTACCAGCGCCACCTGTCCCAGGTGCGTCAGGCAACCCTCAAAGCGCTGGAAGGGGCAAAACAGTTTTTAAACGACACCTTCCAGGTGGCCATCTCCGGCTCGGCAGGCTTAGGACTTGCCGAAGATGCGGGGGTGGATTTTGTACAGGAGGTCTTTGCCACCTACAAAACGGTGATGGAGTATGAGCCCGACACCGACGCCGTCATCGAGCTGGGCGGCGAGGACGCAAAGATCATCTTCTTGAGCGGCGGACTGGAGGAGCGAATGAACGGCAGCTGCGCGGGCGGCACCGGCGCCTTCATCGACCAGATGGCGACGCTGTTAAACGTCACCACCGAGGAGCTGGACGAGCTGAGCTTAAAGCACGAGCGCATCTACCCCATCGCCTCGCGCTGCGGCGTCTTTGCCAAGACCGACATCCAGCCGCTGTTAAACCAGGGCGCCCACAAGGAGGACGTGGCCGCCAGCATCTTCCAGGCGGTGGTCGACCAGACCGTCACCGGCCTCAGCCAGGGCCGCCGCATCGAGGGAAAAGTGCTGTTTCTGGGCGGGCCGCTGTTCTTCTTCAAGGGCCTGCAGCAGCGCTTCCAGGAGACCTTAAAGCTCGGCGAGGGCAAGGCGGTGTTCCCGTCCTGGGCGCAGTATTCGGTTGCCATCGGCGCGGCCATCTACACCAGGGGCCTGGAGAAGAGCTACACCTATGAGGAGTTTACGGGCAAGCTCGAGAACGCCAGCTCCCGCTCCAAATCCACCCACTACTTAAAGCCGCTCTTTGCAAACCAGCAGGAGCACGACGAATTCATCGAGCGCCACAGCAAGGCCACCGTGCCGTGGAAGGACCTGGCCGAATACAGCGGCGACGCCTATCTCGGCATCGACTGCGGCTCCACCACCACCAAGCTGGTGCTGATGAGCGACAACTACGAGACGCTCTACCGCTACTACAGCTCCAACCAGGGCAACCCGGTGCAGGTAGTGCGCGAGCAGCTCTTAAAGCTCTATGAGGCCTGCGGCGACCGGGTCAACATCCGCTATGCCGTCTCCACCGGCTACGGCGAGGAGCTGATCCAGCACGCTTTCCATCTGGACGACGGTATCGTCGAGACCATCGCCCACTTCAAGGCCGCCCAGCACTTTGACCCGCAGGTCGAGTTTATCCTCGACATCGGCGGCCAGGACATCAAGTGCTTCAAGATCAAAAACGACGCCATTGACTCGATCATGCTCAACGAGGCATGCTCCTCCGGCTGCGGCTCCTTTATCGAGACCTTTGCCAAGTCGATGGGCTACACCGCAGAGGAATTTGCCCGCCTGGGACTGTTTTCCAAGTACCCGGTGGACCTGGGCTCCCGCTGCACTGTCTTTATGAACTCCTCGGTCAAGCAGGCGCAGAAGGACGGCGCCAGCGTCGAGGACATCTCGGCCGGCCTTTCGATGAGCGTTGTCAAAAACGTGCTCTATAAGGTCATCCGCGCCAGAAGCGCCGACGAGCTGGGCAAGCACATCGTGGTGCAGGGCGGCACCTTCCTAAACGACGCGGTGCTGCGCAGCTTTGAGCAGGAGATCGGCCACAACGTCACCCGCCCGAACATCGCCGGGCTGATGGGCGCTTACGGCGCCGCCATCTACGCCAAGGGCATCTGCCAGAACCAGCGGGAGCACACCCGCTCCTCGATGCTTTCCCGGGACGAGCTGGAAAACTTCCAGCACGAGTCCCGCCCGGTGGTCTGCAAGGGCTGTACCAACCACTGCAACCTCACCGTCAACACCTTTGCCGGCGGCGAACGCTACATCTCCGGCAACCGCTGTGAAAAGCCGCTGGGTCTGGGCAAGGACAAGGAGCTGCCGGACATGTACCGCTACAAGCTCGACCAGATCCGCGCCCTCAGCGAGCAGTGTGCCGCGGACGCCGCTGCGCACAAGCGCCATCGCGGGGTGATCGGCCTGCCGCTGGGACTGAACATGTACGAAAACCTGTTCTTCTGGGTGGCGTTTTTCCACAGCCTCGACTTTGATCTTGTCATCTCGGACATCTCATCGCGGCAGCTGTACGCCAAGGGGCAGTATTCGGTGCCGTCCGACACCGCCTGCTATCCGGCAAAGCTGATGCACGGCCACATCGAAAACCTGCTGGACAAGGGTGTGGACACCATCTTCTACCCGTGCATGAGCTACAACTTCAACGAAGAAAAGGGCGACAACCACTTTAACTGCCCGGTGGTCGCCTATTACCCGGAGCTTCTGGCCTCCAACGTCGAGAAGCTCAAAAATATCCGCTACCTCTATCCATATTTAAACCTTGCCGAGCGCAAAACCTTCCCCAAGAAGGTCTGGGAGGCGCTGCACGAGCAGTACCCGGACATCACCCTCAAAGAGGTCAAGCGCGCCTCCGACGAGGCCTATGAGGCCTATCAGGCGCAGCGCAGGGACATCAGGGAGAAGGGCGCCCAGATGCTGACCCAGGCGCGGGCGCGCGGGGTCAAGACCATCATCCTCAGCGGACGGCCCTACCATGTGGACCCGGAGATCAATCACGGCATCAACCAGCTGATCACCTCTCTGGGGCTGGCAGTCATCAGCGAGGACTGTGTCTCCGACCTGGTGACGCCGGTGCGCCCGGACGTGCTCAACCAGTGGACCTACCACACCCGCCTGTACAACGCCGCCAAATATGTCACCGAGCACGACGACTGCGAGCTGGTGCAGCTGGTATCCTTTGGCTGCGGCATCGACGCCATCACCACCGACGAGGTTTCGGCCATCCTCTCCCGCGGCGGCAGGCTGTACACCCAGCTGAAGATCGACGAAATCAACAACCTGGGCGCGGTCAAGATCCGCATCCGCTCGCTGATCGGCGCGGTCAAGGAGCGCGACGCCCAGAAGGAAACCGAAAAGCGCGCATAACCTTTGCGCTGCAAAACGCATCCGTGCGAAAACGGACGAATCCTGTTTTTAAGGAGGATATGATCCAACGATGGAACCAATCAAAAAGGTGCCTTTTACCAAGGAAATGAAAAAGACCCACACTATCCTGATTCCCACCATGCTGCCCATCCACTTCCGCATTTTGGGCAACGTGCTGGAAAACTACGGGTACAAGGTAAAGGTGCTGGATAACTGCGGTCCCGGCGTCATCGAGCAGGGACTGAAAAACGTACACAACGACACCTGCTACCCGGCGCAGCTGGTCATCGGCCAGATGATCGACGCGCTGGAGCACAGCGACCTGCCGCTGGACAAGGTGGCGCTGCTGATTACCCAGACCGGCGGCGGCTGCCGCGCTTCCAACTACATCTATCTGCTGCGCAAGGCGCTCAACAAGTGCGGCTACGGCGACATCCCGGTCATCTCCGCCAGTTTTATGAAGAGCGAGCAGTCCGGCGGATTCTCGCTGCCGGTGACGATGCTGCTGCAGGCGCTGTACGGCGTGCTGTGCGGGGATCTGATCATGACGCTCTATAACCAGTGCATCCCCTATGAAATCCATAAGGGCGACAGCCAGAAGGCGGTGGACGACAGCGTTGCCATGGCCGAGAAGCTGTTCTGCAAAAAGCTGCTGCGCTGGAAGGCTGTCTCCGAGCTGATGGTCAACATCATCAAGCGATTTATGCAGGTGGAGCGCAGCGGGGAAAAGAAGATCAAGGTCGGCATCGTCGGCGAGATCTATGTCAAATATTCGCCGCTGGGCAACAACAACCTCGAGGAGTTCCTGCTCTCGGAAGGGTGCGAGGTGGTCTGCCCGGGCCTGTACGACTTTTTGCTTTACTGCACCCACAACGTCGTCTTTGACAACGACCTGTACGGCGTGGGCAAACCGGTTGCGGCGGTACTGCGCCGGGTCAACAAATTCCTGCGCGGCAGAAAGAGCGACATGATCCGCTTAATCGAGCAGTACAGCGACTTTCAGCCGCCCTGCCACTTTGAGAGCACCATCGAGTCGGCCAAAGGTTACATCGGTCAGGGCGTCAAGATGGGTGAGGGCTGGCTGCTGACCGCCGAGATGGTCGAGCTGATCCAGCACTACAAGGTCAACAACATCGTCTGCACCCAGCCGTTCGGCTGCCTGCCAAACCACATCTGCGGCAAGGGCGTCATGCGGGTCATCAAGGAGAAGAACCCGCAGGCAAACATTGTGGCGGTGGACTACGACTCCAGCGCCTCCAAGGTCAACCAGCAGAACCGCATCAAGCTGATGCTGGCCAACGCCCGCCTGATCGAACAGAACAGCCAGCAGCCAAAGCAGGGCAACACCCCCGCGGCTCCACAGCAGGAGACGGTTGCCGCTGCCCCACAGCGGCGGGAGCAGGTGGCGCAAAACTAAGATTTTGATTCAGGAGCTGGGGCAGGCTGAGTCCCAGCCTCCTTTTTTCTCTGCCTTCAGGGCATGAATAAAAAAGAAGAGAAAGGAAGGGAATCCCTTGCGTGTCTTTTTGCTCTTTTTGTGCTACAGCTTTCTTGGCTGGGCCTGCGAGACGGTCTACTGCTCGATTGGCAAAAGAAAGTTTGTCAACCGCGGCTTTCTCAACGGACCGCTCTGCCCGGTTTATGGCTTTGGTGCGCTGGCGGTGCTGTATTTTCTGCGGCCGGTCAGCGACAATATCCCGCTGCTCTTTGTCAGCGGCATGGTGCTGACCAGCGTCATCGAGTACATCACCGGCTATCTGTTGGAAAAACTGTTCGCCACCAAGTGGTGGGATTATTCCTCCCGGCGTTTTAACATCCACGGCAGGGTCTGCCTGCGCAATTCGCTGATGTTCGGCGCGCTGTCGGTGGTGGCGGTGCGGGTGATCGACCCGGTCATCCGCGGCGGAATCTATGCGCTGCCGGCTACTGTCTGCGCGGTGCTGAGCATTGTGTTCGGCGCGATGATGGTGGCGGACCTGGTGGTCACTGTCCGCACCATCCTGGACATCAACAGCGCCCTCAAACAGCTGCAGCAGATGGTGGAACAGGCGCGGCTGGACACCCAGGAATATCTGCGCCAGAACCAGGAGGAGCTGCAGCAGAAAATGGAGAAGGCAAAGGCGCAGACCGAGGAGCGCCTGCGCCAGAACCAGCAGGAGCTGCAGCAGAAGATGGAGCAGAGCCGCCTGGACCTCGAGCTTGCCCGCATGGAGCTGCGCGACTTTTTGGAACAGCTGCACTCGGAGCGCCTGGAGCGCAGGGAGCAGCGGCGCAGGGAGTTTTTGTCCCGCCTTACCCCCGAGCAGCAGCAGGCCATCCAGAAGCTGGAGGAGCGTATGGAAGCTCTTTCCAGACGCAACGCCATTCTGCGCCGCAGGCTGCTCAGAGCCTTCCCGGAGATGCGCTCCACCCGCTACGAGCTGGCGCTGGAGCGGATGCGCGAGGCGCTGCGCAAAAAGAAAAAATAAAGTGGATCTTCCCCTTCTTGCCGGCAAGAGGGGGAATTTTTTTGCACGGAACGGCAAATCCGGTTGCCTTTTTATGGCGAATAGTTTATAATGGTTCTACAAATAGCGTGAAGTTTTCCCGCAAACAGGGGAAGCTTTTTCTGGAATTTTTAAAATGGGTGCAATAAAACGGCGCCCGTTGGACACTGAATTTATGATGGGTGGTGTAGAGGTGAAATTGGACACAGCGATTGTGCTGGACGCCCAGAGCGGGAGCAGGGAAGGATTTACCCGGCTGTATGAAGCGGTGGCTCCCGCGTTATACCGGACGGCATTGTACACCCTGGGCAACAGCCACGACGCAGAGGACGTTGTTTCCGAAACCTTTATCGAGGCCTACCGTGGCCTTGCCGGCCTGCGCGACCCGCAGGCGTTTATGACATGGATTTACCGCATCCTTTCGGCGCGGTGCAACCGCAAAATCCGCGAGTATGTCCGCGCGCGCAACGAAGAGGTGGACCTCGAGGAGATGGTGCAGCAGCCGGGGGATCAGGGAGCCTTTTCGGAGACGGTGCTCAGCCGTGCGGACCTTGTTCGCGCGCTGGAAAGCTTGAGCGCGGAGGAGCGGCAGATCGTCGTGCTGTCGGTGATCGAAGGGTATACCACAAGGGAGATTGCCGCCATCGTGGGTTCCCCGCAGGGAACCATCAGCTCGAAGCTGTTTCGAGCATTTAAGAAAATGAGAATTTATTTGGAAGGAGGGAAGCAGCGTTGACAGAGAAAAAGGATTTGGGCTACGGCCCAGTGGAAGAAGAACCCCTTAGCGAGCGGCAGCAACAGGAGCTGCACGAGCAGGAACAGTATTTCCGGCAGGCGTTTTGCTCCGTTTCCTGCCCACCGCTTCCCGAAAGTTTGAGCGCGGACGCGATGTGGGAAAAGATCTGCTCCGGCGCGGGCGACCACCAGGTAACGGTGGACCCGGCCTCGATGCAGGAGGAGCTCCGGCAGGAGACGGAAGCCGCTCCGCAAAAGGGAAAGGTTATCCCCTTCCCGCAGCGCACCGGGAAAAAGGAGCGTGCGCGCCGCCGGCGCACTCTGGCGGTAGCCTGTACCCTGGTGCTGGTGGTTGGACTGTCGGTGGCTTACTGGCAGCTGCGGGGGCCGCTTGGACAGGTACAGGGAATCGTGTCCGGCAATTCGCAGGCCTCCACCGCAGAGTCAGCCGAGTCCTCGGCAGCAGAAGCGACCGCAGCGGACGCGGATGCGCAGACGGAGGAATCGGCTGAAGCGGTCGAGGAGGCTGCGGCGCCGATGATGGCAGCTCCGCCGGAGGAAGAAACTGCTTCGGATGAGGCGGCGTCCGGCGGCGCCGGGCAGACCGAACAGCGATCCGCCGAGACGCAGGACGCAGCCATTGCGCCGCAGAGCGCTCAGCCGCAGCAGGAGCAGGCGACTGCCCAGCCAAAGATGCAGCAGGAACAGAACGAAACCGATTCTCAGCGGGAGGAGCTGCGCCAGCGGATTTTGGCTTCGATCGACGCAGGGCAGCAGGAGCAGTCCACAGAGGGAAATCCGGATACCGGCGGCAGCGGCCAGCAGCAGGCAAACCAGCTGACAGCGCAGAGCGCCGAGGCCACCGCGGAGGAGCCGGTGGAGGAATCGGTCGAAGCGGTTGTGCCGGAGCAGGCAGAAACAACCGGCGACACACAGCAAAGCGACAGCGTCTCGATCCTCAAAAATATGATGGAGAATGCCAAGGAAAACCAGCCGCAGAGCTTTCAGCTCAAAAACGGCAGCGTCAACTATGATCCGGCCAGCGGCGAGGTCACGGTGATGGATCTCAATCAGCAGCAGACGGCGACCCTTTCGCTGCCAGCGGGGGCGCAGGTCTTTGCGTCGGATGTTACCCTGGCGGCAATCGTCCCGGATGAGCAGGCCCAGACGGTCACCCTGACTCTGTACAGCGTGGAGGACCTGCAGAACCCGCAGGCGGTCAGCACAGTGACCCACCAGGGAGAGCTGTTTGACGCCTATCAGTCGGTCTCGGACAGCTACACGCTGGTCACCAGCGTCTGGTTCGACCGGGAACAGGTGGAGGGCGGCAACTTTTTGCCGCAGGTCAACGGGGTGGAACTTTCCCCCGATCAGATCAACATTATCGAGGGGTATGAGCAGGGGGATCAGGTCAACTACCTGATTACCACAACCATCACGCCGGACTCGGTCAAGACCAGAGCAGACCTGTATTTAAACTGACACAGAAGAAGGGGAAAACAATGTCATTAGAACTTGTGCGCCTGACAGACAGGCCACAGCTAAAGGAGCAGGCGGCGCAGTGGTTCCACCAAAAGTGGGGCGTACCGCTGGCAGCCTATCAGGAGAGCATGGAGCAGTGCCTGTCGGCGCGCAGCCCGGTGCCGCAGTGGTACCTGGCGATGGAAGGGGAGCGGATTGTCGGCGGCATGGGGGTCATCGAAAACGACTTTCACGACCGCAAGGACCTTTCCCCCAACGTCTGCGCAGTCTACACCGAACCGGACTGCCGGGGACAGGGCATCGCGCGAAAGCTGCTCGACCTCGTCTGTGCGGACATGAAGGAGAAGGGAATCGACACCCTCTACCTTCTGACCGACCACACCTCCCTCTATGAGCGATACGGCTGGGAGTTTTTCTGCATGGCGCAGGGGGACGGGGAGGAGAAGCCGGCCAGAATTTACAGGCATCAAGCATAATCAGATGAAAAAGGAACCCGACGAGGGTTCCTTTTTTTCGCCTATATAAAAGCGGGGATAAAACTTTGCAGCCGGTGCGCGATGTGCTATAATGGAGATCAAATGGGACAAAACCTTGTGGGGGCAGGGAGGAACAGGATGGAGTACAAAATTGCAATCTGCGACGACGAGCAGAAGGACCGGGATTTTGTCGCCGCGCTCAGCCGCCGGTGGGCTGAACAGCGGGGGAACACGGTGGAGTTGACCGAATTTTCCTCGGCGGAACAGTTTCTGTTCTGCTATGGGGAGCAAAGCGACTACGACATTCTGCTGCTGGACATCGAGATGGGGCAGATGGACGGGGTGCAGCTGGCAAAACAGCTGCGGCAGAAAAACGAGACGATTCAGATTGTCTTTGTCACCGGCTACTCCGATTACATCTCGGAGGGGTACGAGGTGGCGGCGCTGCACTACCTGATGAAGCCGGTGCGGGAGGAAAAGTTCTTTTCGGTGCTGGACCGCGCGGCCGATAAGCTGCGCAAAAACGAGCGCACCCTCACGCTGGAGTGCGCCGGAGAGGTGGTGCGGGTGCCGCTCTATCAGATCCGCTATGTCGACGTGCAGCACAACTACGCTACCGTCCACGCCAAGGCCGACTACACGGTGAAAAAGACGCTGGCCGAGATCGAAAAAAGCCTGGACGACCGCTTTTACCGGGTGGGGCGCTCGGCCATCGTCAACCTCAGCTGCATCGCCAGGGTGACCCGGTCGGACATTTTCCTCAACGAGGGCGACCGCATCCCGCTGCCCCGCGGGGCTTATGAAGGGGTCAACCGCGCCATCATCCAGAGGGGATAGGAGAGAACGATGGGAATTTTTGCAAACTTGCTTTCCAAAAAGATGAACCGCCAGGTCGAGACCTACCAGCAGGAGCTGGTGCAGACCCACTATCAGGAGGTGGAAAACATGTACCGCCAGATGCGCGGCTGGCGGCACGACTGGCGCAATCACCTGCAGGCGCTCAAAATCTACGCGGCAAAGGGCGACCTGCCGGGCATCCAGCGGTATCTGGACGAGCTGGACACCAGCCTTTCGGCGCTGGACATGGTCATCAAGACCGGCAACCCGATGACCGACGCCATCCTCAACTCGAAGATTTCGCTGGCAAAGAACCGGGGGATTCCGGTGATGGCCGACGCGCACATCCCGGTCAAGCTCAGAATCCCGGAGATTGACCTCTGCTGCATTTTAGGCAACCTCTTTGACAACGCCATCGAGGCAAGCGCCAAGCTGCCGCCGGAGGAGCGGCTGATCCGCGTCTACATGGACATGAAGGGCAGCCAGCTGTACATCTCGTTCACCAACTTCACCGCCGGCAAAAAGATGGTCAAACGCGAGGGCCGCTTTGCCACCACCAAGGGTGCGGGGCATGGACTGGGCCTGATGCGCATCGACAGCATTGTGGAGCGGCTGGACGGCTATGTCAACCGCAACTCGGAGGACGGGGCCTTCACCACCGAGCTCCTGCTGCCGCAGCAGGAGCCATCCTCCGGTGAGGCAGCGGCTACTCAACTATAGAAAAAATGCAATTCGTCCCCCGGAAACGACAATTCGTCCCCAAAATGTGCCGGGGGCGAATTTTTGTGTTATGCTGATACCAGAAAGCGAGGGAACAGAAGATGAAACAAACAAGCAAACAGCATTACAATGTTTTCCAAAACGTCGGCTGGATGATCGGCAACGCCTGGCGCTCCTGCAAGAGTGTGCTTTGGATGTGCGTGCTGGCCGCCGCTTTAACCGTCGGAGTCAATCTGGTGCAGCTTTTTATCGCGCCGCAGATCCTCTCGAGGGTCGAGCAGCAGGCGCCGCTGCCGGAGCTGCTCGGCACCATCGGCGTCTTTTCGCTGGCGCTGTTTCTGGTGCTGGGGCTGCAGGCCTATGTCGACCAGAACACCATCTTCGGGCGCATCGAGGTGCGCACCGGAATTCTTAACCAGATCGGCTACAAGACTAACACCACCTCCTTCTCCAACACGCTGGACACCGCTGTGCTGGACCTGCGCGACAAGGCCAACCGTGCGGTGCAGCAGAACAGCATGGCGGGCGAGCACATCTGGACGACGCTGACAAACCTCTTGGCAAACGCCGCGGGCTTTGTCCTCTACCTGCTGCTGATGCAGAACCTCGACCCTGTGCTGCTGGCGGTGGTGCTGGCGACCACCCTGGTCAGCTTCCTGGTGACCAAGCGCACCAACGAGTGGCGCTACCAGCACCGCGACGAGGAGGCCAAATTTTTCCACCAGCTGCGGTATCTCAAGGACAAATCCGAGTCGGTGGAGCTGGCCAAGGACATCCGCATCTTCGGCCTGCAGCCGTGGCTGCAGGGCATCTATGACAGCGTGCTCAAGCTCGAGGAGGCTTTTGTCTACCGCTACACCAAAATCCAGCTGCTGGGCAATGCGGTGGACGTGCTGCTCAGCGTTGCGCGCAACGGCATCGCCTACCTCTACCTCATCAACATGGCGCTGGAGGGCGGTCTTTCCGCCTCGCAGTTCCTGCTTTACTTCACCGCCATCAGCGGCTTCACCAACTGGATCACCGGCATCCTCAACGAGAGCATGACGCTGCACCGCGAGAGCCTCGACCTCTCCAGCATTCGCGACTACCTCAACCTCGAGGAGCCGTTCCGGTTTGAGGGCGGCAAGGAGATCCCGGCCCCCGGCAAGGACGGGTATGAGCTGCGGCTGCAAAACGTCTCCTTCCGCTACCCCAAGGCCGAGCGCGACACCATCCACAACTTAAACCTCACCGTCCGCCCCGGCGAGAAGCTGGCGATTGTGGGCCTCAACGGCGCGGGCAAAACCACGCTGGTCAAGCTCCTGTGCGGCCTGCTGGACCCAACCGAGGGCGCGGTGCTGCTGGACGGGCAGGACATCCGCCAATTTAACCGCAGAGACTACTATGCGCTCTTCTCCGCTGTTTTCCAGGAATTTTCGGTACTGGCTGCGACAGTGGCTGAAAACGTCTCTCAGGCGGTTGGAGGCGGCGATAAAGAAAAGGTGCGCGCCTGCCTGGACAAGGCGGGCCTGACCGAGAAGATCGACGCGCTGCCCAAGGGCATCGACACCCAGGTGGGCCGGGAGGTCTATGAGGACGGCGTGCTGTTCTCCGGCGGCCAGACCCAGCGGCTGATGCTGGCCCGCGCTTTGTATAAGGATGGGCCGGTGCTGCTGCTCGACGAGCCGACGGCGGCGCTCGACCCGATTGCGGAGAATGACATCTACCTCAAATACAACGAGATGAGCGCGGGCAAGACCTCGCTGTTCATCTCCCACCGCCTGGCCTCCACCCGCTTCTGCGACCGCATCATCTTTGTGGCGGACGGCGACATCGCCGAGGAGGGCACCCACGACGAGCTGATGCAGAAGGGCGGCGGCTACGCCAAGCTCTTTGAGGTGCAGAGCCGCTATTACCGGGAAGGGAGAGAGTTTTAATGAAAGAGCAAAACACCAATCAGATGAGCACCCGTCAGGTCATCGAGATTCACCGCAGGGCGATCGGGGACATGCAGAAGATGTGCCCCTATCTGCTCCCCTCCACCGCGCTCTACGCCGTCGTCTCGGGCATCGTCCCCTATGTCACCGTCTTTTTCTCGGCCCGCATCCTGAACGAGCTGGCCGGCCAGCGCAGGCCGGAGGAGCTGTGGCGCTGGGTGATTTTATCGGTAGCGGTGGGCGGCGTGCTGGCGCTGCTGAACGCGGTGCTGCTGCGGGTGAAAAGCGCGCAGCGGGATTTGTTCTATGACAGCAAGGAGCGGATGTACACCGCCAAGATGTTCTCGCTGGACTACACCGACGTCGACAACCAGGAGGCGCGCGGCCTGCTCTCCATCGCCCGCCAGAACGAAAACTGGGCCGGGTGGGGATTTATCCGCCTGATCGAGATTGTCGAGGAGATGTCCAAGGCGGCGGTGGGCGTCCTCAGCGCCATCGTGCTGTCGGTCAGCCTGTTCACCCAGCCGGTGCCGGCGTCGGCGGGCTGGTACACCGTCCTCAACAATCCCCTGTTCATCCTGCTGCTGCTCAGCGTGATGGTGGGCATCAGCCTGCTCTCCGGAGCTTGTAACGGCAAGGCCTTTGCAATCTGGAGCACATGCAGCGAGGGCGCAAATTTATCCAACCGGAGTTTTAACTTCTGGGTAGATCTGGGACTCCAGCGTTCCCGCACAATGGACGTCCGCATGTATAATCAGCAGAATTTATTCCTGTACTATAACCGGGATGTGGGGGTGTTCAGCACCATCGGCGAGATGGCCCAAAAGTTCCGCGGCCCGATCGAGGTGCTGCACGGTTTTGCCGCCGCCATTTCGGCGGTGTTCACCGGCTTTGTTTATATCTTTACCTGCCTGAAGGCGATGGGCGGCGCGTTTGGGGTCGGCTCCATCACCCAGTATGTGGGTGCAGTCACCGCCCTGTCGCAGAACCTCTCCTCCCTCTTTGAAAACTGGGGCGTCTTAAAGACCAACGCCGATTTCCTGAAGCCTGCCTACCAGTTCCTGGACCTCCCCAACCGGATGTACCAGGGGTCGCTGACCACCGAAAAGCGCGCCGACCGCAAGTATGAGGTGGAGTTCCGCGACGTCTCCTTCCGCTATCCCGGCACCGAAACATGGGCGCTGCGGCACGTCAACGTCAAGTTCCGGGTCGGCGAGCGGATGGCGGTGGTCGGCGAGAACGGCTCGGGCAAGACCACCTTTATCAAGCTCCTCTGCCGCCTCTATGACCCGCAGGAGGGAGAGATTCTCTTAAACGGCATCGACATCCGCAAATACAACTACCGCGAGTACATGAACATCTTCTCGGTGGTGTTCCAGGACTTCCAGCTGCTCTCCCAGCCGCTGGGCCAGAACGTGGCGGGCGCGGCCGACTATGACCGCGAGCGGGTGGAGAAGGCGCTGATTGACGCCGGCTTTGGCGAGCGGTTGGAGCGGCTGCCCAAGGGGCTGGACACCCAGCTCTACAAGGATTTTTCCGACGAGGGCGTGGAGGTTTCCGGCGGCGAGGCGCAGAAGATTGCCATCGCCCGGGCACTGTACAAAAACGCGCCGTTCATCATCCTCGACGAGCCGACAGCCGCGCTCGACCCGATTGCCGAGGCGGAGATCTACGCCCAGTTTAACCAGATTGCGGGCGACAAGACCGCCATCTACATCAGCCACCGCCTGTCCTCCTGCCGCTTCTGCGACGAGATCATGGTTTTTGACCGCGGACAGATTGTGCAGAAGGGCAGCCACGACGCCTTAATCAGCGACGAGCAGGGCAAATACGCCACCCTCTGGCACGCGCAGGCGCAGTACTACACCGAGGAAGAGGAAGCTTCCTTTTAACAGCTTCCTTCGCTGCCGGAGACAAACACCCCTTCGGCGATAAAAAACAAGCAAGGCCGGTCCGTGATGGACCGGCCTTGTTTTTGCCTTGGGTACTTTAATCCTGTTCAAAGTTGAGAATCTCCCCGGTGAAGGCTTCGACCTCGCACTCATATTCGTGCTGCCCGGAGCTGAATTCCAGCTCGTAGGAGAAGCGGCCGTCATCCTCGTCCAGCTCGCACTTTTCCCAGCGGACCTGATCCTCGGTGAGCCCGGCGCGCTGCAGGGCGGCTGCTTTTGCGGCATCCTCGCCGATGTAGCTGCCGGTGGCGGCACCCTGTGGATTCTGCGCGCTCTGCTGCAGGATGGAGAAGTTTTCGACGTCATTGTCGTAGGAGAGAATGTCGCCGGTGGCGGCGTCGATCTCATAGTCGTACTCGGTGGAGCCGCTGTAGAACTCGACGTCGTAGACCCGCCGCCCGTCGTCCTCCTCGAGCGAAACGCTGTGGAAGGTAAGGTCGGCAACGGCCACACCGGCGTGGTTGGCGGCGATCTCTTTGGCCTGCTCCTCGGTGATGGAGGCGGACTGCTGCGGCTGCTGTTCGCCGGTTTGTCCGGCTGTCTGCCCGGAAGCGGGCTGCTCGGTAACGGGCTGTTCAGTGGTTTGGTCGGTGGCTGGCTGTTCGGTTGTCTGTTCAGCCGACGGCTGTTCAGTGGTTTGCTCGGTTGTCTGCTGTTCAGGCGGCTGCTGTGTATCCGGCTGGGCAGTGGCCGATTCCCCGACCTGGGTCACCGCGTCGGGGGCAAGGTGCGCCAGGTCGTCGGTGATCTCGTCGTAGAGCTCGCGGTTAAAGTCGTCGTCGCTGCCGTCCACAAAGACGCTGATCTGCGCCTGGTCGTCCAGATAGCCCTTGCGGCTCATCGCGCCCATCAGGGCGTCCAGCGCGGTGCTGAGCTTTAAGTTTTTGAGCGAAACGTCGTCGAGCACCTCGGCGCCGTCGGTGTTGCCTGCCTGGGTGTCGATGACGTATTCAAAGCGGTTGAGAGAGAGGGCGACCGAAGGGTTGACGTCGATCGAGACCACCGCCTTGGTGGAAAACCACAGCCAGGAGAAGATTCCTCCCGCGCACAGCACCAGCAGCACACAGGCCGCTGCCAGCCGCTGCCAGCGCAGTCTTTGTCTGGGGAACTGGCGGGGGACAATCTCGTCCACCACCGTCAGCGGGGTGATGGGGGCGGAGGAGGCCTGCTGATAGATGTCCGGCACCTGCTGCACCACCGCCTTGGCCAGCATATATTCGACCTCCTGGTCGGTGAGCTTTCTGTTCGGTTTGCGTTCAGCCATCTTTACTGCACCTCCTTTTGGGGGAAAGAATCTTCCTCCAGGGCTTTTTTGAGCTTTTTGAGCGAGCGGGCGTATTTGGAGAGCACCGTCGCCAGCGGCATCCCCAGCATCTCGGCGATCTCCCGGTGCTTGAGCCCGGTCACCGCGTGCAGAATCAGAATCTGCCGCTCCTGGTCGCCCAGCACCTTCATGGCCTGCTCCAGGGCGACCGCCTCCTCGCTGTCCCGGTCAAAGGAGGGGGTGGTCTCCTCCAGGTCGTCCAGCGGGATCTGCCTGCCCGCGGAGCGCAGCTTTGTGCGGGCAATATTTTTGGTGATGGTCAAAATCCAGGCCATCGGCTTGCCCATCGGCATATACAGATGGGCGGCGCAGCGGATTTTGAGATAGGTGTCCATCATGATATCCTGCGCCTCGTGGTGGTTTCTCATCAGGGACAGTGCGTAGCCGTAGATGGCGCTGTCGGTTGCGCGGTAAAGTTCCTCAAAAGCCTGCTGGCTGCCCAGGGCAATCTGCCGCAGCAGCTCCTCCAGATCGTGTGGATCCATCACAGGCCGCAGAGGTTTAAAGTGGTTTTCTACCAGCATCATGGTCATGAGCATACTTTTTTGTTCCCTCCTGCCCAAAAGCAGAGGTCCCGCCGGTGTGGGACAAAAAAGTTCAGGCAGTTTTTCTAAGACTGCCTGAACCGCTCTTGCTTTTAAGGTTTATGGAAAATCACGCAGATTAAAATGGCGAGCGTTCAGGTGAGTTTCCAGTTAAATTCAGTATACCAGCGCCGGGGAAGAAATGCAACCGGTTTTTGCAGCCTTAGTCCCGCTCCGCTTCCAGGATGGTGCCGGAGGCGGCGTCGATGGTGTACTCGTACTCGCGGAAGTTGTGGTGGAACTCGATCTCATACTCGGCGCGGCCGTCGTCATAATCGAACTCAACTTTGACGAAGTTGACGTCCGAGGCGCTCAGACCCGCGTGCTGCAGGGCAATCTGTTTGGCCTTTTCCGCGCCGATGTTGGACGAGGAGCTGGAGGAAGGGATGCGGTAGCCTTCGATGTCGGCGTCGTAGGAGAGGATGGTGCCGTCAGCGGCAAGAATCTCGTAGTCGTATTCCTTGTTGCCGGCGTAGAAGTCGACGTCGTAGGTCAGCCGGCCGTCGTCGTATTCGCGCTCCGCCTTGACAAAGACAGCGTTGGAAGCGGAGACACCCGCATGCTGCAGGGCGATTTCTTTAGCTTTCTCTGCACCGATGTCGGTTCCGGTGGAGGTGGTGGAAGGGATGCGGTAGCCCTCGATGTCGGCGTCGTAGGAGAGGATGGTGCCGTCGGAAGCAAGGATTTCATAGTCGTACTCCTTGTTGCCGGCATAAAACTCTACTTCATACAGCAGCCGTCCGTCGTCGCGGTCGCGCTCCACCTTGACAAATTTGGCGGTGGAGGAGGTGACGCCCGCATGGTTCAAAGCGATACTCTTGGCCTTTTCCGAGCCGATGTCGCCGCTGGCGGCAGGGAAGGTGCTGACGGTGTTCTTTCTGGTGAGGCTGACGCTGTCGTCGTCGGAGGTTGCGTTGTAGCCGACCGCGCTGGCCAGCTGCTCTGCTGGCAAATAGGTGTTGCCGTCATAGGTCAGCGGGTAGAGGGAATCGCCGTCGTCGTCCTTCATGGTGAGGGCGGTGCCGTCCACCTTGACGGTCATGGCGGTGTTCTGGCGGGCAGTGATATTTTTATAAACGGAGGCAGCTCCGACAGAGGCGGTGGTGACGACCATCAGGCCGGCGAGGGTGAGAGCGGTGAGGTGGAATTTAGAGAATTTTTTCATCGTGTACATCCTTTCTGTGTCGGTCGTGATTGATTGTGGTTTGGTATTGTGAAAACGTTTTCGGTTGCTGGAAGGAAGGAACTTTTTTGCCCTTCTGCTTTAATAACTTCCGGGGAAGCTGTTTTATTGCAGCGGGAAGAAAAATTTTTTTTGATTTTTTCTTTTTGCCCCTTCTGCTTTAATAACTTCCGGGGAAGCTGTTTTATTGCAGCGGGAAGAAAATTTTTTAGCTTTTCCTTTTTTTGCCCCTTCTGCCTAAATAACTTCCGGGGCGGCCGTTTTATTGCAGAGGGCAACAAAAAAAGCTGCCCTCTTTTGGGAGAGCAGCTTGCACAAGGGCTTATTTGATTCCGACAATCTCTAACAGTTCCTGCGGGGTTTGGGGCTTGTACTGCGCGGGGATCTGGTCGGGGAAGAAGCAGCCCCAGGTCGCCAGCGCAAAGTCGCAGCCGGCGTTCTGCGCGCAGCCGGCGTCAAACTCGCTGTCCCCCACAAACAGCACCTGCGCGGGCGCAAGGCTGGTCTGCTCGCAGTAGTAGAGCATCGAGTCGGGGGCGGGCTTGGGGTTGCTTACCTTGTCGCAGGTGACGATGACCGAACACAGCTCCAGGAACGGCTCGCGGATGTAGTGGTGCAGGTCGCCCAGCTCGTCGTCGCGGCGGGAGGTGTTGATTCCCAGCCGGATGCCGGCCTCGTGCATCCGGCACATGGTCGGGTAGATGCCGTCAAAGAGGGTGGCGTGCTTGGCCAGCCGCATGATGTGTTCCAGCCAGCGCTTTCCAAAAAACTCCAGCTGGTCCTCCGGCACCCCCAGGTAGCGCATGGCGTTGACGGCGGTCATGCCGTAGGTGATCTTGAGCTCCTCGTCGGTCGCTTCCCGGTCGAGCAGCTCGATGCAGGTCATCTGCAGGGCATCAATGTTGTAGTGGGAGTTGACCGCGGTGCCGTCCAGGTCAAAGACCACCGCTTTGTACTTTCCAATTTGCATAAAATCCTCCTCATATTACACAGTGGATAAAATCTTATCCGTCCCAGCGGCCGGTCACAACCCGGTCGTTGCCGTTGTAGTCGGCGATCAGCCGAATATCGGAATAGCCGTTTTGCTGCAGCAGCGCCGAAACGGCCTCACCCTGCCGGTAGCCAATCTCAAAGACCAGCCACCCGCCGGGCTTTAAAAAGGAGCGGCAGCGGTCGGACAGGACGCGGTAGAAGGCAAGCCCTTCCTCCGGGGCCAGCAGCGCCATCTGCGGCTCGCACCGAACCTCCGGCTGCAGCGATTCCATCTCCTGCCGGGAGATGTAGGGGGGGTTGGCGGTGATGAGGTCGAACTGCCGGTCCGGCTGCCAGGTCAGCACATCGGCCTGCACGACGGTGAGGTTGTCGCAGCGGTGGCGCTCCTTGTTGCGGTACAGGTAGGAGAGGGCCTGCTCGGACAGCTCCACCGCGGTGAGGCTTGCCTGCGACGGCAGGTTTTTGCTCAGGGCGATGGGGATGCAGCCGGTGCCGGAACAGAGGTCGCAGATGACCGGGGAGAACATCCCGTCGCACAGCTCCAGTGCAGTCTCCACCAGCACCTCGGTGTCGGCGCGGGGAATCAGCACCCCTTCCCCCACATAGAAGGGAAGGCCGAAAAATTCCCACTCCCCCAGAAGGTACTGCAGCGGGTAGCCCGCAAGCCGGCGGGCAGCCATCTGCTCAAAGGAAGAAATCTTTTGCTCGTCGCAGTCCTCGTCCATGTGAATCAGCAGGGAGGTGCGGGAGAGGGAAAACAGGTGCTCCAAAAGTGTGAGCGCCTCATGCGCCTCCATTCCCTGCTGGCATGCTCCAGTTAACAGTTCCCGATAGGTCATAAGGGTCTCCTTTTGTGTTTTACAGTTTGGATAAACAGCTTGCTTTATAACAAAACGTCGCTTCTAGTACAGCGCCTCGTTCGGGTCATCCGGGATGACCCGCTTCATCGAGGCGATGGCCACCTCGATCATGCTGTCGTCCGGCTCCTTGGTGGTCAGGCGCTGGGTCCACAGGCCCGGCGCGGAGAGGATGCGGGTGAGCAGGTTGTCGTGCCGGCCGGCATACTTGATGCACTCATAGGAGAGCGACATGATGATGGGCAGGCAGAGAATCTTGAGTCCGACGCGCATCCAGATATTGTCCCAGGTGACCAGAGAGGACACCAGGATGGAGAGCAGCAGCACGATGACCAGAAAGCTGGTGCCGCAGCGCGGGTGGAAGCGGGTGTATTTGCGCACGTTCTCCACCGTCAGCTCCTCGCCGTGCTCGTAGCAGAAGATGGTTTTGTGCTCGGCGCCGTGGTACATAAAGACGCGGCGGATGTCGCTCATGTTGGAGACGGCCGCCAGATAGCCGATCAGGATGGCCATCTTGATGACGCCTTCCAGCGCGGACAGCGCCAGCGGGTGCTCGAAGAAGCCGCGGAAGAAATTGACGATGGTGGTCGGCAGGAAGGTGAAGAAAAAGATGGCGATGATAAGCGAAACCACCAGGATGCACCCTTCCAGAAAGGGCATGAACTTGTCGCCCAGGGCATTACGCAGCTTCTGCTCGAAGGGGGAGGCTTCCTCCTCCTCGTCGTCCAGGCCGGCCTTTTCGGCGGCCTTCATCAGGCTCTTGTAGCCGGTGGTCAGCGAATCGACAAAGTTAAAGATGCCGCGGACAAAGGGGGTGCGCTTGTACCAGGCGCTCATGCTGGGGGTGTCCCACTCCTCGGTGGAGATGGTGTTGTCCGGCAGGCGCACCGACAGTGCGGTGACCTTTGGCCCGCGCATCATGACGCCCTCGATGACCGCCTGTCCGCCGATGGAAGTTTTGATGGTTTTCTGCGAATCTTGTTTTGACATGGGATAGACTGCTCCTTTTATCGAAAATTGGGGAAGTACGATTTTTGACAAAAACAGTATAGCATGAATTTGTGAATAAAGATAGTCCTTTTTTGTATCAGGGGGGAATCTTTCGACAGCGGAGGGGGATGGTGCAGGGGCGGGGGCCCCTGCGTACCCACGATTTGTGGGCGCTGCGCTCCACGCCCCGGAGTTTGTGCGGGGCTGGTAGCCCCTGCAGCCACCGATGCGAGGGGCGCTGCCCCTCGGGAGCAAGTCGTCAGTCTTGGCTCTTCGCTCCCCGAAGTGGGGGCTGGAGGCCCCCACACCCCCATGAGGGGGCGCTCCGCCCCTCCACCCCGGGTGACTTTCCCGTCGCGGGGAAAGTCACCAAAGGCGCGCCAGGGGCTGCGCCCCTGGACCTGCCGGTGCGGAGTTACCGCCCTTTTCGCGCTCGCTGCGCTCCGCTCCGGCTCGCGCCGGGCTGCTTTCTGCCACAGAAAAAGACCAATTTGCCACTTTGAGGTTGTGGGAGAATCGGTCTTGTTTTTTTCTTTGGTTTTACGGAGAAAAGATTTTGTGCTGTTAATCCGTGGCGCGGGGGGGTGGGTTGCACGTTTGGGTGCAACTTTGGGGCTAAATGGGGTATAGGTGAAGGGGTGTTGCGGCGGCGGGCGGGAGTTCTGTGCAGTTCTGTGCCGGTTTTGTGCAGGTTCTGTGCAGCAACAAATGGCTTGATTACGCCATTTATCAGCCAACTGCAACGAAAGCACAGTATTTTTATAAAAAGATATTTTAAAATAGTATATAGAAAGAGAGTTAGGAAAGTTCT
>PPYE01319802.1_pt1 | contig 78798 bp, 56 predicted proteins | sample 1559881 | NCBI WGS metagenome assembly PPYE01 (sample SAMN08240022, study PRJNA423297) | Human gut metagenome, whole genome shotgun sequencing project. | reverse complement strand
CTGCTTGTCTCCTTTTTTTAGCTCCGATAGCCCGCTATCATCGCTTCAAAAAGAAACCAATCAGTCTAAAAATAAGCCTGAATAAACGAATAAGCAAAATTTAAACAGGCTCTTAATACTTAACAATTTCAATCTTTGGAAGATCAATCTGTTACATAAAGGTTAAAACGCTATATGAAATTAATTGTTTAAAATTGATTGGAATAAATATCTCCCTTTAATTCGTGTACAACTCCGCCATTTTTACTAATTTTGCGAAATTTGAAATCAGATAATGAATTAATCAAATAATTGTAATGGCAAAAGAATTAAAAGAACTCACCAAGAGAAGTGAGAATTACTCACAATGGTATAATGATTTGGTGATTAAAGCTGATTTGGCAGAACCATCTCCTGTACGTGGTTGTATGGTAATCAAGCCTTATGGTTATGCAATCTGGGAAAAGATGCAACGCCAACTGGATGATATGTTTAAGGAAACGGGACATGTAAATGCTTATTTTCCGCTATTAATCCCAAAGTCTTATTTAAGCAGGGAAGCAGAACATGTGGAAGGTTTTGCTAAAGAATGTGCCATTGTTACACATTATCGTCTGAAAAATTCAGATGACGGTTCGGAAGTTGTAGTAGACCCGGCAGCAAAACTGGAAGAAGAATTAATAATTCGCCCTACATCTGAAACAATTATTTGGAGCACTTATAAAAACTGGATACAGTCTTACCGGGATCTTCCTTTGCTCATCAATCAATGGGCAAATGTGATGCGTTGGGAGATGCGTACCCGACTTTTTCTACGTACATCAGAGTTTTTATGGCAGGAAGGCCATACCGCACACGCTACCCGTGAAGAAGCAGAAGAAGAAACCCGAAAGATGTTGGGTGTATATGCTGATTTTGCAGAAGGTTATATGGCAGTTCCGGTAGTAAAAGGAGTAAAAACTGCTAACGAGCGTTTTGCCGGTGCATTAGATACATATACTATTGAAGCTTTAATGCAGGATGGAAAAGCCTTACAATCAGGAACGTCCCATTTCTTAGGTCAAAACTTTGCAAAAGCATTCGATGTACAATTTGTAGATAAAAACAATAAATTGGAATATGTTTGGGCTACTTCTTGGGGAGTGTCTACCCGTTTGATGGGAGCTTTAATAATGGCTCACTCTGATGATAACGGTTTAGTATTGCCTCCAAAACTCGCTCCGTTTCAGGTTGTTATTGTTCCTATATATAAAAATGAGGAACAACTTAATGCCATAAATGCTAAAGTAGAAGAGATTATAAAAAAACTGAGAGCATTAGGTATTTCTGTTAAGTACGATAATGCAGATAACAAACGTCCCGGCTTTAAATTTGCCGAATATGAGCTTAAAGGAGTTCCGGTACGTCTTGTAATGGGAGGCCGTGATCTGGAAAATAATACGATGGAAATAATGCGTCGTGACACATTGCAGAAAGAAACGAGGACTTGTGAAAATATAGAAATATATGTCAGGGAGTTGTTGAATGATATTCAACAGAACATTTATCAAAAGGCGTTAGATTATCGTACGCAACATACGATCACCGTTGATACTTACGAAGAATTTAAAGAAAAGATAGAAGACGGTGGCTTTATCCTTGCCCATTGGGACGGAACTCCTGAAACAGAAGAAAAGATAAAAGAAGAAACAAAAGCTACGATACGTTGTATCCCATTATCAGGTGATAAAACACCGGGAAAATGTATGGTGACAGGTAAGCCTTCAGCACAGAGGGTTCTTTTTGCCAGAGCTTATTAATTTGAGTATCTATTAGATATATAATGTAGTGGAGTAGGAGGTTAATTCTTTCTGCTCCATTTCATTTTTAGCTCCTGAGCTCCTGTATTATGGTCAGTTTGTTGATCTGATACAACAAAACCATTTTTTGTATAAAAATCTACAGAAGAAGAGTTTTCCAAATAGACATGAAGAGTAAGTTCTTCACGTATGGCCTTTACATGATTAAGTAATAAGGTACCTATTCCTTTTCCCTGATTACCGGGTTCAACAAAGATAGCTGCGAGGTAATTGTCGACTAAAGAAATAAATCCAAGGATTTCTTTTGTGGTATCATCTTCGTAAATATAGGTTTCACTTGCCGGAAGATAGATATTTTTCATGTCTTCCTGTTTGCTTTCCCAATAGTTTGAGGATATAAAATTATGAGCTTGGATGGAAGCATTAAGCCAGATGTGGAGGATTGAGTCTACATCTGGCTTATTATACGGTCTAATCATTTGAATATTACCAATTCATTACAATACGGAATGTCATTTCTCCTGGTATATAATTATCGTTTGAACCACTATAAGCAACGTAGAAACGCATGTCTTCTGGAGTATAATCAAAAGAATAGGTTTCAACCGTTGCATTCCCATTAATATCTGTCCAGTTTAGAACGTGTGGTAATGGTATTTGAGTTTCGTTAACACTATCATATCCTGACATCCAATAAGCGAATATATTCCCGTCATTATAAATAAAGTTTCTTAATTCCGAGTTTGATTCTCTGAATTTTTTTGGTACAAAAGTGCAGTAATAAAATATTTCATTGGGTTTGTTAGGATTAAAGTCACTTAATATCCAATCCGAAGCACGGATCGTTACAAACTCTAATTCCCAATTCATTCCCGGCCCCTCCGGACCTTGTGGGCCCGGAGGTCCTACAGGTCCCTCACATGCTATCATTACAATAGCTCCTATCATAAGCAAAAATAACTTTTTCATACTAATCCTTAATTTAAATACTTATTTTGTATAAAGTAATAACAAAAGCTTCAATTTATTTGTTTTCTTTTTCAATATTTGAACAAATATAGTTCTTTTTGATTGTTATAAAATCATTTTCTTTTATTTCTTTGTCATACTCTAAACAAATAAATAATTTACCAATTCATTAAAATCCGGAAAGTCATATCTCCTGGAATATAATCATTATTAGATCCACTATAGGCTATATAAAAAACAATATCATTTGGAGTGTAATCGAAAGAATATGTCTCTACTGTTGCATATCCTTGAGAATCAGTCCAATTTAGAACATAAGGTAATACAACTTGTACCTCTCTGTTAGTATTAAATTCAGGTAACCAATATACAGATACACTTCCATCATTATAAATAAAGTTTTTTAATTCATCATTAGACTCTTTAATTTTTTTTGGTACAACGCTACAAGTATAATATACTTCATTAGGCTGGTTAGGATTGTAATTGCTTATCACCCAATCGGATGAACGTATTGTTATAAATTCAATTTCCCAGTTCATACCAGGCCCTGCCGGTCCTTGCGGTCCTTCTGGACCCATTGGTCCTTGTGCTCCGTCTTTTCCGTCATATCCATCCCGTCCGGGTATACCTTGCGGTCCCATTGGTCCTTCACATGCCATTACCATAATAGCTGTAATCATAAATAAAAATAGCTTCTTCATATTAATCATTGTTTTAGATAATCATTAAATTATATAATTTATTGTTAGTTTTAGACAAAAATAAGATAAACAAATATTTCATGGAATTTAATTTTCCTAAAAAAGGATAGGGATATTCCTATTAATGAGTTAACGTTTACCCAAACATTCTGTTTTACAGTTTATTACATGACAATTCGTACTTCCATTAATAACCTATTATTAAATTTATTTTAACCAAACATTAAAAAAATACGAATTACTCCTTATTCTTTATATTTCTTCTTATCTTTGTACCCAAATTTTTCATAACCAATGAAAATTAAGGAAATTGTAGGCGCCCTTGAAAGGTTCGCACCTCTGCCTTTGCAAGACGGATTTGATAATGCCGGACTGCAAATCGGATTGACAGACGTGGAAGCAACAGGGGCTTTATTGTGTCTGGACGTTACTGAAGCTGTCATTGATGAAGCTATTACCTTGGGATATAACCTTGTTATATCTCACCACCCTCTTATCTTTAAGGGATATAAATCCATAACAGGAAAAGATTATGTAGAGCGATGCATTTTAAAGGCAATAAAAAACGAGATTGTAATTTATTCAGCTCATACAAATCTGGATAATGTAATGGGTGGGGTAAATTATAAAATAGCAGAAAAGATAGGTCTTCATAAGGTGAATATTCTTTCAGGGAAAGAGGAATCTCTTTTAAAGCTAGTGACTTTTGTTCCCTCTGAGCATATAGAGAAGGTAAGAAGTGTCTTATTTAAAGCCGGATGCGGCAATATCGGTAACTATGATTCATGTAGTTATACTGTTGAAGGCCAGGGAACTTTTCGGGCAGGAGAAGGAACAAATCCTTATTGCGGTAATATAGGAGAATTACACTCTGAACCGGAGATAAGGCTAGAAACCATCCTTCCTTCATTTAAGATGAATGAAGCAATGAAAGCACTGATTCAGGCTCATCCTTATGAAGAACCGGCTTTTGACTTTTATCCGGTTAAGAATATCTGGGCTCAGGCTGGTTCCGGAATTATTGGTCAGTTAAAAGAACCGATGACAGAATTGGAATTCCTGAAACTGGTAAAGAAAACTTTTGAAGTAGGCTGCGTTAAGCATAATAAGCTTTCAGGAAAACTTATTGAAAAAGTAGCTTTATGCGGTGGTGCAGGTGCTTTCTTGATTCCGAAAGCTATAACTCAGGGAGCAGATGTGTTTATCACAGGTGAAATACGTTACCACGAGTATTTCGGACATGAAAATAATATTTTGTTGGCTGAGATAGGACATTATGAAAGTGAACAATACACAAAAGAAATTCTTTATTCTATTATAGAGAATGCGTTTCCTAATTTTCAAATTCAAATAAGTAAAATAAATACGAATCCTATAAAATATTTATAAGTAAAATGGCTAAAGAATTAAAGAGAGATTTAAAAAAAGATCCGAATGAACTAACGGTAGAAGAAAAATTGACAGCCTTGTATCAACTTCAGACAATGTTGTCTGATATTGATAAGATCAAGACTTTAAGAGGAGAGTTACCTCTCGAGGTTCAAGATCTTGAAGATGAGGTTGCAGGATTGAGTACTCGTATTGAGAAAATAAAAACTGAAATAGAAGAGTTGAAATCAGATATAGCTGCTAAAAGAATCGAAATAGAAACCTCTAAAGCGGCTGTTGATAAATACAAACAACAACAGGAAAATGTAAGGAACAACCGTGAATACGACTTCCTGACTAAAGAAATTGAATTCCAGACATTGGAAATAGAACTTGCAGAAAAACGGATTAAAGAATTTACATCGGATGTGAATAACAAGACAGAAGATGTAAAACGTGGAACTGTAGAACTGGAAGAAAGGAAGAAAGATTTGTCCCAGAAAAAAGGCGAGTTGGACGAGATTATATCTGAAACGAAACAAGAAGAAGAGAAATTAAGAGAAAAAGCCAAGAGTCTTGAAACAGCTATAGAACCTCGTTTGCTTCAGGCTTTCAAGCGTATACGTAAAAATTCACGTAACGGGCTCGGAGTAGTATATGTGCAACGTGATGCTTGCGGAGGATGTTTTAATAAGATTCCACCTCAGAGACAATTAGATATCCGTATGCGTAAGAAAATTATTGTTTGCGAATATTGCGGACGTATCATGATTGACCCGGAACTTGCAGGAATTGAAATAGAACCGGTAGTAACAGGAAAGAAATAATATTATATACAATACAATAAGAATGAAAGGAGCTTTAAAGCTCCTTTTTTGTATACTGAAATATCTTTTATTGAGTAATAGGTATTAATGTTTTAGACAAAAATGATACTGGATACTTATGAATTGACAGTAAAATTATAATTTCTAACAGTTACTTACGTAACAAAGAAATGAGAATTTATTTTTATATTTGAACACGTAAAGCAAATGTACTTTGAAAAACGCGTGAGCCACAATAATCCGGATTCCACGTTTCTTTTTTAAATAATATGGAGTAAATTATAGAGGCAAATAAATTATAATTAAAATAGATATGGTTGATTATCCATATAACTATAAGATAATATTATGATAAGATACAGCAAGTTAGCTTTTAGTTTTACTACTTCAATCATGATTTCTCATATATTGACAGCAGCGGATCATGTTCAAACTCAGAAACAGCAAAAGCCTAATATCCTTATTATTATGACTGATCAGTTACGGGCGGATTTGATGAAACGGGAAGGGTATGCACTCAATACAATGCCTTTTGCAGACAGCTTGGCACATTTAGGAACTTGGTTTGATAAGGCATATACTGCTGCTCCGGCCAGCGGACCTGCCAGAGTGTCTATGCTTACCGGACGTTTTCCTAAAGCTACAAGGGTGCGTTCTAATCATAATATACCTGATGTATACTACAAAAAGGATATATTTGATGTAGCACATGAACAAGGATACAAGACAGCTCTTATTGGTAAAAATCATTCGCATCTGACAAAAGAAAGAGTTGACTATTGGAGCAATTTTGACCATCTTGGTCAAAACTCAAAAGATAAAAGTCCGATAGGTAGTGAATTTGATGACTACCTTGGCATTCTGAGCTTTTATGCAAATATGCAACCTTCACCTTTTGGTGTAGAGGCACAATTGCCTTACCGGATGGTTGATGATGCCACCGGATGGATAAGCACGATTTCCGATCAACCTTTTTTAATGTGGTTTTCTATCCCTGAGCCCCACAATCCCTACCAAACATGTGAACCTTATTATTCCATGTTTCCTCCGGAATCATTACCTCCTTTACAGAGTTCTGCAAAAGATCGTATAAAAAAGGGTGAAGAATATGAGCTTCTTGCTGAAATGATGGAGCAGGGACATGAAGGATATCAGGAGAATTTACAACGCTTGCGTTCCATTTACCACGGTATGCTACGCATGATCGATGATCAGTTGGCAAGATTTGTAGGTGAGCTTAAACGATTAAATGTATATGATAATACCATTATCATTTTTATAGCTGACCATGGAGACTATGTTGGTGAATATGGTTTAATGAAAAAAGGAGTAGGGCTTGATGATGCAATTTCGCGTATACCTATGCAATGGACAGGACCTGGAATAAAGGTTTCAGCAAATCCGCATAAGGCACATGTAAGTTTGATAGATATTTTTCCAACCGTATGCGAAATAATAGGCACTGAAATACCAATTGGAGTGCAAGGACGTAGCCTGTGGCCCATACTCCAGGGCAAAGTTTATCCTGAACAGGAATTTTCAAGTGTTATGGTTGAGGATGGTTATGGAGGGATGTATTACACAAAGACTGATGGTACTGACTATACAAAAGAAGGGGCAGTAGGGAAGAAGCCCGGACTATTTTTTGATGAACTTAATACATGGTCTCAAAGCGGTACTATGCGTATGCTTCGAAGCAACGAATGGAAACTCGTATACGACATGGACGGTAATGGACAGCTTTATAATCTTTCTTCAGATCCTGTTGAATTAAATAATCTTTTTTACGATGTAAAATATAGTTCAATAAAAAGCGAGATGATAGAGGATTTATTAAGATGGGAACTTTCCACACAAGATTTTTTGCCTATACCACGTAATCGCTATCGCTTTAAGCGAAACGAACATAATTACTTATTTAAAAAGTAATATAACCTTTTAATAATTACGAATAATAAGAATATATCTGGTTATGAAAACAAACTTTCTTTTATTGAATGTTTTAATAATGGTAATAGTCTTTTGCGGGCAAGGTCATGCCCAGCAAGGAAAAGAACCTCAAGCACCTTTATTCAGGGATCCTGTAACCGATGGTGCCGCTGATCCGTGTATTGTTTATAATCCCTTTGAAAAAGCATGGTGGATGCTTTATACCCAACGTCGCGCCAATGTAGAAACTGCGGATGTGGCATACTGTTATGGAAACGAAATAGGCATTGCGTATTCCGAAGATAATGGAGCTACCTGGAGATACCGTGGAACACTGGATCTTGAATTTGAACGCGGGAAAAATACCTTTTGGGCTCCTGATATCGTATTACACAATGGGGTATATCACATGTTTGTATCTTACATACAGGGGGTGAGCAACCATTGGAGCGGAAAAGCACGAATGGCACATTACAGCAGCAAGAATTTATGGGATTGGGAATTTCATGATTTTGTAAATCTGGAAGGAGATGTGATTGATGCCACTCTTTTAAAAATGCCTGACGGAGTATGGCGTATGTGGTACAAATACGAAAGTAAAACCCGGTATGCAGATAGTGAGAACTTATTCAAGTGGAAAACATACACTAAATTTGCCGTAAGCGATAAGCCCCATGAAGGTGCCAAAGCTTTTCGTTTCAAAGATCGTTACTGGCTTATTACCGACGAGTGGGCAGGGATGGGAGTTTATCACTCCAATGATCTTGAGGTTTGGACAAAGCAGGAAAATGTTATTTTAGATACAGGAAGCAGGCGCCCGGATGATTATCCAAGTGGGGCGCATGGAGACGTGGTAGTAGCGGGCGATAAGGCTTATATTTTCTATTTTACTCATCCCGGCAGAAGGCATCACACCAAAGATTATAAAGACGAAAATGGGAATATACCTTACCAGATGCGAAGATCTTCCATACAGGTAGCAGAGTTGGAAGTTATAAATGGCGAGCTTATGGTAAAAGACAGGGACGGGAAATTTAGTATTTACCTGCCTAATGATTAATATCCTATGAAGTCTTTATGCTGTAGAGACGCATATTTGCGTCTCCAAACTACACTTGTGGAATTTAAGACGCAAATATGCATCTCTACAGCAGGTTATTTTATGCATAACACATCCATTATCTGGAAGTCGTTACGACTATTTTCTGCATATCAGTAGTGGGTCCGTCAACAACTAACTTACCATCCTTCTGTATTCTCATCTTATCTATAAACACAACGCGCTCATCTCCGGTGTCCTTAGTACGACCGTGGTAAACACAAATCATTTGGTTATCGGGAAGTTTTAATATCATATTGTGACCTGTGCCGGTAACATTTCCACCAGCTTCTATGTTTTTTTGCAAAACAGGGTTATCCGGTGCTTTTTGGAATGGACCTAAAGGATTATCAGCAGTTGCGTATCCTACGGCATAATTCGCTCCTCCAAAATAGTTGGCTGAATACATCATATAGTATTTATTACCCTCTTTAATGAGAAAAGATCCTTCTGTCCATCGTCTGTTTACTTCTTTACTTGTTACCGAACGGCTTTCCCATTCTGCCTGCTGGTCATTCATCGACGTAGGTGGGCGAAGTAGTAAAACAGGTTCACCTATTACCCCTGAGTAGTCCGGCTTCAGCTCTACACCATAAATCCAGCTTTCTTCTATTTCATCAAACAGCCCTTGCTCTTTTGCCCAGTCTGCTACTTCGCTTTCTACCGGGTGCTTATAACAACAACGGGAATAATAAAGATATACTTTACCGCTATTGTCGTCAAAAAATAAATTCGCATCAATGATAGGATATCCCGGGTCAAAAACAGGCCCTCCGTTCATCTCTTTAAACGGTCCGGTAGGTTTATCAGCGATAGCCACACCAATACGGAAGTTTTCTCCCTCATTGGTCGGGTTGTGTTTCCAGTTGGCACTATACCATAAATAATATTTTCCATCTCTTTCATAAACTTCCGGTGCCCAGAAACAATCTACGGTCCATGATTCGGGAGTCGCTCCTTTATAAACCATGCCTTCATCTTTCCACTCGGTAAGGTTATCCGAAGAATATACCCTGAAACCATTTTCTCCGGAAGTACCATACATGTAATATTTCCCATCCGAAGCAGACAGGAGATAAGGATCACCGAATGCAACAGGTAATGGATTACGATAGGTTATTTCGACGGTTTTGGGGTTATTACAACTCAGAAACATTGCTGTAACAACAATGGATAAGAATACCTTGACTTTCATTTTGCTTTATGTTTTAAATTATATAACGAGCTATTGAATGGATGTTTTAACCCGCTTGTCCGATTCTACAAATACAAAGATAAGGAAGAAGATTTCTCAACAATAAATTTATACTTAATATTTTCAGGTGTCACATCCTTTTTTGTTTAATGATCAGCTATCAGGGTATTTATAATAACCTATATTCTATAATTATCTAACTCTTTGAGTAATGATTTTAATAATAGAAGGAGAGAAACCTTATTAAATCTTTTAATATAATGGTAATTAGTTAGATATATTGAGTTAATATGGTTTATATCGCGTACAAGGCTTTATGAAATGAAAGTATCTCTCTTTTATTTACTAAATACCCAAGCAATTACATACTTATTTAGAACTATTCTAAAAATAAGTCTATGATTTGAATTATTAGTATTGATAATCAACTAAATAGATTGTGTATTCTTAAATAAATAGTTTTATGTTAGATTTTTGTTTGTAATATCAATATATAATCTATATATTTGCATTGTAAACAAAAGGTAAGACGAGATGTTGTAGTGAATTACAGTTATTTAATTATTAATCGGAGAAAATAGTAGAAAGACGGGGTTCATGAGTGGAGAAAGGGTAAGCTTGTAATTTAAAGATAAGGTTTGCCAGCCTATATCCAGTGATAATCATAATTTTTCTATTCTTTTCTCAACCTAAAAATTTTAAACAATTATGTCGATATTTTATAATCTGCTTGAGAGAAAGAACCCGTTGAATGCTGAAGAGAAAGCTAAACTCTATATAACATTAAAGGGGACGGGTATGGTAAGACAAAATCAGATGTCTAAAAAGATAGCCAAACGGCTTAATATATTTCCGAGTCTTTGCACTTCGGTGATAGAGTGTTGGAATGAAATAGCCCTCGAGGAGCTATTGAATGGTAAATCAGTGGAACTGGGAGCTACCGGTTATGTATATCTTCGTGCTTCCAGTGAAGGTGCTCAAACGGAAGAAGAGGCAACTCTTGAACTTCTAAAAAACATCCGGCCTCGCTTTTGTTTTAGTAAAGAGGCTAAAGAAGCGCTACAGGAAGCACATATGATCAGTATAGATAATATGGCTAGTGGAATATTTAAGAGAGAGAAAGAAAAAGATGGTGAAGAATAAATATAAACGCGAAACAATAAATTAAAAATATATAACTTCTTGTCTTACCTGGCAGGCTTTCCATAAAAAGGGAAGCCTGTTTTTTTAAATCCCCTTCTATCAGATTCTCCAGACTAAAAAGCTGGAAGAAGAGACAAAAGGGGATTACTAAAAAGAAAACAAAAAGGTAATTAAAAATATGAAACAAAAAGGTATATCTTTCAGAGCATATTATAAACTCTGCTCTTCTTATTCTCTACCACCGCCTAAGGCCTGATAAAGATTTATAATTCCTTGTATTTCGTTGAAGCGGTCGGCAACCTGCACCAGTTGGGCAGAAAGCAGAGACTGTTGTGCAGTAAGTACTTCCAGATAAGTGGAGGAACCATGTTTCATCAGCAGTTGAGTACTGCTAACCGCAGTTTCTAATGATTTGATCTGTCCGGTGCGCAATTCGGTTTTATCACGTGCTACCTGTATCTGTGTCAACGAATTATTTACTTCACTTCCGGCATTCAGCAAGGCTTGCTGGAAAGCAAGTTGTGCTTCTTCTTGTTGAGCTTTGGCTATTTTAAGCTGTGCGATGTTCAATCCTCTATTAAACAAAGGCTGTGTTAGCGAACCAATTGCGGAAAGTAAAAGCTTACCCGGATTAATAATTGCATTCCCCGCACTGTTAGTCCATCCTGCAGTACCGCTCAATGTAATACTTGGGTAAAAAGCCGCACGAGCTGCATTGGTTCCATAGAAAGCCGATACTAACGACAATTCGGCGCTTTTCACATCCGGGCGACGGGAGAGTAATTGCAACGGGACACCTACAGTTAATTCTTGCGGGAAATTTTGTTCATTCAGCTTACCACGTTGGATAGAAACAGGCACACTGCCCAGCAAGATAGACAAGGCATTCTCCGTTTCGTTGATTTGCTGTTTCAAGTCCAGCAGTGAAGCTTCAACCGAGAAGCTGCTAGCCTCTGTCTGAGCTACACCTGCTGCAGTAGTCATCCCGGCAGATTTCATCGCTTTCATGGTTCTTACGCTCTCGCGCCACTTGAGCGCTGTCTCATAAGAAATTTCATATTGAGCATCCAGCATCAACAAAGTATAATAAAGGTTAGAAACATTGGCTATTAAAGAAGTAACTACTGCTTGTTCATACTCTATACTTTGGAGATAAAGTGCTTTGGAACGACGCTTTGCATTGGTCAGCTTACCGAAAATATCAACTTCCCATGATGCGGAAACAACACCTGTATAGGTCCACGAAGCTTTTGACTGGTCAAAGCTGCTTACCCCTCCCTGAGGTGTCAGCATGAATGAAGGGAGATAGGCCAGGCGTGAAGATGAAAGGGCAGCCTTTGCCTCTTCAATACGCCACTGTGCGGATTGTAAGTCGGTGTTTCCTGCCAAAGCCTGCTCTATGAGCAACTGTAACTGCGGATCGGTAAACAGTTCCCGCCATTGCAGGGAGGCGAGGGAAGTGGTATCTTCCACCTCAACCTCTTGCCCGTAAAGTCCATCGGTCGTAACCTCCGGGCGTTGGTATTTATTGTAGACGCCGCAACTACTCATCATTACACCGGCGACGGCTAATACTATTATTTGTTTTTTCATTGCTCAGTTTTGTTTTTTTTCGTACGACGTTTTTCAATTTCCTCTTTACTTATCTTCTTTTCTTCTTCGATCTGCCAGTCTGAAACAATTTTTGGTTGTGCAGGGCTAAAACGTTCTTGCAGCCACTGGAATGTGACAAACAATGTGGGAACAATAAAGAGTAAGCCCAATGTGCCGATAGCCATACCTCCTACGGTACCTGTACCCAGCGAGCGGCTACCGTTAGCACCTACTCCGGTGGCAACCATCAACGGGAACAGACCGAAGATCATTGTAAGAGCTGTCATCAGGATGGGGCGCAAGCGTGCTTTAGCTGCGCTGACTGCTGAAGCGATCAGTCCCATACCCGACTTTCGCCGTTCGACGGCATATTCCGTCAGCAGAATCGCTGTTTTGGCAAGCAGCCCGATCAGCATGATAAGTCCGGTTTGCAGATAAATATTGTTTTCCAACCCCATTATCTTGGCAAACAAGAATGTACCCATCAACCCGATTGGAACGGCAAGTATCACGGCAAACGGAATAAGGAAACTTTCGTAAAGTGCACTTAAAATCAGATATATCATTAAGATACAGATAGCAAAGATAATAATAGTAGTATTGCTTTGCTGCACTTCTTCACGGGTAATACCACCGAAATCGTAGCCATAGCCCGAAGGCAAAGAAGTGGCTGCTGTTTCTTGTACGGCACGGATTGCATCACCTGTACTGTAACCATCTGCCGGCATGGCATTAACTGCAATAGAGTTATACATATTGAAACGGTTCAGATTCTCAGCACCATACGTACGGGTCAATGTAACAAACTGACTCAAAGGAGCCATTTCTCCATCAGACAACCTTACAAAAGTGTTGTTGAGCGAGGTTTCATCCAGACGATACTGTGGATCGGCCTGAATCATTACTCTGTATACCCTGGAGAAACGGTTAAAATCGGATACATATTGTCCGCCATAGTAGCCGGAGAGTGTTGTTAGTACTGCATTGGGAGTGATACCCGCACGTTTGCATTTAGCAGCATCTACATCTACTGTCCATTGTGGATAGCGCACGTCGAAGGTTGAATATGCCATAGCAATCTCAGGACGCTGATTGAGCGCTCCCATATATTGTTGTGTTGTCTGGAAGAGTGTATTTACATCACCTCCCATTTTATCCTGTACTTGCATATCCAGCGCATTACCCATACCATAACCGGGAATCATACCGGGAGCAATGGCAAAAATAGTTGCATCTTTGATGTCGGCGGTACGGGCATATATCTGACCGATAACGGCTTGTACCTGGTCTTCCTTCCCTGTACGTTCATCCCACGGTTTGAGCTTTACAACAATCATACCGAAAGAGCTGCCTTGTCCGGAAAGCAGACCGTAGCCGGAAACTTTTTGCAGGTGTAGATGTTGCGGTATCTGTTTTAAGCGTTCCTGCACGCGAAGTACGATTTCGTCGGTTGTACTCAGCGAACTACCCGGTGCAGTGCTGATACTTACAAACACTACGCCTTGATCTTCGTCGGGCACAAGACTGGTTTTGGTAGAATTCATCAGAAGCACCAGTATCACTACTGAAAGCCCGAGTACAGACCATGCCAGCCAGCGGCGTTTGATGAAGAACAATACGGCATTTTTATATTTATCTACCACCACACTGAAAGCCGCATTGAAGGCTTTACGGAAACGGGCTGCAAAATTGTTCTTCTGTGTGCCGTCTTCGTTGAAGTAAGGTTTCAGTAACAGGGCGCAAAGTGCGGGGCTTAGTGTCAGGGCGTTGATAGCGGAAATACCTACGGCAACAGCCATCGTCAGACCAAATTGGGTGTAGAAAGTACCGGATGTGCCACTCATGAAAGACACCGGAATAAATACTGCCATAAATACCAGCGACGAGGTGATAACTGCATTACTGATACCTTTCATAGCATCTATACTGGCCATATAAGAGGACTTATACCCGACGTCGAAACGTGCCTGGACTGCCTCGACGACGACTATGGCATCATCGACCACCGTACCGATAACGAGTATCAATGCAAATAGTGTGATCAGGTTGATACTGAATCCGGCTATGGACATAAAAGCAAATGTACCGATCAGCGAAACTACAATACCTACCAATGGAATAAGTGTAGAACGGACATCCTGCAAGAATATGTACACAATAAGAATAACGAGAAGAATTGCTTCTATCAGTGTTACTACCACTTCATGAATAGAGGCGTATAAAAAGTCGTTGGAACTCATCATTTGTGTAAGTTCAACACCGGCCGGAAGATCAGCTTCTACCTGTTTCAACAGGGCATCAATCTGCTCATTTACTTCAGTAGCGTTTGAACCGGCTGTTTGAAATACCATACAAGATACACCATTATGACCATCCAGACCACCTTTGTACCCATAACTGTTTTTACCTAATTCTATATCGGCAATGTCTTTGAGCTTCAATACTTCGCCGGCTTCGGTGGAACGGATTACAATATCACCGAATTCTTCGGGTGTCATCAAACGTCCCTTATATTTCATGGTGTACTGGTAAGTTTCATCGGAATTCTCACCAAATGAACCTGTGGCCGCCTCTATATTTTGTTCGGAAAGAGCCACAGCCACATCAGATGGTATAAGCTTGTATTGCGCCATCACATCAGGTTTCATCCATATACGCATACTGTAATCGCCACCCATTACCATGAGGTCGCCCACACCAGAAATACGGAGTATCTGCGGTTTCAGGTTGATGGTGATATAGTTTGCCAGGAAGTTTTCGTCATAGGTATTGTCTGGACTGTGAAGCGAGAACATTTGTAAGATGCTGGTCTGGCGTTTCATGGTAGTAACACCCACCTGGGTAACTTCGGTAGGGAGCTGGCCTGTGGCCCTCGATACACGATTTTGTACGTTTACAGCTGCCATATCGGGGTCACTTCCTTGTTTAAAATAAACCGTGATGGATGCCGAGCCTGAGTTGGTTGCGGTAGAAGTCATGTAAGTCATGTCTTCCACTCCGTTTATAGCTTCTTCGAGTGGAGCAATAACACTCTTTTGCAAAGTTTCTGCACTGGCTCCGTAATAGGTTGTACTTACCATGACGGTAGGCGGAGCAATATCGGGATATTGTTCGACGGGAAGGGTAAACAACCCGATGATTCCCAGAATAACAATCGTAATAGAGATAACTGCCGAAAATACCGGGCGTTCAATAAATGTTCTTAAATTCATCTGATTATCCCTCCTTTACTTCCTGATTAGTGCTAGTTACTGCGGCAGTAGCAGTTTTGGGCTGTATGGGTGTGCCATCGCGCAACAAACCTACACCTTCGGCTACTATCACGTCGCCTACATTTAAACCACTTTCTACAATATATTCTTTTCCGCCGTTTACACGGCTTACCTGTATAGGGGTAGAAGTTGCTTTACCATCTACCAATCTATAAACGAACACTTTGTCCTGCAACTCATAAGTGGTCGATTGCGGAATAACTATGGCATTCTGTTTTTGAACAGGAACAATCACATTACCCGAACCTCCGCTTTGAAGCAGTCCGTCTTTATTAGGAAAAACAGCACGCAGACTGACAGTTCCGGTAGAAGTATCTATTACACCACTAATAGTCTCTATCTTACCGGGTGAGGAATAAAGAGACCTGTCGTTTAGCTGTAAAGAAACCGCAGGCATATCTTCCAGTACCTTCGTTTTGGAGCCATACCGACGGGTCAGTTCCAATAATTGCTTTTCAGTCATTGAGAAATAAACATACATACCGGAATTGTCGGAAACGGTTGTTAATGGTTGTGGCAAAGCTGAGCTTACCAGAGTACCAACTCTATAGGGTAATACACCTACGACTCCGTTTGACGGGCTTTTTACTTCTGTAAACGACAGATTGTTGGCAGCGCTTACACGTTGAGCTTCGGCTTGTGCAAGTTGGGCTTTTGCAGTAAGAAGGGAGTTGTAGGATGTTTGCAAATCAAAATCGGATACGACTTCCTGATCAAACAATTCTTTCTTACTATCATAAGTTAGTTGTGCAGTTGCGACACCGGCACGTGCTACTTCTACATTGGCCTCGGCTGTCTGTAAAGCAGCTTTATACGCTACCTGGTCGATGATAAACAATATTTGTCCTTTACGCACGGTTTGCCCTTCTTCAACGCAAAGTTTGGTCAGGAAACCTGATACTTGTGGGTAAATGTCAATGTCTTGTTGGCCGCGGATACTTGCGGAATAAACGGTCTGTACTTCTGTGTCGGAAGTATTTATTTGCATCACCGCATATTCCGATGGGTTTTGTGTATTGGCGACAGGCGCCTGTTGGCATGCTACGAATGTCATGCAGCAGATGAACGTCATCATCTGTGTTGTCATACTCATTTTCTTTGTCATGTTACAATCTTTTTAACTTCTTTGTTTCGGGTGCAAAGTTATGCCGTTTTTGAATAGTGAGTCTTGCTAAAAAACGTACGATATTGTTCCTTTTCGGAACAATATCTTTAATTTTAGAAAAGAAATGGTAACTTTGTGTTAAAATCTACTACAATAAGAGGAGAAGTTTATGAATCCATTATTACCTATTGCCCCTGATACCTTCAAGGCGGGAATCGATGAACTGAATTATTTTAGAAATCGGCTTGTAAAGCTTAGATACGGCGCTATTTTCTATTGTAATAAAGGAAAAGCAGAAATCACAATCGATTTGCATAAATACCATGTAGCACCTCTTACACATTGTATATTATTACCGAACTCCATTCTTTCCGTCACCTTTGCAAGCGAAGATTTTCAGGTGTATTATTTCGTGTTTTCCGGAGAGATGATGAAAGTAGCTTGCTTGCGACTTGATCCTGCTTTTATGCACTTCCTGAAAGAAGTAGCTTGCTATGAAAATACCAAGGCAGAAGAAGCGCTTCCTATAAAGGAGTTGATTAAGGCAAGTATAGGTATTTATGCCCACAAAGAAAATCAATTCAGAGATCACATTGCACAAAACCTCTTACAGATATTCTTCCTGAATACCTACGACAAAATAGAACGTTACTTCACCAAAGAACAAATAGAAGGTAATAACCGGAAAGAGCATCTATTTAAGAAATTTATACTTCTGGTTCACGAACATTGTGTAAAGCAGCGTGATGTAACCTTCTATGCCAATGAGCTTTGCATTTCTACGCGTTATCTGTCGGCTATTGCCCATTCTTTAGGACAGCACTCGGCCAAAGCCATCATTGACGAATTTCTTATGCTGGAAATAAAAGTGGCGTTGCAATCAACTAATCTCACGTTGAAAGAGTTGGCGGAACATTACAATTTCCCCGATCAGTCCTTGTTTGGCAGATACTTTAAAAAACATGCCGGGATGTCACCTAAAGAGTATAAGCTTAGGATAAAGTAGAAATAAAGATTGATATAGAGCAACTTATCTTAATTAAACGGGCTTTCGTAGAAGAAAAAGTTTATTTTTATTCCTGTTTATAAAGGTGTAAATAAATCGGCGTACGCTCCGGAAACAATCGGGAAGCACTTGCCGATCATTTCTTTTAAGCACACGGATGAATCCTTGTCAGGAGATGAATTCAACGGCGAGCGCTTGCGGATACTATCGCCAAGTATATGACGAATAAACGGGAAGCTGAAAAGAATCAATCGGCGAGCGTATCTCAATTAATTCCGGAGCGCACGCCGATTGATTCATATACGGATGGGGATTTATTGACAAATAAAAGACCAAATGCTATGGACAGTTTTTCTGTTGGATTATTCTTATAACAAAACAACATGAATCAAACTAATGTAATATATTTGTGCCCTAAATCTTATTTCAAAGTTCAAATCAAATATTACCAATGAATAAGTTCTCTCTCTTTTTTGCTCCCCTGCAAGGATATACCGATGCAGCCTACCGCAATGCACACGATCTTTATTTCGGGGGTATAGATTGTTATTATACTCCTTTTGTCAGAATAGAAAGGGGAGAATTCCGCAATAAAGACATCAAAGATATATCTGCTGAAAATAACCGGATACCTTCTCTTGTTCCTCAATTAATCGCGGCAGAAACTGATGAAATGGAGAGGATTATTCATCTGTTTGCTGATAAAGGCTATCGGGAGATCGATATAAACCTGGGTTGCCCTTTCCCTTTGATCGTGAAAAAGAAAAAAGGCTCGGGCTTACTGCCTTATCCGGAAAAAATAAAAGAGTTGCTGGATACAGTGAGGAAGTTTTCCGATATACAATTTTCTGCAAAATTAAGGTTGGGATTACATTCAGCTATCGAAAGCCTGAATCTACTTCCGGTATTGAATGATATCCCATTGAAGCATATCACCATGCATCCGCGGCTAGGTATTCGGCAATATAATGGCGAGGTTGACTTAGAAGGATTCGGCCTATTCTACGAAAAGTGCAATCACTCATTAATCTATAATGGGGATATTAATAATATGGAAGATATTAACAGAATCCGGAAGCTTTTTCCCAGACTTTCAGGGATAATGATTGGCAGAGGATTGTTAAGTAACCCCGCTCTGGCCCTGGAATATAGAAATGACAAAAAACTTTCTTCCGATGAATTTAGAGAGAAACTGATGCAAATGCATCAATATGTATATGAGCATTACCAGAACCGGATAGAAGGGGGAGATTCGCAGCTTCTGAATAAAATGAAAACCTTCTGGGAATATCCGTATCCGGAAATGGACAGGAAAATAAAAAAGAAGATAAAGAAATGTAGTAGGCTGGGGGATTATGAGGGGATAATTAGTAGTATAGTGGGTTGAGTATACTACCTCTAAACGAGCTTTCAATCAGGTTTTATACTGGATCTCCCAATTATTTATGTGACTTATCAAAGCCTATTTAAGTTTTTCTTTTATGCTACTCTACTCTTAAATGTTATCCGGAAATAAAATATTATTAGCCGGTATGCATATAAATACTAATCATTTAGCTAAAAAACAATGAATTGAATCATAAAAAATGATCAAATAATTTGCTGGTTACATATCATTGTGTATATTTGTATTATACAAGTTGAATAGTACTAATAAAACAGATATGAAGAAGGAAGAAAAACTGCATGAGCTTCTATTATCCTGGGAGGATACTTATAAAAAAGGGCAATTGACTCTTTGGATATTCCTTTCTCTTCAGGAAGGTAAAAAATATGTAGATGAAATTAAAGATTTTGTCGAAAAAAAATCGAATGGCACTATAACATGCGAAGAACAAAGCTTATATCGGGCATTAAGAAAATATGAACATGTAGATATAATGGGCTACGAATTGAGAAAAGGCAACAAAGGCCCTGAACGAAAATATTATTATTTGACCGATTTAGGGCAAGAACTTTTTACTCTTTTTATAAAGAGGAATATCTATTTATTTTATTCGGAGGAAATCAGGAAACTTTTAAAAATTTAAGATTATGAATTTTATTACTACTTATCTATTGAGATTTGCCCTTGCTGCAACCGTATTGACAATCATTTTCAGATACTTTTTATCTTACAGTATCAGTAGCGGGTTAACTATCAGTATAGCTTTATCGGCTGTTTTATATTTTATAGGTATGTTTATCTCAGGTTGGTATTTTGGAAAAAAGGATGCAGACTATCTTCCCATCTATGATGTTGGATTCAGATTCCACCTGACAACCTACTTAATATTTAACCTGATTTCAGAACTATGGTTTATATTCGGCTTGAATTCTCATTATGAAGAATTTGCCACTATCCATCTAACAGCAATTATATGGGGCGTTTTCCTTTTAATACACTTTATACTTTTCTTATGGACAAGAAAAAGAACTATTAATAATCTTGATAAAAGGGACTTGTTTGAATGAAATTATTGAAAGCGTGCAATAAAATATACAAGAATTATATTTTCATGGGCTGTCTGAGAATTTCAGACAGCCCATGTTTGAGTAACTGACTGTATATCAGTCGTAGTATTTTAACAAGAAACGAAATGCCTACATAAAGACTTACATCAGGTAGTGTTTTTACTGTTTCTTATGCGATTGTAAATATAGGAAGTTTCGAATTACAAAACTCGTTTGATTTGAACAATTGTTTGTATTTTTACCCGTCAGTTTCATCTATTGTGTTTGGACCTGTATTCTGCCTCTTCCTTTGGGGTCGGCATTACTTACTACGGTTGCCCTTTGTGCACCCGTAACTGGTAATTTAACATTATTGACTGGTATATAACCTAATGCCGCACAGACACCCGAAAAGGTATTACTGTAATGTCCTTCGTGATCTATCGTATGTTTTATATTTGTAACAACGAATGCGCCGGGGTCGGTATCTATTTGGAGTTCTCCGGGCATGAATATGTTATATACAGGGGCAAAGTGTATTATCCGGAAACGGATGTAAATTCCGATTTGCCGGTTGTCGGTACCAATCTTATACTTAATGACCCGCGAAGCTATGACCTGAAAAACACATGCTCAGGCTTGCTGTCTATGAACAGACCAAGCTAATTGCTCCAAATAATGTGAGTGTCGTTAAACTATATATGTTTTTTTTAATAATAATATACTTTTTTACAACAAAAAGCCTGAGAATTTGTTATTCTTTATATAAGTATATTTATTCAACATTAAATTATGTAATACGTATGAAAAAAAGATTTTTTTTTGGGCTTGTAGTAGCCTTTTTAGGGGTTTTTATAGTATCTTGTTCTCAGTCAGAAGATTTATTATCAACTGAACAAGCTCCTGAAACCCGTGCAGATTCTCCACTACTCATTGCAACACCTACAGAAGTGTATTTTAAAAATATACAATTTTTTGATATAGCAAGAGATACTGTAAATATTAAATCCGCAGGGTTGTCGTCATTGATTGGTCTTACCAGACTAGATATAACCATTCAAGGAGCAGATAAAGATATGTTCGCATTTACCCAGCCGGAACTTGATTTAATAGAGCTCTTTGACGCTCTTATTGGCGATGGAATTGATATCCCTGTATCTTATACCCGCGATCCTTCTGTTGGTCCGCACGATGCTGAATTACTGGTCACTGCTTCTTTATTAGGTATTCTTTTACCTGTGCAGATTACTATTCCGCTTCATGGAGCAAGAGAAGAGTCTATTCCTAATTTGATACGTACAATACCTGAAGATGGAGGAACAGTAGAGTTTGAAGGTAAAGTACCTGGTGTTGAATATCTTGGCAAAGGACAATATCATCTCTATTTTATCTTTGATAAGGATATAGTGTTAGTTGATATGGCTGGTATTGATTGGACAGATATTTCTGCGCCAGCTTCAATTGTAGGTGCAAAAGTTATTAATGGTAATACACTTAGCATCACAATTTGGGAAGATTCTATTTATTTTCCAAACACTTTGCGAATAGCTCCTAATACCGTTGCAGTTGCGACCAATGTTAATCAAGACAGGGGAAATGAAGAAATTATTTTAAGATATTCGGCAACAGGTAGAATACCTGATAATTATATTGAATAATAAAGAAAAAAAACGAGGCTATCTCAGAATGATTCGACTCGGGATAGCCTCGTTTGTTAGTTGTAATTTCGATAAAAATCGCGATCTTACCGTTGCATAAAAAACACAGCAATGGCTAAGGTAATATTTAAGGAGTTAACCTCAAATCAAAATGTTCTTTTTCATATGAGTTTGTCTGATAGGATTCCTTCCAACCTCCATTCGTATTACTTTATCTAATTACTTTAGTATGAGATCGGTTTATACGGAATGTGCCTGTTTTATTTGTTTTTTTCGGACCAGTGCTACATTCATATGCTCCCTTACATCTCCAATATTTGTTTCCAGTAATTGTTGTAAATAGTCTTAGGACTGTTTCCTGAAAACTCAGCTACCGCAATAGGATGGTATCCTAAATCTAACATCTTGGTTATAAAAGTTCCTCGTGCCACATACCAGGTAAATTCAGAATCAAGATTTAGCATTTTAGCAACTTTTTTCAAAGTCTTACTTACTTTTTCCCGAATACGCTTAATACGTCCTCTTTGTTTTACTTCGCTATAATGCTTATGACTGAAAATTGGTGAAACATAATCTCCATAGCATTTATGCTGATATTTACGAATGATGGCTTTAGCTGAAACATTCAAGGGCACTTTGGCACTCTTAGGGAATTTGGTTCTTTCGTACATAATAACATCATCAATAATGCTATACCAGTTCAAATAGCATACATCAATATTTGCCATACCTCCGACATGAAAGCTGAAGAGGAATATATCAATATGGAATTGTTCCAATTCGGTAAGTTTGCTTTTGTCCATACTCTCGATTTTATCAATAAATTCATATGGAATCGTTTTGAGTTCTGTTTTAAAGTACCATCTCAATTTTAATTTAGGATTGGGCTTCCCTTTAAATGTAATAGAAAACATATTAATTCGTTTTAATTACCCAATTATTAGTCTTAATTAGACCTACATATCGTCCTACATAAGATTAAGGACTATCGTTGTTAAACGGGTGGTTTTTCGGAAAATATTTTTTATGAACCGATCTACCAAAACGAGTTAATATGTTTTCTATCAATTACTTCCAGAACTCACCTCTATGTATTCTGTTAAAAGAGGCTGTCTCTTTAAATGGGACAGCCCTAATTTATAATACCTAAACCTTATTTATGTATTAATACACACGCATAAGCACACATACCTTCTTCCCTGCCTACATATCCAAGTTTCTCATTAGTAGTAGCTTTTATAGAGACATCATCTATATCAATATTCATTATTTTAGAAAGAATTTCCCTCATAGCAGGCACGTGTGACATGATCTTAGGCCGTTCCGCACAAAGGGTTGCGTCTACATTCCCTATGGAATATCCCTTGGCGGCGATAAGATCGACTGCATCTTTCAACAGAAGTTTACTATCTATACCTCTGTTTTTTTCGTCCGTTTCCGGAAAATGTACACCAAGGTCTCCAATGTTTGCAGCTCCAAAAAGAGCATCACAAATGGCATGTATTAAAACATCTGCATCAGAGACACCTAACAATCCTTTTTCGTGTTCAAAACGAATACCTCCCAGCCAAAGCTCCCGGCCTTCTATCAAAGGGTGTATGTCAAAACCAAATCCTACTCTAATATTCATATATTTTTATTTTAAAAGTGTAAAAAACATTTTTCAATCAATCAATAGAAATAGAATTAATAAGTAAGTAAAAATAACCTCCTGAAATATTAATTCTTAGCATTAAATACTCAAGTGATCAGCAGACATAAAAGTCCGGAAATGTCTACTTCCGGATAACCTTGCGAATGTTGCTTCACGGTGGTAGAAACTGTACCAACCGGAGTTTATGTAAAATTTCCAGTGTACATAACAACTGATATAAGCTACTATAGCACTAATTCAAAATAACATATTATCATTATTTCCACGTTGGATTTTTTCATTCTTTATAATCTGCTGGAAACTCAGGTATTGTATATTAAGTAAACGATTTTACCGGAAAAAATGTTCAGATAACTGTTGAATTAGTTAAGTCTTGCATTGGCTCGGTAAAAGATACCGCATTTCTTAAAATAACCTGCCGATTTTCAGTATCTTTGTGTTTTGTATTTGTACTTAAACAATGATAGAAGATTTGACAACATATCTCACTATAACCCCACTATTGCATTTAATAATGATATTATTTGTAATAACGCTGGTAGTATTAATATCTTTTGCAGGCATCCGAATGAAACGTATCGGATATCTGAAATCGTTTTCACGTTACTTTGGCATCTCTTTATTTGCTATCTGGATTATCTACAATATCTACAATTTTTTACCATCCAATTTCAGATTTGAGACGAGTCTGCCGCTTCATATATGCGATATCCTTGCCATTATGGCTTCGTTTTCTTTGATAAAACCTACAAGAAAAACAAGTGCCGTATTATATTTTTGTGCTTTAGTTTTAACCACACAAGCTATTATTACCCCTAACGGCAATCAGGATCCGGCGACTTTCCGCTTCTGGCTGTTTTGGTTTCTTCATGGAGGAATTATTGCGGCATCCGTATATGACCTTATAGTGCGGAAATATCGTCCTGTTTTCAAAGATTTTCTATTCGCTGTAGGTTTTGATTTATTGTATGTTGCCGTTATATTACCTCTGGATATTGTATTTGGATGGAACTATGGCTTTATAGGGGATTTTAAACCGGATACACCCACGGCTATCGATTTCCTTGGCCCGTGGCCGCAAAGATTGATCTGGATGATTGCACTTGCTGTTTTTATTCAGTTTCTCATGTATTTGCCGTGGAGATTGGGTAGGAGGGGAAGGAGTTATTAGATAGAAACAAATGATATTCATGGTTATACTCTTAAATTTTATTGTGGATAGCCGATTTTGTTATAATGCGATTATAGAAATATTAAGCTGATGTTATCTAAAATCCTAGACTATAAGTAAGGTAGTAAATAATGACAGCTACTTTCAATAATAAACCGGAATTGAAAGATTTGAAATCGTAGTTGGATTCGCTGAGCAGACAGATTAATTTGAACTTGGAGAGTAAAAAAGACAAGACAGATGTTATACAGGCACATCAACCCAGGCAACCTGTAAGTATGAATGCAGAATCGGCGAAAACAAGGATAATGAAGGAAAAATTTATATTATCCGCACCGAACAGGTAAACGTCCATCAATAATATGATAAAAGCCAATTCCAACAGGATTATTACTGCAAGACGGGATACGGGAAATCAGAAAAAAATCAAAAGGATTAAGTTTGCTATTAACATTTAAGCCCCTTAAATAACTAATGCAAATATCATTAGATATGTTTTTGGTATTTATTTAAATTTATTCAATATCAGCTAGGATGATAAACTACGGAAAAATCAGTATTTTGATAAACTAATTATCCCAAGACTAAAAACATGTCTATTGTCGAATAGAAAGAAGAAAGTATGGAGAATTATTAACCAATATGCAAAAAGTGATGTCTTATAGGTGTATTTAGTAACAAAAAAGGATAGTACAGGTTACATTTTATAAAATCAAGTTTTATCAATGAAGAATCTTTATTATTTTAGAATTCTCTATATAAAAAATAGATACGACTATCATGATAAAATATATTACACTTCTGTTAAATTTTCTTTTTTTATTATCTGGAGTTATAAACGCTCAATATATATTTAGAGATCTCAATACTACAAATGGTTTAGCTGACACACAGATCAGAAGTATCAGCATGGCACCTGATAAGAGGATGATTATTGGGACCCGGTACGTTCTGGATATTTATGATGGCTCCTTATTTTCAGCACAATACCATGACAGGTCCAAAGAGTATAAATGGGCAAACTATAAACCCCCGAAAGAGTATTATGATTCCGAAGGACGAATGTGGCTAAAAAATTATGAGTACTTACTTTTATTTGACTTAAATACAAATCAATTTATTTATGATATTGATGCCATATTACAAGGTTTTGGCATACATGAAAGATTGGTCAATATATTTATTGATGACTATAAAAATTACTGGTTTGTGACTGAAGATAAAACAGTTTCTTTTTACGACATAAATAAAAAAGAACTGTTTATAATAGCAAAGGGAGACAGTGAATTTACTCGCCAACATGGTATTCCGCGAGAAATGGTACAGTATAAAAATCAATATTGGATTATTTATTCAGATGGTGTTATTTGTTGCTGGGATTATACAACGATGGAATTTACACATAGGGATGAAACCTTTTTATCCACAATTGATGACATTGCAGATAAGTTATATATCTATACGACTGATAAAGATCGCTTGTATATGCATACTACCGATACAGGAAATTTGTGGTTGATGCTTTCGGGTGGTGTCCATTTTTATAATAAAGTTAATAAAAAGTGGACGCAAGTCTGCACCATTTCCGGACATTCCAATTTTTTTACTTGTATGGATTTGGACCAAGATGGGAATGTCTGGCTTGGGACATCTTCTTCCGGGCTTCGTTTTATCGATAAAAATACTTTTTCTGTAAAAACATTAGAAGGTATCCCTTTGGAAAATGGGAGTATGATATATAATGATATATTTTCAGTTTTTATTGATGATGATAATGGTGTATGGATAGGGACTTTATTCAAGGGGCTATACTATTACCACCCTTCAATGAGGAAATTCAATATGCATTATGTAACAAATTCTGATGGGAGTATTACAACTGAAGAAATCTGGAGCTTTTTAGAAACAGGCCAAGGGAAAATACTGGTAGGTTCAAGAAAAGGGTTATTTAGTTATGATCCGGTTAATGGCTTAATGGAGCAAATTTACAAAGAAAGTATTGGAAACAATATATGTACTTCATTATACAAAGATAGTAAAGACCGAATATGGGTTTCTACCTTTTTTAATGGTCTATTCTGTATAGATGGAGGAAAAGTGCGAAGTTACAAGGATAACTTACTTGACATAAACTCTTATCCGAATTCCAACAATATCAGATCAATAGTTGAAGATACAAAAGGTAATTTTTGGTTATGTGCATTAGGCGGTATATGTAAATTAGACGAGCATACAGGAAAGGTTGAGTTTCTTTACAAAAGACATCCACAGATAGAACCTTATGATCAAGTTTATAATATATATGAAGTAGAAAATGGTATTTTACTGGTAATCGGGGATAAAGGTGCTTATTATTATGATGTTGACAAAGACTCCGTTTATATACCTAAGGGACGAAATTCGACTGTTTCTAAATTTCCTGATTATGACCTTGCATTTAATTGCTATTACAAGGATGGATGTTCATTAGAGTGGTTTGGCACAACCAATGGACTTAGGATTTGGGATAATAATCGGAATAAACTTTACATACTAGATTCTGAAAGCGGGTTACAGAGTAACATAATCTCTGCTATTTTAGAAGAGGAAAAGGATGTGCTTTGGATTTCAACCGGTAGTGGAATATCGAGAATTAACGTGACAGAAGAAAATGACACTTACAATTTCTCAATAGTAAATTTCGGTAAAATAGATGGTTTAGAGTCCGGCAAATTTAATGGAAAAAGTGCATTAAAGGCTAAGGATGGTACATTATATTTTGGAGGTATTTATGGGTTCAACAGTTTCAATCCTCATAATATTTCTTTTAACCCGAGCCAATCTAAAGCTATTTTTACGAATCTCAGCCTCTTTAATACACAGATAATACCTAATAAAGAATATAACGGGCATATTATTCTGCAACATGCCATAAGTAAAACAGATAAGATCGTATTAGATTATAATGAGAACTTTATCACTTTAGAATTTGCAGGGTTGAACTATGTAAATCCGAAACGAACATATTTCAGATATAAATTAGAAAATTTTGACTCTGACTGGAACGAAATCTTAACTTCAGGCTCAGGTAAGGTTACATATACAGAATTACCTCCAGGAATTTATAAATTGATTGTTCATACAGCCAATAATGATAAAATATGGAGCGACCAAATATCAGAAATGATAATTGAAATTAACCCTCCTTTCTGGGCAACTAATATTGCGAAGATTATTTATGTATTGTTATTGATAACCCTATTAATACTGTCTTTCATTTATTTGAAAAAGAAAAATGAAAGAAAATTAATAGAGCACTCACTTATTAATGAAAGGAAACAGAAAGAGGAATTAGATCAGATGAAGTACCGTTTCTTCACAAATGTCAGCCATGAATTCCGGACGCCTCTTACATTAATAATTACCCCATTAGAGGCTATGATGAAACATGAAAAAAGTGAAGACCTCAAAAATAAAATATCTCCGATATATAATAATGCAAAAAACCTTTTATTATTGGTCAATCAGCTTCTTGATTTCAGAAAACTAGAAATGAAAGGAGAAAAATTAAATCTCTATAATGTCAATATCAAAGAATTTATTCAAGGAGTATACAATCAGTTCGAATATGCTGTTAAAGAAAAAGGTATTGATTTTATACTTGAGATGGAAATAGACTCTTTTTCAATATCTATTGATGAAAGCAAGGTTCATAAAGTTATGAATAATCTTTTATCTAATGCATTGAAATATACTCCAACTGGAGGTATTATCAGCATTGTTGTAAATACGATTTTTAAAAACAACCAGAACTACCTGAAAATATCTGTTACAGATACAGGGCGAGGAGTTCCGGAAGAAGATAAATACAAAATCTTTGATCGGTTCTATCAGGTTAAAGATAATGTTACTCAAAACATAGGCTCCGGTATCGGGCTTCATTTATCGAAAGAATATATTCTGCTCCATAATGGTGAAATTTATATTGAAAACCAAAAAGAAGGAGGTGCTATTTTTACTCTGTTACTACCTACAAATTTAAAAGGAGAAGAGAAAACAAGCACAGAAAGTTTTCAAGAAGAACAAGATATAGATATTATAGACGAAGATAAAAGCAAAAAAACAGTTTTGATTGTAGAGGATAACGCAGAATTTAGGCAGTTTTTAGTACAACAGTTAGGCTCTATGTTTAATGTATTGGATGCCGAAGATGGAGAAGCGGGTAAAAATCTGGCAGAACAGAAACAACCCGATCTTATAATTTCAGATTTGATGATGCCAAAACTTGACGGTATTCAGTTATGTAAACAACTCAAGAGTAATATACAAACCTCCCATATTCCTTTTATCCTTTTAACAGCAAGGCATTCTGATGAAGCTAAAATAGAAGGATATGAAGCAGGAGCAGACTCATATATTCCTAAACCATTCAATCTTGATGTATTATTAGCTCGTGTTAAGAAATTAATCGAACAACAAAAAAATCGAAAAGAACTTTTTCAAAAGAGCATAGAGGTCACACCAAGCAGCATTACAATTACGTCATTAGACGAAGAGCTTGTACAGAAAGCTCTTTTATGTGTCGAGGGTAATATGAACAATCCTGACTATTCTGTAGAAGAGCTTAGCCATGATTTGGGGCTTAGTCGGGTTCATTTGTATAGAAAGCTACAATCAATAACCGGGCAGCCTCCTAGTGATTTTATACGCTCAATACGACTTAAACGAGCAGCTCAGCTTTTACAGAAAAGTCAGTTGAATGTTTCAGAAATTGCCTATGAAGTAGGCTTTAATAATCCTAAATATTTTACAATATGCTTTAAAGACGAATTTGGTATGCCTCCGTCTCAATTTAAAGTAAAAAATGAACCTGTTGATTAATTGTAGATCCAATGAAACAGATTAGGGTTTTTTCAATAAAGAAAAAGCCCTTTTATTTTACATGAAAGATTAAAATATTGGTTTTTAACAAGAATGTAACATTAGCAACCCTCATCTGTAACCTTAGAATACCGCTTCTATAATGCCTTTATTTTACTTTTGTTGATGATATCGGACTCGTATCGGTATAAAATTGTTAACGATCCTATTATAAAAACTAAAAAAAAAGATGAAGAGGAAAAACCTGAAAACACAGCAAAAATGTATTCTATAAAAATGAAGAATTAAAACATCTACACATAGTCGGTTCTAATTTATAATCTTGAAAAATCTAACAACCAAATTAAAATTAATGGAAATATGAAGTTAAGACTTAAATCAAAATTCCGGAAAAACAAAAGTATGCTACTTGCTATCGCTGTTTTGCTGGGAAGTTCTTATGGCTCATTTCTCCAAGCAGAGAATGGAGTCAAAGATAATTTGTCCGTGAATCAGACAAATAGGACAATAAAAGGTAAAGTTATCGATGAAAGCGGAGAGCCTCTTATTGGTGTTTCTATTTCTATTGTTGGAACAACTTCTGGAGTAATAACAGATATTGATGGGACTTACACCATAAATATTCCTGAAAATGTCACTCAGATTAAATTTAGTTATCTGGGTTTCAAAGAACAAGTATTCTCTATTAATAATCAATCAGAAATCAACGTTACCATGCAGGAAGATAGTCAGGTATTGGGTGAAGTCGTTGTTGTTGGTTATGGTGTAATTAAGAAAGAAAGTCTTACTGGAGCAGTTGCAATAGTAGATTCCAAAGCCTTTCAGGAAAAAGGAGGTCTTTCCAGTCCGTTAGAAGCTTTACAAGGACAGGTTGCCGGAGTTACTATAACTCGAGGATCCAGTGCCCCGGGAGATGAGAGTTGGAGTATGAATTTACGTGGAGCTTCTTCGATGAATACAACAGAGCCTCTAATCGTAATAGATGGTGTTGCCGCAGGTTCAGTCAATGAATTACGCTTATTAAATTCAAACGACATCGAAACGATCAATTTTCTAAAAGATGGAGCAGCTGCAATTTATGGTTCACGTGCTGCAGGAGGTGTTGTGCTTATTACAACAAAAAAAGGAGCTATAGGAAAAACGAAAGTTGAATATAGTGCTACTGCTACTTATAAAACAGTCGGATTAATGCCGACAGCGATGAATATAGACCAATGGGCTGATGGGGTTATGACTACTTTGGAAAATGATAATAACACATCAAATACGTGGTATACATATGCTCAAATGGCAAAAAAATACAAAGGTTCTTATATTGACCTTGCAACCAGTGCCAATCCTTTTGGTACAGCGGCCTTTACCGATGTCAGCGATTTTGTGTTTGATGACAGTGTTAATTGGTTGAATAGCCTTTTCGATGATACATGGTCTACCGAACAGAATCTGAGTGTGTCAGGCGGTTCTGAACGCTCTACGTACAGGGTATCATTGAGCTATTTATATGATGGCTCTACTTTACAGTTTGGAAATAATAAAAACCAACGGTACAATTTCCGAACAAACAATACTTATAATTTCTCCGATAAATTGACATTAGAGTCGTCGATTTCCTATAATCGTCAAGAGCAAGTGACCCCAACCTTTATCGGATCTGTTCTGACTACAAGTATGCCTATGCCGGGACTCCCTTTACAATCGCTAAATGGCAAACCTTATGCATGGGGTACTTGGGGCTCACCAGTAGCTAAGGTAAAAGACGGAGGTGATAATAAATTATCTGTATCCGGTATTAACATAAACGAAACGTTGAGATACAAAATAAATGATTGGTTGAATGCAACTGTAGACTTAGGGTATAACACCAGTAATGCAACAAGGGATATAGTAGAGAATTCTATTACTTTTTATAATTATACCGGAGATAAAGCAGTTTTGACAAACCCTACACAAGCCAATTCAAGTTATAAACAGACCAGTGCTAAAACAGATTTTTATTCAATATCAGGGTACATAAATGCTCATCGTACATTTGCAGAGAAACATGACTTCAGCCTTACTTTAGGTGCACAATATGAGTTTAAGGAATATGTTTATTATGGGGCTAAAGTAAAAGATATTCAGTCTGGTTTGGAGATTATAAACGGATCGGGGGAAATTACTCTGAGTGGTGATGAAGATAAATATCAAAACGCAAATATGTCTTATTTTGGACGTTTCAATTATGCCTATGATAACCGTTACTTATTTGAACTTAACGGACGTTACGATGGATCTTCGAAATTTAATTCTGACAATCGTTGGGATTTATTCTATGGCATGTCATTGGGATGGCGTATACAACAAGAATCTTTTCTGAAAGATGTTGATTGGCTACATGATTTAAAACTTCGTTTATCTTATGCCGAAATGGGTAATCAAAGTGGAATTTCTAACTATGATGGGATCCAACTTTATAATCTTGAGTCCGGAACAGGTCCTTATGTTGGTTCAGATAAACTCTCTTATATTAAAACATCAGGAGTGTTAGCATCCAATTCGCGTAGTTGGGAGCGTGTAAAAAATTACAATCTTGGACTAGACTATGCTTTCTTGGGTGGTAATCTTAGAGGGTCTGTTGATGCATTCATGAAACGAAATAACAATATGTTGGTTAGTATTACCTTCCCGGGCACTTTGGGAGATAGTGCGCCGAAAGCAAATGCCGGTAAATTTAAAACATGGGGATTTGAAGGTGAATTGAATTATAGAGGAAAGGTTGGAGATGTAGGCTATCATGCCGGAGGATCATTTACTTTTGCCCGTAATAAATTGGTAGATTTCGGAGGAACTACTGTTCTTAAATCGGGTTATGTATCCACACAACAAGGTTATTCCCTTAACTCGGTTTTTGGGCTTCGCTACGGAGGTAAGATACAAGACGAAGAGCAATTAGCAGCCTACAAAGCAAAATACTATAATAACAATCAGATAGGTATGCCATCAAATTTGCGTGTTGGAGATAATATGTTTGTTGATGAGAATAAAGATGGGGTGTTAGATGAAAAAGACTTCATACACTTAGGTAGCGATACCCCTGAAATTTCTTACTCATTCAACTTTGGAGCATTTTATAAAGGATTCGATATCAATGTTATCTTTCAAGGTGCAGCAAACCGTTTCGTATATAGAGGTATTGATAATTGGACTGTTCCATTTAGAGCGAATTATACCAATACTATAACTTCTTCTATCGGCAACACTTGGAATGAAGACAATAGAAATGCATATTATGCACCATATACGAATGATACAAATATTAATAACTACAACTATCAGGCATCTACCTTAACAACTCAGGATGGCCGTTATCTCCGTTTGAAAAATGTGACCATCGGTTATACTTTCCCTCAAAGCTTATTAGTAAAAACTAAAGCAATTGCAGTAGCCCGAATCTATGTAACTGGAGCCGACCTTTGGGAAACAACCAAGATAGACGATGGTTGGGATCCGGAAGCGGCCGCATGGGAAGGCAGTGGTAATAATATCAAGCCTGCGTCAGGTGTAAAACGCTATCCTTTTACTCGCAATTTTATTTTTGGAGTTAATTTAACTTTCTAATTTACAGATATGAAAATATATATTTTTATAATAAAGTCAGCATGCCTGTCATTAATTATTATGACTTTGTCATCCTGTATGGATCTCGAGCCTAAGGCTCAACTTGGGGATAATTTAGTTTGGGACAAGGCTGATAACTTCCAGTTATTTGCTAACCAATTTTATGGTTGGACACGCGACTTCCAAATGTCAACAGATTACAATTATGGAAATGGACTTGCCGATGGACCTCACAGTGATTTTCGTTCCGACTTGGTAGCCACTTCATCGATTAATCCATACAGTCAGGGAACAAATACGATTCCAGCCAGCGATAAAAACTATACAGAAATTTACAAACGAATATATTACACTAACTTGCTATTGGATAGGGCTGTTTCGTTTGGTGATAAAGATGCTATTGCCATCCCGGTTGCTGAGGCTAAGTTTTTTCGGGCGTATTTACATTTTGAGTTAGTTCAGATATGGGGTGATGTAATTTTATTGACCAAACCTCTGGATCTGAATTCTGAAGAACTACAAGCACCTCGCAATGACCGTGGTGTAGTAATCGACCAGATAATAAAAGATCTTCAGGAAGCTGCTATTGACTTGCCCGAAACAACAGCAGAAGCAGGTCGTTTGATCAAATATGCAGCCTTATCAATGATTTCAAGAGTTGCATTATATGAAGGTACATGGCAAAAGTTCCATTCGGGAGGCTATGATACAAGCTCCAATACGGCGAGAAGTACAGAGTTATTGAATATAGCCAAAGATGCAGCTAATGATGTGATAGTAGGAAATAAATATCAATTGTTTTACAATAATGTTTTAGCAAATGAGAGCTATCGCTATATGTTTATTTTGGAAGATGCTGCGCAGTGTAATCCTGCAAATCTTATGAAAAAAGATAATACGGAGTATATTTTGTCGCATCGTCATCGTGATGGAGATCGATTGAGTATTAATATTACGCACGCAGTGCAGGCAAACGTTTTTTACATCACCCGCAAGCTAGCCGATATGTATCTTTGCTCCGATGGCTTGCCAATAAATAAATCTCCTCTTTTCAGAGGATATGTTGGAGCTACGGATGAATTTCAAAGTAGAGATATCCGTATGAGCAATACCCTTTTACAAAATGGACAAAAATATTGGAACAATGATGGTAAATGGCGTATAACATGGGACAATCAGGACTTAGACAATAGCTTAGTTATTAATGTTCGCTCCAATAGTGGCTATCAAAACAATAAATGGGCTGTAGAACGTCAAGTTGCTGATTATAATGAGTCAATAGATTATCCTGTAATCCGCTATGCTGAAGTATTACTAAATTATGCCGAAGCCGTTTATGAGTTAGATGGTGCCATATCCGATGCAGACTTAGATTATTCTTTAAACCTTGTGCGTCAACGGGTAAATAAAGCTATGCCGAAGTTAACTAACAGCTTTGTTTCTGCAAACGGTCTTTCTATGCGTGAAGAAATACGACGTGAGCGTACTGTAGAACTATTTCTTGAAGGTTTTCGTATAGATGATCTGAAACGCTGGGCCAATGCCTCGATAGAAATGAAACAAGATCAGCTTGGAGTCAAATTTTCTGGAACATGGTTCGAAGCTAATTGGGCGGCTCAATCCCGACAATTGAATAATGATGGCTGTATTATTTTATACGACAGCCGCAATTGGGAAGATAAACACTATCTATATCCGCTGCCATCCGATCAGCGGCAATTGAACCCTCAACTGGGACAAAATCCCGGATGGACAAATTAAATGTTTAACCATTAAGTAAAAATATTTATGAGACATATATTAAATTGGAATATGAGACAATTAGCCCTTTTGGCTATAGTTCCCATAATAATGATTTCTTGTAACGACGAAGATTCCTCTTCAAATGTACCACCCGCTTTTTACCCTGAGGCTGTTGAAATAATTATACCACAGGAATTGGAACAATTTATTTATACCGACCAAGAGTTGGGAATTAAAGTTCTACCTATGGTAAAAGGTGAAGAAGCTACATTGGGATATACTGTGACACCGGAGAATGTTACGTTTAATGATGTTGTCTGGACCTCCAGCAACAATAAAGTAGCTACTACTGAAAATGGAAAAATAACAGCTGTGAGTGGAGATGATACAGGTTATACGATTATTCAGGTAGCCCCTGATCCGTCTTATTCGGGAAGTAATATCTATGGAACATTGAAGGTTGTAGTTTCCAACACTTTAGTGCCGGCACAGTCGATTACCATTACTTCTTCAGCCGAAGAGGTGTTCGCCAGCGAAACATTACAACTCTCGGTTGACATACTACCGGTGGATGCTACATATAAAACCGTAAGATGGACAAGTTCCAATCAGTCGGTAGCTACTGTAGATAGTAATGGTCTTGTTACCGGGATAGAAAATAATCAGGATGTAGCTACAGCAACCATTACAGCAACTTCTTTGGATGGAGCAAATGTGATTGCCAGCAAAGTGATAACGGTCAATAAGATTATAGAACCCGAGAGTATCTCAATCAACCAAGTAAATTCTGTTGATAATAACTACTTCTGTGCTATTAATGAAAAGTCGTTGACATTGACTTATACTACAGTACCATCAAATGCGACCAAGTCGCTGATACAATGGACTTCGAGCAATGAAGAAATCGCAATCGTAGTAGGTGGAGTTGTTACTTTCAATCAGAATGGCGTATTTGGAGATGTGACTATTACCGCTACATGTCCTAACCAAACTACTTCTTCTATCAATCTGCATTTGGCTGAAGGCTTAGTTCGCGAACTGTTCCACGACCAGAATAATTATACATGGTATAATGCCCAGCAATCGGGTAATGGCACATCTTCGTCTCATATCTGGAATTATGGAAAAATTACGGTGACCACCTATAGCCAAAATGCAACAAATCAACGGGCTGACCTAAAATGCTGGAGCCCTAAAACATGGTTGCATGCGGGCAATTATCCTTTTATAGCAGTCAAAATTGATGATGTTAAAGATTTATACGCATCGGATGGTGTAACAGCTCGTAATATAACATTAGACGGAGCAGGAAACTGCAATGGTGTAACTCATAGTGGAGGTTTGAATGGTAATAATAACAAATGGTTGAATGAATACTTATGTAGTGATGGCAGTCGTGTATTTGTTTATAATTTAAGCACTCAGGCATGGGCTACAGGAGGAGTATTACCAACAAATTCTGTTGCAACATTTACTACATTTCAAGTAAAATATGCTGATATAAAGACCATAAATCGTCAAATTAATTATAACGTATACTGGATACAGACCTTTAAAACACTTAGTGACATAGAAAGTTACATCGGATCAGAAGGACTTACTTTTTCAAAGATTAAATAATCAAGTAAGGTTGTATCTAATATTAAAATTAGATACAACCTTGTTATAATGTAATAATAGAATAATATGAAAAGATATATAAAAAGAATGACTGGAGTAATTTTGACATTGATCTTATTCATATCCTGTCAGGAAAACGAACATGGAATTGTAGATTTAACTCCACCAGAAGCTAAATCCGAATATGTCTATAATCATCCCTGTGCAATGTATAGCCAACAAGATTTTACTCGAGTGAAAACAATGTTAGATAATGGCAGTGCGCCTCAAGCCGTGATAGATGAATTTCAGAATTTGAAAAACAGCCAATATGCTATGCTCACATACATTCCTAATCCTCAGAGCCAGATAGTAAGAGGCGATCCCAAAGGAACAGATTATAGTTCTGAAAATTATGCGATCGCAATGCGTGATGCTGCTGCTGCATACCAACAAGCCCTTTTGTGGAAACTGACAGGTGATGATAACTATGCTTCAAGTGCAATAAAAATACTTAATGGTTGGGCTGCTACATGTAAAAAAGTCACTTCTAATGATGCCAATCACTTTCTGGCTGCAGGAGCGCAAGGATATACTTTTGCCAATGCAGGAGAAATATTGCGGGATTATACGGGATGGAGTGAAGCTGATTTTGATAAATTCAAGACGTGGATGGTAGATGTATTTGCTGAGAGAAATTATGCTTTTCTGACAAAGCATTCTAACACAGTGAACACTCATTATTGGGCAAATTGGGATTTGGTAAATATGGCTTCTTACTTGGCCATTGGTATTTTAACCGAAAATAACGATATGGTTTCGTATATAATTGATTACTTCCACAATGGTGCAGGAAATGGTTGTCTTGAACGATTAATCGTCGATACACACACCAACCCTTTGTCATCAGGCGAAACTATAGCTCAAAGCCAAGAGTCAGGGCGCGATCAGGGGCATGCCAGCATGGTTGTTTCCGTTGCTGCCAATTTGTGTCAAATGGCTTATACTATGCACCTTAATAATACTGATGTTCCAGAATTAGATTTTTTTGCAGCTAAAGATAATGCAATACTTAAAATGGGAGAATATACAGCTCTGTTTAACCTGAAAAACGGAACTGATAATAGCAATTCATCTGGCTCATGGTTAATTTCAGTCGTAGCAATGCCATTTACCCGATATGAACGGTTATACACCGTTGGCAATGGAACAAGTACCGAAGTGCATACCCAAGCATCCGAACAACAAAGAGGAACGATTCGTCCGGGCTGGGAAATTATTTATAATCATTATTCGAAAGTTAAAAACTTACCTTCGGGCTATACTTATTCAAAACAGTTTGCCGACAAATTACGTCCCGAAGGAGGAGCAAGCGATAATCGTTATGGGCCTAATAGCGGTGCATTCGACCAACTAGGCTGGGGCACTTTAATGATGTATCAACAGTAAGTTCTTATATATTCACTTTGGCTATGGGTAAGGAGGAAATTCTTCCATACTACCCTTACCCAGCCCAAAGTGTTTAGCTATCGTTTAAGCTTTAACTCTTATTTTTATAGTAAAACTATGAAGTCTTGTATTTTTATATTTCTGTCATTTATATTTTCTTATAGTAACCTATGGGCGGCTGAATGGCAATGGTCTGTAAAGATAAAAGTCTTTATCTCTCCGGAGACAAATGATAATTCAGAGGCTTTTCTATGGATACCACCCAATTGTGAACAAGTAAAAGCAGTCGTATTTGGACAGCACAATATGTGTGAAGAAACAATCTTTGAACATCCTGCATTCAGAAGACAAATGAGTGACTTAGACTTTGCCCTCATATGGGTAACTCCCGGATTTGAACAGAAATGGGATGTGTCGAATGGTTGTCAGGAATATTTTGATACGATGATAAGTGATTTGGCAGGAGTTAGCGGTTATACCGAATTGAGAAATGCTCCGATAGTTCCAATTGGACATTCTGCTATGGCAACTCTTCCTTGGAACTTTGCAGCATGGAATCCCGACCGGACATTAGCTGTCATTTCATATCATGGTGATGCCCCTCGAACAAACCTGACCGGTTATGGAAAAGATAATCTGGAATGGGGCAGAATAAGAAACATGGATGGTATTCCCGGATTAATGATTCAGGGAGAATATGAGTGGTGGGAAGCGAGGGTAAACCCCGCTTTAGCCTTTCGGATGATGTATCCTGAAAGTTGTATTTCTTTTCTTTGCGATGCAGGACATGGGCATTTCGACGTATCGGATGATGTGGTAAACTATATGTGTTTATTTCTGAAGAAAGCAGCAGAATACAGGCTAACCAATAACTCTATAAAATTAAAAAAAGTAGATGTTCGTAAAGGCTGGTTGGCAGAACGATGGCATCCGAATCAACAAAACAGAGCTAAGACAGCTCCATTTGCAGAATACGCAGGAGATAGTCACAATGCCTTTTGGTATTTTGATAAAGAAATAGCCATCGAGACAGAAAAATACTATACGAGAACAAGAGGAAAAAAGATGCAATATATTGGAATTAAACAAGGTGGAAAGTTATCTCCATTTAATAAAGACTCGCATTCTCAATATAATATTCCATTTAAGCCCGAGCAAGACGGAACTACGTTCAGTCTATCAGCAATATTCACAGACTCTCTGCGGTCTTCTCCAACTAAAGAACATTCACACATGGGAAAAATAAAAATTGACCGTATCAACGGCTCGGTAGAGAAAATTAATGATACGACTTTTAGAGTCCAGTTTTATCGAATGGGCCTAAAAAATAAAAAACGGACAGGTGACATATGGCTGGCAGCACATCATAGTGGAGATGATATCTATAAGAGTGCAGTACAGCAGCTTAATATTAAGATACCTTATCCCAATCAAGAAGGAGAAGAGCAATATATTGTTTTCCCTAAAATAAAAAATATTAAGAAGGGAACGAAATCAGTAGAACTGAATGCAACAGCGGATAGTGGATTACCAGTATCTTATTATGTAAAAGAAGGTCCTGCTATGATTGAAAAAGGGAAACTAATATTTACAAAGATACCGCCCCGTGCTAAATATCCTATAAAAATAACTGTCGTTGCGTGGCAATATGGTCGAAGTTTCGGTAAAAAGATAAAAACAGCCGAAGCGGTAGAAAGAAATTTCTATATAGAAAGATAATACAATGAAAAAACGATACAGAACATATTATTCACTCTTCTTTCTGATAGTAATTTTCTTTTTTTCTATCAAAGGTAAATCACAGGTACAAAATGAGAAATCGTTATTGCCCTTGCATTATCTTGACACGAAAGTACAATCATGGGTAGACAGCGGCTATTATAACGGAGTAGCTATCAGGATTATAAAAGACAATGACGTTTTTTTTGAATCTAATTATGGTAGATACACAGATACAACCGCTTTGCATGTTGCATCGGCAGGTAAATGGGTAGCTGCTGCAACAATAGCAGCAATTGTAGATGAAGGAAAACTGTCATGGGAAGATAAAGTAAATAAACTCTTACCCGAGTTTACCGATATAAAAGGCGAAGCAACCCTTCGGCAATTGATGTCACATACAGCAGGTTATCCTGATTATCAGCCGGAGGACAAAAGAAGGGATGATTATCAAACATTGGAAGGAGCTGTATTCAATATCGTCGATCTCCCCGCCGATACATTACCAGGTACTAAATTCAGATATGGGGGGTTGGCTATGCAGGTAGCCGGACGTATCGCAGAAATAGCTACCGGAAAGGATTGGGAAACATTGTTTCAGGAAAAGTTGGCTATTCCTTTAGGCATGAAAAGTTCATTTTTTGTCCCTGTCAGTGAAGAACCTGGATTCAATCCTATGCTTGGTGGAGGTCTTAAAACTTGTTTACGGGACTATATGAATTTTCTGAATATGATTATTCACAATGGTCAATTTGAAGGAAAAAAAATATTATCTAAAGAGGCGATTGATGCTATAGAATCTGACCAGATAAAGAATGCCTATATTAAACAACCCGAATATGTCCTCAATTCGCGACAAAACCATCATAATGGAATATATGGTTTGGGATGCTGGCGGGAAGAGGTAGACAAAAATGGAAAAGCTACCCTGATAAGCAGCCCCGGATGGGCTGGCACATATGCGTGGATAGACAGGACAAATAATGTATACGGATTTATAATAGCCAAAGTAAATAATAAAGCATTTGAAGATGATTTTTCGTCTTTTTACGGAAGTGCCGAATTACCTCTGATCGTTAGAAATGCTTTAAAGCAGGCAAATCCTTCGAAAAAGTGAGAAAAACAGGCAAGAATATATTTTTATGAAATCGTATAAAAATCAGATATAAAGGAGCATGAAAAAAGGATTGAAACTTATATTATTATTTTGCTTTTTGGTAAATAATATACAGGCACAAAACATAGTAGAGTATACCCGATTTGTGGTAAGTTCGCCTGATGGCAAGTACTTCTTCGAATTTTATCAGAAAGAAACAAATAAGGGAGCCAAACAGATGTATTATACTCTTTCATACAATGGTAAAACTGTAATCGAAGAATCGGAGCTTGGCGTATTGATAGAAAATCAGCTCTTTGAGTCTGCTCTTGGTATACCTAACGATAACCATCAAACATGGGGAGAGAACCTCACTTTGACAGGGAAAATGGTAAATAATGTAGATACGACATGGAACCCTGTATATGGTGAACGCAACATTATCCGTGATCATTATAATGAATTAACCCTCAATTTTTTCAAATCTGACGAAAATAAAGAAGGACATGAAAGTGGATATGATAAACGCCGCTATTATATGATGGATTTCGTTGTTCGTGCTTATAATGAAGGTGTTGCTTTCCGTTATCATTTTCCCGAAGCTACAAATGGCTTATTTCTTCATATAACAGGAGAACAAACACAATTTACCCTTCCTGAAGGGACAATGGCATATTACGAACGTTGGGCGCAAGGACCTTATTCATTATTACCACTAAAGAACTGGACAGACGAATGTGAACGCCCGTTGACAATGAAACTACAAAACGGCTTGACCGTAGCCATTGCCGAAGCCGAAATGATAGACTATGCCCGTATGAAATTTCGTCTGAGTGATAAGAAAGCAAATACATTGCAGGCTTCATTATATAGTTCTGTGGATGTTATCACTCCATATGATACGCCATGGCGTGTAATTATGGCAGCAGAAAAAGCAACCGATCTGATAGCAAATAATGATATCATATTGAACCTTAACCCCGAAAATAAGATAAAAGATACTTCATGGATCAAACCCGGCAAAGTAATCCGTGTAGGTAAGCTGACACAGGAAGAAGCTATAAAATGTGTCGACTTTGCAGTCGAGAGAGGGTTGCAATATATCCATTTAGACGCAGGCTGGTATGGTCCGGAGATGAGTATGGCTTCGGATGCCACAAAGGTGGCGGAGAACAGGGACTTCGATATGCCAGCTTTAACTGCTTATGCGGCATCCAAAGGCATTAGATTAATGGTCTATGTCAATCAACGTGCACTTGTTCAGCAATTGGATGAACTGTTACCTCTTTATAAAAAATGGGGAATCAAAGGAATAAAATTCGGATTTGTTCAGATAGGAAATCAGCATTGGAGCACATGGCTGCACGATGCCGTGAAAAAGTGCGCCGAATACGAAATGCTGGTAGATATACACGATGAATACCGTCCTACAGGATTCAGCCGTACATATCCAAATCTGATGACACAAGAAGGCATACGTGGAAATGAAGAAATGCCCGATGCAACACAGAATACCATATTACCATTCACACGTTTTCTGGCGGGAGCAGGAGATTATACAATCTGTTATTACAACAACAGGATAAAGACGACACACGCTCATCAATTAGCGATGGCTGCCGTTTACTATAGCCCTTTGCAGTTTTTGTATTGGTATGATAGTCCCTCGGCATATACTGGAGAACCTGAAATCGAATTCTTTGATAAAGTAAAAACAGTATGGGACGATACAAAAGTAATAGATGGAGAAATTGGGGAGTATGTAACGATTGCTCGTCGCAGCGGTAAAGATTGGTTTTTAGGTACATTAGGCAATAAAGATGCTCGTATGATTACTACTCCCCTCTCTTTCCTGAACGCAAAGCAAAAGTATGTAGCTAATATTTACACTGATGATGATAAGGTAGAAACGAAAACAAAAGTTAAGATTACACGCTTGATTGTAGATAGTATGTATGTGCTTCAGTTCCAACTAAAACCTAGCGGAGGATGTGCCGTACATTTCACCCCTGCAACGAAGGAAGATTTGAAAAAATATAAAACTTATAAGAAGAATCAAATATTGTAATTTAAGTATGAAAAAGATAATCAGCATACTATTTATCCTATTAGGTACTTATTCTTTGTCTGCCCAATCTGTTTATCCCGGTCAGCATGAGGGAAAGATAAAACTTCCACTACAAGGCGAGATTAAAGCCTATGCATTCGACCTAAAAGATGTACGACTTTTGGATTCTCCATTCAAACAAAATATGGAACGGGAATCTAAATGGATTATGTCTTTAGGCGTAAACAGGTTGTTGCATAGCTTTCGTACATCTGCCGGAACATGGGCAGGTTTGGAAGGTGGCTACACAGCCGTCAAAAAACTAGGAGGTTGGGAATCCCTCGATTGTGAATTGCGAGGACATACTACCGGACATATCATGTCGGGACTGGCATATCTATACGCTTCAACAGGAGATGAAAAATATAAATTAAAGGCTGATAGTATAGTCGATGGATTAGTTGAAGTACAAGAAGTATTATTAAAAAATGGATATAACGGCTATTTAAGTGCTTTTCCTGAAAACCTGATTAACCGTAATATCGCAGGACAGCGTGTATGGGCTCCTTGGTATACTTTACATAAAATATATGCAGGACTTCTAGACCAATATCTTTATTGTGATAATGAAAGAGCACTGGAAATTATTACAAAAACAGCTAAGTGGGCATATGATAAACTTTCTCCATTAACTGAAGAACAACGGGCACTGATGATTCGTAATGAGTTTGGAGGGGTAAATGAGTCTTTCTATAATCTTTATTCTATAACTGGAAATCCTAAACACAAAAGATTAGCTGAATTTTTCTATCACAATGCAGTCATAGACCCATTGGCTGAAAAGAAAGACGAACTGAACGGCAAACATGCTAATACTTTTATCCCGAAACTATTAGGTGAAGCCCGAAACTATGAATTGACAGCTAATCAACGTTCAAGGGATATGGCTGAATTCTTCTGGCAAACGGTTATTGACCATCAGACATATTGTACAGGAGGAAATAGTCATAAAGAGAAATTTATTCCGTCTGATAAAATCTCGGAATACCTGACCGGTTATACTCAGGAAACTTGCAATACAAATAATATGTTAAAGTTGACTCGTCATCTTTTTTGTTGGAGTACGGATACAAAATATGCTGACTTTTACGAAAGGGCATTGTATAACCATATACTCGGACAACAAGATCATGAATCGGGAATGGTAGCTTATTTCCTTCCATTATTACCTGGCGCGCATAAAGTTTATAGTACGCCGGAGCAGTCATTCTGGTGTTGTGTAGGTACAGGCTTTGAGAACCATGCAAAATATGGTGAAGCTATCTATTATCATACAGATAAAGATTTATTCGTGAATTTTTTTATTCCTTCTGAGTTGACATGGAAGGAAAAAGGAATGAAAGTAATACAGGAAACACGATTTCCTGAAAATGGAAATATAAACCTGACCATCCAAACAGAAAAACCTGTAAATATGTCGTTAAACCTACGTTATCCGGCATGGTGTCATAAGGTTGATTTGAAAGTGAATGGTAAGAGGATAAGCGTGAAACAAAAACCGTCCTCTTATATAACTCTTAATCGTACATGGAAAGATGGAGATAAAATAGAAGTAAACTATTCAATGTCTTTACATGTAGTAGAAGCTAATGATAATCCGGATGTATTTGCTGTAACTTATGGACCACTGGTTTTAGCAGGAGCAATGGGTACGGAAGGGATGGAAACTCCAGCTCCGTTCTCTAATCCTTCATTACATAATGACTACTATACTTATAACTATCATGTTCCTGCAAATCTCAAAACTGGATTAAAGCTAGATAAAAATAATCTTGGTGAATATATCAAACCTTCTGCTGACACCCCTTTGGTTTTTCATGTTGGGAATGAGAACATACGTATGGAACCCATCTATAAGATACATCGCCAACGCTATGTAGTTTATTGGAATTTAATAAAATAAAAGTATGAAGAAATATTCTTTATTTACAATTTTATTTCTGGTAATAATCAATTGTTCTTTTGCTCAGGTTGTAACTCATCCTGTTCCCCGAGAATTATATTATGGGATGCATAATGATGATTATACAGTGCAAGTACGTAAAGTGGGCGACAGTGAATGGACTGACCTGTACGAGTACAATGTAAAAGTGGATATGGATACGAAATCCAATGCTTCAATGGTTTACTTTGATTTTAACGGTACTGTTGAAATCAAAGTACAGAAGAATAACGGAGATATTAATAGAGCCGTAGTTCGTCCGCTATCGAAAGGTATAGTTCCACAAATCAATGACAATACTATAACTTTCACGCTCGATTCTCCTGAAAACCTATCTGTTGAGTTCAATGGAGATCGTTTGCAAAATCTTCATGTTTTTACAAATTCTATTGAAACCGATAAACCAGAAAAAGAGACAAAAGGAGTTATGTATTTTAAGGCTGGATTACATGCACCAGCCACAGAAAATGAAGGTGTTTTCAAAATTCCTTCGAATACAACTGTATATCTGGAAAGCGGTGCAGTGCTGAAAGGAAAACTACTCTGCGAGAATGTAGAAAATGTGAAGATATGTGGACGGGGTATTCTTCTGGAACCACAACAAGGAATAGCTATCAACTTCTCCAGAAACGTTCAGGTTCACGATATCATAGCTGTCAATCCCAGGCACTATTCTATTTCCGGAGGTCAATCCTCAGATGTAACGATTCGAAACTTCAGGTCATTCAGTAATCAGGGATGGAGCGACGGCATTGATATGATGTGCTGCCGTAATGTATTGGTCGACAATGTCTTTATGCGTAATAGCGATGACTGTATTGCTCTATACAACCACCGATGGAAATTTTATGGAGGAAGCAGCAATATTACAGTACAAAATTCCACCTTATGGGCAGATGTAGCTCATCCCATAAATATGGGTGGACATGGCGACCCGAATAATGATCCCGGTGAAGTTATGGAAAATATAACGATTCGCAATGTCGATATTTTAGAGCATGATGAAGATGATCCTCCTTATCAGGGGTGTATTTCTATCGACGCCGGTGACCGTAATCTGGCACGAAACATATTATGCGAAAATATCAGGGTGGAAAGTATACAGGAAGGCAGGCTTCTCTACATCAAAGTACGTTTCAACGAGAAGTATGATAAACAGCCCGGCAGGCGTATTGAAAAGGTTACCCTTCGTAATATAACTTATAATGGTACAAATGACAGGCTTTGTGTACTGGAAGGCCTAAACAAAGATAACCAGATACAAGATGTGACTTTCGAGAATATCATTATTAACGGGGAAAAAGTCAACAGTCTAAATTATTTCCGCCATAATGAATTTATTAAAGAAATACATTTCAAATAAAATTAAGAGTATGAAATACATTGTTATAGCTTTGTTATTCTTATCCATTCATGGAAATTTAACCGCACAACAGATTCCATTACCTTTAAATTTGCCAGAGGGGCATCCCTGCTTACTGACAACTCCCGGCTATAAGCCTGTTTTAGAAAAACAGATAAAGAATGAAGCATGGGCAAAGGACGTGATGCAAGGCATCTTAGACAGGATCAATCCCTATGTAGAAAAAACACAATCAGAACCCGACTGGCTCTATTCACGCCTGATGATGTACTGGAAGAGCCATGCAACCAATGTATACATTAATGGTGGAATTTATTCCCACGCAGATGGCAAAGCCCCCGTACCTACAGTCCATTTTGGTAGTACACGTGGGGTAAGTTCAGCGATTAAACGCCCCAGATTAGAAGACATCATCCCTTATATAGATGACACCAAAGGCATTTACTTCCACAATACGGCAAAAGAAGGTAATCCATTGGAATGGGTAGACCCTTCAGCCGTTTCGGGAATGAATATCGAAAGTGTCAATAATGAAATACTACGTTTAGGACGTGACGGTGCATTTGTATATTGGCTGACAGGAGATAAAAAATATGGAAAGTTCGCCTATGATATCTTTAATACCTATATGACAGGTATGTATTACCGTAACGAACCTGTCGATTTAGGTAACGGACACGCCAATACTTTAGCTGGTCTGTCCACATTCGAGGTTATACAGGAAGCCATTCTTTCTGATTTAGCTGCATATTACGATTTTCTCTATGTGTACATAAAAGAAAATCACAACGATAAAAACACCATCTTCGAATCCGCATTCAAAAAATGGATAGATCTTACCATTAAAAATGGTGTGCCGCATAATAACTGGAACCTTCATCAAGCAAATATCATATTGAACGTGGCTATGGTTCTTGAAAATAACGAGTATTATAATGATGGTAAAGGACGTCAATATTACATCAATCATATACTGAACGAGTCCACTCCACGCCAATGGTCTATACCTAAACTTATGCAGTACGGCTATGATTACAATACAGGTATCTGGAATGAATGTCCTGGCTATGCGCAAAGCGTAACCAAAGAATTTATGCACTTTATCCGCAACTATGACAATACTTTCAATCAAAACCTGTTGCCATATACCCCTGTAATAGAAAAGGCTGTGGAAGTATTACCCCAGTATCTGTTCCCTAACAATCAAATCACGGCTTTTGGAGACACTTACTATGGCAATCTGGGGACAGATGCAATAAAGGATATGATTTATCTAAATCAGAAGCATAACAATAAAGATAACGAGATGCTATACACTAAAATGTATAAGCTGCTGGAACCGAATGCAGAACAGCAAAGTATTGCACCTAAAAAATTAGCCCCTCAGGTTTCATCCTTCTTTACAAGCAAACCTTTGATACTGAATAAGAATATCGAAAAGGGCAAACTAAACGATTATATTACCCAGACATTCTATGCTCCGAATGTGAGCTGGTTTGTACAACGCAATAAATACGATAATAAGCAAAACGGACTGATGATATCCCAATACGCTTCGTATGGCAACCATGCACACAGTAACGGTGTTGCGATGGAACTATACGGTAAAGGTTATGTATTAGGAGCAGAATCGGGCATCGGTTCTTCTTACTTCGAAAAACCATATCTGGAATATTACTCACAGTTTCCTGCACACAATACGGTAATGGTAGACGGTATATCCAAATATCCGGAGATGTTGAGCAACCATCCTTTTGATTTACTTTCTCACTATCCCGAATCAAACCAAAAGGAGGGTTATTACAAAGAAATAACCTATTCGGAAGTTTATTTCTTAGAACCCGAAAGCCGTAGCGACCAAAATCGCCTATTAAGTATTGTCAGCACAGGAGAAACAACAGGATATTATATTGATATCTTCCGCTCGAAGAAACAACGCAGTGGAGATAAGTTCCACGACTATTTTTATCATAATCTGGGGCAAGAACTCTTTATCCAAAATATGAAAGATGAAAATCTCGACTTGCAGCCGAGCAATGAAATGACATTTGCCGGAGGTCATCTTTTTGCACTCGATTATATGTGGGACAAACAATCAATAAAGACAAACGAAGACTATCAGGCCATCTGGAAGATGAGTTTTCCGGATAACAACCATATTTATATGAACCTGTGGATGAAAGGGCAAGAAGGCAGGGAGGTTTTCTCTATTAAAGCACCATTTTGCAAGGCATTCCGTAATAACAACGATTTTCCGTATGAAGTAAATAAATCGCCCTACCTGACTATAGCTGCACGCCAACATGGCGAAGCATGGAACAAACCGTTTGTCTCGGTATTTGAACCAACAACAGAAAAAGAAGGAAAGTCAATACAATCTATCCGATCGTTTGAAGTCGCAGGTGTTTCCCCTGACTTTGTAGGGCTAATAGTAAAAAGCAAAGCAGGCAGGACGGATTATATCTTCTCTTCGGTAAAGGATGAAAACGTTTCTTATAACAACATGGTTGCCAATGGTACGTATGCGGTAATAAGTGAGAATGGAAAGGATTTTACCCTATTCTTAGGTAATGGGACATATATACAAGGGAAAGGTTATACAATACAGGCAAATGAAAAAGCGAATGTAATCCTTGAATTCCAGAATGGTGAATATTATTTTACTTGCGATAAGCCTGTGATGATAAAAACAGCAAAAGGAAAGGAAATCAAAAAAGATAAAACTAAATATAAAAAGATAAAGCTATGAGGAAAAAACTGAAGATAGCAGTCTCTATGGTTTTGTTAATATTAATAATTATTGCTGTAATACTTTTATATCCATTGATGTATAAAGGCTCTGATGATATAATAAACGCAGAAGATCATAACTTTTCATCATTGAAGAATATAATCGGTCAGGATAGATTTAAGGTAAAACCATATTTGTTGATATGTGGGGCACAACATGCGTACCATGTATAAAAGAATTTGACCATACCGGAGAATTAAAAGAAAGATATAAAGATAAACCTGTCGAATTCCTGTATTTATGCACTATCGACCGTATAGACCATAAAGTAAGATGGAAAGATATAATAAAAAAGAAACAGATAGCAGGTTATCATGTGCCGATTGGTGGAACGCTGTATGAAAATATATGGGAGAAACATTTGAATGCAGTAAGTATTGGATTCCCCGTTATTTTATTGTAAAGGATGAAAACATTATAATAGGAAAAGCAGCACATCCAAGCTCCAAAGAAAAATTATATAACCAGATAGATAGTGTAATGAACCTGAAATAGCATATTATGAATAAGATCAAAATAAAAATATTTATCTCAATCTTTTTAATTAGTCTTGTCACTCAAGCCCAATACAAATCGCAGGTTTGGGTAGCTGATCAGGGCGATGGCACATATAAGAACCCTGTTCTTTATGCCGACTATTCCGACCCCGATGTGATTCGTGTTGGTGACGATTACTATATGACCGCCTCCAGTTTCAATTGTGCCCTAGGGCTGCCAATACTACATTCTAAAGATTTAGTTAACTGGGAAATAGTGAATTATGCACTTACAGACCTATATTTACCAGGGGGAGAACCTCAAAACTTTTTTGATAAGGCGCAACATGGCAAAGGCGTCTGGGCTCCATGTATCCGATACCACAAAGGTGAATATATGATCTATTGGGGTGACCCTGATTTTGGCATCTATGTAGTAAAAACAAAAGATATACTTAACAAATGGGATAAACCTTTCCTAGTGCTTCCCGGAAAAGGCAGGATAGACCCAAGCCCTTTGTTTGATGACGACGGTAAAGTATATCTTACCCATGCATGGGCAGGCAGCCGTGCCAGCCTGAATAGTATAATGACATTGTGCGAATTGAACGAAGACGGTACAAAAGCCATCAGCGAAGAGAGTCTTATTTATGAAGGGCTACTGCATGGCAATCACACTACAGAAGGCGGTAAATTTTACAAAAAAGATGGTTATTATTACCTTCTTGCTCCCGCAGGAGGAGTAGAAATGGGTTGGCAAATCGCTCTCCGATCGAAAAATATATACGGTCCTTATGAGATGAAGAAAGTACTACATCAAGGCGGATTGGTAGAAACACAAACTGGCGAATGGTGGTTTATGCATTTTCAGGATAAAGGTGCGTATGGACGCATTATCCACTTACAACCTGTGACATGGAAAGATGGCTGGCCTGTAATGGGAATCAATGATAAAGATTATTGCGGCGAGCCTGTAATGATCTACAAAAAACCTAACGTTGGTAAGACCTACCTGATAGAAACACCACAAGAAAGTGATGAATTTGATAGTCCGAAATTAGGACTCCAATGGTCATGGCACGCCAATCCCAAGCAGACATGGGGTTATGCCTCATCAATGGGCTACTATAGAATGTATGGACAATATTACCCCGAAAATTTCACAAACTTTTGGGACATACCCAACCTTCTGATGCAAAAACTTCCGGCTTCGGAATTTACAGCTACGATGAAAGCGACAGCAGTTCTTCAAAACGAAGGAGACAAAGCAGGATTAATAATGATGGGATGGGATTATTCTTATATAGCATTAGTAAAAACAAAAGATGGCTATGAACTGGAACAGATTATTTGTAAAGATGCAGAACAGGGAACACAAGAAAAAGAAGTAGCCAGAATACAATTGAAGAACCTGAAAACAGAAATCAGATATAATTACCAGACAAAACTGGAAAATACGGAACTCTATTTCCGTGTACAAGTTAAAGATGGAGGGCTATGTACTTTCTCATACAGCTCCGATGGGAAAAAATGTCAAAAGATAGGCGAACTGTTTAATGCCAGACAAGGTAAATGGATCGGAGCAAAAACAGGAATGTTTATTCTGAACAAAACACCGAATATAAACCGGTCGTGGATAGATGTAGATTGGTTCAGAATAGAAAAGTAAAATGAAATAAAAAACATGAAATATATGAAATTAAAAAATGTCTTCTTAACTATCAGCTTTTCCTTATTACTGTTATCATGTACTCAGAAAAATACATCAAATGAATTTAATGTCGATAAAGAGCTAGCCTATTGTAATTCACAGGTACATCAGACACTGACAGAAATATCAGGAAAAAAAATGATGCCCCGTAATATTATGGATAGTTTGACCCAATGGAAACTCGTACCCATTGAGATAAGCGAGTGGACTGTTGGGTTCTGGCCAGGAATACTTTGGTACAACTATGAGAATACAAAAGATACAACAGATGCTAATGTTGCGACTTACTATACCGACCTTCTAGAGCCATTGACTAAACTATCGGCTTACGATCATGATTTGGGCTTTCAGATATTTTGCAGTTATGGTAATGGTTATCGTCTTACGGGAAATGGAGAATATAAACAAATCATACTCAATGCAGCTGATACATTAGCTACTCTTTTTAACCCCAAAGTAGGGACTATTCTATCGTGGCCAAGAGAAGTCGAAAACGGACGTTTTGCTCCCTATAATACAATTATGGACAATATGATTAATCTCGAAATGTTGTACTGGGCAGCAAAGAATGGTGGAGATAAAAGGCTTTATGATATAGCGACAAAACATGCCGAAACAACAATGAAATATCACTTCCGTGAGGATGGAGGTAATTACCATGTGGCTCTTTACGATACTATTAGCGGAGATTTTATCAAAGGTGTAACTCATCAGGGGTATGCCGACAGTACGCTCTGGGCAAGAGGGCAGGCTTGGGCTATATACGGATATACAGTGGTGTATCGTGAAACTCAGGATAAAAAGTTCTTACGTTTTGCAGAAAAAGTAACAGACCTTTATTTAAGCAGATTGTCTAAAAACGAGTATGTCCCTTATTGGGATTTCGATGCTCCGGATATACCAAATGCCCCAAAAGACGCCTCTGCGGCAGCAGTTGTTGCTTCTGGATTATTGGAACTATTTCAATTAGAAGATGATACGCGGAAATCAGAGGAGTATAAGCAAGCTGCAACAAATATGCTAATTGAACTATCTTCAGATAAATACCAGAGTGGAGATAAAAAACCATCCTTTCTATTACATTCTGTCGGTCATTGGCCAAATGGTTCAGAAATAGATGCTTCAATCAATTATGCAGACTATTATTATATAGAAGCCCTGAGTAGATATAAGAAGATGGAAAAAGGATTTCGAAAGAATAAGCAAATTGATAATAATGAATAAAAACAGCACCAAATTTCATAATTAATAAAGCAACAAGACAATGAAAACAATAATAGAAGAACGTTGGGGTACGCACCCGAATGACGTAAAGAAGTATGACACAGAACAACTTCGTGAAGAATTTTTAGTAGAAAAGCTTTTCGAGGCAGATAGTGTATTGATGACTTATACACACAATGACCGCCTGATTATCGGAGGAGCGTTACCGGTGAATGAGGCTTTAAAACTGGAGACAGTAGACCTTATTTGTTCTGAGTATTTTGTGAAAGATGCGAATTAGGTATTATCTATTGATTCAATTCTTTATGGAAAAAAGATTGTTCGCTTTTATGTTTAGCGATCAGTAAAAGCAAACAAGGAACAAGACTATTTTATATTTTAAAAGGTTATATTTCTTCCTAATTCTTCTGCTTTTCAGATATTCTGTTTTTTGAGATATATCGCCTTTGGCTAATACTCCGGGGACAAGTAGTTGTCCGATTTCTGTCTACCAGTTAGCACTACCCGGCGAAGTCCTCTTCATTCAGGAAGCAACCACAGAAAACGCCCGGAAGAACATGATTCCGATATGAATGCCGGAAGAATCCGGGTCATGTTTGGCTCTACTGAAATGCTCGGTACAGGCGTAAACGCACAGAAACGATGCGTTGCCATTCACCACCTCGACAGTCCGTGGCGGCCCTCTGACCTCGAACAGCGGGATGGTCGCGGTATCGTACAGGCAACGAGATTGCCAAAAACTACGCCGATAATAAAGTAGATGTATTCCTCTATGCCGTTGAAAAGTCGCTGGACGCTTATAAATTCGGCCGGCTCCATAACAAGCAGCTATTTATCCGGCAGCTCAAAACCAACAATATGGGTTCACTTCAAAATTCGACGGCTTTATTCTTTAATTTCGTAGGTCTGTACAACATTTACAGGAATAGAGACGTTTTATAGAGAGATTTTAAAATTGGAAATTGTAATATGAAAACATATATTCATTCCCTGGGAATAGTATCCGGCAATGAATTAGCCCGCATAGACAACCTGATACATCAAAAGACAGTCTGTAAAGGCGAAGTCCTGCTCCACGAAAATGAAATTTGTTGTTATCTCTATTTTGTAACCTCCGGCACTCTGAGAAGCTATTACTTTAATTACGAAGGAAACGAAATCACCGATTGCATCGCATTTCCCGGCGAATTTATGTCCTCATTCTCCAGTTTTATACGCCACCAACCCTCCCACAAAACCATTCAGGCACTATTGGATACGGAATATCAGTTTATCAGTTACGATGACCTCGAAACACTTTACGACAGCAGTATCAACTGGCAAAAAACAGGACGCAGACTCATCGAACAACAATACATTATACAGGAAGTGCATTTCACCAACTACCAGCAACACAACGGCACCACCCGATATGAATATCTGCTCAAAAACTATACCCGACAGGTGAACCAGATTCCCCAACATTACATTGCCTCCTACCTGGGCATCTCCGCCAGACACCTGACCCGCATCCGGAAAGCACTTTTATAGACATTTGTCTGCAAATCCTTCCCGCCAACCTCCGTAACTTTGTATAAAAAACAAAGTATATGAAAAAGAAAATAGTAATTATAGACGCCCACCTGAATAAAGAAAGTTTATCCTTTTCGCTTGCCGAAGCATACAAAGAAGGAGCAATTTCAGCCGGGTCAGAAGTAAAGAAACTCCGGATAGCCGACCTCCGATTCAACCCCAACCTGCAATATGGCTACCAGAAGAGAACAGAATTAGAGCCGGATTTGCTACAGGCTTTTGAACTAATCAAATGGGCCGATCATCTGGTATAGGTACATCCCGTTTGGTGGAACGGACTCCCCGCCATCAGCAAAGGATTCATAGACCGACTCTTTTTACCCGGATTCACCTATGCTACAGGTCCCGGTTCAATGAAGCTGAATATCCTTCAACCCAACATTAAAAGTGTTGTGCTCTACCTGCTGAGCTAGCGAATCAATCCTTTATTGCGGTTAAGCGGGTGCAAAGGTAGAACTATTTCTTAAATATCCAAAACAATCGGATACTTTTTCTTATATTTGCGCCGATTTAAACGCAATACATTATTAATATGGCTGACGATAAAAAAATAATTTTTTCGATGGTAGGAGTGAGCAAATCATTCCAACAAAACAAACAAGTTCTGAAAGATATTTATCTTTCCTTTTTCTACGGAGCTAAAATAGGGATTATTGGTCTGAACGGTTCCGGTAAATCAACTTTATTGAAAATTATAGCAGGATTAGAAAAGTCATATCAAGGTAAAGTTGTTTTCTCTCCCGGTTATTCTGTAGGTTATCTGGAACAGGAACCTCATCTGGATGATACCAAGACTGTTAAAGAAGTAGTAATGGAAGGAGTTCAGCCCATTGTTGATGCATTGACGGAATATGAAGAGATAAATCAAAAGTTTGGTCTGCCTGAATATTATGAAGATACGGATAAAATGGATAAGTTGTTTACACGTCAGGCAGAACTACAGGATATAATCGATGCAACTGATGCATGGAACTTAGATAGCAAACTGGAACGTGCGATGGATGCACTACGTTGTCCACCGGAAGATCAACTGATCAAACATCTTTCAGGAGGTGAACGTCGCCGTGTGGCGCTTTGCCGTTTATTGTTGCAAAAGCCGGATATTTTATTGCTGGACGAACCTACCAACCATTTGGATGCTGAGTCTATCGATTGGCTTGAACAACATCTGCAACAATATGAAGGAACAGTAATTGCCGTTACCCACGACCGTTATTTCCTAGACCATGTGGCCGGCTGGATTCTGGAATTAGACCGTGGTGAAGGTATTCCATGGAAAGGAAACTACTCTTCATGGCTGGAACAGAAGACAAAACGTATGGAGATGGAAGAAAAAGTGGCCAGCAAACGCCGTAAAACCTTAGAACGTGAGTTAGATTGGGTAAGAATGGCTCCTAAAGCACGTCAGGCAAAAGGAAAAGCCCGTTTGAATTCTTATGATAAACTCTTGAATGAAGACCAGAAAGAGAAGGAAGAAAAACTGGAAATCTTTATTCCGAATGGTCCTCGTTTAGGTAATAAGGTGATCGAAGCTGTTGGTGTGGCCAAAGCTTATGGAGAAAAACTACTTTTTGATAACCTGAATTTTATGTTGCCTCCTAATGGAATAGTGGGAGTGATAGGACCAAACGGTGCTGGTAAAACCACTCTTTTCCGTTTAATTATGGGGCTTGAAAAAGCAGACAAAGGTATATTTGAAGTAGGAGAGACTGTAAAAATAGCCTATGTAGATCAGCAACACCGTGATATCGATCCCGATAAAAGTGTATATCAGGTAATTTCCGGTGGTAATGATCTTATAAGAATGGGAGGACGCGACATTAATGCACGTGCTTATCTATCACGCTTCAATTTCTTAGGTGCAGACCAGGAAAAGTTATGTGGAGCATTATCCGGTGGTGAACGTAACAGACTCCATTTAGCTATGGCTTTGAAAGAAGAAGGTAACGTTTTATTACTAGATGAACCTACTAATGATATTGATGTTAACACATTGCGTGCATTGGAAGAAGGTTTGGACGATTTTGCCGGATGTGCCGTGATCATATCACATGACAGATGGTTCCTGGATAGAATTTGTACACATATCTTAGCATTTGAAGGAAATTCTGAAGTATTCTATTTTGAAGGCTCTTATTCGGAATATGAAGAAAATAAAATGAAGAGATTGGGAAATGATGAACCCAAAAGAATTAGATATAGAAAACTGATGGAAGACTAAATATAATTTTCCGGTTTTAGAATATAGGTTCCCTGTAAAAGCAATATTACAGGGAACTTTTTTATTGCATGAAAGCCATATTAAATAGTAATGCCCCTGTAACTTTAATTGTTAAAAATCACTTTATTTAAGGGGTTTCAGAAAAAATCAAATACATATATAAGGTAGTATGTTATAATTAATATAAATTTGTATCGTTTTAAAAACGTTTAAACACTTATCTAAATTTTAACGATTACACACTATGTTAAAGAAAATTTTGTTTCTATTTGTTACGCTATCCTCTCTTATCGTAACATTCACTAATGCCCAGGTGACTACTGCAAGCATGAGTGGGAAAGTAAGTTCTTCTAGCGAGCCTATTATCGGAGCTACTGTAGTAGCTATTCACCAGCCTTCGGGAACTCGCTATGGGACAATAACTAATATTGATGGGAATTTTAGTCTTCAGGGAATGAGAGTGGGAGGCCCTTATCTGGTAGAAATTTCATATATTGGTTATCAAACAGCTGTTTATTCAGACATAAACTTACAGTTGGGAGATGATCAATCATTAATTGTACAATTGAATGAATCTACAGAACTTCTGGATGAAGTGGTAGTAGTAGGTTCTACTTCCAGCAACATGAGAAGCGACCGTGCAGGAGCGATTATGAATGCTACACGCGAAATGATTGCTGCAACTCCAACTATTTCTCGTAGTATGAATGATATAATGAGATTATCCCCTCAAGCTGCAGATACTGGTAATGGCTTTGCAGTAGGTGGTGGTAACTATCGTCAGTCATTTGTAACAGTGGATGGTGCAGCTTTTAATAATGCCTTTGGTATAGGTTCTAACTTACCGGCCAACGGTTCTCCAATATCCTTGGATGCATTGGAGCAAATTTCAGTTTCTGTAACCCCTTATGATGTTCGTCAGAGTGGATTTACAGGAGGTGCCATCAATGCAGTAACCCGTTCAGGAGACAATCAGTTTAAAGGAACTGCATATACCTATTTGAACAATCAGAATTTAAGAGGAAATAAAGTACGTGATTTTGAGTTAGTACGTAATAAGTCAGAATATTATACGTATGGTGCAAGTTTCGGTGGTCCGATAATTAAGGATAAACTTTTCTTTTTTATAAATGGGGAGTATGAGGATAATGTAACAGCAGGACCTTCCGGTATAGCTCGTTCATCAGAAAGTGAAAAATTTGGTGGAAATATTAAACGTCCTTTAGAAAATGATATGAATGAAATGCGTGATTATCTGATTAACAATTACGGATATAATCCGGGACGTTACTCTGGATATTCAATTAATACTCCTGCATACCGTATTATGGCACGCATAGACTGGAATATTAATAATAATAACAGAATGAACCTGCGTTATTCAACAACTCATTCAAAGGATTCTAATTCTCCTTCATCATCTACTTCTCCTTTAACAGCAAACACAATATATCCGGGGAATAGTGATTTGAATATTTCCAGAGGATTGGGACGTACATCTGATTATGGCATGTACTATGAAAGTTCACGTTATTATCAGAAACGCAATTTCTCTTCAATAGCTGGTGAATGGAACTCACGTATTGCTGATGGTAAAATGAATAATGTTCTGCGTTTTACTTATTCTTACCAGGATGAACCTCGTTCTTATGAAGGTGGAGCTTTCCCAACTGTTGATATTTTAAAAGATGGCGCTTTATATGCTTCTTTCGGACCAGATCCTTTTACTGTAGGTAACCTTAGAAGAGTTTCGACTTATGTTGTTACAGATGAATTTTCCTGGAATCTGGCTAACCATAAATTAATGGCCGGTTTACAATTTGAGCATAACAAGGCTCTAAACGGATATATGCAGGGGGGGAATGGTTATTATGTGTTTTCATCCTGGGATGATTTTGTGGAAGGTAAAAAGCCTTCAGCTTTTGGTATCACTCATTCTAACTCTGCTGATCTCTCTCAATTTCAGGCAGAAATGAAATATCAGCAATATTCTCTTTATTTACAAGATGAAATGAATCTCGCAGATAATTTCAAGTTAACAGCCGGTATTCGTTTTGAACTCCCTACATATCCTTCTCTAAAAAATAATTATAATAAATCATTTGCTGATTTGGATTTTGGTGGCAATCATTATTCTACTGACCAATTGCCTAGTTCAAAAATATCAGTTTCTCCACGTGTAGGTTTCAATTGGGATTTAACAGGAGAACGTAAGTATGTGTTACGTGGTGGTACAGGTATATTTGTAGGAAGGCTTCCTTTTGTATGGTTAGTATCTGCCGTTGGTAATTCAAATGTAGGTCAAACTCAATACTATTACAATAAAGTTTCTGAAGCAAATGGAGTTCAACCGAATTTTCATGCTAACTTAAATGATTTATTGAATGATTTGTATGGTGGCAATTTTACAGGTACAGAGCCAACTCCTCCACCTTCACCAACAATTATTGATGAAGATCTTAAGATGCCTTCTACATGGAAAACCTCTTTAGCATTCGACGTTAAATTGCCATGGGATATTGATTTTACTTTAGAAGGTATTTACAATAAAGATATTAATCCGGCGGTCGTATCCAATTACGGATATAAACCTTCTGAAACTACAATAGAATTGTCTCCATATGACAGCCGTAACTATTATACAATGTATAGTGATGCAACGTGGGCTAACAAAAATCAAAATGTTTATTTCATAGAGAACGGTGGAAGCAAAGCCTATTATTATTCAATTTCTGCCCAATTACGCAAGAAATTTAATTTCGGTTTGGATTTAAGTTTTGCTTATACACATTCTTATGCAAGATCGTATAGTGATGGTATTGGTGACCAGGTTTCTAGTGCTTATAAAACCAATACTTATTCTGTTAATGGTATGAATGAGCATGAATTAGGTTATGGAACTTATGTGGCTCCTGATCGTATCATTGCAAGTATCGGTTACAGGAAGGAGTATGCAAAGAATTTTGCTTCATCAATAAGTTTATTATATGAAGGTATGCAAATGGGCTTTGCCGGAAGTTATGGTTATGCCAGATATTCTTATACTTTTGACTCTAATGTAGTAGGTGATTATGGAGCTAACAACCTTCTCCGTGTACCTGCTTCACGTGAAGAATTAAATGACTGGAAATTTAAAAATACGGATGATTATACTGCAGATCAACAAAGGGATGATTTCTGGAACTTTATCAACCAAGATAGTTATTTAAAAAATCGTAAAGGTAAATATACAGAAAGGGGTGGAGCCATAATGCCCTGGCACCATCAGTTTGATCTTAAGTTTATGCAGGATTTTTATGTAAATACCGGAAAAGGAAGACGCAATACAATACAAGTTGGTGTTGATATTGAAAATATAGGTAATCTGTTTAATAGTAAATGGGGAATTTTCAAACAGGTAAATTCTACTACTCCTCTTAAATATGATTCAAAAGAAGGTTTTTCTTTCAATAAAGTAAACAAAGAAGTTTTAACTGAAACATATCGTGATTATCAAAGTTTCAGATCAACCTCTTCAGTACAGTTTAGTGTACGTTATATCTTCAATTAAAATCTTATTTAATATATTAATGAATAAGCCGGTACTTTTGTATTGGCTTATTTTTTTATGTTAGAAGTTTATTCGCAAAAAGTACGCACTTTCCATTAAAAAAGTATATACTTTTTAAGCAGAAAGTACGGACTTTTTTTATGACTAGCTATAATCAAATATTTCATTCTAATCTATATTTTCTATAATGTGTTTGGATATAGTCGATTTCTTCATAGCACCGGTTTTACGCCAAACACTTTTTCCTTCTTTAAACAAAATAAAAGTGGGTATAGACTTTATTCTGTATTTTCTAACAACTTTTCTGTCTTTATCAGTATTTACTTTTATGAAATGTACAGTTCCCTCAAACTCTTTTTCAAGCTCTTCAACAATGAACGACATTGTTTTACAAGATCCGCACCATAGTGCATAAAAATCCACTAGTACAAGTTTCTTCTCTTTGATAATTTCATCAAGTGATCTCATAAACGCAAAAACTTTTTTTGATCTTTGATTCTATAACAAAACTGATTCCTATTAAGTTATCTTTCTATACAAATAAAAAATCCCCGGAAGTAGCTCCGGGGATTTCATTTCTTTTAGATATAATCTTCTGATTATTCCGCTGCAGCTTCTTCGGCAGGTGCAGGTGTTGCTTCCTCTTCTGTAGCAGGAGCTTCTGCTTCAGTAGGCTCTTCTACCTGAACAACTTTCTTTTCAGCTACTTTTTTAGCAATTTCTTCGTTTACCTTCTTTTCTGCTTCAAGACGAGCTTTTGCTTCTGCTTTAGCTGCTTCTTCTTGTTTAGCTTTCAAGTTAGCAAGACCTGTTTGTTTATTGGTCTTCCAAGCTTCAAACTTACTTTCAGCTTCAGCTTCACCAAATGCACCTTTAGCTACACCGCCAAGTAGATGTTTCTTCATATAAACACCTTCGCGGGAAAGAATGCTACGAACAGTGTCAGTTGGTTGAGCTCCTGTTTGAACCCAATACAACGCACGGTCAAAATTCAAATCTACTGTTGCAGGATCGGTATTAGGATTGTATGTACCGATTTTTTCTGTAAATTTACCATCACGTGGTGCTCTGCTGTCCGCAATTACAATGGAATAGAACGCATAGCTTTTACGTCCATGTCTTTGTAATCTGATTTTTGTTGCCATTCTTAAAAATGTTTTTTTAATTAATGATTTGAATTAATGCCAATAACCCGTATTGGCGGCGCAAAGATAGGGCTTATTATTTGATTGACAAAGCTTTTGCATCTAATTTATGAATTTAGTAATAAGATTGGCTTAGTAAGATAAACTACCATATCAAGTAAGATTATCCTATGATACTTCTTTTTCATTCTTGATGGAATTAATAAACTCTTTAGGCAGTATACCGAATTGTTTCTGAAAACATTTTGCAAAATAAGATGAACTGTTGAATCCGGTTAAAAAACATATTTCATTAATCCGAAATTTACCCTCTTGTAGTAGCTCTGTAGCCTTCTTTAGGCGTATAAGCTTTATGTATTCGTTAATTGTAAGCCCTGAAAGAGCTTTGATTTTTCTCAATAAACTGGAGCGACTTGTATTCATAGCACCTGTCAGATAATCAATATTAAACTCAATATTTTCAATGTTCTTTTGTATTATCTTATTTACCTTTTCCATAAATTCTTCGTCTGCCTTTGTCATCGTAATAGTACCTGTATGCAAATAGGGGGAGTTAACAAATGAATCATGCAATTTTTTACGTCTTTCTAATAAATTTGTTATTTGTACAGATAATATATTCATTGAAAACGGTTTTTCAATATATGCATCCGCCCCTAACTCAATTCCTTCTATTTTTGATTGAAGATTGGTTAACGCAGTAAGTAAGATAATTGGTATATGACTATATTTTATATCGGATTTTATATTTCTAAGTAATTCAAACCCATCCATCTTAGGCATAGCTATATCACTTATTATCAGGTCTAAGTGTTCTTTTTCAATAATTTTCAAGGCTTCTTTACCATCTGAGGTAGAGTAGATTATATATTTTTTTGATAAATGCTTTCTTATAAACTCTTGCATTTCTTCATTATCTTCAATAACAAGAATTGAATATTTCTCGACTTTATCTGCAAACAAAGGTACAAGTTGAGTTTCAGGTTCTTTTTCTTCATTAGAAATACGATTGACGATCGTTCTTGTTTGGTGTTTAGGTAATTCTAATACAAACGTATTATATTTATCCAGTTCTTTTTCTACATAAAGTTTTCCATAGTGTAATTCGGCAAGGCTTTTTGATAAGGATAATCCTATGCCTGTTCCGGTTTTCATATTTTCTCCATTTATTGTATTTATTTGGAAGAAAGGTTCAAAAACGGTATCAAATAATTGTTCCGGAATAATATCTCCGTCATTTCTCATTTTGATGACAAAAAAGTTTTCATTTGGAACCTCAGCTATTAATTCAAGTTTTATAAATGATTTGCAATGTTTCATCGCATTTGTGAATAGATTGCTTATAATTTTGGTGAAAGCCTCTACATCAATATCTGCGAAAACCTGAATTTCCGGACGGATAAATTCAAAAGTGATTCCCTTTTGCCGGAACGTTAAAGAGAATCGATCATATATTTCTTCCAATACTACTATTAACTCCTGTCTTTGAAAAGTTACATCAAATTTTCCAGATTCTGTCTTTCTAAAATCTAACAATTGATTGATAAGTGAAAGTAGTCGATTGGAGTTACGTTGCATAACAAGTAAATCCTCTCTAACTTCTTTATCTATCCTATTTTCATAAAGTATATGTTCAAGAGGTCCTTTAATTAACGATAGAGGAGTACGTATTTCATGGGCTACATTTGTAAAGAATGAAATTTTAGCATCGTAGGCTTCTTTTTCTTTTTCAGCTTCAAGAAGTTCAATTTCCTTTTTATGTCTCTTTTGTAAACGTATGGATAAATGATGCAGAATAATATATGTAAGAAAGATTAGCAGAATAATATAAAATATGTAAGCATACATTGACAGCCAAAATGGAGGCTTTATAATTATTCCAAGTTTACACTCATTATTTCCCTGCAATGCTTTTATTCTAAGTTGGTACTCTCCCGGAAATAAATTTGAATATGTTATCTTTTGATTTTTTCTCAAAGTAATCCAATCGGCATCCAATCCTTCCAATCTGTATATATAAGTATGAGACTCAGACGAATTGTAATTCAGAGAGGCAAAATCGAAACTTAATGTATTTTGTTGATAATTCAAAACTATATTTTCAGTATAAGAGATAGACTTTTTTAATGGAAAGCCTTTTCCAATAGGAACCTCTTCATTAAATATCTGAAAACCTGTAAGAATGGGAGTGAAGCTCATATTATTCTTTTTAAATAAAAGTGGATTGAAAGAAATATAACCGTTGATCGTTCCCATATAGATAGTCCCATTTTTTGCTGTAAAAGCAGATTTATAGTTGAACTGATTACATATTAATCCGTTCTCAAGTGTATAAATCTTCATTTCTTCATCTTCCGGATTAAAACAAACCAATCCTCTATTAGTGCCGAACCAAAGATATCCGCTTACATCTTCAGTTATATAATATACTACATTGCTGGGTAAACCGTCGGTAATCGAATAACGTTTGAATTCTTGTGTATCACGTTTGAATTGGTAAAAGCCCTGACCTTCGGAACAAAACCATACTTGATTTTTTTTATCCACATAAATACCTATTATTTTGGAAGATATACTGTTGATATCATCCGGGTCATTTTTGTAAGTAGTAATATTTTTAGTTGTAGTATTGTAGCATATCACTCCTAAGGAGATTGCTGCAAACCAAATGTTGCCATTATGATCTTCTTTCATATCATAAATAAAATGTTCGCCGATATCTTCTACTTTATCAAAAGAATCGGTAGATGAATTATAAGTAAATGCTCCCTGGAATGTACCTAACCATATCGTTCCGTTACTGTCTTTTAATAAAGAAAAGACTTCGCGAGGAGCTTTATCTTCTTCATAATGTTTCATTTCTTGATTACTTAAATTCATCAAATATAAGCCATCGGTATAAGTACCGATCCAAAGTTTATTCCCATCAATTTGTAGGGCATGTATATTAGTGTATTTACTGTTTTTGTCCAGCCTTTTGTTTTGATTGAATTTTCCGGTTTCAGGATTAAACCGATTCAGGCCTGCATCTTCCGTACCGATCCATATAAAACCCTCATTATCTTCACAAAATTCTCTTACAGCTTTTCCACTGATAGAATTATTTTTATCCAGAGGATAATATTTATTAAAAGGAGTGTGTTGACTCGGATAATAATTCACTCCACCAAAGTAGGTTCCCAACCATAAACCTCCATCTCTATCTTTGCAGAAACTGTAAATGGCATTGTCAGATAATGCCGATCTGTCTGTATAAGACTGGCTAACGTGCTTATAACTAAAAGTTTCTTCATTGAAAATATATAATCCGGTTTCTGATCCTATCCATATTTCATTTGTATCTGTATGAAGAAGTGAATGTATACGAATAAGGTCACCGTGCAAGTCTTTTAATAAGATATGAGAAATATTTTTTGTTTCTCTATTTACTTTTAAAAGTCCTTTATTGAACGTTCCAAAATAGAATCCCTGATCTGTTTCAATCATTGCCTCTGTCTGTATATTAAAACAATCTATATCCTGAGATTGAAATGGTTTTAAAGTTTCTGAATTTGCATCATAGTAAAAAACTCCGTTATTCATTGTTCCTACCCAGATTGTACCATCTTTGCTTTCATAAAGAGATGATGGATTGAGTATATTGGGATTATTTTTACTATTTATCTGTTTGATTTGATTGTTATCCGGATTGAAAGAATACACTCCTTTAAATTCTTCAATAAACCACACTATATCATTCTTATCAATAATCACAGATCTTACACGCCCTTTAATACCACATATTTTTCCTGAAAAGTTATCAAGGTTTTGTATAGATTCACTTTCGGAGTTGTATATACTTAAGCCTTTGTCCGTACCAATCCATATTCTGCCGTTTCTATCTTCATATAAACTATTAATAATGCAATCTTGTATCTGGAAATTTGTATTCTCAGATGAGAATAATTTAAACTGCACCCCATCATATCTGTTTAACCCGTCTTTTGTACCAAACCACATAAAGCCTTTACTATCTTGCATGATACAGAGGACAGAATTTTGTGACATACCATTATCTATATTAAAATGTTTAAAATGGGGGAGGAAATTAGCTTCAATAGAATAAGCTGTGCTATTTAAAAGAGTGATGAGGATACATGAAATCCGTAGAACTAGTGGTTGTGCTTTCATAAATAGTATAATCTTTGCTTATAGGTGAACAATCAAAACATGTCAAAGATACTAATCTTCATTCAAAATACAGTATGTAGTATTAACAAAACAAAAACGCCAAAAAACAAAAAAAACTGATCATTTCCCTGTATAGAAAGCTTTATTGGTTAGAATTTGCTTTCAATTGATGTTTTTTTTCTACTCAAAAAAAAATCTTTATACTTCTTTTGTTTATATAATACTATTTACTGTTCTGAAAAATACTATAAAATATGAAAAACCATTATATGTTAACTTTATTCTTTCTTTTAAATTATTAAAAAAACATTTTGAGTTTAATCTTTAAATTGAAATCATGAACAGACAAAAGTATGATTTTCAAAATAGTAAGTACTTAAAAGCCTTGCTATTTTCAACAGCTTTTTCTTTGCTATCCGGCATGTCGTATACGGTTCATGCGAATGGGGTTGCAAATGAAACAGCAACATTAATTGACAAGACTACAAAAAATGAAGTCTTAATCGTTCAACAGCAAAAGCACACCATTACTGGTAGTGTTTTAGATGTACAAGGAGAGTCTATAATCGGAGCAAATGTTATAGAGAAGGGTACTACAAATGGGACAATAACAGACCTTGAAGGTAAATTTACTCTAACAGTAGCCGAAGGAACAATGCTTGAAATCTCTTTCATTGGCTATGTAACGCAAATAGTAACCGTAAGAGGAAATGTAATTAATGTTACATTACAGGAAGATTCCCAAACTTTGGATGAAGTAGTTGTAACAGGATTTGGATTATCTCAGAAAAAAGCTACGTTGACGGGTGCAATTTCCACTATCAACGATAGTGAATTAAGCCGCTCTGTAGCATCTACTGTCTCCGGAGCCTTAGTAGGAAAGATTGCAGGTGTAAACAGCCGGCAACTTGACGGCCGTCCGGGTGCTACAACAACAATAGAAATCCGTAATATGGGAGACCCCTTATATGTAATTGACGGTATTCAATCAGACGCAAGACATTTTAACAATATCGATTTTAATGATATAGAGTCTGTTTCCGTGCTGAAAGATGCGTCAGCTTCTATTTATGGGGTACGGGCCGCAAATGGAGTTATCGTAGTTAATACTAAAAAAGGACGACAGAATAGTAAAAATACGATTTCTCTTAATTCTTATTACGGTTGGCAAACTCCTTCCAGATTTCCGAAACCAGCAGATGCAATTACTTACATTAATAATTATATTCAGTCAGAAACACTTCAAGGAAAAACAGGTTCGGAATATACTTATTCGAAAGAAGATCTGGAAAAGTGGAAACAAGGAACAGAGAAAGGTTATGTTCCTTTTGATTGGTATGACTATATCTGGGAAACTGCTCCACAATATTATTTAAATGCCAATGTAACAGGAGGATCAGAAAAATCAAACTATTATTTTTCTGTTGGTCATTTAAATCAGGATGCAATGATTGTAAATTACGGAGGCTTTACCCGTACAAATGTCCAGATGAACATCAACACTCAAATTAATGATAGATTAAGAATTGGGGCAGGTATGAAAGGATATATTGAAGATCGCACCAATCCCGGAGTTCCCGGCGGGGATGATTATTGGTTACCTCGTTTCGGTACTTACAGAAATCTACCGACAAAGCGACCTTTTGCCAATGATAATCCCAATTATCCGACGATGACATCTTCAAGTTCTGAAACAAATTTCGGATGGCTGAATTATGATTTATCAGGTAAATATCAAGAAACGAGAAGGGTTATGAAGCTAAATGCTGATATCGAATACGAAATTATCAGTGGTCTGAAAGCAAAAGCTTTGTTAGGATATAGCCTGGATTATCAAAATCTGAATAATCATGAATATACCTACAAACTTTACGAATATGAAGAAGCTACGGATACATACAAAACCATATTCGAAAATAATAATCCGTGGCGCGAACGTCGTGTGGGGCATGAAGAGGAAATGACAGCTAATATTCAATTGTCTTATAATAAAACGTTTGGACAACATAGTATAGCTGCTATCGGAGGTTTTGAAGCCATTAAGCTTGATACACCTACATCCTGGCTTCACGCTATTCCTATCACAAATTCTTTAAATCTCATTGATTATCAGGTTATGGATTCTTATGATGATGATGGGAAACGTACTCAGGCACGTCTGGGATGGATAGGACGTATTAATTATAATTATGCCAATAAATATCTCTTGGAAGCTTCGGCCCGTTATGATGGTTCATGGAAGTTTGCTCCCGGACACCGTTGGGGATTCTTCCCATCCGCTTCAGTTGGTTGGAGAATGTCGGAGGAAAACTTTTGGAAAGAAAGTAAGTTAAGTAATATATTTAGTGATTTTAAACTTCGGGCCTCTTATGGACTTTTAGGGGATGATAACCTGGGAAAATATGATAAGAATGGTACCGAAACAGAATATTATAAACCATTTGATTTCTTGGGAGGATATGATTATAAAAACGGAGGTTCGGTAATAGATGGAAGATATGTACTTGGTTCTGTACCACGTGGACTTGCTGTTACTACAATGTCATGGATAAAAGCTAAAATATTAGATATTGGTTTTGATGTAGCATTTTTGAATAACCGCCTTACCGGACAATTTGATTTCTTCCGTCGTAAACGAGATGGGTTACCAGATCGTAGACATGATGTACTATTCCCCTCTGAAGTTGGATATGAGTTACCTTTTGAAAATCTTAAGTCGGATGTACATATGGGATATGAAGGTGCTGCCCGTTGGACGGATACAGTAAATGAATTCACATATTCTATTGGTGCTAACCTTACTTATTCACGTTATTATGAATGGGATCAGTATATGCCTAGATTTAGTAATTCCTGGGATGAATATAAAAACTCTAAAACACATCGTTACGGACGCATAAATTGGGGATTAGAAGCTATCGGGCAATTTAAAAGCTGGGAAGAAATAGAAAGCTGGCCAATTGATAATGACCGGCAAGGTAATAAAACACTTCGTCCTGGTGATATAAAATATAAAGATGTAAATGGAGATGGTGTAATCAATGGAATGGATGAGCGTCCGATAGGTTATGAAAATAAAGATGGTTTAACTCCTATAATGAATTTGGGACTGAACTTCTCTTTTGCATGGAAAGGTTTTGATTTAGCCTTTGACTTAACGGGTGGAGCTTTTGCATCGTGGTTTCAAGAATACGAGCAACGGAACCCTTTCCATGATGGTGGAAATAATCCGGAATATTATATGAAAGACACTTGGAGGCTTTCTAATATATGGGATGCAAACAGTGAATTGATTCCAGGTAAATATCCAACTCTTTTAATCGGAAATAGTAGTCATAGTAATTATTGGAAAAGTACTTTCTGGTTACAAAATGTCAGATACTTAAAATTAAGAAATTTGGAATTCGGATATACAATTCCAAGACATATTTTAGCAAAGGCAATGATATCAGATCTTAGATTATATGTAGCTGGAACAAATTTATTAACCTTGGCAAACATAAAAGGTGTAGACCCTGAAACTAAGGAAACAAATGGGTTAGGTTATCCTACTACCAGAATAATAAACATTGGTATTAATCTGAAATTTTAAATAAACATGAAAAAGACATATAAATATGCCATTCTAGCAATCTCGCTTCTAATACTTAGCGGTTGCAAAGGGTTCTTGGATCAGGATCCTGACAGAATAATGAGCGATGATGAAATATTTTCAGATCCGGTTTTAATCGAATCAGTTATTGCAAACTTTTATGGTAGATTAGATGGTAAAGAGTGGGGACAGAATATTACTAATAGAGATGATGCATCCTATTCTCAAACAATAATTGATGATGCTGCAAAATTTGATGGTGGTCCTGATACTCGTTCAACTTTTGAAGATGATCGTTGGAGGACGTATGATTATGAACTTATCCGGAATATAAATCAATTCTTACAGAGTCTACGTGCTACATCTGCTGTTTCAGAAGAAGGCAAGAAACCACTGGAAGGAGAGGCGCGTTTTATCCGGGCATGGACTTATTTTGTAATGTGCCGGGGATTAGGTGGTATGCCTATAGTTGGAGATGAAGTGTTTGATTATGTACCGGGTATGGATGCTACTCCTCTGCAAAAAACTCGTGCTACAGAAGCAGTAATGTATGATTATATTATAAGTGAATGTAGAGCTGTATTTGATTTGCTTCCTGCAGGGCGTCAGATAAATAATGCTCGTGCAAACAAATGGACAGCCAAAATGTTAGAGGCCCGTGCTGCTGTATATGCCGCATCTTTAGCTAATTATAATAATAAAATGGCTAATCCGATAAAAACTAACGACGGTGAAGTAGGAATACCTGCTGATCTGGCAGAGGGTTATTATAAAATAGCATTGGCTGCTGCTGATACGATAATTAAAAGTGGTGTTTACATCTTACAGGATAAAAATAGCGATAAAGGGCGTAATTTCTATGAAGCAACTTCTGTAAAAGAGACAAATACAGAAGTAATATGGGTAAGAGATTACAAATATCCGGGACAAACTGTTGAGTTTACAAAATTCAATATACCAAGATCCCATGCAGAAGATATTGACAATAGTTATGCAGGGCCGGTATTAAATCTTGTAGAAGAGTTCGAACCGATTAATACGGACACTCCCGGTAAAGGTGAAAAATTTGTAACGACGGAAAATGGGACATTTAAGTTTTATGATTCAGCAGATGCTCCATTTAAAGAGAGAGATCCTCGTCTTTGGGGTAGTGTAATCTATCCGGGTGCTACATTCAGAGATTCAGAGGTGGTATTACAAACCGGACAGTTAATAAAAGAAAATGGTGAATGGAAATTTATTATCGGTGATCTGGATTCAAAAGATGCAAATGGTAATTTGATTACCTCTTTTAACGGGCCTAAAGAATCTAATGAGCAGTATATCAATAAAAGTGGATTCTATTTCCGTAAGTATTTGGACGAAACTCCTTTAGCTTCTACTCGTGGCCGTAATTCTGAAATGTGGTGGATACGTTTCCGTATTGCTGAAGCTTATATGATTGCAGCTGAAGCCTCTTTCGAATTAAATAATGGAAAAGCACTTGATTATATTAATGCAGTTCGTAAGCGTGCAGGTGTAAAAGAATTAACGACCCTTACTTTTGAGAATATTGTACATGAATATCGTGTGGAATTCGCATTTGAAGATCATCGTTATTGGGATTTAAAACGTTGGCGTTTGGCTGACAAAATATGGGATGGAAATAATAACAATGAAAATGCCCGTCATCGTCGTCTTTGGCCTTATCGTGTAGTTGCTCCTGGTGATCCTAATCATGGTAAATGGGTATTTGTGGAAGATTTCTTATTTATGTCTCCGAATGCCCGTTATTTCGAAATGAAGAATTATTATAATTTCCTTAATATGGATTGGATCAGTAACAATCCGAAACTAAAGAGGAATCCATATCAATAATTAAAAACTAATTAAAATGAAACTAATATTTAAATTCATATTTCCCATAGCTTTTCTGGCTATTGTTTGTAGTTGTGGATTGGATAACTTTGATGCTCCTGAGTCTACTTTATATGGTAGAATTGTGTACAATGGAAATGCTTTAAATTTACGTGGAACGGGAGAGGCTATACGTTTGCAACTTTATCAAGATGGTTATCAAAAGAAAGATGCGATAGAAGTATTTGTCGGTCAGGATGGAAAATTCTCAGCAAAACTTTTTAATGGAGAATACAAATTAGTGACGCGTGACGGAAATGGTCCCTGGGTAAATAAACGTGATACGATCATTGTTAACTTAAAAAACTCAGCTGAGGTTAATGTTGAAGTGACTCCGTACTTCCTCATTTCTAATGAAAATATATCTTTATCAGGTTCTACAATGAATACTTCTTTTAACATAGATCAAATTGTATCTAACGTAGAATTAGATAAAGTAATATTGGTACTTAGCAAAACACAATTCGCAGATGATGTAAATAATGTATTTCGTAAAGATTTTACAGGGATATCGACCGGTCCGATAAATTTAAGTGCAGATTTCAGTGACAGTAAAGACGCAATGAATGCAAGGGCTTTATATGGCCGGATAGGGGTTTACGCCAAAGATATTGGTCAGGCAATTTATTCTCCTGTAGTTAAGCTGAAATAATTATCAATAATTTTATCCGGGCTATGAATAAGCTGTATCCCGGATAGAATATTTGTTTTCAATAGGTTTTTCAATAACTCAAGGTAAAGTTAAGCGATACCTTGAGTTATATTTTTATAGAAAGGTAATTTATTGATTGATTTCTCTTAACCATTTCTCCAACTCACCCGTCCATTGCCTTTTATAAGTAAAATTGTCACGGAATCCCCAACCATGTCCACCTATCGGATAAATATGCATAGATACAGGAATGTCATTATTCAAAAGAGCCAAATAATATCTGATACTATTGTCAGCAGGAACAGCTTTGTCATCACTGGAAAGCGTCAGGAAGGCTGGGGGAGTTTCTTTTGAAACTTGCAGCTCATTGGAATAACGGTTGATTAACTCTGTAGATGGAGCCTTTCCTATTAGATTTGTACGCGAACCACCATGAGTTTTAGTTTCATCCATTGTGATAACCGGATATAAAAGTATCTGGAAATCCGGCCGGGTTTCTTTATTACTATAATGAGTAGCTAATGTAGAAGCCAGATGACCTCCCGCAGATGCTCCCATCACACCTACTTTTGCCAGATCAATTTTCCACTCTTTAGCATGGTCTCTTACGATTCTCATAGCTTGTTCTGCATCGGATAATGGTACCTCATAATGTCCGTTCGGCATACGATATTTCAGTACTACATAAGTAATCCCCTGAGAGTTAAACCATGAAGCCATATCATGACCTTCGTGATCCATCGCAAGACGGGCATATCCACCACCGGGACACATAATTATAGCCATGCCATTACTTTCTTTTGGCAGGTAAACCGTGATAGTTGGATCTGTAATGTTACTTATCCTGTTTTTCTCTAATTCTTGTTCGTTACCTTTAACACCATTTGAATTAGGCGCTCCATCCGGCCAAAGTTTTATCTCAATTGGTTTTTGTGCAAAAAGAGTAGTGCAGAACATTAATAAAGACATTATTGATATTATATTTTTCATTGTGTAACTTATATTAATGAAGAAAGAGACAAAAAGTTCCGGAATGATCCTGAAACTTAATGTCTCTTTCTGGTTTATAATATATTATTTCAATTTCACATTCATACTTGATTTAATGAAGTAAATGATTAAAGCCGCATAAGCAACTAATGCTAATACTTCTGACCATGAGTTTTGCAACCAACCTTCATTTACCAGATTGATTCCTCCAAACCTCATAGCAGCACTTACTACTCCCATTAATGCACCTCCCGCAATAAATCCGGAAGCAAGTAATGTTCCCTTTTCTCCACGCTCTGCATTGAGAGCTGCATCTTTGCTGCGGGTAGTCACAAACCAGTTGATTGCTCCGCCCACAACCAGAGGAATATTTAATTCCAAAGGAATAAACATACCCAATGCGAAAGCAAGTGCAGGGATTTTAAAGAATGTAAGTATAACAGCAATTACTGCTCCGATTCCATAAAGTAGCCAAGGGGCAGCTACACCACTCATTAATGGCTCGATAACCGCTGCCATTGCATTAGCTTGTGGAGCAGCCAGTTGTCCGCTTGTGAATCCATAAGTCTTATTCAGTATCATAATCACTCCACCTACAGTAGCAGCTGAAACGACTGTACCCAAGAACTTCCATGCTTGCTGTTTAGCAGGAGTACTACCTAACCAATAACCAATTTTTAAGTCGGTAATAAAACCACCGGCCATTGACAAAGCTGTACAAACAACCCCACCCATAACAAGTGCCGCAACCATTCCTTCCGGACCTTTAAGTCCTACAGCTACCATCACTACAGATGCAAGAATCAATGTCATCAACGTCATTCCCGAAACAGGATTGGTACCTACTATCGCAATTGCATTTGCTGCCACAGTAGTGAATAAGAATGCAATACCTGCCACCAAAACAATTGCCACTAAGCTGTGGAGCAGGTTGCCCTGCATTACATCAAAGAAGAAGAACAAGAAAATAAGAATGATGGTGATAATAGAACCAATTGCTATTACTTTCATCGAAAGGTCACGTTGTGTGCGAAGCATGGTTTTATCAGCATTTCCTTTGCCACCCATTTCTTTTGCAGCAAGTCCGACAGCACTTTTAATAATACTCCATGACTTGATAATACCAATAACACCTGCCATGGCAATACCACCGATACCTATACTTTTAGCATATTCCTTAAAGATGAGTTCAGGACTCATTTCTCCAACCGGCATAGTAATCGCCGGATTCCACATATTTATTACCTGGTCTCCAAAAAGAAGAGACATTCCCGGTATGATGATCCACCATACAGCCAGCGAACCGAAACAGATTATTGATGCATACTTTAAACCAACGATATATCCGAGACCTAATACGGCAGCTCCGGTATTCACCTTAAATACAAGCTTTGCTTTTTCTGCTAAGGTTTCGCCCCAACCGCATACGCGGGTAGTGAAGTTTTCATTCCACCATCCAAAGGTTGCTACTACAAAATCGTAAAGTCCTCCGATAAGTCCGGCAAATAAAAGTGGTTTAGCCTGACTTCCTCCTTTTTCACCCGAAACCAACACTTGAGTAGTAGCTGTAGCTTCCGGGAAGGGGAATTGGCCATGCATATCACTAACAAAATATTTACGGAAAGGAATAAGAAATAAAATTCCAAGTATACCTCCCAGTAAAGAGCTGATAAATACCTGCATGAAAGTAACTGTCATTTCCGGATATTTATCCTGGAGTATGTAAAGTGCAGGCAATGTAAAGATAGCCCCGGCTACGATCACTCCGGAACATGCACCGATAGACTGAATGATTACATTTTCACCTAATGCATTTTTTCTTTTTGCAGCACCGGATACACCTACCGCAATGATAGCTATAGGAATTGCGGCTTCAAATACCTGACCAACTTTTAATCCCAGATAAGCAGCTGCAGCAGAAAATAATATGGCCATGCCGACACCCCACAATACCGACCAGAGTGTTACTTCCGGATATTGCTTCGAAGGCGACATTAATGGATTATAAACTTCTCCCGGCTTTAATACACGAAAGGCATTTTCGGGCAGTCCCGTAAATTTGTCTTCTTCTTGTTTCATGTGTTAGAGGTTGATGATATGTTTTTAATTAAATATTTAATGTTACTTTATTTTTAAGAACACAAATATACATTTTATATCTTACATCATACAATATGAAACGAATAAAATTAGGCTTTTAGATGTGGTTAAGTGAAGATTAAGGGCGGATACAGGAAGTTATAGACAATAAAAAAACTAACCCGGCATACACCGGATTAGTTTTCTATATTTGAAAAATTCTGATTTCGTATAATCTAAGAATCAGTCCTTTACCACCGGACCTGCCGGAGCGGTATTGTAAGCAACTGCCTTCGGAGTCATCTCACCTTCAATGTAAAGTCTTACCATCTCTGTCTTTCCATTAGTACGTACTGTGATAGATTTCTTGAAATGTCCCGGAGCTCTTCCTGCACCGTTATATTCAACTTTGATTTCACCGGTTCCACCTGGTTTAATAGGTTCTTTCGTATAGTTAGGTACTGTACATCCGCAAGACGCCACAGCTTGATGAATAATCAACATATCGTCTCCGGTATTGGTAAACTTGAATACGCAAGATACTTTCGGGTTATTCTCAGAGAATGTTCCAAAGTTGTAATTAGTTGTCTCAAATGTTATCTCCGCTTGTTTTTGGGCAGAAGCATATGTAACTCCTACAACAAACATCAAAACTAAAAAAATTACCTTTTTCATAATCGTAATTTGAATTAAAGTGATGGTACAAAGATAACGTTTTTTTATTAAAATGGTTTTATTAAAATGCAAAAAGCATTTAAAATGCCTTTATAGCCTAGTCTTATTCATTAATTTTCCATAAGTTTGTAGGGTAATCCAATTATTATGTTAAATAGAAATATGTCGTATAAGAAACTTACTACTTTGTGCCTTCTGATAGCTGTCTTCACTGCGTGCAATAATGAATCTGATAAGAAAACTTTGTCGGGATTAAATTATAAGGATTTCCAAATGGAGAAAAATGAGAAATCTACCGGCCTATATACTCTTGCTAATAAGAATGGGATGGAAGTTTGCATCACTAATTATGGTGCAAGAGTTGTTTCTATTATGGTTCCTGATAAGAAGGGAGTATTTGAAGATATTGTTTATGGATTTCCAACCATACAGGATTATATGAATATCAAACAAAATTTCGGTGCAACAATCGGACGTTATATAGGAAGAATAAGAAATGCAAGGTTTGTTCTTGATAATCAAGAATATAAGCTAATACCTAATAAAGATAATCATATTGCTCATGGAGGTGATCCTGGATTTGCCGATAATATATGGGAAGGAGAACAGATGGGAGAGAGCTCCGCTCGTTTTACTTATCTTTCCCATGATGGAGAAAACGGATTTCCCGGTAACCTTACTGTTAAAGTGACATATACGGTTACAGACAATAATGAACTAGATATCAGGTATGAAGCTGTGACCGATGCACCTACGGTTCTAAATATGTCCAATCATTCTTTCTTTAATATTTCCGGAGATTTAATGACTACCGTAGAGAATCAGATACTATACGTAAATGCTGATCATTTTACATCGTACGATTCTACCAAATGTGTGTCAGGAGAAATACGTCCGGTAATTGATACTCCCTTTGACTTTAATACTCCTACGGAAATCGGTAAACGTCATAACACAAACGATGAGCAATTACTCATAACCGGCGGGTATGATCATACTTTTGTTTTAAATACTAAAGGAGACGATAAGCAGCTGGCTGCAAAATTGTATGATCCTGTAAGTGGACGTACCCTTGAAGTATATACTACTGAGCCGGGTATGCAAGTGTACACCGGTAATGGCTTAAAAGGAAAGATGGTCGGAAAGAACGGAGTTGCATATCCCAAACGATCATCCATTTGTTTGGAAACTATGCATTTTCAGGATAGTCCTAATCAACCTCATTTTCCAAGTACGGTACTGCGTCCCGGAGAAACATTTTACAGTCATACTGTTTTCAGATTCGGGGTTGAAAAATAAATCCGCACTAAAGCTGTTTGTAATCAGGAATATCAGTAAGGAAACAATAGCTTTGATTTGCATAATCCATTTTGCAGCAATAATGGTTGATGCCATTGCTCACTATTAGGTAATCTACTTTTAGTACCAGATTGTAATGACTGATCTGTGTAAATACCTTTTGGGTTATTTCTATCTGTGGAGCTTTATATTCAATAATCATTCTTGGTGCTAAAGTGTTATTATACAATACGGTATCGCAACGCTTTTTCATTCCGTTCAGGTTTAGCAACACTTCATTTGCCATCCAGGAAGAAGGATAACCTTTGTGATTTATCAGAAAATGGATGAAATGTTGTCTTACCCATTCTTCAGGAGTTAATGCAACAAAGCGTTTTCTTATAATATCATAAATAACCCTTTTCCCGTTGCGAATGGTTATTTTTGTTTCGTATGTGGGTAAGTTTAATAATAACATTTACTAAATTTGCGTACCAAAATATAGTTGGATACAATTTACCTCACAAAATTAATTGAAAATATGAAAACTAAGGAAGAAATCATAGCAAATTGGTTACCACGTTATACAAAACGCCGCTTGGAAGATTTCAGCGAATATATTTTATTAACCAATTTCAGCCGTTATGTCGAAATATTTGCAGAAAAGTTTGATGTTCCTATTATAGGGCGTGATGCAAATATGATATCTGCTGATGCAAACGGAATCACTATTATTAATTTCGGAATGGGGAGCCCTAATGCCGCGATCATTATGGACTTACTGGCTGCCGTTGAACCAAAAGCTTGTTTGTTCCTGGGAAAATGTGGTGGTATCGATAAAAAAATAAAGATCGGAGATTTCATTCTTCCCATAGCTGCTATCCGTGGTGAAGGTACATCTTGTGATTATTTCCCACCGGAAGTTCCGGCGTTGCCTGCATTTATGCTACAACGTGCCGTATCTTCTTCAATACGTGATAATGGTAGAGATTATTGGACCGGGACCGTATATACTACAAACCGAAGAATTTGGGAACATGATGATAAATTTAAAGAGTACTTGACGACTACCCGTGCAATGGCCGTAGATATGGAAACTGCCACCTTGTTCAGTACAGGTTTTGCCAACCATATTCCTACCGGAGCACTTTTGTTGGTTTCAGATCAACCTATGGTTCCTGAAGGCGTAAAAACAGATATCAGTGATACAATGGTTACACAAAATTTTGTTCAGGAACATGTAGAAACCGGGATAGCTTCTCTACGGATGATCATCGATGAGAAGAAAACTGTAAAACACTTAAAATTCGACTGGTAAATTCACATTATGGCTAAGCAGGAAAGAACTTACGAAGATATTCTCCGGGAATTAAAAAGCGGACATTATCGTCCTATTTATTATTTAATGGGTGAAGAACCCTATTATATTGATGTCATAGCTGATTATATTGCCCATAATATACTTTCAGAAACGGAGAAAGAGTTTAATCAGACTATTTTATACGGTTCTGATGTTGATATAGCAACTGTAATCAATGCAGCTAAACGATATCCGATGATGTCCAAATATCAGGTAATTGTTGTGAAGGAAGCACAGACGATTAAAAATATGGATGAGTTATCTTACTACCTGCAAAAGCCATTGACATCTACCATTCTTGTTATTTGCCATAAGCACGGAAGTCTGGATAAAAGGAAAAAATTATCTGCTGAAATAGAGAAGGTCGGCATACTGTTCGAGTCAAAAAAAATTAAAGAGAACCAACTGCCGGCTTTCATCACTTCCTATATGAAACGTAAGGCAATAGACATCGACCCCAAGGCTGCGAATATGGTTGCAGATTTTGTTGGGATAGATTTAAGCCGACTTACGGGTGAGTTGGAAAAACTTATTATCACTTTACCGCAGGGACAAAAACGTGTTACACCCGAACTTGTAGAAAAGAATATCGGGATAAGTAAAGACTTTAATAATTTTGAATTAAAGAATGCTTTGGTAGAAAAGGATGTTTTCAAAGCAAACCAGATAGTAAAATACTTTGAGGAAAACCCAAAAACTAATCCAATCCAGATTACTTTATCGTTGTTATTTAATTTTTACTCCAATCTGATGTTGGCATTTTATGCTCCCGACAAATCCGAGCAGAGCATTGCCACTCAATTAGGATTAAGAACGACCTGGCAATCCCGTGAATATTTAACGGCGATGAGAAAGTACAATGCTTTTAAAGTTATGCAAATTATTAGCGATATCAGATATTGCGATGCAAGATCAAAAGGGGTTGGGAATTCGTCTGTTGGTAATGGTCAGTTAATGCGGGAACTTGTATATAAAATTTTGCATTAAATTTTATGGCTATTAAAGGTCTTTTCTATTAGATAGATAAAGTAGATTAG
>PPYE01432446.1_pt1 | contig 78840 bp, 74 predicted proteins | sample 1559881 | NCBI WGS metagenome assembly PPYE01 (sample SAMN08240022, study PRJNA423297) | Human gut metagenome, whole genome shotgun sequencing project. | reverse complement strand
GTCAAGGTGTATGTGGTGGACGTCCGCGAGACGGAAAAGGGCCCCCGCGCCATGATCTCCCGCACCCACCCCGATTTGGTCAAGCGCCTGTTTGAGACGGAAGTGCCGGAGATCTACGACGGCACCGTCGAGATCAAGGCGGTATCCCGCGAGGCGGGGTCCCGCACCAAGCTGGCCGTCGTCAGCCACAACGCGGACGTGGACGCGGTCGGCGCGTGCATCGGCGCGCGTGGCGCCCGCGTGTCCAGCATCGTCAACGAGCTGGGCGGCGAGAAGATCGACATTGTGGAATACAGCGACGACCCGGCGAAATTTATCGCTTCCGCGCTCTCCCCGGCGACGGTCCTCTCCGTCGTGACCGCGGAGGACGGTTCGCATGCCTGCCGCGTCACCGTGCCGGACAGCCAGCTTTCCCTGGCGATCGGCAACAAGGGCCAGAACGCGCGCTTGGCGGCAAAGCTGACCGGCTGGAAGATCGACATCAAGCCGGAGAGCGGCTTCTACGGGGAAGAAGAGACTGCAGAGCCCAAGGCCGAGGAGGAGCCTGCCGCCGAGCAGGAACCGGCGGAGGCCGCGGAGGAATAAGCGGCCAAACGGGAGGAAATTCCGGACGGGGGTTCACCCGGTTCGTATCATAGGAATAGGGTGCGGTTGCCGCACCCGCGGAAAACAGGGAAACGGCGCCGCGCGTCCAACGGACGGTTGCACCCAACGGGTGCAAAAGCGCTGGGGAAGGATTCCCCAAGCCGCGGTTGTTTTCATATAGATTCATCAGCGTACGTTTAAGAAATCACAGTCGGGAAGGGCGGTGTGTGCAAATGCATCAAAAGCGGGTCCCCCTGCGCATGTGCGCCGGATGTGGGGAGAGCAAGCCGAAAAAAGAATTGGTCCGGGTGGTCCGTTCACCGGAAGGGGAGATCTCCCTGGACCTGACGGGCAAAAAGCCCGGGCGCGGCGCTTATGTTTGCAAGAGTGCGGACTGCCTCCGGGCGGCGCGAAAAGCGAGGCGATTGGAACGAGCCTTCTCCTGCCAGATTCCCGCAGAGGTCTATGACCGTATGGAGGAGGAGATCGGAAAATGAATGAAAACAACAAGCGGCTTCTGTCCCTGTTGGGACTGGCGCGGCGGGCAAACCGGCTCTCACTGGGCAGCGATCCCGCCGAGGAAGCGCTGCGGAAGGGCCAGGCGCGCCTGGTGCTGCTGGCAGAGGACCTCTCTCAGCACACCGCGGGCGGCGTCCGGTTTGCGGCGGAGGAAGCCGGGGTGGACGTCCTGACAGCGGCGTGCACCATGGACGAAATCAGCATGGCTCTTGGAAAGCGAACCGGAGTTGTTGCAGTGAATGACGCAGGGTTCGCAAAAAAACTGCATGAGCTGTGCGAAGCCGGAACCGGCGAGCAAGTGGTGAAATGAGGAGGAATTTCGTATATGATGATTAAATATCGCGTTCACGAGGTGGCAAAGGACCTGGGACTCCCGAACAAGGAGGTCATCGACACCTTACAGAAATACACGGGCGAGACCAAAAAACATATGACCGCTCTGACGGAGAACGAGCTGGACGTCGTGTTTGAGGAATTCACGCAGAAGAACCGCGTGGAGAGCTTCGACGAATATTTTGCAGACCAGAAGGAACCGGCGGTGACGGTCACGGTGGAGCAGGAACCCGCCGCCCCGCAGAAGCCCGCCGCGCCCGCGCGCCCGGCGCAGCCGCAGCAGGGCGGAAACCAGCCGGCCCAGGCGAAGGCGCCGCAGCAGAACGGTGCGCAGGGCCAGCAGGGGAATGCGCCGCGCCGTCCGGCGGTGAAGCCGGGCAAGATCACGCCGGTGCGTCCCGCGCCGCAGCAGAACGGCAACCAGCCGGCCCAGACGAGGGCGCCGCAGCAGGGCGGTGCACAGGGCCAGCAGGGGAATGCGCCGCGCCGTCCGGCGGTGAAGCCGGGCAAGATCACGCCGGTCCGTCCCGCGCCGCAGCAGAATGGCGGCCAGCAGCCGCATAAGAAGCCGGGCGCGCCCATCCCGCCGCCCCGCCCGATGCAGACCGGCGCGCCGAACACCACCAACGTCAAGCGCGGAGAGGGCCGCCTGGTCGATACCCGCGCCTCCCATGTGGAGCTGGATAAATACAACGAGAAGTACGACCGCCTGGCCTCCGAGAAGGTCCGGACGGAGAACATCGTGCAGAAGCAGAAGATCACGCAGCGCAGCAGCCAGTACCGCGGCAAGCCGCGCAACGCCCGCCGGGAGACCGAGGCGGAGCGCCTGCGCCGCATCGCGATGGAGCGCAAGGCGAAGCCGATCACTGTCACGATCCCGGAGGAGATCACGGTCAACGAGCTGGCGCTCCGCCTGAAGGCGACGGCCGCCGAAGTCATCAAGAAGCTGATGGCCAACGGCGTGTTCGCAACCGTGAACGACACCATCGATTTCGACACCGCCTCCCTGATCGCCATGGAATTCCATGCGAAGGTGGAGAAGGAGGTCGTCGTCACGATCGAAGAGCGCATCATTGACGACAGCGAGGACGACGAGGCGAACCTGGTGCCGCGCGCGCCGGTTGTGGTGGTCATGGGCCACGTGGACCACGGCAAGACCTCCCTGCTGGATGCGATCCGCCACGCGCATGTGACGGACACCGAGGCGGGCGGCATCACGCAGCACATCGGCGCCTACCGCGTCAAGATCGGCGACCGCGACATCACCTTCCTCGACACCCCGGGCCATGAGGCGTTTACGACCATGCGTGCCCGCGGCGCACAGGTGACGGACATCGCCGTGCTGGTGGTGGCTGCGGACGACGGCATCATGCCGCAGACGGTCGAAGCGATCCACCATGCAAAGGCAGCGAACGTCTCGATCATTGTGGCGATCAATAAAATGGATAAGCCGGGCGCAAACCCGGATCATGTGCTCCAGCAGCTCACGGAATATGAGCTGGTTCCGGAGGAGTGGGGCGGCGATACGCCCTGCATCCGCGTCTCCGCGAAGAAGAAGGAAGGCATCGACGACCTTCTGGAGATGATTACATTGGTGGCCGATTTGAAGGAGCTCAAGGCCAACCCGGACCGCGCCGCCAAGGGCACGGTGGTGGAAGCGCGCCTGGACAAGGGCCGCGGCCCGATCGCCACCGTTTTGGTGCAGAACGGCACCCTGCATACGGGCGACATCATCGTCGCAGGCACGGCGGTCGGCCGTGTGCGCGCGATGACGGATGAAAACGGCAAGCGCATCCAGTCGGCCGGCCCGTCCGTCCCGGTGGAGATCACCGGCCTGGACGACGTGCCCGCGGGCGGCGACATCATGAACGCCGTCTCCGACGAGCGTCTGGCGCGCGAGCTGGTTGAACAGCGCCGCAACGAGCAGAAGGAAGCCATGTTCAACTCACAGACCAAGGTCACGCTGGATAACCTCTTCGACCAGATGCAGCAGGGCGAGATGAAGGAATTGCAGATCATCGTCAAGGCCGATGTGCAGGGCTCTGTGGAAGCGGTGCGCCAGTCCCTGGAGAAGCTCTCCAACGACGAGGTGCGCGTCAAGGTCATCCACGGCGGCGTGGGCGCGATCAACGAGTCCGACGTCATGCTCGCGAATGCATCGAACGCCATCATTGTCGGCTTCAATGTGCGTCCCGACCCGGTGGCGGAGGACAATGCAAAGCGCAGCGGCGTGGATATGCGCCTCTACCGCATCATTTACGATTGCATCGAGGAAATGGAATCCGCGATGAAGGGCATGCTGGCGCCGAAGTTCCGCGAGGTCCAGCTGGGCCGCGGCGAGTGCCGCCAGGTCTATAAGATCTCGAATGTCGGCACGGTCATCGGCGGCCATGTCACCAGCGGCAAGATCACCCGCACGGCGGACATCCGCGTGGTGCGCGACGGTATCGTGATCGCGGAGGACAAAGTTTCGTCCCTGAAGCGCTTCAAGGACGACGTGAAGGAAGTCGCCGACGGCTACGATTTCGGCATGACGCTGGAAAAATTCAACGACGTCAAAGAGGGCGACGTATTGGAAGCCTTCACGATGGAAGAATACAAAGAGGACTGACCGGTTTTGCCGGTTGTCCGGGACGGCCCGGGGCGCGCTGGCGCGCTGCGGCCGCGGAGGTGAAACAAGATGCCAAGCCATAGAATGGGACGGACGACGGAGGACATCCGCCGGGAGCTCACCGCGATTTTCCGGGAGCTCAAGGACCCGCGCGTGCAGGGATTAATCAGTATTGTGCGCGTGGATGTGTCGAGCGACCTCTCGTACTGCACCGTCTATATCAGCGCGATGGAAGGCATGGAGCACGCAAAGCAGGCGACACAGGGCTTGAAGTCCGCCTCCGGCTATATCCGCCGGGAGCTGGGCCAGCGGCTGCGCCTGCGCCATGTGCCGGAGATGCACTTTAAGGCGACGGACTCCATCGAATACAGCGCAAACATTTCGAAAATTTTAAACGACCTGCCGCTTCCCAAGGAGGACGGACAGGAGGAAGAACCCTAACCAACCGCCGGGGGAGCCCCGGGGGAACGCGGGGCGGCGGGGACGTGCGCGCGGTCCGAAGGGACCGCGCCTGGGAATCCCTTTGGGATTTCCCGGCGGGGATTCGCAGGAATCCCCGGCACGTCCCCGCTTCAGGCGTTCCACATGCTTTTTGCTTTGGGGGACCGGGGCCAAACAAGCCGGGCGGACAACCCCAGGCCGGAAGGGATCCCCGGCGGCTGCCTGCGGGCAAGAACGGGAAGAATTTTGAAAACAGACGGAGAAGACATTCCGGAGACCGAAAGGGGAGTGTAGCAAACGATGATCAGCCTGGATGACGCGGCGGAGTATCTGCGCCGTGCGGACGACATCGTCATTTTGAGCCATCAATTCCCGGATGGGGATACGTTTGGTTCGGCCGCCGCGCTTTGTATGGCGCTGCAAAGCATGGGCAAACGCGCCAAAACGCGCTGCCGCCATGCGGTCAGCGCAAAGTACGCCTTTATGTTCCGCGGCGTGAAAAAACAGGAATTTGAGCCAAAGACGGTTGTGGCGGTGGACGTCGCGGACATCGACCTGCTGGGCGAACCCATCCGCGAGGAATACGAGGGCCGCGTGGACCTCTGCATCGACCACCACGCGGGCAACCGCACCTTTGCAAAATATACGTATGTGGACAGCACAGCCGCCGCGACGACGGAGATCATCTATGCGCTCATCACCAAATTGGGTGCGAAGATCACGCCGGAGATCGCCGAGGCCATCTATACCGGCATCACCACGGATACCGGATGCTTTAAATATACGAACGCGACGCCGCGCACGTACCGCATCGCCGCGTGCATGATGGAGACCGGCATCGATGCGGCCGCCATCAACCGCGAGATGTTCGATACCAAGACCCGCGCCCGGCTGGAGATGGAGCGCCGGGTTTTGGACTCCATGAACTTCTACCTGGACGACCGGTGCGCCGTCGTATACATCCTGCGCGATATGATTGCGGAATCGGGCGCCTGCGAGGACGATTTGGAGGGGCTGGCGGCCATCCCGCGCCAGATCGAAGGGGTGCTGGTCGGCGTCACCCTGCGCGAAAAGAAAAGCGGGGAATACAAGGTCTCCCTGCGCACACAGGAGCCGGTGAACGCGGCGCAGATCTGCGCGCTGTTCGACGGCGGCGGCCATGCGTGCGCGGCGGGCTGTACGCTTCCGGGGCCAAAGGAAGCGGCGACCGAGCGCATCGTCGCCGCAATCGGCGCGTATCTGGAACAGCAGAAGGAGGACGGCCGGTGAACGGCGTCCTGGTGGTGGACAAACCGGCGGATTACACCTCCTTCGATGTGGTCGCCGTGGTGCGGCGCCTCGCCGGGCGCGAAAAGACCGGGCACACGGGGACACTGGACCCCATGGCGACGGGCGTCTTGCCCATCCTGCTGGGAAAGGCGACCCGGGCGGCGTCCCTGCTGGAGGACACCAGCAAGGAATACCGCGCGGAATTCGCCTTCGGCTACGCCACGGATACCCAGGACTCCACCGGGGAGGTGCTCGCGCGCAGCGATGTGCGCGTGACAAAGGACGCGCTGCTGGCGGCGCTCCCGCATTTCCGTGGAAATATCCTCCAGGAGCCGCCGATGTACTCCGCTGTGCGCAAGGATGGCAAGCGGTTGTATGAGCTCGCGCGCCAGGGGATCACGGTGGAGCGGGAAAAACGCCCGGTCACGATTGAAACGCTGGAATGCATCCGCTTTGACGAAGCCTCCCAGACCGGCGCGCTGGAGGTACGCTGTTCCAAAGGGACCTACATCCGCACCCTGTGTGCGGACATTGCCGCTGCGCTCGGCACATACGGCGTGATGACCGCGCTGCGGCGGACGTCGGCGTGCGGGTTCTCATTGGAGGACGCCGTCCCTCTCGACGATGCGCGCGCTTTGGCGGAAGAGGGGAAGCTGGAATCGCGCGTGCTCCCGGTGGACCGGCTGTTTTCCGAGCGGCCCGCGCTGCGCGTGTCGGCGGCGCAGGTGGTCCGGTTCCGCAACGGCGGAAGCCTCGACCTGGGGCGCACGGCGCTCGCTAAACAGAATGCGGCGGACGGGCTGCGGCTGCGGGTGTACGGCCCCGAGGGAACCTTCCTGGGGCTGGGGACCGTGGACCGCGGTGCAAACGAATTAAAAATTTTGAAGCTATTCGTCTGACGGCGGCGCAAGGGAGGCCGGCCCCCGCAGGGGCGGGCTGGGAGCCCTTTCAGGCTGCCGGCGGACGGGCAGGGAGATAAAGGAACCATCTATGAACGTATACCATGATTTGACTCCGGGCGCGCCGCGGGCCGCGGTCGCACTCGGCTGCTTTGACGGCCTGCATCTGGGGCACCGGCGTGTGATCCGCGCGGCGTGTGCGCCGGGCCTGACGCCGTCCGTGCTGACCTTTGCGGACCCGCTCGAGGAGCTGGGCGGGAAATCCGGCGGGCAGCTGGTCACCAAGCGCCAGAAGCTCCACCTGTTGGAGCAGATGGGCGTGCAGCAGGTGTATTCCCTGCGCTTCGCGGCGATCCGGACCATGAGCCCGGAGCAGTTTGTGGACGAAGTCCTGGTGCGGGTCTGCCACGCCTGGAAGGTCTGCTGCGGGTTTAACTTCACCTTTGGCTACAAGGGTGCGGGCACGCCGGAGACGCTCCAGGCGCTCTGCGAGGAGCGCGGCATCGGCTGTGAAATCGTGCCCGCGGTGGAGGTGGACGGCGAGACTGTGAGCTCGACCCGCATCCGCGCGCTGGTGCAGCAGGGGGATGTGGCGGCTGCGGAGCGTCTGCTGGGGCGGCCGTTCGGCTACGATTTCGAGATTGTGCGCGGCCGGCAGCTGGGCCGCACCATGGGCACCCCGACCATCAACCAGGTCTTCACCGAGGGCTTTGTGCTGCCGCGCTTCGGCGTATACGCCTCCCTGGTCAGCCTGAACGACGGCGATTATTACGGCGTCACAAACGTCGGCGTGAAGCCGACTGTCGGCGCGGACGCGCCGCTGAGCGAGACCTGGATCCCCGAATACCACGGCGAGGAGCTGTACGGGGAAAATATCCGCGTGGACCTGATCGATTTCATTCGCCCGGAGAAGAAATTCAGCGGGATCGAAGAGCTTCAGAACAACATCCTGCAAAACGCGGAGACGGCAAAAAAGATCATTTCCGCATATTTACAAAAGGAAATGCCCGTGGTATAATACCTGTAGTTTTGCCCCGGAAATATGGGGCGTGCGAGGCTACCCTATTCCCGGTTGCAGGGGTAAGCCCGGTCGGGCAGACACCGGCCTGCTACTGTGAATATGGGCGCATAGAAAAGGGGTTTGCTCCCAAATTTTAGAAAAGGTGGAAAAGCACATGCTGAAAGAAGAAAAGACAGCCATTATCCAGGAATATGCGATGCACGAGGGCGACACCGGTTCCCCGGAAGTCCAGATCGCAGTCCTCACCAAGAGAATCAACGATCTGACGGCGCATTTGAAGATCCATCAGAAGGACCATCACTCCCGCCGCGGCCTGCTGAAGATGGTTGGCCAGAGAAGAAACCTGCTCAACTACCTCATGCGTGTGGACATCGAGCGCTATCGTACGATCATTGCCAAGCTCGGCATCCGTAAATAAGAAAACATTGGCTGGGGCAGGCGGCATTTTGCCGTCTGCCCTTCTGCGCGTTCAGGCAGAGGGAGGCGCCGCCGCGTCAAGCGCCGGTTGCCGCCTGTTTGCCCGATCCCGATGGGAAGTGCAGGCCTTAGCCGTGAAACGAACGCCGCGCCCGGCGCGGGGCTGGTTTCATTGCTAAACCTGTTTCCTCCCGAAGGGGTTGCAACCCAATGGACAGATTGACAGACGCCCTTGGAAAGGGCCGGACGGCCATTTTTGCCGGTTGCCGGTGGGCTTTCCGGGGCAAGATGAGAGAACCATGCATTTCTGATTCTAGGAGGAGACAAGATGTTTGAAAATTTCAGAACGTTTGAAACGGATTTTGCCGGACGTCCGCTGGTGATTGAAACCGGCAAGATGGCGCAGCTTGCAAACGGCGAATGCCTGGTCCGCTACGGCGACACCGTGGTGCATGTCGCGGTGACCGCTTCCGCGAAGCCGCGCGAGGGCGTGGATTTCTTCCCGCTTTCCGTGGACTTTGAAGAGAAGCTCTATGCGGTGGGCAAGATCCCCGGTTCCTTCCTCAAGAGGGAGGGCCGCCCGAGCGATAAAGCGATTTTGACGTCCCGCGTGATCGACCGCCCGATCCGCCCACTGTTCCCGAAGGACATGCGCAACGACGTCTCCGTCGTCTGCACCGTGATGAGCGTGGACCACGATTGCCTGCCCGAGATCGCCGCCATGGTCGGCACCTCCATCGCGCTGACCATCTCCGACATCCCGTGGAACGGCCCGATCTCCGGCGTATCCGTCGGCCTGATCGACGGCGAATATATCATCAACCCGACCTCGGAGCAGCGTGAAAAGAGCCGTATGGCCGTCACCGTCGCGTCCACGGACGAGCGCATCGCCATGATCGAGGCGGGCGCAAAGATCGTCACCGACGAGGAGATGTACAACGGCATCATGGCGGGCCACGAGGCCAACCAGAAGATCATCGAGTTCATCAAGGGCATCCAGAAGGAGATCGGCAAGGAGAAGTTCAGCTATCCGAGCAACGAGCCGGACGAAGAGATGCTCAACGCCATCAAAGAGTTCGCCATGGAGGACGTGAAGTACGCCCTCGATACGGACGACAAGAACGTCCGCGACGAACGCCTCAAGCCGATCTATGAGAAGGTGCATGAGAAGTTCGACCCGATCTACCCCGAGCAGGAGGCCAAGATCGAGGAATGCATGTACCGCACCCAGAAATACATTGTCCGCCGCTGGCTGCTGGACGAGCAGAAGCGCGTGGACGGCCGTCAGATGGACCAGATGCGTCCGCTTGCGGCAGAGATCGACCTGCTCCCGCGCGTGCACGGTTCCGGCATGTTCACCCGCGGCCAGACGCAGGTGCTCACTGTAGCGACCCTCGGGCCGGTCAGCGACCAGCAGATGCTGGACGGCATCGACGAGGAGGAGTTCAAGCGCTATATCCACCAGTACAATTTCCCGTCCTACTCCGTCGGTGAGACGAAGCCCAGCCGCGGCCCGGGCCGCCGTGAAATCGGTCACGGCGCATTGGCAGAGCGCGCGTTGGTGCCAGTGATCCCGTCGGTGGAGGAATTCCCGTATGCATACCGCCTGGTCTCCGAGGTGCTTTCTTCGAACGGTTCCACCTCCCAGGCGTCCATCTGCGGTTCCACCCTGGCGCTGATGGCGGCCGGCGTGCCGATCGAGGCGCCGGTGGCCGGCATCTCCTGCGGCCTCATCACAGAGGGCGAGCGCTGGATGACCATGGTGGACATCCAGGGCGTGGAGGACTTCTTCGGCGACATGGACTTCAAGGTCGCGGGCACCAAGGAGGGCATCACCGCCATCCAGATGGACCTCAAGATCAGCGGCCTGACCCCGGAGATGGTCAAGGAAGCGCTGGAAAAGACCCACAAGGCCCGCAACTACATCATCGATGAGATCATCCTCAAGTGCATTCCGGAGCCGCGCAAGGAGCTCTCCAAGTATGCGCCGAAGATGATGAGCACTGTGATCCCGGTGGACAAGATCCGCGAGGTCATCGGTTCCGGCGGCAAGGTCATCCAGAAGATCTGCGCCGAGTGCGACGTCAAGATGGATGTGGAAGAGGACGGCCATGTGTTTATTTCCGGCCTCGATAAGGACAATTGCCAGCGCGCACTGACGATCGTGGACACCATTGTCAACGATCCGGAGCCGGGCGCCATTTACAACGGCAAGGTCACGCGCATTATGGACTTCGGCGCATTTGTAGAGATCGCCCCCGGCAAGGAGGGCCTGGTGCATATCTCCCGCCTGGATGTGAAGCGCACCGAGAAGGTGACGGACGTTGTCAATGTGGGCGACGAGGTCATGGTCAAGGTGTTGGAGATCGACGACAAGGGCCGTTTGAACCTGTCCCGCCGCGATGCACTGATCGAGGTGGAGGGCCTGGTGCCGGAGAACACGATCTCGGATTCCCCGCGCCGCCCGGAGCGCCGCGACGGAGGGCATTTCCGCCGCAGAGACGACCGCCCGCGCGCCAGCAACGGGTTTATCGCCAATACCAATAAGAAGCCCAATAAATAAGAAGGCAGGAACTGGCTGCCCTGGGAGCTTCCCGGGGCGGCCTTTTTGCACCCTTTGGGGATTCTTTCCCGGGCAAAGGGCGGTTGTATGCAAGGCCCGTTCCCCAATCGGGACGGCGGTTGATGGCCCTGGATATCGATGTTTTACCAAAAGATAGCCAAGCCGTACAAAATTTTTGGAAATCCTTTGCTTTTTCTTCGGATAAATACTTGTAACAGATGGGGGAAATGGCGTATAATAAACATGAGTTATACCGTCCTCCGTTTAGGTTGAGGGCGGCAGTTGCAGAAGGAGCGTGAGAGGATGGACAAGACAAAAAGGCATCTCGTTTTATCGATTGTCTCGTTTTTGCTTGTGTTGACGCTGTTGGGAGGGACCACCTTTGCTTGGTATATGGATGCCGAACGGGTCGGTTCGAATTTTCAAGCCGGCGTGTTGGACGTGGGTTTGTCGGCGGAACACCCGGAAGGGACCGTCCCGCTGAATTTTACCAACCTTCGCCCACTGACCATTGCACAGTTTCGCGACGAGTTCCAAATGGATGAAAATGGCGTAATTACAAATAAGAATCAGGATGGCTTTGACGGCATACCGCTGTATTTTTTCCAGGTGAATGTGGAAAATCAGGGTTCGCTGCCCATGCGGGTGACCTTGGCTGTCCGGGAGCAGAAAAAGGGGAATGACCCCGACCTCCCATATGGGGATACGATCCCGAACCTTGTGGACAATGGTTCGGGCGGCGTAACCGTGGATGAGGACGAGCCGGAGATTGCCTGCCAAAACGATCTGCGGGATATGCTGCATGTGCAGCTCTATCAGACGGAAAAGACGGACGGCGGCTATGTGCTCAAGCCGGTTGAGGTCGGTGCGGATAGCGCGGCAGCCCAGAAGGAGGCGAACCCCGACGGCACAGTGGCGCTGTGGAGGGACGGAAAGGCTTCTGATTATCAAATTCCGGAGATCCTTCCCGCGGGGGAGACCACCTCTTATATTGTGGCGGCGTGGCTGCCGGAGACCGTTGGCAATGAGGGCCAGGGCAAGCACTTCCATGCGTCCCTGTATGTGAATGCGGGCCAGGTGGACGAGGGTGCAAGCCAGGCACCGCTGCCCGGCTGGAGCGATTCTTCGGAAGGAGAGGGTTCCAGCGACCCGGATGCAACGGTAGAGGCAACGGTAAAGGTCCGTTACGAGACGGCGGACGGCGGCTTGGTCAAGGAGCTTGACCGCACCATTCAAGAAAAAGCGGGCGAGGTGGCGTTGAAGCCGCTCGCAAGCGAATTGGCGGATACGGGGTACAAGCCCGTAGATGAGAACGCTACATACAACATCACCCTGGCAGAGGACGGGACCGTCACGTATCAGGGCGAGGACACGGCGGCGGCCTTCACAGTGGAGGAGGACGCATATGTGGACGATACCAGCAAGGACTTTGACAGCGGCGACGGCACGAAAGAAAATCCGTTTTTGATTATGAACGCCCGCCAGCTGGACAATGTGCGCAAGTATATGGGCTCGTCGACAAGGGGCGATTTCTATTACTTTGAGATCGGCCGCAATATCGACCTGACGGGCTACTACGGCGAAACTTGGGCAGAACAGGGTTGGACCGAAGACCGGGGCTGGATGCCGATCGGTTGGACGCCGGATAGCAACACAAATTGCGACGAATTCTGGGGTAACCTGGACGGACAGGGCTATACCATTACCGGATTGACGATTCATAATCCCACGAATGTGCAGACCGGATTGTTCGGCTGGGTCAAGGGGCAGACCGGTCATGAGGATGCCGGTGTCATTCGCAATCTGAAGGTTGAGGAACCCGACGTGTGGGGCCGTATGGAACGTGGACACACCTATGATGGAAAAGTCGGCGTGATTGCCGGTCAGACCAATTATGGAGCAACTATTGAAAATTGCAATGTCATAGGTGGTTCCGTCAGAGGCGGATTGGAAGAGGAACCGACACAATCCGTTGGCGGTATTCTTGGCTACCAGGGTTCCGCAAGCGACCGGATCATCAATTGTACGGTTGAAGATTTGGACGTGTCGGTATCCGTCTTGGCATCGGAAGCAGAAAATGACCCGGATGCCTATGCAAAACGGTTGCTTCTCGGCAGAAGACTTTCTTCCACCACTTGGGAAACCGTTTGCAGTGGTTCCAAAGGTTCTGGACGTGTAAACGGAACGGAAATGACCATATCGTTTGAATCTTGACACCTTATGAAAACATAGCAATCCATCAGCCAGGGACAGCAAAGTCTGTCCCTGGCTTTTTGTGTTAGCGCGTTTCGTTAGATAACCGCCGTTTATCAGGAAAGCTCCTCCATCCCGGCATCCAACGTTGTCAACGCCTTCATTTGGCCGTAACCGGTTACAATCTTGCTACCTTTCGACAAAATCCGCGCCATCCCCTTTCCCAGACAGCCTTCCTGTGTTATAGTGAAGGAAATCCAAAAGAAGGGAATCAGGAGCTATGAAAAAATTTATGCAGGAGTTTAAGACCTTTGCACTTCGCGGAAACGTGATGGACATGGCGGTCGGCGTAATCATCGGCAGTGCGTTTTCCGGGATCGTCACCTCCCTGACGGATAATTTTATCAACCCGATTTTGAACCTGGTCACGGGCGGCGCGACGTACACCTTGCAGGACGTTGCAAGCTTCGCATCCAGTTTCCTCACCGCTGTGGTGAATTTCCTGGTTATGGCGTTTGTGCTGTTCTGCCTGCTCAAGGGGATGAACAAGTTGGCATCCTTGGCCCATAGAAAAGAGGAGGCGCCCGCCGCCCCAACGACGAAGAAGTGCCCGTATTGCAAGACGGAAATTGCAATCGACGCAACCCGCTGCCCGCATTGCACGTCGCAGTTGCTGGATGTGGAAAAGCCGTAAGGCGTTTGGCAGGGCGCAGCAAAACAGGGGATCGCCTTTTTGCTCTCACACGTGCAAAAGAAGAAACTGCATGGGAAACGGCCGGCTGTGACAACAACAGCCGGCCCGCTTTATAAAGATCCGCCCCGGTGGGCGGTATGGCCACAGGATAGGGGCTGCCCTTCCAAAGGAATCCATCGCGAATGCATTCCGTGTCGAAATCCGGCTTTATTCTGTGCGCCAGACATGCTATAATGGGTGTAAATGGCTTTCGCTGGCAACGCAGGTTCCCTACCAAAGGGAGGGCCCCCTTGGCAGCTGGACCTATGCGCGGCGGGCGTATGCCATCCAAGAACATGGAAAACTTGAGGGAAAAGAGGATATACAATATGTCGGCAATCACACAGGCAAAGCGGGTTGTGGTCAAGGTGGGCACCTCCACCTTGACCTATGAAAACGGCAAGATCAATTTGCGGCGGATGGAATCCCTGTGCAAGGTGCTCAGCGATCTGCAAAATTCCGGCCGGGAGATCATTCTGGTGACCTCCGGCGCGATCGGCGTGGGCGTGGGCAAATTGGGGCTGACAGAACGGCCGCAGGAGACGGAGAAAAAGCAGGCGCTTGCAGCCGTTGGGCAGTGTGAGCTGATGTTCATGTACGACAAATTCTTTGGCGAGTACAATTGCACGGTGGCGCAGGTGTTGTTGACCGGGGATGTTGTGTCCAGCCCGCACAGCAAGCAGAACGTCATCAACACGTTCCAGGAGCTGATCGCGATGAACATCATCCCGGTGGTCAATGAGAACGATACCGTCGCCGTGGACGAGCTGGTCGGAATGCAGATCGGCGACAACGATACGCTCTCCGCGATTGTGGCCAAATTGACCGACGCGGACCTGCTGGTTATCCTGACCGACATCGACGGCCTGTACGATGCAAACCCCCGCGCGGATTCCAATGCAAAGCGCATCCCGTTTGTGCGCGAGGTCACGCCGGAGGTCATCGCGCTGGCGGGCGGCACCGGCTCCAACCGCGGCACGGGCGGCATGCGGACCAAGGTCAGCGCGGCGGCGATTGCCAACGAAGCGGGCATCTGCTGCTGCGTGATGAGCGGCGCGAATCCCAAAAACCTGTACCATCTTTTCGATGGCGAGCAGATTGGGACAGTTTTCGGCACTGGAAAGCAGTAAAATAAAATCGGGCACCGTCCCGGGAATAAAGAGGTGGATTTCATGACGATTTTAGAGCAAATGGGACAGAAGGCAAAGGAGGCGGCGCGTGCGCTGGCGGTGGCCGGGGCCAAAAAGGACGCGGCCCTTCTGAAGATGGCGGACGCCATTGAAGCGCACGAGGCGGAGATTTTGGCCGCAAACGAAAAGGACCTGCAAGCGGCGCGGGAGAGCGGGATGCGCAAAAGCATGTTGGACCGGTTGGCGCTGACCTCTGCCCGCATTGCCGGGATGGCGCAGGGAGTGCGCGAGGTGGCGGCGCAGGAGGACCCGATCGGGCAGGTGGTGAGCGGGTTTGTCCGTCCCAACGGCCTGCAGATCCAGCGCGTGCGCGTGCCGCTCGGCGTGATCGGCATCATCTACGAGGCGCGCCCCAACGTGACGGCGGACGCGGCAGCGCTCTGCTTGAAGGCGGGCAACGCCGTCATTTTGCGCGGCGGGAAGGAGGCCATCCATTCGAACACGGCAGTGGCTGAGGCGATGCGCCAGGCGGTGGAAGAAGCCGGGCTGCCCGCGGACTGCATCCAGCTGGTGCAGGACACCACGCGCGCATCCTCCATCGAGATGATGGGCCTGACCGATTACCTGGACGTGCTCATCCCGCGCGGCGGCGCAGGGCTGATCCGCTCCGTGGTGGAGAATTCCCATGTCCCCGTGATCCAGACCGGCGTGGGGAATTGCCACGTCTATGTGGACGCCTCCGCGGACATCGATATGGCGGCCAACATCGTCTTTAACGCCAAGACCTCCCGCCCGTCGGTCTGCAATGCGATGGAGACGCTTTTGGTCCATCAGGACATTGCCGGGCAGGCGCTGCCGGCGATCAAAGCGCGCCTGGACGAGAAGCAGGTGGAGCTGCGCGGCTGTGAACGGACGCGCGCGATCCTGGGGGACTGCGTGGTGCCGGCCGAAGAAGAGGACTGGGGCCGCGAATACCTCGACTACATCCTGGCGGTCAAAGTGGTGGATTCCTTTGAGGACGCACTCGCGCACATTGCGGCGTATTCGTCCGGGCACAGCGAGGCCATCATCACGAACGACTATGCGAATGCGCGCGCGTTTACGGAGCGGGTGGACGCAGCGGCGGTCTATGTCAACGCCTCCACGCGCTTTACCGACGGCGGCGAATTCGGCTGCGGCGCGGAGATCGGCATCTCCACCCAGAAGCTGCACGCCCGCGGGCCCATGGGCGTGCGCGAGCTGACCTCCACGAAGTTTATTATCATGGGGAACGGACAAATCCGATAAGTATAGAATATAGATAATCATACGGAGAGGATACATGAATAACCAACTCGAAAATCGAAAGAACCGGGCGCGCAAGCACCCAAAGGCGGAAACTGCCCAGGAGAAGAACACGGAGCAGGAAAAAGCGCCCGCCGCGGGAAAGCGGCGCAAGGAGAAGATCGCGGACTTTACCGCGGACTACCGCGATGCGTTTGCCGAGCGGCCGACCGTTTCCTCGACCGAGGACGATGCGACGGAGATCGACGATTTTTATCCGGATGCGGACGAGGACGACGCGCTGTTGACCAAGTGGGCGCCGGAGGAAGAAGAGGCGGAGATCCCCTCCCTGCCGGAGCGCCCTGCCCGCAAAAAGGGGCGCAGGCGCTATGGCGTGGTGGTGGGCTCCCTGGTGCTCCTGCTGGCGCTGGTGGGCGTCGTGTTTATCGCCGGCACCATCGGCAACCGGATCTACACCACGGTGACGGACGATTCCCAGCTGCGCGCGTACGATACCTTCCTCACGCCGGTGGTCATGCAGGACCCGGCCCCGTTTGAATCCATCGAAGAGGCAAACGAGGACTTTATCCTGAACGCTTCCCTTTGGAAGACGATCACGGCCAACAACGGGACAAACTACACGGAATACGACGAGGCCGGGCGCGCGCTGGTGCCTCTGGGGGACGTGGTGGACGCCTGCCGCGCGCTCTTTGGGCCGGACTGCCAATTGCAGCCCAAGACCCCGGCGGAGGAGACGTTCTTTGAATACGACTCCGTGCAGAATGAATTCCATGTGGCGCTGTACAGCTCGGACAGCAGCTATACCCCCTATACGGAGAGCGAGCGGAGGAGCGGCGGCAAGGTGTACCTGCGCGTGGGATACGTGTCCCCGAGCGACGAATGGCGCAACCAGACCAGCAGCACGTTGGAGGGGCCCACGCCGACCAAATACATGGAGTATGAGCTGACGCAGGACCCATCCACCCAGGAGTATTATATTTCTGCCATCCGGTCTTTGGAGGAAGAGCAATAAGAAAAGAACCACGGGCAACCATTACCCGTGGTTCTTGATGGTTTTCGCGATACATGTTACAGCGCGATATACAGCAGGGCGAACAGCAGGCCGGGATCGGACTTTTCCTCGCTGAGGATCAGGATCAGCGCGAGGAGCAATGTCCGGTCGCTGTCCCGGAAGAGCATCTGGAAGATGTCCGTCACGGGATTGGCGGGCCGCACGGCTGCTGGCGGGGCGGAAACCGCCGGCTGTGCCTTGGGCGGCTGCGCCTGCCGCTGGTTGGAGGCCGCGGCTTCCCGGCCGGAGGACGATGCCCCCGGGGAAGCATGTGCGGACTGCTGCGTGTGCTGGGAACGGTCCGCGTGCGCGGCTGTGTTTTGCGGCGCATGCTGTCCTTGTGCGCCGGGCGTTTCCCGCCGTTCGGCGGGGGCATTGCGCGCGGATGGGGCAGTTTGCCGCTGCTGCGCGTGTGTATCGCTGCGGCGGGATTCCGGCTGCCCGCCGGACTGGTATTGCATGGCGCGCGCCTGCATCTCGCGAACGCGGCGGATGGCATCCTGCTGCATCCGGTTCATTTCGCTGTCGCTGACCGCCATCTCACCACCTCCAATGGACGCGGCGCCGTTTCACAGGCAGCGCAAGAAGCGCCCTGTGGGGACGGCCCGCAAGAATCGAGCGCATAAAAAGGGGATTGGCCGCCCGATGGCTCCCTCGCCGGTTGCCCCTTCGGGATGCACGCTTGGCAAACGCTGGACAGACCGACGGGAAACGGGCGCCGCGTGGGGCGTCCCATTTCCGTCCGGCGGCTAAGCGGCCGGGGAAGGCGGGGGCCCGCCGGGGCTAAAGGATGCCTTGGCTGCGCAGGAGAGGGAGCATCCGCATGAGCTGCAAGATTTTTGACGCCTGGTCCAGCTTGGTCTGGCGTTCGTTGCTGAGCATGGGCCGCAGCGCATGCAGGAAGCGGGTGCTGTCGTCCTCCTGGTTTAGGCTGGAGAGCAGCGGGGCGAGTTTCATGACGGTTTGGAGCATATCGCCGTCCAGCCCCAGGCCGGAGAGGGGGTTCCCCTGTGCGGATGCCTGTGGGACGCTGGGCGGCGGGGCAGGCGGAGCGCTTTCTGGCTGCGCTTCCGGCGTCTCTCCCTGCGGCGCACCGAACTGGCTGAGAAGGCTCGCTATGGCTGGATTTTGCAGCAGTTCGCTGATTTTTCCGGTTAAGTCGTCCATCGCGTTCCCTCCTTTCTGGATGTGCCGTGCGGCTTGCGCGGGGACCGGGGGTTCAACCCTTGCCGGTCAGTTTTTTCAAAAGCTCCTGTGCCTGCGGCGTGCTCAGCACGCGGCTGGTGGCTTCCTGATCGTTTAGGATCTGGTTCAGCTTTGCTGTGTCAGCAGGGCTGAGGCTTTTCAATAGGTTGTTGAGCATCTTTGCCTGCTCTGCATTCGGCGGATTGACTGCCATCGTTCGACCACTCCTTTTTTGATGACAAGCGGATATTGCTTGATGGGTCATCAATAATATATGTCGGTATAAGATAGTATATGATACAAATCGGAATGCGGTTCGGCCTGTCCGGGCCCGCCATAAGGGAAGGGAAAGAATTTACATGCGAATTTTAGTAGTATCGGACACCCACAGGGACCAGTATGCACTGGAACAAGCGGTGCTCCGCCAGCCGAAGGCCGAGGTGGTCATCCATCTGGGCGACGGCGCGGATGAAGCAGAAATGGTCAAAGCAAAATTTCCCGAGAAAACCTTTTTGCAGGTGCGCGGCAACTGCGATTGGGGGTGCGACCTGCCGGTCGATGCGGAGATCACCCTGGAAGGGAAGAAAATTTTTTATACACACGGATATACACATAATGTAAAATACGGATTGTATAATGTGTGCTGTGCGGCCAGGGAGAAAAAGGCCGACATTGTGCTGTTTGGCCATACGCACCAGGCGCTGGCGGAATACGACGATGGATTGTACATCCTGAATCCGGGGAGCTTACACGGCAGCATGGGGACGTATGGGATCATCGACATCACCAAGGCGGGGATTGTGACGAATATCGTCCGCCTTTGAGCGGCGTGGTGCTTGAAAAAAGAGGCCGCCGGAGGGGTGTTTTCCCATGCTTGCAGGCACGGGTGGGGCGCGGTTTTGGAGGCCGCCCGCGCAGAGAGAATTCCACGCTGCAAGCCGGTTGACAGCGGGAAAAACACATGGTACTCTATACATGGATACCAATAAATTCCCGCTGGAGCGGGAATCCTAGATAGAGCTTTACAAATTGAAAGGGGATTAAATGATGAGTGAATACGAGAGATGGCTGGCCCAGAAGTTGGATGACCCCGATTTGACGGCGGAGCTTGAGGCAATCCGCGACCAGCCGGAAGAGATCAACGACCGGTTCTATTGCAACCTGGATTTCGGTACAGCGGGCCTGCGCGGCGTGATCGGCGCGGGCACCAACCGCATGAACGTCTATATTGTGCGCAAGGCCACCCAGGGCCTTGCGGATTACCTGAACGCCCATGTGCGCAACGCGAATGTGGCGATCGCCTACGACAGCCGCATCAAGTCCGATGTATTTGCGAAAGAGACGGCGGCAGTTTTGGCGGCAAACGGCATCCACGCGCACATCTATCCGTGGCTTTCCCCGGTGCCGACCCTCTCCTTTGCAACGCGCTATTTGAAGTGCGATGCGGGCGTCTGCGTGACGGCGAGCCACAACCCCGCGAAATACAACGGCTATAAGGTCTACGGCAGCGACGGCTGCCAGATCACCAGCGAGATGGCGAAGGAGGTCTCCGACGCAATCGCCAAGACGGACGTCTTCGAAGGCGTGAAGCGCATGAGCTTTGAAGACGGTGTAAAGGAAGGCCGCATCAGCTATATTAAGGATGAAGTGATCAACGCCTTCTTGCAGGAGGTGCTGAACCAGAGCGTGATCCCGGAGCCCTGCAAGGGCCTGAAGGTGGTCTATACGCCGCTGAACGGTTCCGGCCGCGTCTGTGTGACGCGCATCCTCGACATGATCGGCGTGGACGATGTGACCGTCGTCCCGGAGCAGGAGATGCCGGACGGCCACTTCACAACCTGCCCGTTCCCGAACCCGGAGGTCAAAGAGGCGTTGCAGAAGGGCCTGGAGCTCTCCCAGAAGGTGCAGGCCGACCTGCTGGTCGCGACCGACCCGGACTGCGACCGCTGCGGCATCGCCGTCAATCAGAACGGCGAATATGTATTGATGAGCGGCAATGAAGTCGGCGTTCTGCTGCTCGACTTCATCGCACAGGCGCGCATCAAAAACGGCAAGATGCCCAAGGACCCGGTGGCGGTCACCACCATCGTCAGCACCGACATGGCGGACGCCGTGGCCAAGGAATACGGCATCGAGATGCGCCGCGTGCTGACGGGCTTTAAATACATCGGCGACCAGATCGCTTCCCTGGAAGCGGCCGGCCACCCGGAGCGCTACATCTTTGGCTTTGAGGAGAGCTATGGCTACCTCTCCGGCGGCTATGTGCGCGACAAGGACGCGGTGGACGCGAGCATGCTGATTTGCCAGATGGCGTACTACTACAAGCAGCAGGGCAAGACCCTGGTCGACGCGATGAACGAACTCTATGCAAAGCATGGCTATTACAAGAACGGCCTGTTGAACTTTGCCTTTGAAGGGGAAGACGGCATGAAGACCATGAACCGCATCATGGACACCCTGCGCGCCAATGCGCCGGCGGAAATCGCGGGCTATCAGGTCTCCGGCTGGTCCGATTACGAGGCGAGCAAGCGCTATGACGGCGGCGCGGAGAGCGAAATCTCCCTGCCGAAGTCCAATGTGCTGGAATACCGGCTGGAGAACGGCAGCAAGGTGATTGTCCGTCCGTCCGGCACGGAGCCGAAGATCAAGATTTACCTCTCCGCCAAGGGTGACGGCCAGGCGGCCTCGGAGGAGATCGTCGGGAAGCTGGAAGCGGCGATCAAGCCGTTGCTCGGCATCTGATGCAAATAGCCGGTTAACAGCGGCCCCTTTGGGGAATGCTGAAAAGAGCGATAGACAAAAATGGGGGCGGATGGGAACCATCCGCCCTTCCTGTTTTCAAGGAGGAATATGCCATGTTAAAACGACTGTTGGACTGCAATACCACGGATCTGGAATCCATGAACAAAGACCAAATCCTGAAATCCATCGCCATGAGCGAGGGACGCATATTGGCATGTGAGACGATCGGCGCGGTGCAGCCCATGCTGGGCAACATCACAAACGCGGAGTTCGTCTGCGCCATGGGTGCGGACGTGGTCATCCTGAACATGTTCGATGTGATCGAGCCCCAAATTTGGGGCCTGCCGAAGGTGGAGCCGAAGGACACCATCCGGGAGATCAAGCGCCTGACCGGGCGCCTGATTGCGGTGAACCTCGAGCCCGCCGAGCAATCCTTCTCCGCGGGTTCGGATGAGGACATCTGGAGCCTGACAAACGGCCGCAGGGCGAGCCTGCAAAACGCCAAGACTGCCGTCTCCATGGGCGCAGACATGATTGTCTTGACGGGCAACCCGGGCATCGGCGTCCAGAACAAAGCGATCACGGATTCGCTCAAGGCGATTGCGCCGGAGCTGGGCGACAAGGTGATCTTGGTGGCGGGCAAGATGCACGCATCGGGCATCCTGTCCGAGGCGGGGCGCGGGATCATCACCCGCGAGGACATTTCCGAATTTGCCGACGCGGGCGCTGATGTGATCCTCCTGCCCGCGCCGGGGACGGTGCCGGGCGTGACGATGGAGTATATCCGCGAGCTGGTCAGCTATGCGCATTCCCTGGGCCTGTTGACCCTCACCGCGGTGGGGACGTCCCAGGAGGGCGCGGACCAGCAGACCATCCGGCAGATCGCCCTCATGTGTAAGATGACCGGCACCGATATGCACCATCTGGGCGACGCAGGCTATATCGGCATGGCGCTGCCGGAGAACATTATGGCTTATTCGGCCGCGATCAAGGGCATCCGCCACACCTACCGCCGCATGGCGCGCTCCATCAACCGGTAACGCCTATCCCCGGCGGCGGAGCCGGAAGAGTGTTTTAGAGCCAAAAGAAGAAAACCGTTTCCCGTATAGACCCGCTCCGGCAGATGGAATCCCGGGAGGCATCCCGCGGCGGGTCAAGAGGGCCGCCGCTATGCCGCGCGCGTGAATCCGACCACCCGGCCGTCCCGGTAGGAGAGGGTGCCGTGGTCGCCCACCTGTAAATCCGTATAGAGCGCTTGCCCGGCAAACAGGGAACGGGTCACCCCGCCGATGGAAAACAGGATGATATAGTCCGTTTTCGCATCCGAGGCGCGCGCTGTGCTGGTGCGGCCGGAGGGGGAAACGTTTTTTCCGATCACCACGGCCTGTGCGCGTTTGAGGTTCCGGCGGTTGTTATGTACAACCGTCACAAACGAGAGGACGCTGAAAAGGGCGACGGTTCCCCATAAAATGCAAACAAAGATTCCGAATGGATTCATGGCTCCCCCTCCCGAGGACGTCTGGCGTTTTTGCCGCACGTGGCGGCCGTCTGATAGCGATGGAGTTTGTAGGAAAAGGCGGGACAGATTCCGCAGCGGAACGGCAGAGGGACAATCCCTGCCGGCCGACGGTTGTACGAAACGAAAATAGGCATCGCTGTTTTTTGCCCAAAATTTTCTTTTGCTCATTAACAACGAAGAATTTTGACAAAAAGGGACACATGTGATAAATTCTCACGCCGAAATGTCCATCGCCTCCTATTCCCATTTATATTGAAAAAAGGGCCGCTCCATGTCTAGGCACGCAGTGCCTTTCGCAGACACACAGTATCTTTCGCGGACACACAGTGTCTTTCGCGGACACACAGTGTCTTTCGCGCCTACGGCGAGGGCTACGCGGGCAGGCGGCTGGAAATTTTGCTTTCTTGCCCGGACACGCAGTGTCTTTCGCGCCTACGGCGGGGACTACACGGGCAGGCGGCTGGAAATTTTGCTTTCTTGCCCGGACACGCAGTGTCTTTCGCGCCTACGGCGAGGACTACATGGGCAGGCGGGCAATTTTGAAAGGAAGGAGCTGTCCGTCATATGGGCGGATAGGCCGCTTTTCAGTGATTGCATGGAAGCGCGATCGCCTTTCTCTGTTAGGCCGCGCAATGGTTCGAAAGGAACAGCGCTCCCGGGCGGAAAGACCGTCCGAGAGCGCTGTCCAGATGTGCTTATGTGCGATACAATTCTTGTAGCCTGTGTTTGGATTGCGGGGCGGGAGTTCCAAAGGGCCGTCGGAAAGGCGGGCGGCCTTTGTGAGGAAGCCGCAGCTTTTCCTCATGAATCATTTAAAATGGGGATGGCCTATTTTTACTGATTCCAGGAATAATAATAGATGGCGTTGTCCTGCAAATCGACCATGCCCACGACGATGTTTTGAAACAAGGGGATATCTTGGTCAAAATGCGCATGGTTCAGCACGGCCCCAAATTGCCGGTCCCACGAGGAAAGAATGCAGTAGAAACCCTGCCGGTTTCCGGTTTCGCCAAAGAGGTCCCTTGCCAGTTCTTTGCCGGGGAGCGAACCGATGGCCTGCACCCGTTGCCGCAAGGACTCCGCAACGTCCTCCGGCAGCGGGAGGGGCGACCAGCGCGCCATAGCGCCCTGGGAGAGGAATGCATCCCGCTCGCCGGGCGGGAGCGAAAAGGCATAAAGCCGGTATCCGTCGCCCATAGCGCCATAGGCATCTTCTTCGAACAGGACCTCCGTGTGCTCCGGCAAGGCCAAGCCAAAGCTGTCCGAGAAGAAGGAGTAGGGGTTCTCTTCCGGCCGGGTTGTTAGGAAGATGGCTGTTGCCGCAACGATCAACAGAATGAACCCCAAAAGAATTTTAGGATGTGCAAAACATCCGGTTTTGTTGGGCTCCATAGGCAAATCCATCCCAGTAAAATTTTGACAAGGCGAAACTTGCACCCCACAAAGGGACCGCGCTTTTCCGTCCAAATCCTTTATGTGTAGATCGCCGAGCTTTTCGATCAAAAGCGTAAAAGCGTAGAAAGCGGGATGCGTTTATCCAGCAATTGCTGCGGTCAAGGCAATGGGTGTCATATGATCTTGGTATTTGTTCGCCAGTTCTTCGGGCGAGAGTTGCGCTTGCTCCAGATTTCGGTAGTCCTCCCAGAATATTTGGTTATAATCCATATGTGGGAAGGTTATCGTGATTTCTTCCAGTCCCGGCCCTTTTGCAACCGGATATTCCAGAATTACGTCTGCGCAGTAATGTGGCGGGACCACGTTTAAGGATAGATCCGGAGGATTGCTTTTTTGCGTTAGCCCGGTTCCGGTTTGCAGTTGAGCGTGTGAGAAAGCAAAGCTGTAACCAAAGGGTTGATCGGTGGAATTTTGAATGGTGATGGTGGCCGTTAAGCTGTAGTATTGGTCTGCATCTAAAATTTGGCCGTTCCACATAAAATAATAAGCGTCATCCTGCATCACAGGAGCTTTATGGAGGGGTCCCTTCATAGGGAGCAGTTCGGCAACCATTTGATAGGTGATCCCATCGATCGTTACAGATGCTGTTTCATTGTTATTGGCGGCGGGAGCCTGTTCTAAATGGTTCAGGAAGAGGAGCGGGTCAAACTCTGCCACGTCTGACGTCCTTTCATTGCTTGGCCCATTGGAGTTACAGGAGGCTAAGAAGATGAAAAAGGATAGGGATAGTAAGAAAACACAAAACTTTTTCAAGGCGGCCACCCTCCTTTCAGGTTCATTTTTTTCTATATATTAACAACGATCAAGAAAACAAAATGAGGACAAAAACTTTTTATATTACGAAAATGTAATTATTTATAACAAATATAAGATGTTACAATCTATGAGAAAGGACCCATCCCATGACTGAAACACCTCTTTACACGGCTCTAATGGAGCACCGCGCCCTGCACCGCGCGGCCTTCCATACGCCCGGCCACAAAAACAACCCCGCAGCCCTTCCGGACGACCTCTTATCCCTCGATTTTACCGAGCTGCCGGACACCGACAGCCTCTTTGAAGCCGAAGGCCCCATCCTGCGCGCGGAGCAGGCCGCCGCGCGGCTTTTTGGCACAAAGCGGACGTTCTTCTCCGCGGGCGGGTGCTCGCTGTGTATCCAGGCGATGCTGCGCCTGGCCGCGCCGAACGGGGGGAAGATCCTATGCGGCCGCGTGGTGCACCGCTCCGCGGTGAATGCCATGGCGCTGTTGGGCCTGGAACCCGTCTGGGCGCTTCCGGAGGACCTCGTGGACGCGGTGGCACTGCACCCCGATGTGCGGGCGGCCTATGTGACCAGCCCGAATTATTACGGGGAGTTGGCGGACATCCCCGCGCTTGCCGCGGCGTGCCGGGAGCAGGGAATCCCCCTGCTCGTGGACAATGCCCACGGCGCGCACCTCTTCTTCACGGAGCCCGTCCTGCATCCGATTGCGCTGGGGGCCTCCATGACCGCCTGTTCTGCGCACAAGACGCTCAATGTCATGACCGGCGGCGCATGGTTGAACATCGCGGACGAGCGGTTTGTCCGGGACGCCAAGGGCGCGATGGCGCTGTTTGGTTCCACGAGCCCGTCCTACCCGGTCATGGCCTCGCTAGATTGGTGCCGGGCTTGGCTGGAGGACAACGGGCGGCTGGAATTTTCCCGCCTACAGGCGCGTGTGCGCGAGCTGAAGAAACTGGCGGAGCGCGTGGGGCTGCACGTCCCCGGCATGGGCTGGTGGGAGGACCCGCGCCGGTGGGACCCGACGCGCATCACCTTGGACGTCACCCCGGCGGAGCTGACCGGGCAGGCGGCGGCGGAGCTGCTGCGGTACGCCGGGTGTGAACCGGAATATGCGGACAGCCAATTTGTCGTGCTGATTGCGACGCCGTTTAACACGGAGCGCGACTTTGAGCGCTTGGAAAAGGGCATTCGCCTGTTGGCGGACCGCGAAGCGCGCGCGGCGGTCCCGCTGCCCCGGAGCCTTGGAAACCGCCACACGCCCCATACGGATGGCATGCCCCCCTTGCCGCCCGCACGGATCCCGCTGCGGGACGCCGTGCTCGCCCCCGCTGAGGCGGTCCCGTTGGAAAAATGCGTTGGGCGGATCGCGGCGGACCCCGCGTGCCCCTGCCCGCCCGGCGTACCGGTTGTGATGCCGGGGGAGGAAATTACAAAAGACGCCGTGGACTTTTTGCGCGCCTATGGCTTTTCCTCGCTAAAAGTGTTAAAATACAAATAATGTTTCTTCCACAGGTTCTGAAAGGGAATCCATTCCTAGCCGCTTTGCTGGCGCTGCTCCTGGGCAGATGCCCGCAGGGGGAAGGGGCCTTTCGCGGAGACGGGGAAGAGACGGTCCTGTGGGTTTCGCAGGGGCGAATGCTGCGCCGTTTGGCAAATGGATGCGGCTGGCGCGCCCGTGTATCGAACCAAGTGAATATGGTGCAAACATTGTCATACATAAATGGCCGCCTTTTGCGGCCGACCGAACGGAGGGAGTTTCGATGAAGCTGGTACTTGCAATCGTGAGCAAAGATGATAGCAGCATGGTTTCTTCTGCGCTGACGCAGGAGGGATTCCCCGTCACCAAATTGGCGACTACGGGCGGTTTCCTGATGGCCGGCAATACGACGTTTATCTCCGGCGTGGAGGACGGCCAGGTCGATCAGGTCATCGACATCATCCGCAAACAGAGCAGCCGCCGCACCCAGATTGTCCCCAGCGCATCCACCATGGACGGAGGTATGTATACATCCGTGCCGATCGAGGTCACCGTGGGCGGTGCGACGATCTTTGTGCTGGATGTGGACCGTTTCGAAAAAGTATGAATTTCGAAGGGATTCGCTGTAGCGAGACGGTCAAGCAGAGCCTTTCCCTCGCGTTTCAAGAAGCCCGCCTGCCGCATGCGATCCTCTTAGAAGGCCCGGCAGGTTCGGGGAAATCCGAACTGGCGCGGTGGATTGCAAAGGCGGCGGTCTGCACGGGCGCGGGGGAGCGGCCCTGCGGCCATTGCCCGGGCTGTATCAAGGCGGCGGCAGGCGCGCACCCGGACATCACCATCGTGGGCGGCGGCACGGCGGCGCGCTCCTTCCATGTGGATACCATCCGGCAGATCCGGGCGGATGCCTACATCAAGCCGAATGAAGCGCCGCTGCGCGTCTTTTTATTGGAGGGCGCGGAGACGATGTCCGAACAGGCGCAGAATGCGCTTTTGAAGGTGTTTGAAGAGCCGCCGGACCGGGTGCTGTTTCTCCTGACCGTGACTTCGGCGGTGAAACTGCTTCCGACGGTCCGCTCGCGGGCGCAGCTCTTCACCCTGGAAGGGGAAGAGCAGGCGGACCCCGCCGATCTGGAGCTTGCTGCGGCCATCTGCCAGGCAATTCCAGCCCCGGGGGAAGCCAAGCTTTTGGAGCTGACCGCACCACTTATCAAGGACAAGGAGCGGTTCCGCCGGATCTTAAAGCAGCTGGTCCTGCTGTTCCGGGACGCGTGCGTCCTGCGGGCGGGCGGGGCGTCCTGCCTGTCGCACCAGCCGGAGGCGGCCGGGGAACTGGCGCACACCTTGACGCGGGATCAATTGATGCGCCTTTTGGAATACGCGCAAAGCGCGCAGAAAGCACAGGACCAAAATGCCAACGCTGCGTTGTTGGTAACGACCTTTTGCGCCCGGATGCGGGCCGCGTCCCACGGGCGGCATGCATAAAAGTTGCACGATCGAATTCGGAAAAGAAAGCCATCGGTTTTGCGGTGGTTGGGAGGTAATCTATGGCCGAGGTAATTGGCGTTCGATTTAAAAATATGGGCAAGGTGTATTACTTTGACCCGGAAGAATATGAGCTGAAAATCGGGGACAACGTGATTGTGGAAACCGCGCGCGGCGTGGAATGCGGCGAGGTTGCCATGGAGCGCAAGGAAATCGCGGAGGAGGACATCGTCCAGCCGCTGAAAAAGCTCATCCGCATCGCAACCCCGGACGACTTGAAAAAGGTCGCGGAAAATGCGATCAAAGAGAAGACCGCGTTCGAGATCTGCGTGAAAAAGATCGCGGCGCATAAATTGGAAATGAAGCTGGTGAACGTGGAATACACGTTTGACAACAGCAAGATCTTGTTTTACTTCACAGCGGACGGCCGTGTGGACTTCCGCGAGCTGGTCAAGGACCTGGCGTCCGTGTTCCGCACGCGCATTGAGCTGCGGCAGATCGGCGTGCGTGACGAGGCAAAGATGCTGGGCGGCCTGGGCATCTGCGGCAGGCCGTTCTGCTGCTCGTCGTTCCTGAGCGGGTTCCAGCCGGTCTCCATCAAGATGGCAAAGGAACAGGGGCTATCCCTGAACCCCGTCAAAATTTCCGGCACCTGCGGGCGGCTGATGTGCTGCCTGAAGTATGAGCAGGAGGCGTATGCCGACCTGCTGCGCCGCACCCCGGCGGTCAATTCCATTGTGATGACCCCGGCGGGCAAGGGCGTGGTGGTGGACCAGAACATCATCACCGGAAATTTGCAGGTGCGCCTGGATTCTGCGCCGGAGGCCGCGCCGCAGACCTTCCATGTGAAGCAGGTGAAGCTGCTGCGCGGGAAGGGCGCTGCGGAAAAGAAAGAAGTGGAAGCGGAGCTGGAGGTTACCGAGGAGGTCGTTGTGCTGGAAGCGGTGCTCGACCCGGTGGAAGAAAAGCTGGAGAAGCCGGAGCGCAAGGAGCGTCCGGTGGAGAAGCGGCCCCAGCGGGAGGCAAATTCGGGCGAGCGCCGCGAACAGCCGCCGAAGGACCGCGAGAAGCGCCCGCCGCAGCAGGGCGGCAAGGGGTCGGAACGCCGGGAGCGTCCCCCGAAGCGGGAAGGACGCCCGCCGCGCGGCCAAGGCGAACACGCAAAGCAGGCCGGGGAGGGACGGCCCCCGCGCCAGGAGCGCAGCGGGAATGAGCGCTCCGGCGGGGCGCCCAGAGGCGCAGGCCGGGCGGAACGCGCCCCCCGCAACAACCAGCAGCGGGAACACCGGGCGGCCGAGAGCCCGAAGGCCCCAGCAGCGGAGCAGGCGCCAAGTGCGCAGGCCGGTGCGGTGCAACCGGCGGAAACATCCGAATAAAACGATGGGCGGCTTTGCTGTATGCATTTGCAAAGCCGTCCTGATTTTTATAGGTTTGGAGCGGATGGGGAACGTCTATTTTGTGGCGTTTCAGGCGCAAAACGTGCCCGCCGGACGGGGCGGAAACGCAATCCGCCGTTTTTCCCAAGGCCCGGTGCTTCCGGGACGGGATTCGCCGGAAAATAGCAGCACCCCTCTGCTGATCCAATGAAAATTTTCCCAGACATCCAAGAAACTGTTGCTTTTTTGGTATTCTGTGATAAAATAAGCTTGTAAAACTTAATGGAGGTGTTACCTTTGGCATACGCAATTAGTGATGAATGCATTTCCTGCGGCGCATGTGCAGCAGGCTGCCCTGTTAACGCAATCTCCGAGGGAGACGGCAAGTTCGTGATCGATCCCGACACCTGCACCGAGTGCGGCGCATGTGCAGAAGTTTGCCCGGTTGGCGCTCCTGCTCAGGCATAATTCATTCGTCGGAAAGCTGAAAGGCGAAGCGTCTGTGCGCTTCGCCTTTTTTGCGTCTGTCCAGAAGGGGGGCCTGCTGCTGTGTAAAGAGGCGCGCAGCGGGAACACATCCTCGGAAATCGCCGTATTTGGAAAGGAGGGCCTTCCCTTGGCCACCACATATCCCCGTTGGGAACCCCTCTCCCCGCAGGTCTCTGTATTGGTCTCCTCGACGCACCGCTTTAACACCGATACGGTCCTGCTCGCATGGTTTTCCGCGCCGCGGAAAGGGGAGATCTGTGCGGACTTTGGCACCGGCTGTGGAACCATCCCCCTGCTCTGGTGCGCAAAAGCCCAGGCCGGCGAGGGCGCGATGCCGGGAAAGGTCTACGCGGTGGAGCTACAGGCCGACGCCTGTGCCTTGGCGCTGCGCTCTGTGGAGAGAAACCAACTAGAAAATACAATTTGTATTATAAATAACGATATAAACAATTTGCAATATTTACATCCCCCGCGCGGGCTCGACCTGGTGGCCTGCAACCCTCCCTATAAGCCGGAGGGGACGGGCATCAAAAATCCGCAGGAGGGCCTCTCCATCGCGCGGCACGAGGGGGCCTGCACCTTTGCAGAGATCGCGGCGGCCGCGGCGCGTCAGCTCCGCTGGGGCGGGCGGTTCTGCTGCTGCCTGCGCCCGGAGCGGCTTGCCGGCGCAATGGAGGCGCTCCGGCGCGCCGGTTTGGAGCCGAAACGGTTGCGCTTTGTCCAGCAGCGGCCGGACAAGGCCCCCTTTTTGTTCCTTTTGCAGGCGGCGCGCGGGGGGAACCCCGGGCTGCGTGTGGAGCCGGTCCTCTTTGTGGAGGATGGGAAAGGCCACTTTTCCCAGGAGATGTTGCAGATTTATGGTTCGTATAAGGAGGGGCATGTATGACGGGAACACTCTATGTGGTCGGCACGCCGATCGGCAACCTTTCGGATTTTTCCCCCCGCGCGGTGGAGACGCTGGAAGCCGTGGACTTCATCGCGGCGGAGGACACGCGCGTCACCCTGAAGCTGCTGAACCACTTCGGCGTCAAAAAGCCGTTGGTCAGCTACTTTGAGCACAACAAGCGCGACCATGGGGAGAAGATCTTGGCGCGCCTGGAGGCGGGGGAAAACTGCGCGCTGGTGTCGGACGCAGGGATGCCCGCCATCTCCGACCCCGGCGAACTGCTGGTGGCGCAGTGTGCGGAGCGCGGGATCCCGGTGCTGGTGGTGCCCGGGCCCAGCGCGGTGGTTTCCGCGCTGGCAATCTCCGGCCTTCCGACCGGGCGCTTTACCTTTGAGGGCTTTTTGAGCGTCAATAAAAAGAGCCGCCGGGACCATCTGGACGAAGTCAAGGACGAACGCCGCACCATGGTCTTTTACGAGGCGCCGCACAAGCTCTACGCCACCCTGCGCGACATGTTGGACGCCTGGGGGGACCGCCGCATTGCGATCGTGCGGGAGTTGACGAAGATTCACGAGGAGGTTATCCGAACGACCCTGTCCGAGGCGGTGCGGCGCAGCAAGGACGACCCGTTTAAAGGGGAGATTGTGCTGGTGATCGAGGGGGCAACCGCACCGGCAGCCGAAGCCTATACCTTGGAGGAGGCGGTCGCCCTTGCAAAGGAAAAACTGGGGCAGGGCCTGGCGCCGTCCGAGGCGGCAAAACAGGCCGCGGCGGAGAGCGGCCTGGCCAAGCGCGACATTTACCGCGCAATTTTACACGACGGAGGCGGCGCGGATGACTGAGATTGTCAAAGTGGAGGAATCCCATAAGGCGGATTATATGGCGCTGTTCCTGCTGGCCGACCCCAGCGAGGAGATGGTGGCCAAGTATCTCGGCCGCGGCGACGTATACGTGCTCTTTGCGGACGGCGCCCCTGCCTGTGTTGCCGTAGTGACGGACTACGGCCCCGGCACGTGTGAGTTGAAAAATTTGGCGACGGATGAAGCGCTGCAAAACCGCGGCTATGCGGGGCAAATGTTGCGGTATCTGTTTGCCGTCTGCGCAGACCGCTATGAAGCGATGTATGTCGGCACGTCGGTGCAGATGATCCCCTTTTATGAGCGGTTCGGGTTTGTCCCTTCGCACCGGGTGGAGAACTTCTTCGTGGATTTTTATCCGGAACCGATCTTCGAGAACGGCGTGCAATGTGTGGATATGGAGTATTTAAAGCGGAGGCTCTAAGGGAAGGGCACAGAAGGTCAATGGTCCGTTTGAAATGCGCGGCCGCAGACCCCTTCCTATGGGAGCTATTTACCAGCTTCAATGGGCGCTTTCCCTATGGAATAACGGAGGAACAAGGGCCGTATATTGCAGGGGGATTGCTTTGGGGATGAAGGATGCCGTGCATTTGTAGCGGGGGTAAAGAGGTGCTTCGTTTTTCCCTTTATAATCGATTTTTGTCATATTGACAGGCGTTGCTTAAAAAAATTGGATAATTTTACAGAAAATAACTGATTTCTTCATTGATTCCATCGGAATATCCATGTATAATAGTTGGTAAGAGATGGCAAACTATCTATGTCCCGAAGGCAGTTGCAATCAGGCCCGCGCGCGAGACGGGGCTGAAATATATTGGGTACTTAGACAGGAGGAAAAAGCAATGGAATTAAAAGGAAGCAGAACCGAAGCAAATTTGATGGCGGCATTTGCGGGGGAATCCCAGGCCCGCAATAAGTACACCTTCTATGCGTCCAAGGCCAGGAAAGAGGGCTACGAGCAGATCGCAGCTATTTTTGAGGAGACGGCGCGCAACGAGAAGGAGCACGCGGAATTGTGGTTCAAAGCCCTGCACGACGGCGGGATCGGCACAACCCTGGAGAATCTGGAAGACGCGGCGGCCGGCGAGAACTACGAATGGACCGAGATGTATAAGAATTTCGCGGACGTTGCGGAGGAAGAGGGCTTCACCGCCCTGGCTGCACAGATGCGTTTGGTTGCGGGCATCGAGAAGGCCCACGAGGAGCGCTACCGCAAGCTGGCACAGAACATCAAAGAGGATATTGTCTTTAAGGCCGGCGAGGAGACCATATGGGTCTGCCGCAATTGTGGCTATATCCACATTGGCAAGTCCGCCCCGGCGGTATGCCCGGCTTGTAAACATCCGCAGGCCTATTTCGAGCGCCGCGCGGTCAACTATTGATGGATTGAATAAAGAAGGAAGCCGCCCCATGTTCATCGCATGGGGCGGCTTTTGTAATCGGAAAAATCGTGTTTCGTATGGCGCCAGACGCATGAGGGGATAACCTGCGGAGGAAACGCCGTGGAGCGCAATGGTAGGGAGAAATCCAGAAGGCGCGCGGGGGCTTCCCCCATGGGACAGGGCCAGCGCCTCTTGGACGCGGTCCAGACGGCCATGAACCGCCATTTCCCTCTATCATCATTAAAAAGGTATCAATTGGCATGAGTGTCAATTTATAGCAGCGGCTCTTTGCGTATTTTGCAAATTATAATTGACATAGATATACTACAATTACATCGAGGGTGTGATGTGTAGTGTATGATTTTGGCCTAAGGCTGAAACAGCTACGGGAAAAGCACAATTTGTCGCAATCGCAGGTGGCCAAAAGACTGGGAATCACCAGAGCTGCAATTTCCAGTTACGAAAACAACATTTCTCTCCCTTCTGTCAATGTGCTCGCAGAGCTGGCCTTGCTGTACCGGGTCTCTACCGACTACCTGCTTGGGTTGGACAACCGTACGGCTATCGTTTTAGAGGATCTTACGCCGCGCCAAAGCGCTGTGATACAAGAAGTGATGGATACGCTTGTCACAGAATTCAAACTCTCCAATCGGGAACGATCGATTAAAAGACAAACGTAGATCGATATCCCTACGAGCCCATCGCAACCACGCGGACCACAGATCCATTGAATAAAACACAGAATCCGACTGGAACATTTGGAGGCACATCCCGTAAGACAGGTAGGCACCAAATGTTTTCCTCACCAGTCGGATTCATTCCTATGCTTTTACCGGCGAGAAAGCCCCGCGCGGAAGGGCCTCGGGCGGGCGCTTATCCCCTGGGTTCATTCCAAGGCTTTCAGCGTCTACGGATAAAAGCACAATTTAGTTTATCGCTGTCGATGTTTTGACGCAAGATGCGGCAAAATTTGCGGCAGAAAATTGGGAAGAAACTGTATATATAATCGATATGCGGCGGATTGTAGTCCTTTTTTTAAGAAACAATAGGTGAATTATTTTCACCTAATTTCCGCACGCTTATACATAAAATTGTTCATAAAAATACAAGGAAAAGGCGCCGGGGAGGCCCTGCCGCATTATTCCATCCAAGGGAATAGGAAGAATTTGGTCAGGGCAAGAAGCTCCCTGCCATAGCTGGCGGAAAGTAGATACCACGGCGTTTTTGCAGGGAAGGCATATGCGGTGATCCCCTGCTGCTGTGCAAGTTGCAGCGCACGGAACATGTGGTACCGTTCTGTCACCAGGATACAGGTTGGGTCAAGGCCCTCCGCCTCGATGACCCTGCGGGAATTGGCAAGGTTTTCGTTTGTATTGGTACTCTGGTCTTCCAAATAGATGCGGCCGGAAGAAATGCCATGCTGTTCCAGGCCGCTGCGGATGGCCTCGGCTTCGGATATCCATTCCCCGTCGCCCTGCCCCCCGCTGGCGATCGCCACGGCATCCGGGTGGGAATGCAGGTATTCCGCTGCGGCGTCAATGCGCGCCTGCAACGCCGCGCTGCCCACCTTGCAGCCTAAAATAACAACCGTCCCGCTGCCGGAGGGCGAAGGCGTGGGCCACAGCATGCAGCCGGTCAAAAAAGCTGCCCAAGCGAAGCACACCGCTAAGATGCCCCAGCAGGACCGCCGCAGGACGCGCAGGGGTTTTGCATGTTTTGCCTGCTCCATACGGCTGCGCAAGGGGACATACCAAATGCCTCCGGCTATCAGGAAGAGGCTGAACAGGATTCCCCCGCCGTTCCCCACATGGAATACGCCCCAAAAAAGCGGGATGCAAAACCATATGAACAATCCTGCCCCGGCACAGAGGGCGAGGACGCTGGTGGTTTTTTCTTTGTGTGTCCGTTTCATATGGGAAACCTCCTTTGATCGAAAAAGCCGCTGGGATTATCCCGGCGGCTTTCATTATAGCATTTTTGATAGGACGCGGCCCTTTTTAAAGCAACGCTGTCCAGGTGGCCTGTGTTTTAAAGGGAATAGGCACCTATTGCACAGCGGTTTAGAGGCTCCGGTTGCATACAAAGGAAGAGCCTCGTTTGGATGCCGCCTTTGTGTATGCTGGCCCTATCCGATTGTGGCGCCGCACCGGTGTGGGGAACCTCTTCCGGCATGTGGCGATTGCCGTAAAAAAGATGCGGGTTTCTATATGGCGTCCCAAGCGGCAGAGGGTTTATAACCCCTCTGCGTATTCGCCGCTCAGCGGCATGCGGAAGGTCTGCCAATAGACGCCGCCGGTTTCTCCATCGCTCATAAAATAAAGGGATTCTTCGGTCAGGCAAAGGTTCTCGAAGGTGCCCGTCGCGGGCAGGACCTGGGTGATCGATTCTTGAACGGCGTCTTCCTCCAGCGCCCGCAAGTTTACACAGTAGAGCCGGCGGTTGGTAGAGAGGTACATAGTGCCGTCCGCTACAGCAAACGATTCCACATCGGGGAAAATGGCCGGGGCGTTGATGATGGAGCCGTCGGGCTGTGTACGGTACTGGGACAGCACCAGGTCGGAGACGGTGAACAGGACGGCGTCGGCCCCGTCCGGCGTGGCACGGTGGATATTTCCGTTTTCCGCGTAGTAGAGCGCGGAACCGTCCAATATATAGGGCTGGCTGGCGTCCGAATCGTTGGAAAAGAGGAAATCCGGCTCGCCGCCGTCGTGGTACATGGCGATTTTGGGGCTCCCATCCGGGGAACTCTCGTCCGCCTGTACAAAATAGTACAACTTGCCGCCGTCCCACTGGATGTCCAGCAGGTTGCCGCCTACACGTGGAAGCAACGTTTCCTCGCCAACATTGGAACCGTCCGTTACGGGGCGCGTTTCACGCTGGTAGATCTCCCCGCCGCGGATATAGTAGAGGAATTCGTCCGTGACGATTAAGTCGCTGTGGGGCTGCTTCTCAACGGAGATGGGGATGGTCAGGTTCCATTTGGCCGGGAGGCAGTAGATCCCGCCGTCCAGCTGGTTGATGAAATACAGGTCCCCGTTCAGGATGTTCAGGGAAAGGCACGGGCCGTCGGTCAGCGCGGTCTGCGTATTGTGTACCGAATCCCAACGGTAAATGCGGTTGTTGTCCACAGCGTTGATGTAGTAGACGCTCCCGTCGCCGCCGTCCACCGCAATGCCGCCGTTTGCAAGGTTGCTATTGGTATTCCCAACAGAGGAGGCCTCCTCCGGAATGACGTCCGCGCTGTTTTTTTCCTCCGGCTGGATGTCATAGAGGAATTGGGCGAGTCCCTGGGCGCATGTGGGGAGGTCGGCATACAGGATGCCGCCGTCCACAGCCTGTCCCGTGAAATCCATGGGGACTTGGCAGATTTCAGGCACGGTGGCAAGGGCGTCCGGAAGGTCCTTCAGTATGCTGGAGAGGTCGGTTTCAGAGATGTCGGTCTCAAGCAGCGGCGCGAGATCCGCCGCGAGTGCGTCCGGTTCGGACTCCTGTGTTTGCTGCATCAGCGTCAGCAGGACGACTTCGTGATTGCCCATATTGCTATCGGACCCCTCCCAAAGCTGTAAGGCGGCGAAGATTTCTTCCCCGCTTAGAACAGTGGGGCCGGCGGCAACTTCCCCATCGACGCCGGACGTTTCGGAGAGAGCGGCGCTGATTTCCACGGCGGCCGACATCGGAACCCCGCCGATCCGGTCGATGGCCTCCACCGCCTGGGGATAACCGGCGCGCACATAGCCGTCGATTGCCACGCCGAACGTCTCTTCCACAGCGGTACACAGCAGGGCGCCGCTCCCGGGTTCCGCGCCGACCTCCCCAATGGGCTGTTCCCCGGAGACCGGCACCTGGATGGCCAGCCCCGGGGCAAAATCGACCAGGCGGAGGGCCTGGCCGGTATTATCAAATGAAAGGAGCATCACGCTGCTCGCGGAGGAATCCTCCGCCCCGACCCAAAGCAGGATGTTGACGATCTGGGCGTCGCGGTATAGGCCGTCTTCACCGCGGATCACACCTGTCTGCTGTACATTGCTGCCATAGACAAAGGCGATCAATTCCTGGGCCATTGCGCTGAGATCGTCTGTGGCGCCGCCACCGGCGTCTGGGTCGTCGGCGGGGACCGTGTGGGTGGAGAGGAAATTTCCCGGGAAAGATTCCAGTTCGGAGGCAAATTCCATTGCGGTCGGCAAGCTCAGGTTGGTCCGCACTTTGGGCAGGAGTGCCCCCAAGAACTCAGAGGCGCTGGAGGGATCGTTCCAAATCTGCCGGAGCAGGGATTCCACCAGTTTCTGCTGCCGGATCATGCGGTCGTAGTCCGTGCCCATGCGCACCCGCGTAAAAAAGAGCGCCTGCGAGCCGGTCAGTGTGTGTTCCCCAGCGGTAAAACCGCCCTCTAGGAAGCTGTCCTGCGAGCTGCTCAGTGCAAAATAGGCGGCTTCCTCTTCGGAGAGTTCCATGGTCAGCCCGCCAATGGCGTTGATGGCCGCTTCCATGTCGCTGGCATCGATCCAGAGATAGCCATCCACGGCTAGGCCGAAATTCTGCTGGATCAACGAGACCGCCTCGTCCCCGTTTTTTTCGGTTTGGAAGAGGGCGGAAAGCGCTTGTTCCCGGTCATCCGAGGTTTTGACCCGCAAGCTGGGAAGGAAGCTGCTGAGCTTGAAGCCGCCGCCCCGCTGGTCCACGGAGACGAGCATCAGGGCGTTGCCATCTCCGCCGTCGTCCGTACAAAGGCATAGGATGTTGGTGATTTCACTGTCGCGGTAGAGGCCGTCACTGCCTAAGATTACCCCTTCGTTGGCAGTGGGCGCGCTGGAAACCGTCTCAATGGGCTGTAAAACGCGCTTTATGGTGGGCACGCCCAGGCCAAAGAGGAGAATCAGGCAGGCGGCCAGTGCAACGGGGACCATCCAGCGCGGCCGTGTGCGCCGGGGTTCCTGATGCTCTTCCAGGGTGCGGACCAGGCGGTCGCGGAATGCTGGATCCGCGTTTAACTTACGATAGGCGGATTGGTATTCCTGTTTCATACGATTTCCTCCTTCAAGGCTTTTGCCAGCAGCGCACGCGCACGGCTGAGACGGGACGAAACCGTATTAGGCCGGCTGTGCAGGATCTCTGCAATCTCTTTGGTGGAATAACCCTCGAAATAGTATAAGTGGACCACCGCGCGGTATTTGGCAGGCAGGGCGGCAACCGCGGAGACCACTTCAAGTTCCGCGTTGTCCAGCGCTGGAATGCCCTCGTCCAAATCCGCCCGTTTTCGAAACCATGCGGAAGCCAGGTGGTTTTTACAGTGGTTGACCGTCACGCGGAGCAGCCAGGCCTTTTCGTGCTCCTCGCTTTGAAAGATCGGTGCTTTTTCCATATATTTTAAGAGGACCTCCTGTACGGTGTCCTCGGCTTCCGCCCGGTTGTTCAGTTGGGAATATGCTACGCGCAGCAGCATGGTGGCGTATTCGTTCACCACGCGCTCAATTTCTGCGTTTGTGCGCACGTCCTTCACCCCTCTCACTTATAATACCACGAAGGAAGGGGTTTCCTTGCAGGCGTGGGAAAATTTGCAGGCACGCCGTGTGTTTTTGTGAATCTCTGGTTAGGGTTCGCCAGAGGAAGCAATCACTTACAAGAGTATATGTTTTCCGCAGGAAGCCCTGCGGAAGGAAAAACAAACCGCTGCGGAAGAGGGTTCCGCAGCGGTTCGTTTTGTATGCATGAATTTGTTTGCGTAATCCCGTGATTATATGTGGAGCGTCCTTGGGATTATGTAAAATGTTTTCTGGCCGCTTCTGCAATTGTGCGTGAAAAATCATCACGATCTAAATTTGTTTCCTTAACATTGTCCCTAAAACAAAAAAGCCATCGTTATTATAGATAAAAGGGAAAAGGGGGAATTCCTGTGAGCAGGCGCGCATGGCTTTCATCCTTGGCAATGTTTGTTTTGGCAGCGGTCATTTTTTCCGCATGCAGCCAAAAAATGCAAACGAGGAGTATCTATGCAGACACACTCTTCGATGCGGGTTCCCTGGAAGAGCTGGAAGACCATGCCAAGTACATCGTGCAGGGTAAATTTCAAGATGATGCAACTGAAGATTTGCAAAGCGAAGCCGGGATTGTTCTCTACGGCGCAACGGTTTCCTCGTTTGAAATTACCAAAGTGTATAAGGGCGATTTCGAAGTGGGCGACGTCATCAAGATTGCCGAGCAGTATTATGTGGAAGAGCAGGATGGTCAACAGACGTTGGTCCATTATGGAAACTATATGCCGTCGGATGTAGGGCGCGAATACCTGATGTTCTTTGATAATCCTCCGGAAAACAGCGAGCGGTGGAAAGATACGTACACACCGCTGTGCCTGGATCGGGGGCGGTATCCAGTGATAAACGCCAAAACGTGGTCGGTGGCCGGCGTGGACAATATGACCAACGAAGGACTGAACCTCGATACAGGGGATTCGTCCCTCTACCGGCAGTTTTACAAAGACGTGATGGAGAAATACATGAACGGATGATGGACTCCGCCGGTATCTCAGGAGGAACGCCGGCGCGAGCCCGCTTTAAAGGGGCTTTCCAGCACCCGCCCCGTCTGGACGTCCCGGTAGAGTGTGACCCGTTCGCCGGGCCGATAGGGCCGGCGGCCCATGCCGATTTCCATGCGGTAGGTCCGCCCGCCCCAGAAACAGAGATAGACGGGGACGTTGACGCGGTTGTTCTCAGCGTCCTCCCGGCGGACATATCCCTGGAACACCGCCGGAACGGGTTGGATGCTCCCGTTGGCTAGCCGCTTCCGGAAATCCCTTCGGTGCCGGATGGTGGAGAAAACGGCGGCAAACAGGAAGCCGCCCAGGGTGACTAGGATAACAGCCGCCGCCATTGCCGGGCTGTCGCTCAAATACGCAGAGGCGCTTCCGGCGATGGACAAAAGTGACAGCGCCACGCCGTAAAGAAGCGTCAGGCATGACGTGGGGCGGCCGGTTGGGACTTCCCGCAGCCGGTCGCTTTTTGCATCGTACCGCATATTCTGCCGCTGCCCGATGGGCGGCGGCAGAATGTTTTTCCGGGGGCCTACAGGACGTTCCAGAATTCGCCCCTGCCAGGGGAACACATAGAGGATGGTCACATCCGGATGGATGTCGGGGATGGAGCCGTCCATTTCGACCCGCCGCACAGTGGCCTGGACCGTTTCACCGCGGGTTGCCCGCCGGAAAAAGGACCGTGCAATTAGCAGCACGGCCAGGAAGATCACCAGGCATACCGCCGCTGGCAGTAGTTTGAGTAGGGAACGTTCCGGCATCGCGCCGCCTCCTATCGAAAAATTCCATCTTACTATATACCGCTTACACCGCGGCTGCCACCGCACCCATGTAAAATTCCGGTAAAATTTTGGATGGGTTCCGTTTGCAGTATGGGAGGGAGCCATATAAAAGCTGCATAGAAAGAGCCGAGGCGTTTCAAATTTTCTAAATCAGGTGTAGAAGATACGGAATGTGCAGGAAGGGGCGGTTTCCTGAAAAAGCAGGGGGAGCCAAGGCAATCCAGCGCAGGAGAGGGCAAAAGGCGCGCGTTTTCCGGGCCAAGAAGAGTGTGCGGGGACTGCGCTGGCGGGCCCCGCTTCCTGCGCATATGAGCGCGGGGCACTTCCTGAAAGATTTCCCATGCCCAGTTGCATTTTCCAGTAAGAATCCTTCGCCCTTTCTCTTGACGGAAAAACCGAACGATACTATAATAAGTTAAATAATAAAAGCGACAAGAAACGCGGTCTCCGCCGCCGGAAACCGACCGGCGTTGGATGCGGTTTGATGGAGAAGGAGTGGCCCTATGATTAGCGGAGCGGAAATCATGGTGAAATGCCTGCAAAATGAAGGCGTTTCCTATTTATTCGGTTATCCGGGCGCAGCGATCTGCCCATTTTATGATTATATTACAAAAACGGACATCAAACATATCTTGGTGCGGCAGGAACAGAATGCCGCGCATATGGCCAGCGGCTATGCCCGCGCGAGCGGCAAGCCCGGCGTCTGCGTCGCGACCTCCGGCCCCGGCGCAACCAACCTGATCACCGGCATTGCGACGGCATATATGGATTCCATCCCCCTGATCGCGATCACCGGCCAGGTGAACTCCTGGCTGCTGGGCCGCGATGTGTTCCAGGAGGCGGACATCACCGGCGCGTGCCAGCCCTTTACGAAGCATTCGTATCTGGTCAAGGATGCGGCGAACCTGCCCCGCATCTTTAAGGAGGCGTTCCACATCGCAACCACGGGCCGCCCGGGTCCGGTGCTGATCGACGTCCCCACGGACATCCAATTGCAGGAGGTGGAGTCGTTCCACTATCCCGCCAAGGCGGACATCATCGGCTATAAGCCCCGCACGCAGGGGCATCCCATGCAGATCAAGAAGGCGTTGCAGGCCATCAAAGAGGCGGAGCGCCCGATCATCTGCTGCGGCGGCGGCGTGGTCTTGGCCGGCGCGCGCGAAGAGATGATTGCGTTTGCCCGCAACAGCGGCATCCCTGTGACCGCCACGATGATGGGCATCGGCGTCATGCCGATGGATAGCCCCTATTACCTGGGAATGATCGGTTCCCATGGGCGCACCAGCGCCAACAAGGCCATGAGCGAGGCGGACCTCGTCATCCTGTGCGGCGCGCGTGTGGGCGACCGTGCGGTCGCTGCGCCGGAGAGCCTGGCGGAGAAGGCAAAGATCATCCATATCGACATCGACCCGGCGGAGATTGGGAAGAACATGACCGCCCATATCCCGATTGTGGGCGATATCCGTTTGGTGCTCTCCGAATTGGCGGCCAAAGTGGAAAACAACGTGTCGCAGGACTGGATTGACCGGGTGTTCGGCCTAAAGGCGAAGTACCCGCCGCGCGGCGAGGCGCGCGAGGACTGCGTGGAACCGCGCGTGTTTATCCGCGACCTGTCCGCCATGATGAAGGAAGACGCCATCCTAGCTGCGGACGTCGGCCAGAACCAGATCTGGGCGGCGCGCAATTTCAACGTGAAGGAAGGGCGGTTCCTGACCTCCGGCGGCCTTGGCACCATGGGTTATTCAGTGCCCGCGGCCATCGGCGCGAAGATTGCCAAACCCCACCGTCAGGTTGTAGCGGTCTGCGGCGACGGGTCGTTCCAGATGTGCATGTGCGAGCTGGGCACCCTGATCCAAAACGGCGTGGACATTAAGATTATTATTATGGAAAACCAGCGCCTCGGCATGGTGCGAGAGTTCCAGGACCGGCTCTACGGCTGCCGCCATATTGGGACCGTCTTGGAACACGGCAACCCGGACTTCGTCAAGCTTGCGGAGTCCTACGGCATCGAGGCGGCCCGTGCGGAGAACAACGCACAGGCCAAGGAGTTGGCGCAGCATATGTTGCAGAGCAACAAGGCGTTTATCCTGGTGTGCAGCGTCGATCCGGAAATACCGTCCATATAGGGAGGGAGCGCCATGCAATATACCATTTCGATTCTGGTAGAGAACCAGCCCGGTGTGCTGTATAAGGTTTCCGGCCTGTTTGCACGCCGCGGATTCAACATAGACAGCCTCGCCGTTGGCGAGACAGAGGACCATACCATCTCCCGCATCACCATCGTCGTCAACGGCGACGAGCACATTGTGGAGCAGGTGGAAAAGCAGCTGAACAAGGTGATCCAGGTCATCAAGGTGCGTGTGCTCCAGCCGGGTTCGTTCTATAGCTGCTATCTCTCGCTCATCAAGGTGAGCAGCAACGCGCAGCAGCGCGCGGACATTATGAAGATCGCGGAGCTCATGAACGCGCAGATCGTGGACGTTGCCACGGACTGCCTGACCCTGCAATTCACGGACAGCGTGGAGCGCACGGAAACGCTGATCAGCCTGCTCAAGCCCTACGGCATCAAGGAGATTGTGCGCGCGGGCGCGCTCGCAATCGAGAAGGGGTCCGCCGTGGCCCGCCGCAAGGGGAATTGATTTTGATAGTCTGCCAGGCCGAATTCGGCCTGTTCCAAACTTCTGCCGGGAAACCATCCCCTGGCAGCCAAATAAATTTATTGCCGGCAAACGGCAAGGAGGAAATGTATTATGCCAAAGATCTATTATGAAGCCGATTGTGACATCAACGTTCTGAAGGGCAAAAAAGTTGCGATTATCGGTTATGGCAGCCAGGGCCATGCACATGCGCTGAACCTGAAGGACAGCGGCGTCGACGTCGTCGTTGGCCTGTATGAGGGCAGCAAGAGCCGCGCGAGAGCGGAAAAAGCTGGCTTGACCGTTATGACCGTTCCGGAGGCGACCAAGGCGTCCGACATCATCATGATCCTGATCCCGGACGAGCGCCAGGCGGATATGTATAAGAAGGACATCGAGCCGTACCTGACCGAGGGCAAGGCCATTGCATTTGCACACGGCTTCAACATCCATTTCGGCCAGATCGTGCCGCCGAAGGATGTCGATGTGTTCATGATCGCTCCGAAGGCGCCGGGCCACACGGTCCGCAGCGAGTTCCAGGAGGGCAAGGGCACGCCGTGCCTCGTGGCGGTGTATCAGGATGCTTCCGGCCACTGCCTCGACATCGCGCTGGCATACGGCGCAGGCCTGGGCGGCGCACGTGCGGCCATCATGGAGACCACCTTCAAGATTGAGACCGAGACCGACCTGTTCGGCGAGCAGTGCGTGCTCTGCGGCGGCGTGACCGCCCTGATGAAGGCTGGCTTCGAGACGCTGGTCGAGGCGGGCTATGCGCCGGAGAACGCATACTTCGAGTGCATCCATGAGATGAAGCTGATCGTCGATCTGATCTACAGCGGCGGTTTCTCCATGATGCGTTATTCCATCTCCGACACCGCTGAGTATGGCGACTACGAGATTGGCAAGCGCATCATCACCGAGGACACCAAGAAAGAGATGAAGAAGGTCCTCTCCGAGATTCAGGACGGCACCTTCGCAAGCCGTTGGATCGCCGAGAACAAGAACGGCCGTGCGCACTTCAATGCATGCCGCCGCATCGAGGCTTCCCATCAGCTCGAAGAGGTCGGCAAGGAGCTCCGCAAGATGTACTCCTGGAACAACGAGAACAAGTACGCCGACTAATAATAGCGGCCGGCCCCAAGTTTTCTGCGGAAAACAGGCGGGGCGTTGGCTGGACAGGAAGGACCGGCTCCCGGTTTCCGCCGCGCTTGCGGCTTGAGGTGAGGGCGGGTCTGCTGTCCGCTATTGTATAGGACGATCGTTGTTTGTATCCATATAAGAAAGCGCCAGCTGGTTCCATGCAGAGTGTGGAACCAGCTGGCGCTTTGCTTTTGGGGAGGGGTGCCCTATACGGATGAAAGGGTCTTCCTGAAAAGTCCACATGTTTGCAAAAAGAGCGCAGATGGGGAAGAAAGCCGCATGAAACAAACAGGGAGGGAATGGATTGGAAAATGGGGAGAATCCCGATCCTTTCCGGGGCCATTCTAAGAAGCAGGGAAATTCTATGTAAAAATAAAGCGCCCCCGCAGGCCAAAGCCTGCGGGGGCGCTTTGTTGAAATGATTCAATTCTGTTGCCTTTTACAAAGATACGAAACGGAAATCCTTAAACATCCCACTCGCAAACATAAGCAAATGGAGTATTAGCGTCGGCATCGTTCCAACCATAACCATAGTTTTTCGTCCGCATAGCTACGCAAGATCCATCACCGCTTGGTTCATTGTTGTCCCAATGCGTATATTCATATGGCTCGCCCGTTATCCATGTCCATGGGCCGGTTCCTTCCGGTCTGCTCAGCCCAATCCAGACGCTCCATTCCCCGATGCAGGTGGTACTGTCCAGGGATTCGATAAAGTCCTGTTCCTCTGAGGAGGTAATGGTTACCAGATGTCCGCCGAGCTGCTCACAGGCAAGCTTGGCTTCTTCCCATGTCAACTGCGGGTATTCCGAATTTGGGCCGGAAAAGACCTTGTAATAGTGGCCGTTGCCTTCCCACAGGACGGCGCCCTCCGGCAGATCTACCGGCGGCTGGTCCTCCTGGAGCGCATCTACCTGGAGTGCCTCTACCTGCAATGCGCCGTGGTAATGCGCCGCCTGGTAAGCGTTTCCGGTGGTCGCCCCGGACAGATAGCCCGCGATGACATAGGTCACGGTGTCTGCGCCCGCGCCCAGAGGATCGGTGGAATCAAACGGTAAGTAATACGATTTTTCAGAGCCTTCGCAGCTCTCGGCGTTCAAGTTTACGTCCGGTACGCGCTGCCAGGTGTCGTCCACTTTTTCATAGACATAGACCTTCAGCACGTCCTTGAGGTTGTACTTGTCCTCGCAATCGACCTGGGCCGGGTCGCCCGGTTTCACGCCGCCAAAGCCGTTGTCCACCAGATTGGCGATGGTTCCGTTGCAGGGGCCCGCGTCCTCCATCGTAAAGCGCACCTGTGCGGGCAGCGACCCCACGTTTGTCACCGTGACCGGGTGGAAATACACCGGGAGAGGATCAAAGCCATCCGTATTGGGGTTGACAATCTCATCCGCCGCCTTACCCTCAAAGTCCGTCCCATTGAGTTCCGCTTCAAAGGATTCCAACTCCATGGGGCGCAGGTTGGTGAAGGTCATGTCCTGGGTAATAGGGCCGTCGGTGGAGGTGCTCACCTCGATGTCCAGGACGCCTGCTTGGAAGTCCGCGCCGATGCGCTCTGTGTCCGTAAACCAAGCCATGGTGCCGCCCGCCAACAAGGCCAGCGTTGTCAGCACGGCAACACCGGACAGGACGATCCGCTTTTTGCCTTTGCTCTGCTTTTTCACGATTCTGCCTCCTTTTTCGGTGGTCACAGACGGTTGCTCTGCCAGTGCGAAAAGATTCTGGCGTCCGCCTGCGTTTTACGCCGGAAAACAGCCCTGTACAGGACGGCGCCCATACAAAACCAGAGTGCGCGGCACAAAGTGGACCGATTCAAATGGCACACGGGGCTATGTAACGGGATATACTGTGCCCCAATGGTGCAGTGGATTGCGCGGATGGCCCTCAAGCGGCCGTATCTTTTCCAGACGCAAAGCTCTTTTCCGTTATTATATCATAATTTAGAAGGCAAATATATAAAAATTGGTATTTAAAATGAATGATTATGCATTTTCTTCAATCGCAGCCGGGCAATCGACGCCTTTCCGCTCTTGCCCAAGTAAGGGCTCTGCAACGTGGACGCGGAAGAACTGGATCAGCGGGCCTGTCAAAAAGGCGGTGATGATGGTGCCGACGCCAACAATAGCGGAGAGCTCGTTGTTTGCCAATAGGCAGAAGAGGGTGCCGATGCCCACGCAGACAAAGTCTGTGATGATGCGCGCCCAACGGAAGGCGATGCGGTTTTTGATTGCCTTCAAAAGGACATAGGCTGCTGCGTCATAGGGTGCGATGCCCAAATCCGCAGCCATATAAATCCCCGCCCCCGCACAGGTCATGACGATGCCAACCAGCAATAGGGCAATGCGCAGGGCAAGGGGGGATTCCATCCCCGCGTCTTGGGCCAGCCAACACACAAAGTCTGCAATATACCCCACAAATACCATATTGACGACGGTCCCCAACCCAATAAATGAACGGGCTGTAAAAAACACCACGATCAGCAACAGGATATTGGCGATCAACTGCCAGTTTCCAAAGCTCATGCCCAGGAAACCGCTGATGCCCATATTCATGCAGGAAAACGGGTCAACCCCGAATGCAGCCAAGCGGAGCAATCCCACGCTGATGCCGATCAATAAAATGCCAGCGACCATCATCGTCGCCCGCCGTCCCAATTGATGCCTGTATTTCTCCATAATCCTCATTTCCTTTCATAAAAAGCAAATATGGTTTCGTAAGAAAATATTCGTGCTCATTTTATATACGGGGATAATGGAAGTCAAGGGGATGTTTTGCCGAACTTGCAAGCAAGTTTTTGGATAAAAATCCGAACGTCCCTTCCTTCTCCGCTGCCCATCCTATGCATTTAAGGCCGGAATGTGGGCACTGTGTGCCCGCGAAAAACACACAGTGCCCATTGTAGCGCCTATGGTTGCCCAGCAAAGCGGCTGGGGCTTGTTTGTACACATCAGAAATGTATGGCGGCTTTGAAAACCAAACGCATTTACAGGACGGTAAAAAGGCGCGTGGAAGGCAGGGCGCGTGATTCCATATCCCCGGCGGCGTAGGAGGCTCCGCGCGGTTCCTGCATGGGCTAACGCCCGCCTTTATTGGTATTATAGCGCAAATGTGCCGCCGCTTCTTTTCATAAAGCGCCATATACTATAACAAAGACGACAAAACCATAAAAACGGCTGCCCGGCGGGAGGAACGGAGGGGGAACCCGGCGGGATTGGAGCATTGGCAATGTGGAAAAAAGATGGTATAATAAAAAAGGAGAAACGTGGGGATGTGAAACATATGCGGTTTTTAGCATACCATGGTACCGACCGGGAACGGGCGGAGAAAATTTTGGCAGGCGCGTTCCGGGTTAAGGCAAACGATGAGCATTGGCTGGGGAATGGGGTATACTTTTATCTGGATGCCTCTTTGGCGCGCTGGTGGACGACAAGGCCGACCCGGAAATTTGGGGAGGATGTACACAACCGCGCTGTTTTGGAGTGCGTCCTTGAACCCACTGGCCCAGTTTTAGACCTGCGCAAGCTGGACGACTACCGGTGGTTCGTGGAGGAATATGCGCAGGTGATCGACTATTTGATAGAGAAAACGCATGTGGAGCGGAGCAGCTTCAAAAAACTGCGCTGTTCGTTTTGCGATTATCTTTATAAGCAATACCGGTTTGATTTGATTGTGGGGACGTTCCATTTGCCGGAGCAGCCCTATTTGGACTTCCCACGCACACCGGATTTCGACCAATTGCAGCTCTCCTATGTGGAGACGCAGGTGTGCGTGTTCAACCAGGCCGCCATTATCAGCAAGCGGCTGATGGAGAAAGAGTGAACAGCCATGATGAAGCATAAGAAGATCGATGGGCAGCTTTTGCAAGAAGCCCTGAAAGAAAACGGGATCCAAGTGAAGCCCGCATCCGGCCTTGCGAAGCCGGGCAAACTCGTCTTGACAGGCGAGGATGGAAAGGCCTATGCGGTTGGGAAAAACCTGGAGGTGGCCCGCGTCCAAACAGAGAACCCGGAGAGGACCATTTTGAAAGCGTCCGTCAAGGATGCTGCCGGGGAGCAGGTGGCCCAGATTGAGAAGGCGGTGGTCGTCCGCACGGTGGGCTTCGAGACGGCCCGTGCGAACGTTGTGAGGCAGTCCGAGGCGCTGGACGAAATGCACCGCAGGGTCGTGCAGGAGGGCATCCGCGTTGCAGCTGCACGCACCGCCCGTGGGGTGGCCGGGCCCAGGGGGAAAACGCAAGAAAAAGGTTCCCGCGCAGCGCGCTTGGTGCGCAGGCGTCTGAAGGGAGCGCAAGGTTAAAAATGAGATAGCCGCATCGGATGGACCATCCGATGCGGCGTTTTGCTGTCTATCGGGCTTTTGGGGAGCATATGGATAGGAAAGCCTCCCTCTTTTGGAAAGGAAAGGATTTGCAATAGTTCTTGCGAAGCGGGTCGAAAATGTTTATAATGAATCTATCCATTTTATCTTTTAGATGGGAATGCAATAGGCTGGTTGATACATAAAACGGCGTATTTCAAACGCTTATATCTGATCGGGAAGAGAGGGTGTTTTCTATGTGGGATCGAAAAATTTTAAAATCCAATGCCAAAACGGCGCTGCGCGGCCGTTATTGGTTGGCGTTTGCCGTGGCGTTGGTGGCAAGCCTCTTGGCGGGGAAACTGTTCGCCGGAGGGCTTAATCCCTGGAGCTGGGGCCAGATTGGGGAGGCGGCTTCGAGCATTGAAGAGCAGATTACCCCCTATGACGAGCCATATTATTATGATTATTACGGGGATTTTGGCGGATATGGCGGCTACATGGACCCATGGGGCGACCCTTATGGGCGCGGATTTAACCATGGATACAACGCCCCCTATGGCAATTCCTATGGGGATGGCTTTGGCGCGTATGACGGCGTGGTCATCGGCTTGTTGGGGACCATCGGCGTGTTGGCCTTTGCCTTTGGCACGGCATTCCGCGTCTTTGTCAGCAACCCGGTAAACATGGGAAAATGCCGCTATTTTGTACATAACCGCTTTGGGGACAGCCGCTTTGAACATCTTTTCGGCGCGTTCCGCCGCGGGTATCCCACAGCGGTGGGCGCGATGTTTACCACCGACCTGTTGATCGATTTATGGCTCTATATTCTGATCGCGTTGATGGCCGTCTGTCTGGTGGCTGTGATCGGCGGCGCCTACATGATGTCGCTGCTGATGATCGTCTGTCTTTTGTTGTTCATCCCGTATTTTATCAAGCTGTACCAGTATACATTTGTCAAATACCTGCTGGCGGACAATCCGCAGCTCAAAGGGACGCGCGCCCGCCAGCTCAGCACCATGCTCACCAGCGGGGAAAAGGGTTCCCTCTTTGTGCTCGACCTGTCCTTCCTGGGATGGTATTTCCTGGGCGCGCTCTGCCTGGGGTTGGGGCATCTGTTCGTCAACCCGTATTACGAAGCGACCAAGGCGGAATTGTATATCTTCCTGCGTGAGCGCGCCATCCAGAATGGTCTGCTCGATCCCAGGGAGCTGAACCTGTACCCGGTCCCGCCGGTACCCCCGTACGGGGTGCCGCAGCAGGATACGGCGTATGCGACCTATCAAAAACCGGCGCAGGGAGGCCAAGGCACCTCCTATGGCGCGCCGTCTCCGATGTATCCGGGCGCGCCGGTGCCGCCGCACGCGCCCACGCAGGGGTACCCGCCCTATGGGACGATGCCGGGCAGCTACCCCAACCCTCCGCAGGGGCAAACGCCGTACGGAGCCACGCCTCCGCAGAATCCATCGGCCCTGTATCCGCCGTATGGCGCGGCGCCTGCGCAAAATCCGGATGCATCGGGTCCGCATGCGCCATATGGCGTGAATGCCCCTGGATATCCTGGGGCAGCACCGCAGGCGCCGGCGCCATGGGAACATCCTTCGGAGCCCGCGGCTGCACATCCAGCAGATCCGGGCACGCGGGACATCTTCCAGGCCCCGCCGCATGATGTGGCTTCGGCAGGAGCGCCAGAGGCCGGGCCCAAGGCCCCCGATTTGACAAAACATCCCCAGCCAGCGCCCACGGGGAGTGCTTCTGCTGGCGCAGGGCAGGTGGAAGACGAAGCCAATCGGAAGAACGATCCGGCATCGGAGGATTCCGGTGCAAACCAAGCCCCCCTACGCCGACCGCGCTTTGACCGCCTTTTCCTGGGAAAAGGCGGCAGCAAGGACGGGCGCACGGATCGATTTTGGATGGGAAAAGACCGAAAGCGGGCTTCGGGTTGGAAGTGGAAGAATTTCATGGAGAGAAAGAAGGATGCGTTATGTGGAGCAGGGAGATCCTGAAATCCAACGCAAAGATTGCCCTGACAGGGCGTTATTGGCGCGCATTTGTGGTGGCCCTGCTGGTGTCTTTGCTGTCGGGGCTTGCCAACTTGGGAAATACACTCAGCCGCCTGGCGGACACATATGAGTCCTTTTGGGGGATATGGGGCGCACATGATTTGGAAAATTTTTCGACACATGTACACTTTATGAATTGGCTGGATGCCTGGACGGTTGCCTTGGCGCTGTTTGGCTTCCTGCTTGCGGTCTTTGTGTACAATGTTTTCCAAGTCGGGCAGGCGCGCTATTTCGTACAGAACCATTTCGGAGGGACGTCGATCGAGACGCTGTTCAGCGGCTTCCGCAGCGGGTATGGAAATACAGTGGCGGCGATGGTTGTCACCAGCCTGTATGTGTTTTTTTGGTCGCTGCTGTTGCTCATCCCCGGGATTTATAAATCCTATCAGTATTTTATGGTGCCATACATCCTCTCCGACAACCCGCATATTCCCGGATACCGTGCGCGCACCATCAGCCGGATGATGACCGACGGGGAGAAGCTCAACATCTTCCTTCTCGACCTTTCCTTTTTGGGGTGGTATCTGTTGGGCACGCTCTGCCTGGGCGTGGGCGTATTCTTTGTGAACCCGTATTACGAAGCAACCAAAGCGGAGCTTTATATTTACCTGCGGGACCGCGCCATTCAGACGGGCCAGGTTAGCCCGGAAGAGCTGGGGCTGGTGTTCCATGCGCCGGGCGGGGAAAACCCCTTTGGCCCGCCGCCAACGTATATGAAGTAAACGTTAGAAAATGCCGCAAAACGGAATAAGCGGGCGATGCAGTGAAAATGATCCTGCATCGCCCGCCTTTTTATTTGCTGGTATGGTGTTACCACATGAATTTTTTCACTACCTGCCGGTAGACGTCTTTATAGGCGGATGCGTCGCCTTCCCCCAGGCTCAGCTCTTCGTTTGTCATGGAGGGGATGGAGAGCGCATCCCAGCTCAAGGGATAAATGACCGGATACCGGCCGAATTCATTCCAAAGAGGGAAGTATATTCCAGCTTCCTCTCCTTGGTCGAATGGATCGTCGAAAAAGAACAGATATTCCTTCCCAGGCTCAGAGGGCGCATAAAGTTCAGAGCATTCCGGGGACCGTTTGATGGTTTCCACGCCGTCTTGGTTGTCCACATAATAAGGCTCCGAAATTTTGATTTGGTCGCCCACTTGCAGGTCCCCCTGGATGATCTTGGTGATTTCAAATGTGGAGGTCGTCTGTGCGGAAAGGACGCTCCGCTCTCCGGGTGCAGCGCCGCGGCCAAGATCGAGCACCTCGTCCAAATACGTGATGTCTCCCTGTGCGTCGTCCAAGAAGGTCCCCCGGACAATCAGTGCGGCGGTTTCGGGCATTTCGGATACGGTCCTTGGGATGCCGGCCGGATAATAGTGTTCGACCAGGGGGGATGCACGGCCGTCCGTCCCTAAGATCGCCCGATAGAGCGAATCGTCCGAGTAGGAGTTGCAGGAGCAAAACAGGGTAAGCAGCCCTAGGCAAACAAGCACTGGCAAAGCTGTTTTTTTCCAGGTCACAGATATCGTCCCCCTCGTCTGGAGTTGCAGGATCAGAGAATAGATGGCCATTTTGCGTCCGATTATATTATAGAAAGAGAATAAATAGAGTTCTATTTGCAAATTGCACAAATTTTACAGGGAGATTTAGGCCGAAAATCCAGATGGAAAAAATCCTGTGTGGTTGTGTCTCCTTTCCATACAGCACCTAGCATGGGAGCGCTTTTGCATGCAGGATGGCTTTTAACGGCGGTTGTCCCTTTGGGGGCTCCTCCTGACTCCTGGAAGCAAAAACGCCTGCCCCATATGGAGCAGGCGTTTCCTATTGCGGTTGGATCAACGGTCCAGGATTTCAATCCAGTAGCCGTCGGGGTCGTGGATGAAATAGAGGTCCATCGCGCGGTTTTCAAAGCAGATGCAGCCCATTTCTTCGTGCAGGGCATGCGCGGCGGCCTTGTCCTCCACGCGCACGGCGAGGTGGATCTCGTTGTCGCCCAGGTTATAGGGCTCGGTGCGGTCGCGCAGCCAGGTCAGCTCCAGCTCAAACGGCGTGGCGCCGTCGGAGAGGTAGACCAGGATGAAGGAACCGTCCGGCGCTTCCTTCCGGCGGTGTTCCTTGAGGCCGAGTGCTTTGTCGTAAAACGCCAGGCTTTTTTGCAGGTCAAAGACATTTAAGTTGGCATGTAAAAAGGTGGATTTCATATCCGTTTCCTCCGTGGTGGGATTTTTTTAAAGCATGCCATGATTTGCTCTTTTTATGATTGCAAATTCGAAAATAATAAAACGCACAGCAAAAATCTGCCGGTGGGATGGCTCTGGATGGAGGCCCAAAATTGCGGCCTTATGCGTAGAGTAAGCAGGCATCCCCACTGGTGGTATCCAGCCGGATGGATGCGCCGCCGTCTTTATAGCGGAATTCGTTGCCGCCCTGGAACCCGGGGAAGGCGCAGATCAGATCGCCCGACGAGCTGTGGAGCTGCGCCGTAAAGCCGTCGTTTTCCGGGAGGAAGAGAAGCACGTCGCCGGAGGTGGATTGTATGGTGGCTTCGGTAATCATTTGGCTGGTGCGCAGCGAAACGTCGCCGGACGTGCTGGTGGCCGTGATCTGGGAGAGCTTCCCGGAGATCTCCATGTCCCCGCTGGTGGTTTGGCAGGCCAACTGTTCCACAGTGACATCCCGGCAGAGAAAGTCGCCGTTGTGGGAGGCAAAAGCCAATTCCTGATAGACGCCGGAGAGCTCTGCGTCCCCGGACTGTGTGCGGACTTCCAGGCGTTCTGCTTGCAGGGCTTCAAAGAAAAGGTCGCCGTCAGTGGTTTCCAGGGACAGGGCGTCATAGGTTTCTTCCGGCAGGTAGACCTCCAAATCGGAACCGATCGAAAAGGGGAATGGGCCGATCGCAAGGCCAGCTGTCGTGCTGCCATCTGTAACCGTCAGAACACCGTCGCGGACGGATGCCTGGAAAAACTGCTCTTCCGGCGTGTTTTTGACCCCTTTTTGCACAATTTTGATTTCGGAGCTGCTGCTGGAGCGAATAGAAACGTCGCCGCCATTCCAACGGAGGTCCAGGGATTGGACAGGGTCTGTAAAGGTTTGCTCATGGACTGTCTGATACGAACTGTTGTGATACCAACCTCGCAAGGGCAGAAACAGCCCGCCCCAACCGCCATTGTACCACAGGTAACCAAAGAGTGTGGCAAACAGCACGAATACGAGGCTCCAAATACCAATGGAAACTTTTGCTGCGGTCTTGCCCATGTTTCTACCTCCTCAGGGCGACGACACCCTTGATAATATTTTCCACTGCCGCTGCCATGATAAACAAGATCCAGGAAAAGCTCCAGATGCCAAAGAGAAAGCTGACGAATAGATAGATCCCGACGACAATGCTCCAATAAGCGCCCTTAAAGGCGTTCAAAGCGTCGCGCTGCCGGTCGTTCTTCACATGCCATTCTTTAAATTCCTCGACAATCGTGTCGTCCGCGCGGGCATAATGCGGTTTCGTCATGCTGTTATAGATGAGCAGGCCCGTTGCAGCGGCAATAAAGAGGAACATTGCCCCGATTCCCCAAGGGCCGCGGAGCAAGATCACCATAAACGGGCTCATGATATACAGCGCCACCGCAATGGCGGTGCGCAGGGCGCGTATGCTCGATTCGCGCATAGGGGGCGGTTCAAGAGGGGAAGGGCCGCGTACGCTGTCGATCAGCTCGTCGATGTCGCCGATGCTGCGGATCACAGCATTATAAGCATCCTCTTCCGACATCCCCTGGCGCAGGCGGTCGTTGTATTTTTCCACCAGATTGGAGAAAAGTTCCTCGCGGAGATCCTCAACCCGGCGGGTTTTGGGAGCGTCCGCGAAGGCGTGCTCCAGATAGGCGCGAATTCGGTCAATCATAAATGATAGCCTTCCTTTCACAAAATCAGTTTGTCGATCAGGTCTTTGGTGCGTGCCCATTCCGCAACAGCGGCTTGGTACTGCGCCCGACCCTCCTCGGTGATGGTGTAGTAGCGCCGGCGGGCGCCCGTGGTTTCATCCCCCCAATAGGAGAGGATCAGCCCGGCCTGTTCCAGGCGGCGGAATGCCGTATAGAGGGTAGCCTCTTTGAGTTCGTATTGGTTGCCGGTTTTTTCTTGCACGGCTTTGTTGATTTCATATCCATAGCTGTCCTTTTCGATCAACTGCCGCAGAATGATGGTGTCCGTATGCCCACGGATCATATCGGCCGTGATGGACAATCCTGCTCACATCCTTTCTGAGCTATAATATAATACAATATACCTCATCTGTCAAGGTATATTGAAAATGAATATAATGAATTTTTTGGGGATGCAATAGGGGGCGCAAAAAGTTCGGCCGGTTACCGGACACTGGAACACATAGGGGACAAAAAACAGGCCGTCCCCGGGTCCCCGAGAGCGGCCTGTTTGGAAATTCGTATGTCACTTGGTCAAAAAGAGAACCCCCAGCGTGTTGGGCCCGCAGTGGCAGGAGATGGTGCAGCTTGCGCGGGTTACGCAGATTTCCCGGAAGTCCGCAATTTGCTGGATGGTGCTGCGGACGAGGTCGATGTAGTTTTGGGAAATCCCCGAGTGGGTGATAAAGACCCGGTCTAACACCAGGTCTGCGCGGTCCGCCAGCTTGTCCCGCGTGTATTGCGGCAGCACTTTTTCCAAGCTGCCGCGGTACTTTTTGCCGACACTCATCGCGCCGCCGCGAAGGTTACCCACCTCAATGCAGGGTTTCAGGCGCAGCAGGTTGGCGCCGAGCGCCGTCACAGCGGAGCAGCGGCCGCCCGCGTGCATGAACTCCAGGGTATCCAGAATAAAACTGGCGTGGGAATGCGCGGTGAGCGCGGAGACCTCCTGATAAATCTCTTTGGCGGACATCCCGCGGGCAATGCGCCGCCCTGCCTCGATCACCAGAAGTCCCATGCCCGTGGAAAGGTTGCATGAATCGATCACATAGACGTGCCCCAATTCCTCCGCGGCGAGGCGGCAGTTCTGGTGGGCGGCGGACAGCGCCGATCCCAGGTTGATGTGGATGACCTCATAGCCCTCGTCCACCCATTGTTTAAAATATTCATAGAATTCCATGGTGCTGATCGCTGCGGTTTTGGGAAGCAGCTTCTTTTCCCGGTAGGTGCGGTAAAGATCCTCCGGTTGGATATCCACGCCGTCCATATACTGCTGCCCATCCAAAAGGATGTGATAGGGGAAGTACTGCACTTGGTAACGTTCTTTTAGCTCCGGGCTCAGGTCACAGGTACTGTCTGCGCTGAGAATGATTTTATTGGCCATGCTTTCTCCTCCCGTACAGCCTTACGGCTGACCTTAACAAGACCCACACCGCCCAAACCGGTGTGTTCCAAATTTACTGCCGGGCATCCCGGCGATTTTCCTTTATGATACCGCGTTTGGCAGTATTTTTCAATATGGCAATCGGCAAGAGGAAATTGCTTTTTTCCGACGGAGGGGATACAATGGAGGAAAACGACGGGGGAGAGAACCTATGGACTTACAAATCGTACGTGGAGATATCACGACCTTTCCGGTGGACGCCATTGTCAACGCCGCCAATACTTCGCTGCTGGGCGGGGGCGGGGTAGACGGCGCGATCCACCGCGCGGCCGGACCGGAGCTGTTGGCTGAATGCCGCACGCTGCACGGATGCAAGACGGGAAAGGCAAAGATCACGAAGGGATACCGGCTTCCCGCCAAATATGTGATCCATACGCCGGGCCCGATCTGGACCGGGGGCGGGAGCCATGAGGCGGAACTCCTGGAGAGCTGCTACCGGTCCTGCCTGGAACTGGCGGAGGCGAATGGGTGCCGCACGGTGGCGTTCCCCTCCATCAGCACCGGGGTATACCATTTCCCGCTGGAACAGGCAGCGGAGATCGCGGTGCGCACCATCCTGGAATATGGGAAGGGCGGAACGGCCCTTGAAGTGGTGGAGATGGTCTGTTTTGACGGCCGGACCAAGGCTGCCTATGACGCAGCGCTTGCGAAAATGAAAGAGCGGTAAGCTTTTCGATGTGTGGCGCAGCGGCGTCCACCGGTTATAAATGGCTTATCGAACGGCTGGGCGTTTTCCTGCATTTGTAGGGCCCATTTTCTACCTATGGGAAAATGGCGGAATAATCGAATAAAAAGACTTACATAAAAGGGTTCGGGCAGCCTTGTTTGGTTGCCCGAACCCTTTTATTTGATCTTCTTTACCTACTCGGTGGGAACAGACTCCTCCGAAAAGACCGATTCCAAATGGTCCAATAAAAATTGCTGCGCGCCGTAGTTGTAGAGGATGGCCAGATAGTGCGCGCCGGTCGAGTGTGCCTGCCGCCATTCGGAGGTGATGCCGATGGCGTTCCTATTGGCGGTCGGTTCCTTCTGGCGTTTGTCGTTCCGGATGACCTCCTGCAAAAAGCCCTTCCGCACCAGCCAGGCGGTCAGGTCTGTGGCCTTCAGCTTTTGCATATGGTCGAGGTCGGCTACGGCGTTGGCCGCCTGCACAAACTGGGAGATGGGGATCGGGTTGTGGACCAGTAGGACCTGTTGCTTTTGTTCCGGCGTCAGAGAGAACGGAGGCAGCTCTTTCTTGCGCACCTTGGCGGGGTGGCTTTCCTGTTCGATGGCGCGGTCGATCAGCGTTTCTACATAGAAGAAGCACCGGGAAATCCGCACTTGGTGCAGCACGGTGTCGTGGGGCAACGGCCGGTCCGTGAGGGGGTCGATGCCGTTGGCAAGCTTGTGTATGTACTGTTTGGCGCGCTGCATGGTCTCCAATTCGGTCATGTCGCATCCTCCTCTTCCTTGGTGCGGCGCGGATGGGTGCGCGTCCGCTCGTAGCTCTCCCGCAGGATGTCGTAAAGCTCATCCAAAGGGACGTCCGAATCTGGGATGACGGTGATCCAATGCTGCTTATTCATGTGGTAGCCGGGGTCGATCCCCTCGTAAACCTTGCAGAGAAAATCAGCCCGCATCGGGTCGCATTTCAAATTGATACAGAGATTGCCGCCGCGTTCATAGATCATCGCAAAGCACTTCCGGTTGGACCGGTGGCGGATGACTGTCCAGTTGGGGTCGTGGAAGGGTGCGTCTTCGTAAGAATCGGGAAAGGCCAGGCAGAGCTCTGCCAGCTCGCGCCGGGTCATGGCCTTCCTCCCGCGGCGATTGCCGGCGCATGGATCATTTGCTTTCCATCCATACGGATTCCTCCTATTGCAGCCCTTTGTGGGACTGATAAAATTCTTTTAGGTCCGCCTTGACCGGCCCGTCCAGCGCGTGCCAGCGCACGCCGTGCAGGGCGCCCTCCAAAGCGCATAGACGGTGGAAACAGGCAGAAGGGTCGGCGGCCCGGATGCGCAGCCACGCTGCGCGGCTCCCGGTTTCGCGCAGCGCCTCCGGCGTGGCGATCCCCACCGCTTCCAATTGTGCCTCTAAGACTTTCCCGATGTTTGGCAGTTTTGCGAGCTCTCCCAAAGTGGTTCCCCCTTTTATTGGATTGCCCTGCCGGACAGGTCGGTGAAACGGAACCCCGGCAAGGCGGTTTCGATGATGTCCCGGCATAGATTGACCCAACCGCCGCAGCGGTTGAGGATGATCGCATCCCCCGTGGCGACACAGTCCTTGTCCCAGAGCAGGGCGTCCGCGTTGGGGACGAGCGTGGCTTCCGCGGGGAACCCACAGCCCTGCGCGAAGGAGCGGATGCGTTGGGCAAGACGGCCGGAGTTGGAGACCGGAGCGTCGAGCACAAAGACGGCGCGTTCCGGTGCAAGGCGTGCAAGCGCATCAAAGAGCAATGCAAGCACGAGATCCGTCTTGTCGATCAGGCGGTAGCTCCCGTGCAGGCCGCAGAGGTCGCGCGCTGTGCCGTCCATGCAGAGCAGGACGGTTGAGCCGGACAAGGCCGCTTCCAGAGGAATGACCACGTTGAAACCGTCCAGCCACAGGGTTTTCCGGGAGAGGGAGCCGGTGATCTCCTTCTTCCGGCGCAGCGCAATATCGCAGCGGGAGGAGGTGGCGCGGATCAATGCCATGCGCTGCCGCGCCGAGAATTGGAACCGGTCGCCCACAAAGGAGACGGCCCGTTCGAGCTCGTATCCCCGGTTCAACAGGTAGGCGGCGTCGGCCTGCGCCTCTTGGAGCAGGCGCAGGGAATCCCCCTGAAAGTCGCGCGCGTCTGTGGGGACAAACCCGCGGCGGACACACTCCGGCATAGCGTTCCCTCCTCCCCCGGCCCGGCCGGTTGTTGATAAATTTAGCTTACTGGCATTTTGGCTGAATGTCAAGCCGTTGCCGGGCGCTGCGAGGGCCGGTGGACGGTGCCCCGTCAGAAAGGGCGCCGGCGGGGGAATGGGAACAGGGCGGCGCGGAATTACATCCGCGCCGCCCTGTTTGGGATTCGATCTTAGGTTGGGAATGGCTTAAATTTGTGTTTGTTTGCACGGTTCGCAGTCCAACACGGCGGAGGCCATGCGTTGTACACCGGCATCGGACAGGTCGCACAGGCATACGATTGCATCGTGGCGCGCGTCCGATTCAGACAGGCCCAGCTGTTTCCGGAAGAAGGAAAACAGCAGGAGATAGTCGGTATAGAGCTTGTTGGAGAGGCGCGCCCCCTCCGGCGTGAAGGTTGCGGCGCCGTAGTACTCCTTTTCGATCAGTCCGTCTTCCGCCAGGGCGTTGAGCATTTTCGAAACACTGGGCTGCTTGACGGAGAGCGAAGAGGCGATGTCCTTGGAGTGGACCGCGTTTCCATTCTGGCCCAACTCATGGATGATAAAGAGATAGCGTTTTTTTCCTGAAGAGAGCAATGGAAGAGGCCCCTTTCTTTCTATACGGGCGTATGCGCGATGGTCAGCTTGCTTTGTGCTTCTGGGATTGTTCCGCACCATGGCAGCAATGCGAGCAACCGGCGCAGCCGCCGTTGCAGCCGCCTTTGCTGCTGCAATCGCATGTGCCGTGCTTTATCAAATGGCGGATGGCCAGGCCAAACAGGACAGCGAGTGCCGCTGCAATGAGGAAGGTTACCATAAAACCGCTCCTTTCATAGGGGGGATTATGCGTTTGCCGCTGCCGAACGGCGGCGGAGTTCCGCGGTACGGTTCGGGTCCGGGCGGAACAACAGGAAGAGCAGCAACGCAAGAATGATGATGGCCGCTGCGGAGCCGATGGTAAAGCCGGCGCCGGAGAAGAGCAGGCTGAACTGGTAGAGCATCAACGCCACGCAATAGGCGAAGACACATTGATACCCAATGGCAAAGGCCGTCCATTTGGCGCTCGCCATTTCGCGCTTGATCGCGCCGATGGCCGCGAAGCAGGGCGCGCACAGCAGGTTAAATGCCAGGAAGGAGAGTTTTGCGCCCATCGTGGGAAGCATAGTGGAAACCGCCGTCCAGAGGCCGGGGTCGGTTTCGCCTGCATCTGCCAGGCCGAAGAGCACGCCGAAGGTGCTGACCACGTTTTCCTTTGCCACCAGGCCGGTGATCGTGGCGACAGCGCCCTGCCAGTTGCCAAAGCCGAGCGGCGCAAAGATCCAGGCGATTGCGTTGCCGAGGTAAGCCAGGATGCTGAAGTCCATCTGGTTGACCACAGGGTCCTCCATGTCCAGCATACCGAAGGTGGCGCCGCCGCTTGCCCAGCCGAAGTTGCTGAGGAACCAGACGACACCGCAGGCGACGAAGATTACCGTACCAGCTTTGATGATAAAGGCTTTGCCGCGCTCCAGCATATGGATTAGCACGCTTCTCGGGGAGGGGATGTGGTACTGCGGAAGCTCCATTACGAACGGGGCAGGGTCGCCCGCAAACATCTTAGTCTTTTTGAGGATGATGCCAGAGACGATGACCGCTGCAACCCCGAGGAAGTAGAACAACGGCGCCACCCATCCGGCCTGTTCCGTGCCGAACATGGAGCCGAACATCAGCGCGATGATCGGCAGCTTGGCGCTGCACGGGATAAAGGTGGTGGTCATGATGGTCATACGGCGGTCTTTTTCCGTTTCAATGGTCTTGGTGGCCATGACGCCTGGCACGCCGCAGCCGGAGGAAATCAGCATCGGGATAAAGCTCTTTCCCGAAAGGCCAAACTTGCGGAAAATGCGGTCCATAATGAACGCCACGCGCGCCATATAGCCGCAGTCCTCCAAAATAGCGAGGAAGAAAAACAGGATAAGCATCTGCGGGACAAAGCCAAGCACAGCGCCGACGCCGCCGATGATGCCGTCTACAATCAGGCCGTTGAGCCAATCCGCAGCGCCAGCGGCTGTCAGCCAGCCGCCCACGGTGGGTTGAATCCACTCGCCGAACAAGGTGTCGTTCATAAAATCTGTGACAATCGTGCCGATGGTTGTCACCGTGATATAATAGACGGCAAACATGATAACCACAAAGATTGGCAGGGCCAACCAGCGGTTTGTGACAACCCGGTCGATCTTATCGCTCATCGATAGGCCAGAGCGCTTTTTATGTACACAGTTTTTCATGAGCTTGGCGATGTAGGCATAGCGTTCGTTGGTGATGATGCTTTCGCTGTCGTCGTCCAGCTCTTTTTCTACGGAAGCAATGGCTGTTTCCAACGCATCCTTCGTCTGGGCGCTGAAATTGCACTGCGCCATGACCCGCTCGTCGCGCTCAAACAGCTTCACCGCATACCAACGCTCATGCGCCACGGGGACTTGGCCATGTACGGCCTTGGCGATATGGTCAAGCGCTTCTTCAACGGTTTTGGTGAATTCATGCTGTGGGGCGGAAGCCTTTTTTGCCTTTGCAAGGGCGATGGCGCGCTCTGCCGCCTCCATGGAGCCGGTGCCTTTGAGGGCGCTGGTCTCGATGATTTCGCAGCCCAGCGCTGCGGAGAGCTTGCGGGTGTCGATGGTGTCGCCGTTCTTTTTTACCAGGTCGATCATGTTAAGGGCGATAACCACAGGGATGCCCAGCTCCAAAATCTGGGTGGTCAAATAGAGGTTGCGCTCCAGGTTGGTCCCGTCCACCAGGTTGATGATGGCGTCGGGTTGTTCGTTGAGCAGGTAGTCGCGGCTGACCACCTCTTCCAGCGTGTAGGGGGAGAGGGAATAGATGCCCGGCAGGTCCGTGATGATGACGTCCTTGTGCCCGCGGAGCTTGCCCTCTTTCTTTTCGACCGTGACGCCCGGCCAGTTGCCGACATACTGGCTGCTGCCAGTCAGGTCGTTGAACATGGTAGTCTTGCCGCAGTTCGGGTTGCCGGCAAGCGCGATTTTCATTTGCATTCCGATGTTCCTCCTCGATACAATTGTTAGTTATGGCTAACTTATGGGCCTTTTATCATCTGGATGGAAAACAAAGCGCTGCGCAGTCGGATACCGCGGCAGGGCCTTTGCAAGCGGCTTGCGCATTTGGCGTTCCCGCTCCATCCTTCATCTGAAAGTCCGCAGCCCGTCTGGGGTGGGGCCGCCCTAGGCAGGGCGGCATTCAAACGCCTTATGCTTCCAGAAGAATGTTTTCCGCCTCGCTCTTGCGGATGGAAAGCTCGTAGCCGCGTACGTTGATCTCGACCGGGTCGCCCAGAGGCGCAACCTTGCGCACATAAATCTGTGTGCCCTTTGTGATGCCCATATCCATGATGCGGCGCTTGAGCGCACCTTCGCCCGTAAGCTTTGCCACAGATACGGTCTCGCCGCACTTTGCTTCCTTCAATGTTCTCATGATGATCCCTCCTAAATGAAATCAGGCTGTCAGGATACGGCTGGCCATCGATTTGCTAATCGCCACCCGGGTCCCTTTTACATTGACGATCATGTTGCCGTTCAATTCAGAAACGACCGAAACCTGCGCGCCCTCTGCAAAGCCAAGGTTCTGCAAAAAGCGGCGGACTTCATCTTTTCCGCGGATCGCATGCACTTCCACCGTCTTGCCCGCTTCCGCCATGGCCAGCGGCATCAACATGACCTGTGCGGCCGGTGCGGGGGGTTCCTGCACAGGCGTATGCAGAGCAGCTTCTTTTGCCAACATCTCCGTCACTCCTTTTAAAGTTAGATTAGACTAACTTTTAAACATTTTATTAGGGGTTAGCTCTCGCTAATCCCATTTCTGCGGATATTAGTTTACACCAGCTAACTTGCGTTTGTCAATAGGTTTCTAAAATTTTTTCCAGATTACAGGAAACACGCTGGCCAGCTGGAACCCGCGGGAAAGCTTGGGGAAAGCAAAAGGCCCGGCGGGTCTGCCGGGCCTCTGCGACTAAGGAAGAAAATATCTGTATGGAGTACCTTGTAAGCGGTGTTAGAGGTTAGAGGAGACGCCGAGCCGGATGCGGCAGGCACCCGGCAGCCGTCCCGTATGGAGTACCCTATAAGCAATTTGTGATGACACTTGATCGCAATATTAAAGCGGAAGCGGGGCCGGATGCGGTTGGCATCCGGCGGCTTTCCAAAAAATGGGATACAAAGAGAAACCCACTTAAAACGCAGAGAACCGCTTGCCAAACGCTTCACATTCGGCTTCGTCGGGCGCGCCGTTGGCCATTAGGCCCTCTTCAAAGAGCTGCGCCCCGTCGCCGGAGACACGGTCCTGCCAATCGCGCATCCACTGCCCGTCGCCCCAGCCGTAGGAGCCGAAGAGCGCGACCTTCTTGCCGGAAAGGCTACCTTCTACATCGGCAAAGAAGGGCTCGAATTCGCTTTCTTCCAGGACTTCGTCGCCCATGGCCGGGCATCCGAACGCAATCTTGTCGTATTGCGCCACGGCGGAAGCGTCAGCCTCCGAAACCGGCATCACGTCGGCATCCCCAATGCCGGATGCAATGGCGTTCGCCATGGCCTCGGTATTGCCGGTGCCTGTCCAATAGATCACTGCTGTTTTACTCATAGCAAAAACCTCCTGATCTGCGCGGCGCTGTTGGGAATGCTTCCCCACCCGCGCGGGTAAGTTTGTCGGATTTTCCTTATATACAGGTATGCTGTTTTATGCAGCGGGAAGTGCGGCGAGGATATGTAGGAAAGGCACGCCTTGCTCCAAATGGTTGCACAAGGCCCGCGAACACTGCTCATATTTTTCAAACAGGTGTTTCGCATATGCTTCATCGCCGTATACTTTCCACATGCCGCAGCATTTGCAGTTGCGGCCTTTTTCCCGGATGAAGCCGGTCACGTCCTCCATAGGATAGCCCAGGAAGCAGCCGATCTCGTGGGGGAACCCTTTTTCCAGGCGGGCCCGGCGTTGCAGCCAGGCGAGCATCGCGTCCATCCCCTCTGTGACGGGATAGCCAAACCGGATAAGGCAATCTTGGACGTCTGGGCGGCGGAGCTGCTGTTTTAGCAGGCGTTCGCGGTAGACCAGCGTCAAGGTGCGCGCGCCGCATGCACAGATGGAAAATGTCCGGATGCCCTTTTCTTCCAGGAGTGACCGGTAGGCGGAGAGCGATGCGCTGCAGGAAGCAGGGCAGGAAAAAAGGTTGGACGGCTTCATTCCCGCGAGAACCGGGGCGCAGTTGCGCGCCAAAATGGATTCTACCGTATCCGCCATGGGGTTCCCTCCTAAATATTGGTTAGTCATAGCTAACTGATTGGTAAAAAGAAAAAACAAGTGGAAAAGAAGCGCTCCAAAAGCCTGACAATTCTGTGGGGCCGATACCGGCCAGGGCAGTTGCGCTTCTTGCTGGCTTTGGTGCGTATGGCCCCGTGTGCCATCAACGCAACGTAGGCTTGCAACCAGCATCCGCTTCTTGATTAGCACCTGCTAACCACGGCTCTATGGTACCATGCGTTCCAGAGGATGTCAAGCGGTTTGCGACATGTTAGATAAGGATAAGATAAATCGCCAGGGAAAGGGCGGGCTACAGGCAGGGCCTTCCCGCTTTCTGGGAAGGGAGGTTCCATGGCGCTCTTTACAAAAATGGCCTGTTGGGCAAGCGGGCGGGCAGATTCCCGCCCGCCAATATAGCAAGACGATGGCCCTAGGCGATTCTTTTTCAAAATACCTGGCAATCGTTTGAAATGCCTTTTATGGATAAATTTCTCAAACATATGGAGAAATGTTTCATTTAGGCAAAGAGAAAATAAATTTGATATCTTGCCAAAGAATTTTGTATGGATTCTTCTGCTTGGCATCTTTATTATAAAGGTGTACGCATATATGTGCAAAGTTTTTGAGCATAGTGATGGGTTTCCCTAAGTGTGAAGGCTTTTTTTCAAAGGTGCCTTTCATAAAGGGGAGCATATATATACGGAAAGCGGGGTAAGCGGCACGCGGGATATGTAAAATTGCTGTTTCGCTGTGCTTTGGGCCTAAGGTCTTATATCTGAAAGACTTGCAGGAAAGAAAGGAGGAGGTTGCAGAATAGAAGAAAAGGAGTCTACGGCATTATACAATGGAAGGAGAAGAAGTATGAAAACAGCATGGCAAAAGTGGACGGCCTGCCTCCTGGCAACGCTGATGGTCCTCGGCTCTGTGTTTGCCGGGCCGGGCGTTGCGGCATGGGCGGCCGGGCCGGACGATGGCAATGCCGCGGCATTGCCGAGCTCCGCAGCGGAACCCGGCAGGGAAACCATCAATTTCAACAACGATTGGCTGTACTATAAGGGTGACATCACCGGTGCGGAAGCGGTGGATTTTGAGGACAGCGAATGGCTCTATGTGAACCTGCCGCACAGCACGATCCACTATACCCCGGACAACTATTATCAGAAGGACCTCGGGGTCTTCTGGTACCGCAAGCACTTTACCGTACCGGAGGAAATGCAGGGCAAAAAGCTCTACATCACCTTTGAGGCGGCGATGCAGGCCGCGGAAGTTTGGCTCAATGGGGAGAAAGTTGGCTCCCATCAGGGCGGCTACACCGCGTTTGTAATCGACCTGACCGATTTCGTGTCCTATGGCGAGGAAAACGTGATCGCGGTGCGCATCGATACGCGCCCGAACACGGCCTTCAACCCCGGCAAGACCAACCCGGACTTCCAGTATTTCGGGGGCCTGTACCGGAATGTATACCTCACGGCGATGGACACGCTGCATGTGAGCGACGCGGTCTATGAGAACGAGGCCGCAGGCGGCGGGCTCTTCCTGACAGCCCCCTCCGTCACCAAGGAGAGCGCTACGGTCAAGGCGCAGACCGACGTGAAGAACGAAGGGGCGCAGGCGGAAGACACCACCGTCCGCACCGAAATCGTGGATGAGGACGGTTCCGTCGTCGCCACAAAGGAGGACACCGTCTCCATCCCGGCGGGCGGCCGCTATGCGTTTACCCAGGAGCTGGTGGTGGAGAACCCGCGCCTGTGGTCCGTCAATACGCCGGAACTCTACACCGTGCGCACCACGGTCCTGACCGGCGATACGGTCCGCGATTCCCTGGAGACCACCTATGGCATCCGCAAGGTGGAATGGAAGCGCGACGGCTGCTACATCAACGATGAATTTGTGGAACTCAACGGGACGAACCTCCACTCGGAGACGGGCATGCTCGGCAACGCGCAGTCCGACGACGCGATCTTTGAGGAGATCCGCCGCTTGAAGGAGTGGGGCTTCGATTTCATCCGGATGTCCCACTACCCGCACGCGCCGGCGTTCTACGCTGCGTGCGACAAATACGGCGTGGCGGTGATCGACTGCCTCTCCGGTTGGCAGCAGTTCAATAACACCGACAGCTTTAAGAATGCAACCTATCAGGAAGTGCGTGACATGTTCCACATGAACCGCAACTACTGCTCCATCGTCGCATGGGAACCGAGCCTCAACGAGAGCGGCTACAACCAGGCGTGGGCAGAGGAAGTCCATCGCATTTCCCATGAGGAATATCCGGAGGACGGCGATTCCCGCATCTATACCGGCGGCTGGAGATACTGGAATGTGTACGACATGGGCGTCGGCACCCCGCAGGCAAACGTCATCGGGGACGCTGCCACCTACAGCGACAAGCCGGTGATCGTCAGCGAGTACGGCGACTGGAACTACGGCGGCTATACCTCCACCACCCGTGTGACCCGCGAGCCGGCGCACACGAAGTTTAATGGCGGCGACGAAGGCATGCTGATCCAGTGCGACAACCTCCAGGAGTCCATGGCCCTCAACCGCAGCCAGGAGTGGGGCGGCGCCTATGCCTATTGGCAGTACGCCGACTATGCAGGGTTTGATACCACGGACCTCACCTACTGCGGCGTTGTGGACATCTACCGCATCCCGAAGTTCAGCGCATACTTTGTGCAGAGCCAGCGCGACGCGGATATCGACCTGAGCGAATACGGGATTGACAGCGGCCCGATGGTCTTCGTGGCCAATACCTGGGCTTCCGATTCCCCGGACCAGGTCCGCGTATTCAGCAACTGCGACGAAGTGGAACTCTTTGTCAACGGCGAGTCGATCGGCAGGCAGACCCCCGACACGCAGATGTGGGGTCCGCACGGCGACGGCAGCCCGAATAACTACCCGGCCGAAGGCGCGGGCAAATACATCAGCACCGAAAACCTCAAGCACCCGCCGTTCACCTTTGACCTGAGCGCCTACACGCCGGGCGAGGGCACCATCACGGCGGTCGGCTATATCGATGGCCAGCAGGTGGCGGAATATGTCCGCCGCGCGCCGGAAGAAGCCGCGCAGCTCACCCTTGAGGCGGAAAACGACGAGCCGCTCAAGCTGGACGGCAGCACCGCCAAGCTGGTCTGGGTCGACGTGCGGGACGCAAACGGCACCGTGGTCAACACGGCGGACAATGCCATCACCTTCTCCGTGGACGGCCCCGGCATCGTGGTCGGCGACAAGACCGAGGCCGACGAGGGCCAGGCGACCAAGACCATCACCGCATTGGGCGGACAGATGGGCGTTTGGGTGCGCAGCAAGCGCGGTTCGGGCGACATCACCCTGACGGCGACCTCCAATGGGCTCACCACCGCAACCCTCACCATCCCGACCGAGACGGTCGAGGGCCTGCCGGAAGTCCCGGAGGGCGGCGACGCAGACGAGGCGGATTATGTGGCGCCGGAGCAGCCGGCCACCGACAACCTGTTCCTCAATAAGCCCGCGAGCGCCAGCAGCGAAAACACCAGCAGTCAGCTGGGCGTCGAGGCTGCGGAGCGCGCTAACGACGGCGACGAAACGACCAAATGGTGCGCCAGGGTGACCGACACAAGCGACAGCTCGGTTGGCCCGCACTGGTGGCAGGTCGACATGGGCGACACCTACAACCTTGAGAGCGTGGAAATCCTCTTCGAGATGAATACCAATTATAAGTATCAGATCGCGGTCTCCGACAGCCCGGACATGACGCAGGCCGATGTGGTCGTGGACCGCAGCAGCAATGCGGAGAGTGTCCAGCGCGTGACGGAGAACATCGACCGGGAATGCCGGTATGTGCGCGTGTATGTCAACTGCCCGGCTTCCAACATCTGGCCCTGCATTTTGGAGGTCAAGGGCGTGGGCGAGAGCCTCAACACCAACGTGGCGCTCGGCAAGGACGCGACCGCCAGCCGGGAGGGTTCCGGCCATCCGGCTTCGGACGCGGTGGACGGCGACCCGAGCACCTATTGGACCAACGCGGCGATGGGCGCGGCCAACTGGCAGGTGGACCTCGGCGGCGATTACCAGATCAACCAGGTGGACGTGGACTTTGTCTGGGGCGACGGTTCCCTGATGCACAACTTCACCCTGCAAAGCTCCATGGACGGCAACAGCTGGACCGATGTGGCAACCTACAGCGGCCCGGATAAGACCGCTTCCCTCCAGGTGGATACGCTTGCCCGTTACCTGCGCGTATACAATCTGTATGCGGGCGACGGCACAAGGGATTGGACGGAAATCGCAGAATTCTGCGCCTACGGCTCCGAAGCGGCGGAAGAGACGCGTCCGGATTACGGCGCCCCGTCCTATGCGAGCTCCAGCGCGGCGGACAGCGACCCGTCCTATGGCAACGACGGCGACCCGGCCAAGTATTGGGTCCCGGCGCCGGACGATGCGTCCCCGTGGTGGTACTATGACGCAGGCGGCCTGTACGATATGAGCAATGTGCAGCTTACCTGGAACAGCGAGCAATCCCACCGCTATACCATCGACCTCTCCGTGGATGGGGAGACCTGGACCACCGTCGCCGACCATATGGACGGCAGCGAAGCGTTGACCCTGACGAACGACGACATCTCCGGCTTGGCGCGCTATGTGCGCATTTCGCTCCCGGCGGGCAGCACCGAAGGGTTCTGGATCAACTCCACCGGCCGCGAGGCCTCCGCAAGGCTGGTCACAGGCGTGGAAACGCTGGACAGCGTGGAAGCGTATGTGGGCACGGCGTTTGAGGACCTGGACCTGCCGGACGAAATCAGCGCCACCCTGGAGGGCGACCTCTCGACCAAGCTCCCGGTGGTCTGGGATGAGGACAGCTACCGCGCGGATACCGCGGAAGAGCAGACCATCACCGGCACCCTGACGATGATCCCGGGCGTCAAGAACAGCGACGGCGTGAAGGCTTCCATCGTCGTGGACGTCCAGGAGATCCCGGAGCAGACCGTTTCCATGGCCCTGACAGCGCCGGAAACCGTGGCCCCGGGCAGCACCTTTACCGTAACCCATTCCTTCAGCGGCCTCGGCGAGCTGATGGATCCCCTCTATATCGTCCAGATGGATCTCACCTATCCGGAGGGCCTGACCTGCGAGTTGGTCGTCCCGAACGACGGCATCGACGGGAACCTGACGGTCGGCATCCACAACGACGAACAGAAAGTGACGATCCTTTACGATAGCAATACCTTTGACGGCCTGCCCACGGACGCGAGCGGCCTGTTTACCGCCACGTTTGCGGTGGACGAAGCGATGGCGGAAGGCGATTACACCATGGAAATGGGCAATGTGATCGCCCTGACGGTGAACGGCAACGACGTCGGCAGCGCGCTGCAGAACGCGACTGTGCAGGTTGGGCAGACCGCGCCGGAGACGGCGGACCTGACCGTGACCTTTAACGGCAAGGATGCAAAGCTGTGGATCGACGGGGAAGAGCAGACCATCGCCAACCTCCTCGGCACCTACAAGCAGGCGGACGTTGCAAACGGCGAAGCGCTCACGTTTGACTTCACGCCGGCGGTGGGCGGCAGAATCTTCCGCGCGGTGACGGTGAACGGCGGCGAGCCGGAGCTCATCGGCGAGGATTCCTATACGTATACCGGGACGATGGACACCCTGAACCCGACGCTTAGCTTTGCGTTTGAGACAGTGAGCAAGACCACCCTGCAGGCGGTGATCGACTACGCGCAGGCGCGCATCGACGCGGGCGACGTGGACAACCTGGTCCCGGCCGTGCAGGAGAAGTTCCAGAAGGCGTTCGACGCGGCGGTTGAGGTCAACGACGACCCGGCGGCCACCCAGGACGAGATCAACGAGGCGTGGAGCAACCTGCTGGACGCCCTGCATTATCTGGACTTCACCGTGGGCGACAAGACAAAGCTCGAAGAGCTGGTTGCCATTGCGGAGACGCTGGACGAGGCCGACTATACAGCGGCGAGCTGGGAGGCATTCCAGGATGCGCTCGCAGCGGCACAGGAGACCGTAGAAGATGAAAACGCCGTCCAGAACGACATCGACAGCGCATACGATGCCCTCTACGACGCGATGATGGACCTGGCCGACACGGCGGACCGCACGACGCTGGACATGGTCATCGCAGAGGCGGAGGCCATCCGCGCCGGCCTGGACAGCTACCTGGAAGAGGGCAAGCAGGAATTCCTGGATGCCCTGGAAGCAGCCAAGGCGATCGGCAACGACGCAACCCAGGCCGAAGTTGACGCAGCGGCCGAGGCGCTCAACCGGGCGATGGCGGACCTGCGCAAAGCGCCGGACCGCGAAGAGCTGGAAGCGCTTCTCAGCCGCATGGAATCCAAGGACCTGAGCAGCTATACCGCATCCAGCGCAGCGGCGTTTACCGCGGCGAAGAACAACCTGGCCGCGGTGCTGGCGAAGTCCGACGCAACGCCGGAAGAGCTGGCGGCAGCGCAGGATACCGCGCTGCAGGCGGAAAAGAACCTCAAGAAAAAGACCCAGAACAGCAGCTCGCAGGGTTCCTCCTCCAGCAGCCCCAACAGCGGCAACGCCTATGGCGCGGCTGGAACGGCAACGGTGAACCCGGTGGTCAATGCGGCGCAGTCCGTTGTAGAACAGACTTCGGTCCGCAGCGATACGACGCTCCCGTTCACCCTGACCAGAGGCAGCGCGTACTGCTTCAAGATGACGGTGCTCAACGGCAGCAATGTGATGCCGAGCTTCACCGTGGGCAATGGCAGTGTGCTCAAGACGCAGTTTGTGGCGAGATCCGGAAATGACTACTACTTCCGCGTCTATGCAACCGGCAAGCCGGGTGAGAGCACGGGCGTTTATACGACCCTGCCCGGACAGAACCCGGTCCGCCATTGCGTTGTGACCATCGGCTAAATGCAGAATCCTGCAATCCCCTCGGATGGGAAGGCCCTTGCGCGGGAGATGGAACGGCATCTCCCGCGCGGGGATTGCGGATTTGCTTTCCCGGGGACGCCCGTCCCGCGAAAGGGGCGGGACGGTTCCGGAACGGTGGAGTGAAAGGAAAGGAGAAGCCTTATGAAAGTGAAGAAACTGGTTGCCGGCATCCTGGCGGGCGTGATGGCCCTGTCCGCTGCGGGCATCTCAGCGTTCGCCGTGCTGTCCGACGACAGCAGCGAATGGAACGGGCAGCCCGAGGTTGTCCAGGTAAACCGGGAACCTGCCCGCGCGACGGCGTATCCGTATGAGTCGGAGGAAAAGGCGCAGGAGAACGACCCGGCGCAGTCGGCCTATTACAAGCTGCTCAACGGCGACGATTGGAAGTTCAGCTGGGCGGAGAAGCCTGCCGACCGCATCAGCCAGAAGGACGGCGCGTTTGCAGACGCCGGCTATGACGACAGCGGCTGGGACGACATCACGGTCCCGCTGAGCTGGCAGACGGTCAAGAACGAGGATGGCAGCTTCAAATACGACGAGCCCATCTATGCCAACCAGGATTATCCCTGGAAATACAATTCGCAGGACGCGAATATCCCCACCGGCGCAGCGCCGACCAACTTCAACCCGGTCGGCACCTACCGGAAAGTCCTGCCGGACGTTTCTGCATGGCAGGGCCGCCAGGTCTTCATCACCTTTGAGGGCGTTGAAGACGCGATGTACCTCTATGTCAACGGCCAGAAGATCGGCTACGGCGAGGATATGACCGCCCGGCAGGAGTTTAACATCACCGATGCGCTCGATTTTACCGAGGGCGCGAAGAACGTTGTGACCGTCGAGGTCTTCCGCTGGAGCGACGGCAGCTGGATTGAGAACCAGGACGGCCTGCGACTGTCCGGTATCTACCGCGATGTGTACCTGTTCTCCAAGGACGACATCGAGATCCGCGACTTCACCGTCGTGACCGATTTGGACAGCGAATATGTGGACGCAGACCTGAACACCGAGGTGGAACTGCGCAGCTTTGACGATGCGGACACCGCGGGCATCACCGTGGAGGCGCAGCTCTACGACGCGGAGGGCAACCCCGTGGGCGAGCCGATGACGGCGGAAGCGCCCGCCTTTGCGGAAAACAAGGCGGTTGTGAACCTGACCGGCCATTTTGAAAACCCGCTCAAGTGGAACGCCGAGCATCCGAACCTGTACCGCATGACCATCTCCCTCAAGCGCGGCGGCGAGCCGGTGGAAAGCACGGCGGTCAACGTCGGTTTCCGCGAGTTTGATGTAATCAACCGCGGCACCACCAATGCGCAGATGGTTTTGAACGGCGAGCCGGTCTACTTTAAGGGCGTAAACCGCGGCGAGATGTCGCCGGAGACGGGCCGCCACCTCTCCCACGAGGAGATGGAGACGGACATCAAACTGCTCAAGCAGTACAATCTGAATTCGGTGCGCACCGCGCACTATCCGGACGACCCGTATTTCTATGAGCTGTGCGACAAGTACGGCATCTATGTCATGGACGAGGCGAACAACGAATCCCACAACGGCCGCAGGCTGAACCCCGGCGTACCCGGCGACATCCCCGGCTATGTGGTCGCCTGTAAGGAGCGCGCGGTCAGCATGTTGGAGCGCGATAAGAACTATCCCTGCGTGCTGATGTGGTCCCCCGGCAACGAGGTCGGCACCGGCAAGTCCCTGGAGGGGATGCTCCAGTACTTTGACGAGAACGACCCAACCCGCCTGATCCACTACCAGGGCTGGAACGACAGCCCGTATGTTGACATGAAGTCGCAGATGTACCCGTCCTATACCGGAAGCCAGAGCGTTGAGCAGAACGGCCAGCGCAGCACGCTCCCATTCGTCATGTGCGAATACGACCACTCCATGGGCAACAGCACGGGCGGACTGAAGGACTATTGGGACATCATCCGGCAGTACCCGAACCTCCAGGGCGGCTGGATCTGGGACTGGGCGGACCAGTCGATCAACACCCAGATCCCCGGCGCGGAGCCCGGCGAGACCTTCTGGGCGTATGACGGCGCTTGGGACGTCTACACCGGAAAGAACAATTTCTGCGGCAATGGTCTGGTGGCCCCGGACCGTTCCATCCATCCGGCGATGTATGAGGTCAAGAAGGTCTACCAGTCCTTCCAGATGACAGCAAAGGATCTGGAAGCGGGTGTGATCACCATCACCAACGAATACATCGATACGAATGCGAACGAGTACGATATGACCTGGGAGCTGGTCCGCGACGGCGAAGTCGTTGCGAAGAACACCCAAACCGCAGACGTGCCGCCGCAGGAGACGGTGGACATCGCGCTGGAAGGCTACACCGCACCGGCGGATGTGCAGCCCGGCGAGGAATGCTTCCTGAACATTTGCTTTACCACCAAGGAGGACTGCTGGTGGGCGGACGCCGGACATGAGGTCGCAACCGAGCAGTTTGCATTCGACGTGGCCGAGGACAATCTGCCGGAGATCGACGAGAGCAGCATGCCTGCGTTCACCGAAGGGCAGATCCAGGAGAGCGATACAGCGCTCACCATTGCAAACGATACCTTCAGCGTGACCTTTGACAAGGCGAGCGGCAAGCTCACCTCCTATACGTCCAACGGTGAAGAGCTGCTGGCGGAGCCGCTGGAGCCGAACTTCTGGCGTGCGGTCACCGACAACGACGTCAAGACCTCCCACGACGCAAAGTGGCAGGACGCGGTCAAAGACGCGGAAGTCACGGGCTTTAACGTCTTCCAGGAGGAGAAAAAGGTCATTGTCACAGTGAATATGACCATGCCTTCGGCGGCGGATTCGCAGTATGCCTCCACCTTCACCGTCTATTCCGACGGCAATGTGGTGGTGCGCAGCACCCTGATGCCGGACAGCTCCATGAACAACCTGCTGCGCGTCGGCATGCGCTTGCAGATGCCCGCCGGCTATGAGAACATGCAGTGGTATGGCCGCGGCGAGGCCGACAACTATTGGGACCGCAAGTGGGGCTATGACGTCGGCGTATACAACAGCACGGTGGGCGAACAGTTCACCAGCTTCCTCAAGCCGCAGGAGATGGGCAACAAGGCGGATACCCGCTGGCTGGCCATCACCAACGATTCCGGCGACGGCCTGCTCTTCGACGCGCAGGAGGTTGTGGAAGTCAGCGCCCTGCATTATACCCAGGAAGACCTGGAGCAGGCGCGGTATCTCTATAACGTAGAGGGGACCGAGAATACGGTCGTCACGATCGACCAGCATCAGATGGGCCTGGGCAGCGCAAGCTGCGGCCCGGAGACGCTGGAGCAGTACACGCTGCCGGCCGACCAGGCCTACACCTACCTGTTCCGCATGAAGCCCATCCACAACGCGACCACCGAACAGCTCATGGCGGACAGCAAGGCCGCGCTGCCGGACGACACCACACTCGTGATGGACATCCAGATCGACGGCGAGTCCATCGAAGGCTTTAACAGCGACATCCTCACCTATACCTCACGCAAGAGCCCGTCCGCGGGTATCCCACAGGTCACCGCCACCGCAGCCAGCGACGACGTGACCATCACGGTGCAGCAGGCGGAGGCAGTCCCGGGCCAGGCGGTTGTGACGGCCACCAGTGCGAGCGGCTTCCAGCGCGTCTATACCGTGGACTTTATCTTCAATGAGTATGTCTACCTGTCCGACCTGGAGGAGACCTCCGAGACGGTCGGCTACGGTACCTTTACCAAGGACGCCAACCTGAGCGGCGACAAGATCAGCGTCTATCAGGATGGCAGCAAGGTCACGTATGACAAGGGCATCACCGCACATGCGGCCTCCGAAGTCGTCTATGACCTCACCGGCCTCGACGCAGAGCGCTTCCAGGCATGGGTCGGCATCGACGGCATCAACCGCAACAACAATGTGCGCGGCGTGAAATTCCGCGTGCTGGTCGACGGCGATGAGAAGTTCGTGTCCAACGAAATGAAGGGCAGCGGCAGCAACGCGGAATATGTGGACGTCGACATCAGCGGCGCCACGACGCTGACCCTGATTGCCGATTTGACCACCAGCTCCAACGGCAACTGCCAGACCGTCTGGGCGGATGCAAAGATCAAGGTGCGGGCAGAGAGCGAAGAGCTCTTCCTCTCCGACGTCCAGGAGGAATCCGCCGAGGTGGGATATGGCGAGTTCACAAAGGACGCAAACCTACAGGGCGGCGAGATCACCGTCTATCCGGACGGCGTGAAAACCTCGTTTGAAAAGGGCCTTGCCGCGCATGCGGCCTCCGAGGTTGTCTATGACCTGACGGGCCTCAACGCAACCCGCTTCCAGGCATGGGTTGGCATCGAGGACAAGGACCGTGGACAGGACGTCAAGGGCGTGATTTTCCGCGTGTTGGCAGATGGGAACGAAATCTTTGCTTCCAGCGAGATGAAGGGCAGAAATACCAACGCGGAATATGTGGACGTCGATGTGACGGGTGTGACGAAGCTGACTTTGATCGCAGAACTGACCAGCAGCAGCAACGGCCGCTGCAACACCGTCTGGGCGGATGCAAAGCTGCTCGTGACGGGCACAGAGCCGTCGGAGCCGCAGTTTGAGGTCACAGAGGGGTCGGATGCGAAGATCGCCACCGACGGCGATACGAAGATCCTCTACAACGTCCCGGCAGGGGCGACGACCGAGGACGTCGCCGCGATGCTCAAGCCTGTGCAGGGCGGCACGCTGGAATTCATGGAGGCGACCGGCGGTTCCATCGACGAGGGTTCGACGCTTGTCTCCGGCTACATCGTGATCCTGCGTGTGAACGGCACGGAAGAGGACCGCATGAGCGTGGCGCTTCTGGGCGACATCAACCCGGACGGCGCGGTCAACGGTTCCGATGTGGAGCTGGTCCGCCAGTCCATCGTGGGCAACCGCGACTTGGAGCAGGTGGAAATGCTCTCCGCCGATATGAACGGCGACGGCGTCATGGATGCGCACGATCTGTTCCTGATTAAACAGCAGGCCAATTAATTGGCATGGATTTTTTGCAGCAGAACCTCCCCCGGCGGCCTTTTTACAAGGCCGCTTGCGGGGGGCCCGCGCTTGGGGATAAAGCACGGTGACCCTGGAAAAACAGGCAATCAAAACGGCCCCTTGTTGTAGAAGCAACTACAACAAGGGGCCGTTTTCCTGTGTACATACAAAAGGAACTATGGGCCGTGCGGGAGCGCTCCGCCGGGAACAGCGCCCTCTGGCGCAGCTTTCTCCGCACAATGTAAAAATTTTGGTCTGAAAAGCGCATCAAAGGCGCCGACTATGGAGGACGCCCGGTTTCCCGTGCGGGAAAAAGGGCTGCACCCAGGCGCGAAGACCGCCGTGCCGTGGGAGGGTTATCCTTCCTCCAACCCCATCACATCGTCCACCGGGAGGGAGAGGACCACGCCGTGGGCCTCAGTTTTGAGGCCGCAGGCCTGGCTGATTGCGGACATGATTTCCCCTTTTTTGTCCCGCGGGACGACAATCATCACAAAGTCCTGTTCCTCCTGGATGGGGATTCCGAAGTGTTGGCTGGCGCGCTCCGAGTTCCGCCGGCGGCCCTTCATAACCGTGCCGCCCCGCGCTCCGGCGTTCCTGGCTGCGTCGATCACATCGTCGCTGCACCCGCTCTCCACAGATACCCAAATCAAAGAAAATTCCGACTTCTCTTTCATTTCTGCTTCGTCTCCTTTTTGTATGGCTTCCACCGCGCTGCGCGCCTCGTCGTTCAACATCTGTAACACATGGGTTTGAATCCCGCTGACTGGAACCGTGATGGCGATGCCGCCGCCCTTATGTGCAAAGGAGCCGTGCTGGTGCAAAGACGCCAAAAGCGGTTGGACCAGGAATTTGGGGACAAACGCTGTGGTGATGATCCGCGTCGTGCCCCCCAGCCCAAAGAGATCCAGAATCTCCGATGGGGCGGTCCCCTGCCCGCGGGCCTGGAAAAAGATCGGGATATGCATGCTTTGCAAGACCTCTTCCAATCGTTTTTCCTCTTCTTCCCGCGTGATTGTAATGAGCATCCGAAAAAGAATCCGAAGTTTCTCCTGTTCCGGCATACTTATTCCTCCTCCAGTTCAATGACGATATCATCCGACAGCTGTGCGGAAGGCTGCGGGACGGTTTTGGATTTGTGGGCATAGACAAGCCCCATAATTTGAATGGCGATCAACGGGGCCAGGGCCACCAAAGCGACAATCCCAAAGGCGTCCGATACGACGTTGCCGCCGATAGCGGTGCAAGCCCCCATGGCCAGGGGCAGTAGGAAGGTGGACGTCATGGGCCCGCTGGCCACGCCGCCGGAGTCAAAGGCGATGCCGATGAAGACCGGCGGGACAAACCGGCAGAGGACCAGCGCTAGAGTATACCCGGGAATGAGGATCCAATAGATGCTGATCCCCGTCAGGACGCGGACCATGGCCAACGCAACCGCGCAGGCCACGCCGATGGAAAGGGCGGCGTTCATCATCCCGCGGGAGACAGTCCCGCCCGTGAGGTCCTCCACCTGCTCGTTGAGCACCTGGACGGCGGGTTCCGCTTTGACAATATAATACCCGATCAGGATGCCGATGGGGATCAAAAGCCACTTGAGGTTCCCCTCGCCCAGGCCACTCCCCAGCAGGCTGCCCACGGGCGCAAAGCCGACGTTCACGCCGGTCAAAAACAGGACCAGGCCCAGGTAGGTGTACAGAAAGCCCACGCTCATGCGGAACACTTGCCGTTTGTGGTAATGGCGGGAGAAAAGTTGAAACAGGATAAAGACCCCCGCCACCGGCAAAATACTGATGAGGACCTCTTTGGCATACTGGGGGATGGCCAAGAGAAATTGCATGGCCACGTCGTGGGTGGTATGCACCGGCGTGATGTTCACCGCCTCATAGACCGCGTCCGTCGGGTGGTAGAAGATGCCCAGCAGCAGGACCATGAGGATGGGGCCGATGCTGCACAGGGCGATAAAGCCGAAGCTGTCGTTGGCGCCTTCCTTGTCGCTGCGGGCGGCGGATAAGCCGACGCCGAGCGCCATGATGAAGGGGACGGTCATCGGCCCGGTCGTGACGCCTCCGGCGTCGAATGCCACCGCGATAAATTCCGAGGGGGCGAAGAAGGACAATAGGAACAGCAGCACATACAGGACCGTGAGCATTTTTGCAAGGCTGATTTTGAACAGGATGCGGAGGACCGCGATGGTGGTGAAGACGCCCACGCCGGTCGCCACGGTCCAGATCAGCACCTGGTTGGGGATCGAGGCCACCTGGTTGGCCAGCACCTGCAAATCGGGCTCAGAGATGGTGATGATCGCGCCCATCGCAAAGCACACGGCGGCGATCCACAGGATGCTCTTGCTCTTTACCAGCCTGCCGCCGACGCCTTGGCCGAGCGGCGTCATTGCGATTTCCGCGCCCAGCTGAAAAAAACCCATGCCGACGATCAGGAGGACTGCTCCTGTGAGAAACAGCATGAGGGTTCCGACCTCCATGGGCACGATCGTAATGCTCAAGAGCAACACGATGGCGGTGATCGGCAGCACGCTCGCCAGGGACTCCTTGATTTTTTCTTTCAGTTTCTCATTCATTTTGCGTAAGCAGACCTCCTTTGTTCGATGATTGACGCATTCGATTGTTTCCCGGGGGAGCAGGAAAGAAAATCCCCGGATGCAGCGCAAGCCCTCAGTGGGATTCCATATAGTTGCGCAGGATCTTTGTTTTAATCCGCAGATAGGCTTCGGCGTCCTCCGGCCCGAGCAGCTCCAGCGTTTTGGCGACCGAATCCACCACTTCGGCGCGCTTTTTCTGGATCATCTGCACGCCCGCGTCCGTCAAATAGACCAGGATTTTCCGATTGTCCTCCGGGTCTGCGTTCCGCGTGACCAATCCCTGCTCCTCCATGTGGTTCAAAAGGGCGGCGATGCGTGCAGTGCTGACCACCAGGCCCTTGCTCAGGTCCTTGGGATGCACCAGCCCGGCGTGCCCCATCAGATAGTTCAGGACAAACCATTCCCCTTTGGACAAGCTGGACAGCTCCCGGCAGGCAGGGACCTGCAACAGTTGCCCTTGTAATGCAATCCACTCGTTTGCGAGAGACTTGTAATCCATTCTGCTCACCCCGGTAAAATAACTAACTATATTAGTTATTTTACCGGAATCCCTTTAGAATCTTATGAACAGGATGTAAACTTTTTGCCAGGAATTTTTGGCAGGCGGCACGTGGGGGGGACTTTTTTCAGGCGCGCTTTGCATATGCGCGCTCTATGGCTTGGATAGCCGCTTAGGGGAAACGGCCCCGTGTTTTTCCGCCGCCCAGAAAAATTTTTGTCCGGGGCCATTTCCCTCTTGACATGGAGTCCACTCCAGATGGT
>PPYE01337945.1_pt1 | contig 78853 bp, 81 predicted proteins | sample 1559881 | NCBI WGS metagenome assembly PPYE01 (sample SAMN08240022, study PRJNA423297) | Human gut metagenome, whole genome shotgun sequencing project. | reverse complement strand
CAATGCGGGCTACGCGGTATCCCTGAAAGTACAGCAGCATGGCCTGCCGACGGGGATCGAGGTCTGCGGGGGTCAGTGTCATGTCCATGGCACAAGCCTACGGCCTTGCCTGATGCCTTTCCCCGGCTGCGTTTTGTGTGGTGAACCCCACAAAGCCCGCGCGTTGTTTCACTCCCCCCATCACAGCAAACATAAGGCTCCAGTAAGTTTTTTCTAACGGAGCATGGCTCATGACAGCGAAAGCAAAGCGTTTCCGCATCGGGGTGGAAGGTGCCACCACTGACGGACGTGAAATCCAGCGTGACTGGCTGGTGCAGATGGCAGCCAGTTACAACCCGGCGGTGTACACCGCGCAGATTAACCTTGAGCACATCAAGTCCTATCTGCCGGACAGCACCTTTAACCGCTACGGCACTGTGACTGCCCTGGTTGCAGAAGAAATCAAAGACGGCGCACTGGCGGGCAAAATGGCGCTCTATGCCGATGTGGCCCCGACGGATGCCCTGGTGGCCCTGGTGAAGAAAGGCCAGAAGCTTTTCACCTCCATGGAAGTCAGCCCGCAGTTTGCCGATTCAGGCAAGGCGTATCTGGTCGGCCTGGCGGCAACGGATGACCCGGCAAGCCTGGGCACGGAAATGCTGACGTTCAGTGCCACCGCCACCCGCAACCCGCTGGCTCACCGCAAGCTGAACCCGGAAAACCTCTTTTCCGCCGCCGCCGAAACGGTGATCGAGCTGGAAGAAAACCAGCCGAACCTCTTTTCCCGCGTGACCGCGCTGTTTGCCAAAAAAGAGCAGACCGATGACGCGCGATTCTCTGATGTGCATAAAGCCGTGGAGCTGGTTGCCACTGAACAGCAGAGCTTTGGCGAGCGCACAGACAAATCCCTGTCTGAGCAGGAAACCCGCCTCTCTGCGCTGGAAACCTCACTGCAGCAACAGCAGGCCGATTTTGCGGCTCTGGAGCAGAAACTGAGTACCGAAGACAGCCGCAAGGATTACCGCCAGCGCGCGCCGGGCGGTGATGCACCCGCTGGCACCGTGACTAACTGCTGATGGAGCACAATACCCGATGAAACAGAAAACCAAATTTGCCTTTAACGCCTACCTGATGCAGCTGGCCCGCCTGAACAATGTCCCGGTGGAGGAGCTGTCCAGCAAATTCACGGTGGAGCCGTCCGTGCAGCAGACGCTGGAAGACCAGATCCAACAGTCCGCCGCGTTTCTCACCCTGATTAACATCATGCCCGTGTCCGAGCAGTCCGGTCAGTTGCTGGGGCTGGGTGTCGGCAGCACCATTGCCGGAACCACCGATACCACTGCCAAAGAGCGCGAAGCCGTTGATCCAACGCTGATGACGGACGTGGAATACAAGTGCGAGCAGACCAACTTTGACACCGTGCTGACCTACGCGAAGCTGGACCTGTGGGCGAAGTTCCAGGACTTCCAGCTACGTATCCGCAACGCCATCATTCAGCGGCAGGCACTGGACCGCATCATGATCGGTTTTAACGGCGTGAAGCGTGCCAAAACTTCCAATCGCACCGATAACCCGATGCTGCAGGACGTGAACAAAGGCTGGCTGCAGAAAGTGCGTGAGGATGCGCCGGACTGCGTGATGGGCAGCACCACCGCCGAAGACGGCACCACTACCGCTGACCCGGTGAAGGTCGGGCCAGGTGGTCAGTATGTCAATCTGGACGCGGTGGTGATGGATGCCGTCAACGAGCTGATTGATCCGATTTTCCAGGACGATGACGGTCTGGTGGTGGTCTGTGGTCGTGCGCTGCTGGCGGATAAGTATTTCCCGCTGGTTAACAAAGAGCAGGACAACAGCGAGAAAATCTCCGCCGATCTCATCATCAGCCAGAAACGCATGGGCGGCCTGCAGGCTGTACGCGCGCCGTTCTTCCCGGCAAATGCTCTGCTGGTCACCCGCCTGGACAACCTGTCCATCTACTGGCAGGAAGACACCCGCCGCCGAGCCGTGATCGACAATCCGAAGCGTGACCGCATCGAAAACTTTGAATCCGTCAATGAGGCGTATGTGGTGGAAGACTACCGCTGCGTGGCTCTGGTGGAAAACATTGAGATCGGTGATTTCAGCGCGCCAGCCGCGCCGGAAGGTGGGGAATAACACATGAGCCTGAGTCCCGCACGGCAGCACCGCCTGCGCATTCAGGCTGAACAGGCCGCCCGTCAGGGCGGCAGTGTTCGCCACGCGTCGGGCTATGACCAGATGCTGCTGCAGCTGGCGGAGGATAAACGCCGCCTGAAAGGCATTCAGTCCACGGTAACAAAGGCGCAAATCAAAGTGGAACTGCTGCCGAAATATGCCGCCTGGGTGGAGGGCGTGCTGGCGGCAGAGGCCACGCAGCAGGATGACGTGGTGATGTACGCCATGCTCTGGCGCATTGATGCCGGTGATTATGCAGGCGCGCTGCAAATCGCAGCCCACGCGCTGCGCCATGGCTGGGTGATGCCGCTCGGCAACCGCAACCCGCAGACGGTCCTGGTTGAAGAACTGGCAGACGCGGCGCAGGCCGCCATCACCGCCTCACAACCTTTTGAGACGGAGTATTTGCTGCAGGCGCTGGACATGACAGACGGCAGCGACATGCCCGATCAGTCCCGATCCCGACTGCATAAAGCCATTGGCCTTTTGCTCTGTGAATCCAGCCCGGCCTCCGCCCTGAATCACCTCACTCATGCGTTGCAGCTCGACCCGCGTTGCGGCGTGAAACAAAACAAAGAACGGCTTGAGCGCAGACTGCGCAACGAGAGCCAGTAACGGAACGTGCCCCGCGCACGGGCGGCACGGGATGGCGACAGGCAAAGCCTCATCAAAATCCCGTCCACCGCCCACTTTTTCAGGAGAAAGCGGTATGCAGTTTGTTGCGCCTGAGCAGGCCCCGGAACAGGCGGAGGTCATCAAAAATACGCCGTTCTGGCCTGATGTGGACCTGTGCGAATTTCGCAGCGTGATGCGCACTGACGGCACGGTGACGCCCGCCCGGCTGAAGCAGCTGGCGCTCACCGCAATGTCAGAAGTCAACGCGGAGCTGTACACCTTCCGCCAGCGCCAGCAGTCGCTGGGCTACCGGATGCTGGCAGAGGTGCCCGCAGAGGAACTGGACGGCAAAAGCGAGCGCCTGCACCACTACAGCAATGCGGTGTATTGCTGGGCACGGGCGGTGCTCAATGAGCGCTATCAGGACTATGACGCAACGGCGTCTGCGGTAAAACGCGGGGAAGAACTGGCAGAGGCCAGCGCCGATCTGTGGCGTGATGCCCGCTGGGCTATCAGCAGGGTGCAGGATGCGCCGCACTGCACGGTGGAGCTTATCTGATGAAAGTGCGTGCGCATCAGTACGACACCGTGGATGCGCTGTGCTGGCGTCACTACGGGCGCACGCAGGGTGTCACTGAGCAGGTATTGCGGGCAAATCCGGGGCTGGCTGAATACGGCCCCTTTTTACCTCACGGGCTGCAGGTGGAGCTGCCGGATATAACGGAAACCCCCACCGTGCAGACCGTTCAGCTATGGGACTGAACCATGACGCTTGAACGACTCAGCGCCTTTATTACGTACTGCATTGCCGCTGCGCTGGCATGGATGGGGGACCTGTCCATCAAGGATGCCTCAACGGTGGGCGGCGTGTTGATTGGCGTGCTGATGCTGCTGATCAACTGGTACTACAAACACAAAACTTTCCAGCTGCTGCGCGACGGGAAGCTCTCACGGGAGGCGTATGACTCCATCAATCGTTAAGCGCTGCCTGGTTGGCGCGGTGCTGGCCATCGCTGCCACGCTGCCGGGCTTTCAGTTACTCCACACTTCGCTGGATGGTCTGAAGCTGATCGCGGATTACGAGGGCTGTCGCCTGCAGCCGTACCAGTGCAGTGCGGGCGTGTGGACAGATGGCATCGGTAACACTTCCGGCGTGGTGCCGGGCCGGAGCATTAATGAGCGGCAGGCGGCGCAAGGGTTTATCAACAATGTTCTCCTGACTGAAAAAAGGCTGGAAGCCTGTTTGCAGGTTAAGCCACCGCAGCATGTTTACGATGCGCTGGTAAGCATTGGCTTTAACGTCGGTACGGGCGCGATCTGTCGGTCAACGATGGTGTCATTAATCAATCGGCAGCAATGGTGGCAGGCGTGCAATCAACTGCCTCGCTGGATTTATGTCAACGGTCAAAAAAAACAGGGGCTTGAAAACCGCCGCGCGCGGGAGCTGGCCTGGTGCTTAAAAGGAGCATAACGGAATGAGAAAGAAAATTATGAACGTGCTTTTCCAGCTGCTGTGGGTGGTGCTGTTAGTGGCTGGCCTGCTGTATCCACGCAGCGGTGCGCCGGTTCTGGTGGCGGCGCTTATCTGGGTGTCATGCTCTCTCGGCTGGTTACTGGCAGCCCTTGGCGCGGCTGGGTGGTTTGCCGGGGAGCGTGCGCGGGCAGAGGTCCGGGCGGCGCTGCTGAAATTCAAATCACACCCATTAAAACCCGTGCGGACATGGGCGACCAGACTGCTGATTGTTGCCTGCCTGGCGCTGTCGGGATGGGTAGTCACTCTGGTGTTTTATCTGCTGACGCTGGTCTTGTATCAAATCGCCCGCGCGCAGAGCCATGACCCTGTGGCGGCCTGATGCGCACGCTGGCGGTAGTGCTGGCGTTGGTTCTGGCGGTGCTGGGCTGGCAGTCGTGGCGGCTTAATAACGCCAGCCACACTATCGAAACCCAGGGCGCAGCGCTGAAAAGCAAAAGCCAGGAATTGACGAAGAAAAACAGCCAGCTGATCGGCCTGTCCATTCTGACCGAAACCAACAGCCGGGAGCAGGTGCGGCTCTATGCAGCGGCAGAAGACACGCGCGCATTGTTGCATCAGCGTCAGAGCCGGATCGAGGAGCTTAAACGTGAAAACGAAGATTTGCGCCGCTGGGCTGACGCTCTTTTGCCTCCTGATGTTGTCAGGCTGCGCGAAAGACCCGCCCTCACAGGAGGTGCAGCTTACCGTGAGTGGCTGTCCAAAGGTGACGCAGTGCCACCTGGAAAGGTCAGCGCCGCGCAGTAACGGCGACCTGCTGACCCTGCTGGATGAAACGGAGGCCGCCTGGGCGGTCTGTGCAGACAAAGTGGACACCATCGTGTCATGCCAGGAGCGAGATAGTGAACAAGCCGCAGTCCCTGCGCGCAGCGCTAAATAAATCGGTGGCCTATGTCCGGGGAAACCCGGACAAGCTGCACCTGTTTGTGGATAAAGGCTCCCTGGTGGCAACCGGGGCCAGCTCCATGTCATGGGAATACCGTTACACCCTGAATGTGGTGATTGAAGACTTCAGCGGCGATCAAAACCTGCTGATGGCCCCGGTGCTGCTGTGGCTGATGGAGAATCAGCCGGATGCCATCAATAACCCGGAGCTGCGCGAGAAGCTGTTTTCCTTTGAGGTGGATATTCTGCGCAATGACATTTGCGACATCAGTCTGGACCTGCAGCTGACGGAGCGCATTCTGGTGAGTGCTGAGGGTGGGACCTCTACCGTTAAGGCGGAGCCTGAGCCGGATGTGCCGGAAGAAATGTGGACGGTGAGCCGTGGATGAACTGCAGAAAATGGATGCCTGGCTGACGGCGTTGCTGGCAAATCTGGAACCTGCGGCACGCAAGCGCATGATGCGGGAACTGGCGCAGCAGCTGCGGCGAAACCAGCAGAGCAACATCCGCCTGCAGCGCAATCCTGATGGAACGGGCTACGAGCCGCGCCGGGTAACGGCCCGGACGAAAAAGGGCCGCATTAAGCGGCAGATGTTCGCCAAACTCCGCACCACGAAATACCTGAAAACCGCCGCCAGCGCCGACTCCGCAAGCGTGCAGTTTGACGGGCAGGTGCAGCGCATCGCCCGCGTACACCATTACGGCCTGCGGGATCGCGTCAGCCGCAAGGGGCCGGAGGTGCGCTATGCAGAGCGCCGCCTGCTGGGTGTTAACGATGAAGTGGAGACACTGACACGCGATATTTTGCTGCGCTGGCTGGCGGGCTGATTTTGTACCACGGACGGCACAAGGCATCGCGCTGCCTTACTTCCCCTTTCTGATGGCAACCTTTCCCTATGAACGCACAACTCACCGAAATCATGCGCCTTATCACCAACCTGATCCGCACCGGAACTGTAACGGAAGTGGACCGGGACAACTGGCTGTGCCGGGTGAAAACGGGCGAGCTTGAAACCAACTGGATTAACTGGCTGACGCTGCGCGCGGGCAATTCGCGCACCTGGTGGAAACCGTCCGTGGGGGAGCAGGTTGTGCTTTTCAGCCTGGGCGGCAATCTGGAAACCGCGTTTGCCCTGCCTGCTGTCTACTCAAACCAGTTTCCACCCCCGTCTGATTCTGAGGACGGCAACGTGACGGAATACCCGGACGGCGGCTGGTTTGAGTACGAACCCGAAACCGGGCGCTGGTACGTCCGGGGCATTAAATCCATGGTTATCGAGGCGGCGGATAACGTCACCTTTAAAACCGGGGAGTTTGTGGTGGAAGCTGATGCCACCCGCATTAACAGCGAGGTGGTGATCAACGGTGGCGTGACCCAGGGCGGCGGCGCGATGAGCTCTAACGGGATCGTGGTTGATAAACACGGTCACACGGGCGTGAAGTCCGGCGGAGACACATCGGGAGGCCCGGTATGACGATGTATTACGGTATGAACAGCGCCACGGGAAAGGCGATTACTGACACTGAGCACCTGCAGCAATCTGTAAAGGACATTCTGATCACCCCTCAGGGCAGCCGCATTGCCCGCCGGGAGTATGGTTCGCTGCTGTCGGCGCTGATTGACCAGCCACAAAACCCGGCGCTGCACCTGCAGATGATGAGTGCCGTCTATGTGGCACTGATGCGTTGGGAGCCACGGCTAACTCTCGATGCCATCACAATCAACAGCGACTTTGACGGCTCAATGATCGTTGATCTGACCGGGCGGCGTACTGATGGCACGCCTGTTTCTCTCTCCGTTGCAACAGGAGCACAACGTGGCAGCAATTGACCTTTCCCAACTCCCGCCGCCGCAGATTGTGGATGTGCCGGACTTTGAAACCCTGCTGGCTGAGCGCAAGGCGTCTTTTGTTGCGCTTTATCCTGAGGACCAGCAGGACGCAGTGCGGCGCACGCTGGCGCTGGAGTCGGAGCCAATCACCAAACAGCTGCAGGAGAGCACCTATCGTGAAGTCCTTCTGCGCCAGCGCATCAACGAGGCGGCTCTGGCGGTAATGGTGGCCTACTCCAACGGTAACGATCTGGAGCAGCTCGCCGCCAATTGCAACGTGAAGCGCCTGATTGTGACGCCTGCTGATGATAGCGCCGTGCCACCTGTCCCGGCGGTGTACGAGTCTGATGAGGAACTGCGCCCGCGTATCCCGGAAGCCTTTGAAGGGCTGTCCGTCGCCGGGCCAACGGCTGCCTATGAGTTTCACGCTAAAAGCGCAGACGGGCGCGTGGCAGATGCCAGCGCAACCAGCCCGGCCCCGGCGGAGGTGGTGCTTACCGTCCTGAGCCGCGAGGGTGACGGCACGGCAGGTGCGGACCTGCTGGCTGTGGTTGATAAGGCGTTGAACAGCGAGAGTGTGCGCCCGGTGGCTGACCGCCTGACGGTGCGCAGTGCGGAAATTATCCCGTACAGCGTGGATGCCACGATCTTTATTTATCCGGGGCCGGAGGCAGAGCCGGTAATGGCGGAAGCCAGGGCCAGCCTGCAGAAATACATTGCCAGCCAGACGCGGCTGGGGCGAGACATTCGCCTGAGCGCCATTTATGCCGCCCTGCATGTTGAGGGGGTGCAGCGCGTTGAACTGACCTCCCCGCAGGCTGACGTGGTGTTGGATAAAACCCAGGCGGCCTCCTGCATGGCGTGGAGTGTGACCAATGGGGGAACCGATGAATAGCCTGCTGCCGTCGGGTTCGTCAGCGCTTGAGCGCCGCCTGGCACAGAGCTGCAGCGGTATTTCCGATCTGCAGGTGTCACTGCGTGACCTGTGGAACCCGGCGACGTGCCCGGTCAGCTTTTTGCCGTATCTGGCCTGGGCGTTTTCAGTGGACCGCTGGGACGAAAGCTGGGTGGAGAGTGTTAAGCGCCGGGTGGTGCAGGATGCGTTTTATGTCCATCAGCGCAAAGGTACAACCAGCGCCGTACGCCGTGTGGTAGAGCCGTTCGGTTTCCTGATCCGCATTCTGGAGTGGTGGCAGACCAACGAGGCCCCCGGCACGTTCCGGCTGGATATTGGCGTGCAGGACCAGGGCATCACAGAGGAAACCTATCTGGAGCTGGAGCGCCTGATCAGCGATGCGAAGCCTTGCAGCCGTCACCTGATCGGCATGTCCATCAACCTGCAGACCAGCGGCCCATATTGGGTGGGGGCGGGAACCTACATCGGGGAAGAAATCACCGTCTATCCGTATATCAACGAAACCATTGTTTCCGGCGGCCCGGCTTATGCGGGCGGCGCGGTCCATGTTATTGACACAGTGAGAGTGAATCCATGAGCGCAAAATTTTACACCCTGCTAACGGAGATCGGCGCGGCGAAACTGGCAAGCGCCACCGCGCTCGGTGTGCCGCTGAAAATTACTAAAATGGCGGTGGGCGATGGAGGCGGTGTGTTGCCAACACCCAGCGCACAACAGACGGCTCTGATTGCTGAAAAGCGCCGGGCCGATCTCAATATGCTGTACATCGACCCGCAGAACAGCAGCCAGCTCATTGCTGAGCAGGTCATTCCTGAAACAGAGGGCGGTTGGTGGATTCGTGAGGTTGGCCTGCTTGATGAGACTGGTGCACTGATCGCTGTCGGCAACTGCCCGGAGAGTTACAAGCCGCAGCTGGCAGAGGGCAGTGGGCGCACGCAGACGGTGCGCATGGTGCTGATCACAAGTAGCACCGATAACGTCACCCTGAAAATTGACCCTGCGGTGGTGCTGGCAACCCGCAAGTATGTAGATGACAAAGTGCTGGAGTTGCGGGTGTATTTGGATGACCAGATGGCAAAGCATGTCGCCGCTGTTGACCCTCATTCGCAGTACGCACCAAAAGCCAGCCCGACATTTACCGGAACGCCAAAAGCGCCCACGGCTGCGGCAGGGAATAGCACCACGCAGCTCGCCACTACTGCGTTTGTGCAGGCCGCCATTGCGGCCCTGGTCAATTCATCCCCTGGCGCGCTGGATACGTTAAACGAATTGGCTGCCGCACTGGGGAACGATCCGAACTTCGCCGCAACAATGACCAATGCGCTGGCGGGGAAAATGGATAAATCTGCTAATGGTGCCGACATTGCAGATGTTTCTGCATTTCTTAATAACCTCGGCCTGGGGGTTGGCTCTGCTTTACCTGTGGGTGTGCCTGTCCCTTGGCCTCTGGCAGCAGCTCCTGTGGGTTGGCTCAAGTGCAACGGAGCGGCGTTCACGGCAGCTCAGTACCCGAAGCTGGCAATAGCATACCCTGGATTAAAATTACCCGATCTACGCGGTGAATTTATTCGTGGATGGGATGACGGACGTGGTGTGGATTCAGGCAGGGGCATTATGACCAGCCAGGCTGATGCCTTTAAATCGCATACACATAATGCTCCTACTGCTGGCTCATCACAGCCTGGATCGGGAGCTTATGAGGTTCCCGGTTCGGTATCTAACAATAATTATTCTGATTATGACTATTACCGATCAGCCCCAACGGATGCCACTGGCGGCACGGAAACGCGCCCGCGCAACGTTGCGTTTAACTTTATTGTGAGGGCAGCATGATGCAGAAAGCAGTATTAGAAAATGGCTTTGCCGTGGTGGAAGGTGAGGTTGTTGTATTTAATTTTGATAATCAGACGCGGGCTTACTTGTCACAGTCAACGGAGTTTTTACCTGTAGGTGTGGGTATTCCTGCCAATGCCTGCACGGATAAGCCGCTGACTGCAAAGAGTGGTTATGTTGTCTGTCGGAACAGCAAGCTGACCGGATGGGAGTATCTGGCAGATCATCGCGGTGAAACGGTCTGGAATGTGAAAACCGGAGCCGCCCTAGAAATTACTGTGCTGGGTGAATATCCTGCAAATACCACGCTTTACCAGCCCGCAACACCATACGACAAGTGGAATGGTGAGCGATGGGTGACGGATGAAGCTGCACAGCAGGCGGCAGCAGTAGCAACAGCAAACGCGATAAAAGCTGCGCTAATCTATAGCGCCAGCGAGCAAATTAACCCACTGCAGGATGCTGTTGATCTGGATATGGCTACGGAGGACGAAAAAGCCCGGTTTGATGCATGGCGAAAATACCGCGTCCTGCTGACTCGGGTGGATACCAGCGCCGCTCCTACTATTACCTGGCCCGAAGCACCCGCTGTTTAATTACTCCCCGCTGCGCGCGGGGTTTTTTCCGCCCGTCCATTGTGCCATTCCCCACACAAAGCCCGAAGCGTGCGCCGCGCGCGTATCAATCTGAACATAGACGCACCCCTGTAAACCGGAGATATGCCTTATGGCTCAGGATTACCACCACGGGGTGCGCGTTGAGGAAATCAACGAAGGCACCCGCACCATTACCACGGTGAGCACCGCCATTGTGGGAATGGTTTGTACCGGGGACGACGCCGATCCGTCAGTGTTCCCCCTTAATAAACCTGTCTTACTGACCGACGTGCTGACCGCCAGCGGTAAAGCGGGAGAGTCCGGCACGCTGGCCCGTTCGCTTGATGCAATTGCCGACCAGGCCAAACCTGTGACCGTGGTTGTCCGCGTGGAGCAGGGTGAAACCGAAGCGGAAACCACCACCAACATCATCGGCGGCGTAACCTCTGACGGTAAAAAAACGGGTATCAAAGCGCTGCTGTCTGCGCAGTCGCAGCTGGGCGTTAAGCCGCGCATTCTCGGCGTGCCGGGCCATGACAATCAGGCGGTGGCGACTGAACTGCTGGGCGTGGCGCAGAGCCTGCGCGGGTTCGCGTACCTCTCTGCCTACGGCTGCAAAACCGTGGAAGAAGCGATCACCTACCGTGAGAACTTCAGCCAGCGCGAGGGGATGCTGATTTGGCCTGACTTCATCAACTTTGACACCGTGCTGCAGGCCGATGCCACGGCATTTGCTACGGCCCGCGCCCTTGGCCTGCGCGCCAAAATTGACGAGCAGACCGGGTGGCACAAAACCCTGTCCAACGTCGGCGTGAACGGTGTTACCGGACTGTCTGCGGATGTGTTCTGGGATCTGCAGGACCCGGCAACCGATGCGGGATTGCTGAACCAGAACGATGTCACCACGCTGATCCGTAAAGATGGCTTCCGTTTCTGGGGTTCCCGCAGCCTCAGTGACGATCCACTGTTCCAGTTTGAAAGCTACACCCGCACAGCGCAGGTGCTGGCTGACACCATGGCAGAGGCGCATATGTGGGCAGTGGACAAGCCGCTTAACCCGTCGCTGGCCCGCGACATCATCGAAGGTATCCGCGCCAAAATGCGCAGCCTGGTGAGCCAGGGTTACCTCATTGGCGGTGACTGCTGGCTGGATGAAGCCGTGAACGACAAGGACACGCTCAAGGCCGGGAAGCTGCTGATCGATTACGACTACACGCCAGTGCCACCACTGGAAAATCTGCTGTTACGCCAGCGCATCACTGACCAGTACCTGATGAACTTTGCCAGCCAGGTCAGCGCATAAGGGGGCACCATGGCTTTACCACGTAAGTTAAAACACCTGAACCTGTTCAACGACGGGAACAACTGGCAGGGGATCGTTGAGTCCCTGACCCTGCCGAAATTTACCCGCAAGTTTGAGAAGTATCGCGGCGGCGGCATGGCTGGCGCGGTGGATGTGGACATGGGGCTGGATGACGGCGCGCTGGACACCGAATTTTCCATTGGCGGGATGGAGTCGCTGCTCTTTAAACAGCTTGCCAAAACCACCGCCGACGGCGTGCAGCTGCGCTTTACCGCCTCCATCCAGCGCGATGATACCGGGGAAGTGCAGGCCGTGGAGCTGGTAGTGCGCGGGCGTCACAAAGAAATCGACTCCGGCGAGCTGAAAACCGGGGAGAGCAACACCACCAAAGTCAGCAGCACCAACAGCTACGCCAAACTGACCATTAACGGTGAAGTGCTCTATGAGGTCGACACGATCAACATGGTTGAAATCGTGGACGGCGTGGACCTGATGGAAGCGCACCGTAACGCCCTCGGCCTCTGATAACCCATAACGGCGCGGGATTCCGCGCCCTGTTTCCCGATGTAAGGACAAGAACATGAGCGACAAAGTAAACGAAAAAACCGTTGTGCTCGATACACCAATCCTGCGTGGTAAAAGCGAAATCAAAGAGGTGGTGCTGCGTAAACCGCAATCCGGTGCACTGCGTGGCACCCGCCTGCAGGCGATTATGGATATGGACGTGAGCGCGATGATGACAATCATTCCGCGTATCTCCAGCCCGACACTGACCCCACAGGAAATGGCAGAGCTGGACCCGGCGGACCTCACCGCAATGTCCGTGGAGGTGGTCACTTTTTTGTTGAAGAAATCGGTGCTTGCCGATTTGCCGACAGCCTGACGGTTGATGACCTGGTGGCAGACATTGCCACCATTTTTCACTGGCCGCCGTCCGTCACTGACGTTATGCCGCTGACTGAGGTGCTGGAGTGGCGGCACAAAGCGATCATGAGAAGTGGGGCCAGCGATGAGTGATAATAACCTGCGCCTGCAGGTGGTACTGAATGCGGTTGATAAACTCACCCGCCCTTTTAAAAGCGCGCAGGCCAGCACTAAAACGCTGGCGGCCGCTGCGCAACAAAGCAAAGTTCGCCTTAAAGAACTGGATGCCCAGGCCGGAAAAATTGACGGCTTTCGCAAGGCCAGCTCACAGCTGGCAGTCACGGGAACAAACCTCAAAACAGCCCGCGAGGAAGCGGCAAAACTTGCCACGCAGTTTGCAGCTACCAATCGACCCACCGCACAGCAGGCCCGATTGCTGGAGCAGGCCAAAACCCGCGTTAATGATCTGCAGGCCAAATACAACGGGCTGCGTCAGTCCGTGCAGCGTCAACGGCAGGCCCTCAAAGAGTCCGGGATCGACACCAAAAAACTCAGCAGCGCACAGCGGGATCTGCGACAGAACGCGGACGAAACCCGGCAGGCGCTGGATAAACAGCAGCAATCCCTGAAACGCCTGGGTGAACAACAGGCGCGAATGAATGCGGCGCGCGCTGATTATTCCCGCCGTCTTGAAGTGCGTGATCGGATTGCCGGGGCCGGGGCGACGACAACCGCCGCCGGGGTGGCAATGGGTGCGCCGGTAATGGCTGCCGTGAAAAGCTACGCCAGCATGGAAGATGCCATGAAAGGGGTGGCGAAGCAGGTTAATGGTCTTCGCGATGACAACGGCAACCGTACCGCCCGGTTCTATGAAATGCAGGACGCCATCAAGGCTGCCAGCGAGCAGCTGCCGATGGAAAACGGGGCGGTGGACTTTGCCGCGCTGGTCGAGGGCGGCGCACGTATGAATGTGGCAAACCCCAATGACTCCTGGGCTGACCAGAAGCGTGACCTGCTGGCATTCGCTGCCACAGCGGCGAAAGCGTCCACGGCGTTTGAGCTTCCGGCAGATGAGCTTTCTGAAAGCTTGGGGAAAATTGCCCAGCTCTACAAAGTCCCGACCCGCAATATTGAGCAGCTGGGCGATGCGCTGAACTATCTGGACGATAACGCCATGTCAAAGGGCGGGGACATTATCGACGTCCTGCAGCGCATGGGCGGCGTGGCGGACCGTCTGGATTACCGCAAGGCTGCCGCGCTGGGTTCCACGTTCCTGTCCCTCGGCACCGCACCGGAAGTCGCCGCCAGTGCGGCAAATGCCATGGTGAGGGAGCTGTCTATTGCCACCATGCAGAGCAAAAGCTTTTTTGCAGGCATGGAGCTGCTGAAACTCAATCCGGCGCAGATTGAAAAGGAGATGACCCAGGATGCGATGGGCACCATTCAGCGCGTGCTGGAGAAGGTCAACAACCTGCCTAAAGATAAGCGCCTGGGCGCGATGACGCTGATTTTTGGTAAGGAGTTTGGTGATGACGCGGCGAAGCTGGCAAACAATCTGCCAGAGCTGCAGCGCCAGCTCAAGCTTACTTCCGGCAGTGACGCCAACGGCTCCATGCAGAAAGAATCCGACATTAACAAAGACTCCCTGTCGGCACAGTGGTTGCTGGTCAAAACAGGCGCGCAAAACACGTTTAGCAGCCTGGGCGAAACGCTGCGCGCGCCACTGATGGCGATCATGGGAACGGTGAAGCAGGTTACTGGCTCATTTCGCCGCTGGGTGGAGGAAAATCCAAAACTGGCAGGCGGGCTGCTGAAAGTCATGGCTGCGCTGGCCTCAATTGCGGTGGTGCTGGGCACGGTGATGCTGGCAGTGTCAGCTGTTCTGGGACCGCTGGCGCTGATGCGCCTGCAGTTTTCTATCCTGGGAATCAAGGGCGGCAGTGCGTTTGGTCTGATCACAAAAGCAATTGGCGGTGTCGGCAAAGGAATTATGTGGCTGGGGCGTCTTATGTTCGCAAACCCTATCCTGGCAGTGATTGGCCTGATTGCCATGGGGGCTATTTACATCTGGCAGAACTGGGACACGCTGGGGCCGAAGTTCAAGGCCATGTGGGACTCTATTTGTGCAGCCACATCGGCAGCGGGAGAATGGATTAAGGAGAAGCTCAGCTCTGTTATGGAGGGCATTAAATCGTTGTTCTTCAATTACACCCTGCCTGGCCTGATTGCCAAAAACTGGGATGCCATTAAGGCCGGAGTGTCTGAAGCATGGACCACAGTCCGGCAGACCATCAGTGATAAATGGGCTGCCATTCTGGCAGACGTTGCCGCGCTCCCGGCAAAGTTCCAGGAGATGGGCAGCGCCATCATCGACAGCATTCTGAACGGCATCAATGCGAAATGGGAAACGCTCAAAAGCAAGCTGTCCTCCGTCACCGATTATCTGCCGGACTGGATGACCGGAAATAATAAAGCACCGGGCAAAACGCAGGTGCAGGTGGTGGGTGGTGCAGCTGCCGCTGCGGTTCCGTTTGCCGGGATGTATGACAGTGGTGGTGCCATTCCGCGCGGTCAGTTTGGCATTGTCGGGGAGAATGGCCCGGAGATTGTTAACGGCCCGGCGAATGTGACCAGTCGCAGGCGCACGGCGGCGCTGGCGTCTGTGGTTGCCGGAATGATGGGCACCGCTGCATTGCCTGCAGAGGCTGCACCGCTCCATCCAATGAGCCTGCCCGCCGCGACATATCGCGCCCCGCAGGAGAAAGCCGCCAGCCAGCCAGCAGTGATGCATTTTGAAACGCATGCGCCCATCACTATTTATGCGCAGCCGGGGCATAACGCACAGGATATTGCCCGTGAGGTGGCAAGGCAACTGGATGAACGGGAACGCCGCACCAGGGCGAAAGCCCGCAGCAGCTACAGCGATCAGGGGGGATATGAATCATGATGATGGTGCTGGGTTTATATGTTTTTCAGCTGCGTACCGTGCCTTATCAGGAGCTGCAGTATCAGCGCAGCTGGCGTCACGCCACCAACAGCAGGGTGAGCCGTCGCCCGTCCACGCAGTTTCTTGGCCCGGACAATGATTCGCTCACCCTTTCCGGCGTCCTGCTGCCAGAAATCACGGGCGGCAGGCTGTCGCTGCTGGCGCTTGAGCAGATGGCGGAGCTGGGCAAGTCGTGGCCTCTGATTGAGGGCAGCGGCACGATCTATGGCATGTTTGTGATCGAGAGCCTGAGCCAGACCAAAACGGAGTTTTTCGCCGGAGGTGAGGCACGCCGGATTGAGTTTTCACTGACCCTCAAAAGGGCAGATGAGTCGTTGTCCGATATGTTCGGCAGCCTCAGCGACCAGTTGAGCAACCTGCAGGACTCTGCCGCATCCGCTATCGGTAACATCACCAGCACCGTGGGAGGGCTGCTGCAATGAATATCAGCTCTGATCTGCTGGACCTGAACAGCAAAACACCCGCTTTCAGTATCGTGATTGAGGGCAAGAACGTGACGGAGGTGCTGGATAAGCGCCTGATGAGTCTGACCCTGACGGACAATCGGGGTTTTGACGCTGACCAGCTCGATCTGGAGCTGGACGACGCAGACGGTCAGATTGTGCTGCCCCGGCGCGGGGCGGTTATCACCCTGGCGCTAGGCTGGAAAGGCCAGCCACTTTTCCCAAAGGGCAGTTTTACAGTGGATGAGATTGAACACGCAGGCGCACCGGACAGACTGACCATTCGCGCTCGCAGTGCCGACTTTCGGGAAACCCTGAACACCCGACGGGAGAAGTCCTGGCACCAGACGACGGTGGGCGATGTGGTGAAAGATATTGCCACTCGCCACAACCTGACCATGGCCCTGGGCAAGGACCTGACCGATAAGCAGCTGGATCACCTGGACCAGACCAATGAGAGCGACGCGAGTTTCCTGATGAAGCTGGCGCGGCAGTATGGGGCCATTGCCTCGGTAAAAGACGGGCATCTGCTGTTTATCCGCCAGGGGCAGGGCAGAACTGCCAGCGGAAAGCCACTGCCGGTAATCACTATCACCCGCAAGGCCGGCGACAGCCACCGTTTCAGCCTGGCAGATCGTGGAGCCTATACGGGCGTGATTGCCAGCTGGCTGCATACGCGGGAGCCAGCAAAGAAGGAAACCACGAGCGTTAAGCGCCGGAAGAAAACCACGACAGCAAAGGAGCCGGAGGCAAAGCAGGGGGATTATCTGGTCGGCACAGATGAAAACGTGCTGGTACTCAACCGGACCTATGCCAATCGGACCAATGCTGAACGGGCCGCCAAAATGCAGTGGGAGCGCCTGCAGCGCGGTGTGGCGTCTTTCTATCTTCAGCTGGCGGAAGGTCGGGCTGATCTCTACACGGAAATGCCCGTGAAGGTCAGCGGCTTTAAGCAGCCTATTGATGAAGCGGAATGGACGATCACCACGCTCACGCATACGGTCAGCGCTGACAGTGGCTTCACAACCAGCATTGATTTTGAAGTGAAAATTGATGACATGGAAATGGAATAAGCGTAAATTCACTAATTGTGAAGTTAATTACTAATATGAGGTGTGTTGCTATGATGAATTGCCCGCTTTGCCAACATGCTGCACACACACGTAGCAGCGTGCAAATCACGAAGCAGACGAAAGAAAGGTACAACCAGTGCCAAAACATCAACTGTGGTTGTACTTTCAAATCCCACGAAACGGTTGCCGATATTATTATGAACCCAGGGAAAACAAATCCGGTTCCACCGCATCCAGACGGAAAGCAACAAGGCTTTCTCTGGCTATAAGATGACCCGCTTCGGCGGGTTTTTTATTACTACGGTAATCTAAAGAGGGCGTCTGGAACGATGAGCAGTCAAATTCCACCGCCATTTTATCGCCACTTTAAAATCTACAAACAAAAAGGCCAATCGCGAGAGTGGCCTAACTGTATGTATTTAATGCTTAAATTTGGTGGCCCCTGTTGGGTTTGAACCAACGACCAAGCGATTATGAGTCGCCTGCTCTAACCACTGAGCTAAGGGGCCGTGGCGGTGGATTATAAAGTAACTCCGCGTTGCAATCCAGACATAAGCGTACGGATGCTGTTTTTATAAACAATGTATTTTCAGTCCGTTATACTTGTTCCTCTGATGTATTGTTCGGAGTAATTATGGTTAAGGACATACTGGCGCCGGGGCTGCGGGTGGTGTTTTGCGGCATTAATCCGGGGCTTTCTTCCGCAGGTACAGGATTCCCCTTTGCACACCCCGCTAATCGCTTCTGGAAGGTCATCCATCAGGCGGGATTTACCGATCGCCAGCTTAAACCTGAAGAGGCACAGCATCTGCTGGATTTCCGCTGCGGCGTGACTAAGTTTGTCGACAGACCAACGGTACAAGCCAATGAAGTGAAGCTACAAGAGATGCGTAGCGGCGGTCGTCTGCTTATTGAGAAAATAGAAGAGTATCAGCCAGCCGCGCTCGCTATCCTCGGGAAGCAGGCATTTGAGCAGGGGCTTAGCCAGCGTGGGGCGCAGTGGGGAAAACAGACGCTGACCATTGGCGCGACGCAAATATGGGTATTGCCGAATCCCAGCGGGTTAAGCCGGATCACGCTGGATAAACTGGTAGAGGCGTATCGGGAAGTGAATGTGGCGTTGAAGGCGCGCGGCCTGTAACTGCCGGAGCCTTAGGCTCCGGCGTCACTGTCAGAACTCGAAGCGTGCGCCCATGTTGTAGCGGCGTCCTTCCAGGATGGAAGACTGGTTATAGGACGTTTTGTAGATTGGGTTCACGTCGAACAGGTTATAAACCCCCGCCATCAATGTGATGCTCTTGTTGAGATGGTAGCGTGCCCCTAAATCGACCAGCGCATAGGCGTCGGTTGACGTTGATTTGCCGATGTCAGGCGTATTGCTGCGCCAGCTGGCTTTGCTCCACAGTTCAAGATCGTTAAGTGCATTCCATGTCAGAGACAGGTTGGCCATGCTCGTCGGGAACTCGTTCAGTGCCTCTCCCTTGTACTGACCACTCTTTTGCTCGCTGTGGGTATAGGTGTAGTTCGCGTTCGCTTTCAGCGCGGTAGTGACCTGCCAGTCGCCGTTCAGCTCCAGGCCATAGATTTCCGCGTCGCTGACGTTGAAATACTGCGAGACTTCTTCCGCTTCATACCCGTTGTAAATGCACTTCTGCGTGGCCGTTGCGGTACAGATGGTGTAGTCGCTGATCTTGTCCTTGAATTTGGTGAAGAACACAGTTGCATCTAGTGCCAGTGTGTCCTGTTGCCAGTAGACGCCCAGCTCGGTATTGACGCTCTGCTCAGGTTTCAGGTCATCGTTACCGATCCCAATGAAGGAATACGGATACGAACCGTAGACGCTGGTGAAGCCTTCATTGTTCTCACGCAGGTCCGGTTTTTTATAGCCCGCCGATACGCCGCCCTTCAGCGCCCAGCTTTCGTCAATCGTCCAGTTACCGTAGAGTTTTGGCGTGACGTGGTAGCCAAAGTAGCTGTCGTGATCGAGACGCGCCGAGGTGGTGAGGGTGAAGTCCGGAACCATCATCCAGGCATCCTCCGCGAAGATGGCCCAGCCGTCACGGGTGATCTTGCTGACTGGCGTTATGCCCGGCACTTCTTTGTTTTCGATGCCGAAAGTGTCGTCCAGCTCATTACGGGTGAAGTTGATCCCCAGCGTCAGCTTGTGGTCGCCCAGCGTAAAGGTGTTCGCGCTGTTGGCTTCATAGTTTTTCTGCTTAATGAACTGCGAACTCATGCCCGGCACACGATACTCGGTTTTAGCGTTCTCGTAGCTGATGAAGTTCTTCACTTCCAGCAGATCGTCGCCGTACCAGGCATGCTGCGCAAGTGAAGCGGCATCGCGGTCAAAGTCCCATTGCCAGGCTTTATCATTGTGTGATTTTACCTGATGCCCTTTGACGACGTTCAAATCCCACAGTTGGGTGTCGGTCGGCGACATGTTGATGGTGGCATCCAGATTGCCAGCCTGGTGCTTCACAAAGCGCTCATCGGAGATGCTGTCGTCATCACGGCGATCAAGATAATCCGCCGCTACGCTCACCCCGAGCTTGCTGGGGATAATTGGCCCCATCAGGAAGACATTGGTCTGGTTGGTGTTACCGTACTCGCTCTTCTCTTGCAGGAAGTAGTTATCTTCCAGCACACCCGTCCATTTATCGAGGTTGTAGCCTTTTTTGGTGATGACGTTGACCACGCCGCCGATGGAGTCAGAGCCATACAGTGAGGACATCGGTCCGCGAATCACCTCGATTCGCTCGATAGCAGCAAGTGGCGGTAAAAAGGCAGCCTCTGTCCCGATATGGTGTCCGTAAGGACGCGATTCGCGGGTGCCTTGTTTGATGCCGTTGACCATGTAGGAGGTATAGGTCGAGTCCATGCCGCGCATCTGCACATCGCCTGTGGCAAGGCTACCGTTGCCATTACCCACCAATACGCCGGGCATCTCGCGGAGGGCTTCGGTGACGTTCTGGTTAGAGCGGGTGTTCAGTTCTTTCTCGCCGACGACGGAGATGGTCGCCGGTGCCTCACGGCGTTCCTGTGCGAAACCGGTGGCGGTGACCACCAGTTGATCTTCATTATCTGGTGTGGTTTCTTCGGCGAAAACAGTCGCCGGGAGGCTGGCAAGGGCGAGCGAAATCGCCAGCGCGGTACGAGTCTGGTTAATCACAACGCATTCCTCAGAACTGGGTTAAATCGAGCTTGAGTACATAGTCAGCCTTGTTGGCTTTTTCATCCTGCTTCACGCTAACGAAGAGCGTTTTGCTGTCAGGAGAAAGCACCATGCTGTTTGGCATTGCTGCCGTTTTGATGGTGTGCTTTAGGCTGTAAGTGTTGGCATCGATAACGCTAATCTGACGGGCATTGCGATGGGTAACATACACTTCGTTGCGGGCAGGGTTATAGACCGCAGCGATAGAGTTTGGCGTGGGAACGCGGTGAACAATTTTACCGCTGTCCAGTTGGACTACCAGCACGTCGGCGGTGTTGGTATCGGCGATAAATCCGACGCCTTTGGCCGTGTTCAACGCGATGTTCAGGAAGTAATGCTTCGGCTCGGAGGGGTCAACCTTCACACGCGACAGAACCTGCGACGTTTTGCCATCCAGGGTAACCAGTTCGCCTTTGCCAGTGACGGCGTAAACTTTATCGCCAGCTTCATCAACGGCGAAACCGACCGGATCCATCCCTTTGAGGGCGTGTAATAGTTTCTGGTTATGCGTGTCGACAACCCACAGCACACCTTTATTTTCACTGCCAATACCGGAGACATACAGACGGTGGTGCTTCTTGTCGAGCACCACTTCACGAACGTGGGCTTTATTTTCTTCGTCTGCAAGCTGAAGCATTTTCACTTCTTTATGGGTGCGGGTATCCAGCAGGGTCAGTGAGCCATCCAGCGCATTACCTAGCCAGAGAATGTGGTTAGGTTCATCCAGTGAGACCGCAAAAGGACGGCGTTCGGTGGCGATCCGCTCATCGACTTTTAATGATTCAGTTGAAAACAGGAACACTTCACCGGCGGTTTTATCTTTGTCGAAAGAGGGGGCAGAGGCTGCATAGATAGCCTGTTGTCCGGCGTCATAAGCCAGTTCGTAAACGCCATGACCAAGCGTCTGAGAGGCGAACTGATCCTCAGTAAAGTCTTTTGCCAGGGCTGAACCGGCATAAAGTGCCAGTGAAATCGCAAGCGCGCAGAGGGACTGATTTTTTAATGTTTTTAAATTCATGTCATTTTTCTTTACAGTTGTTTACGAAAAGAAAATGATAATGAAAATAAATATCATTTACAATTGCGTGTATAGGCAATGCCCCCTACCAATTTTTGTACACTGCGGAAAATCCCAAAAAAAAAGCTCCCCGGAGGGAGCTTCTTAATAACAGAAACGATTAATCGTCGAGGAAGCTACGCAGTACTTCTGAGCGGCTCGGGTGGCGCAGTTTACGCAGCGCTTTCGCTTCGATCTGACGGATACGTTCACGGGTAACGTCGAACTGTTTACCGACTTCTTCCAGCGTGTGGTCGGTGTTCATATCGATACCGAAACGCATACGCAGAACTTTCGCTTCACGGGCGGTCAGGCCAGCCAGAACGTCGTGCGTTGCGGCACGCAGGCTCTCGGTGGTCGCAGAGTCCAGCGGCAGCTCGAGGGTGGTATCCTCGATGAAATCACCCAGATGCGAATCTTCATCGTCGCCGATCGGCGTTTCCATGGAGATAGGCTCTTTAGCGATCTTCAGCACTTTACGGATCTTGTCTTCCGGCATCAGCATGCGTTCAGCCAGTTCTTCCGGCGTAGGCTCGCGGCCCATCTCTTGCAGCATCTGACGGGAGATACGGTTGAGCTTGTTAATGGTCTCAATCATATGTACCGGGATACGGATGGTACGCGCCTGATCCGCAATCGAACGGGTGATCGCCTGACGGATCCACCAGGTGGCATAGGTGGAGAACTTGTAACCACGACGGTATTCAAACTTATCAACCGCTTTCATCAGACCGATGTTACCTTCCTGAATCAGATCCAGGAACTGCAGGCCACGGTTGGTGTATTTTTTAGCGATAGAGATAACCAGACGTAAGTTCGCTTCAACCATCTCTTTTTTCGCACGGCGGGCTTTCGCTTCACCGATGGACATGCGACGGTTGATATCTTTAACCTGCTCGATGGTCAGGCCGGTTTCTTCTTCAATCTGCTGCAGTTTCTGCAGGCCGCGGTGAACGTCATCTGCCACATCGTGCAGTTTTTCAGACCACGGTTTGTTCATCGCGATTGCCGCGTTGAACCAGGTTTCGCTGGTTTCGTTGCCAGTGAACAGGGTGATGAAGTTTTTCTTCGGCATTTTGCACTGCTCAACGCAGAGCTTCATGATCAGACGTTCCTGAGTACGCACGCGGTCCATCATGACGCGCATGCTGTTTACCAGGTAGTCGAACTGCTTCGGCACCAGGCGGAACTGTTTGAACACTTCGGACAGCTTCTGAATTTCTTCCTGCGCGGCAGCATGGCTGCGGCCTTTCGCTTTGATGGTGTCGCGAGTGATTTCGTACTGAGTACGCAGTTCACCGAATTTTTCACGCGCTAACTCAGGGTCGATGCTGTTGTCGTCATCGCTGCTGTCGTCGTCGCCATCTTCTTCATCTTCGTCTTCATCGTCATCCATCTCTTCCTGAGAGAGTTCAGAACCGACGTGGGTCGCCGTTGGCGCCATGTCTTCTTCCGCGTTTGGATCGACAAAGCCAGTGATCAGATCGGAAAGACGTGCTTCTTCAGCTTCTACGCGATCGTACTGCTCAAGCAGGTAGGTGATAGCTTCCGGGTATTCGGCAACGGAGCATTGAACCTGGTTAATCCCGTCTTCGATGCGTTTAGCGATGTCGATTTCGCCTTCACGGGTTAACAGTTCAACGGTACCCATTTCACGCATGTACATGCGGACCGGGTCAGTTGTACGACCGATTTCGGACTCAACGCTGGACAGAACCTGGGCAGCCGCTTCTTCCGCGTCTTCATCGGTGCTGTTGGAGGTTTCAGCAAGCAGCAGATCATCGGCATCAGGTGCTTCTTCCATCACCTGAATACCCATGTCATTGATCATTTGGATGATGTCTTCGATTTGATCTGAATCGACGATATCTTCCGGCAGATGGTCATTGACCTCGGCATAGGTCAGATAGCCTTGCTCCTTACCACGTTGGACAAGAAGCTTCAGCTGTGACTGCGGGTTTTGCTCCATAAGACGGTATCCACACTTAATTCGTTTGATTGGTGTTGGGCGGTAAAACCGCCAACGGCAAAACGAGGGCATACTTATATTTTGCCGCTGCCTCTCCGTGCGGCTGTCGGGGGCTTCCCGATCGATATTCGGCAGTTAAGCCGTTAAATACTTCATCCTTCACGTTGTCTCTGCGTTAGCTGCGTTCTCTTTTCCTGGTCATGTACTTATGTACACTCCCAGGCGTTCGTTCACTTGCTGCCTTGATACAACGCGAATGATTTTGTCTTTGTTTTGTCTTTCTCTTATTTCCTGGCCAGTTCCTGGTTCAGCGTCCAGAGTTCCCGGCGTTCTTCGCTGCTTAAACCGTGTGTGCGCTCACGAGCTATCAACTCTTCCTGGCGCAGTTCAAGCATCGAATCAAACATATGGTTGAGTGAGTCGGTGAAGGTTTTTTCTGCGATATCTTTATCTGCTATATCGTCCCACATCGACAGTTTTTCAAGGGTCGCAGCATCATTTGTGCCACGATAGTGTTCTAAAAGTTGCCCGGTGGTCAGACCTGGCTGAGCCAGACAAGTGTTGACCAGTTCTCTGAATAAGCCAAGTCCAGGCAGCTTATTGCTATCCAGTGCGCCTAACGGTGGAACCAGCGGGGCGAGCTCCGGGTTCTGCACCAGCAACCCTATAAGTATACGCATGGTCGTACGTTTTAGCTGTGGAACAGGGCGGGAAGCCCCATTTTCTGCCAGTTTTGGCATTAAACGTTCAAGCTGGCTGTCATCCAGAATGCCGAGCTTGTTTCCCAACTCCTGTCGCAGGTAAATGCGCAACGTTTCGCCTGGTACCTGAGTAATCAGTGGTAATGCCAGCGTGCTGAGCTGTGCGCGTCCGTCTGGGGTACTCAAATCCACCTGCGGCAACAGGCTGTTAAATAAAAACGCGGAGAGCGGCAGCGCCTGCTCCATCCGGGCTTCAAAGGCCTCTTTCCCTTCTTTGCGCACCAGCGTATCGGGATCTTCGCCGTCAGGTAAAAACATAAAGCGTAGCTGGCGTCCGTCTGTCATATAGGGCAGTGCGGTTTCCAGCGCGCGCCATGCTGCGTCGCGTCCGGCACGGTCGCCGTCGTAACAGCAAATTACGTTGTTCGTCGCGCGGAACAACAGTTGGATGTGATCGGCGGTGGTCGACGTCCCAAGGGATGCCACGGCGTAGTTAATGCCGTATTGTGCCAGCGCCACCACATCCATATAGCCTTCTACCACTAACAGGCGCTGTGGATCGGCGTTATCCTGCTGGGCTTCATAAAGACCATACAGCTGGCGACCTTTATGGAAAATATCGGTTTCCGGGGAGTTCAGATACTTCGGCAGGGCATCGCCCAGCACGCGTCCACCAAAACCAATGACCCGACCACGTTTGTCGCGGATGGGGAACATCACCCGTTCGCGGAAGCGATCGTAACTGCGTCCCTGATCGTTGGTGACCAACATCCCCGCATCAACCAGCGATTTGCGATTTTCAGCATTGCCGCCAAACCGTTTCAGGACGTTGTCCCAGCCGGGGGGCGCAAAACCAATAGCAAAACGGGTGATAACGTCGCTACTTAATCCTCGCTTTTCCAGGTACTGGCGCGCAGGGGTAGCGGCGGGTTGCATCAAAGACTGTTGATAAAAAGTGTTCAGGCCATCCATCAATTGATAAAGGCTTTGCCGTTGATGGCGCTCTATCTGACTGGGGCCACTGCCTGCTTCATAGGGCACTTCAAGGTTGTGCATTGCGGCCAGTTCTTCGACGGTTTCCACAAACTCGAGCTTGTCGTAGTTCATGAGAAAGTCAACGGCGTTGCCGTGCGCGCCACACCCAAAGCAGTGATAAAACTGTTTTTCACCGTTTACGGTGAAAGAGGGGGTTTTTTCGTTATGGAACGGACAGCACGCGTGATAATTTTTGCCCTGCTTTTTCAGCTTTACCCGCGCGTCGATGAGATCGACGATGTCGGTTCTTGCCAGCAGGTCATTGATAAAAACGCGAGGAATTCGTCCAGCCATAAGCCCCTGTTTTTTGATGACTCATATACACAAAATCATTCAGGATGCATCAAGGCGGCAAGGAAGCGAATCCTCAGGAGCGTACATCAGTACGTGACTGGGGTGAGCGACTGCAGCCAACACTGAGGCAGCTTGAATGATGACGTGTATAAACGAAAATAAGCCGCGCATTCCTTCCGGAAGCACGGCCTTACAACTACAACTCAGTCTGAATTGAGAGCTTTGGCTCTCAATGGATTAGTACAGACGAGTACGGCGTGCGTTTTCGCGAGCCAGTTTCTTCGCGTGACGTTTCACAGCAGAAGCTTTAGCGCGCTTACGTTCGGTAGTCGGTTTTTCATAGAACTCACGACGACGAACTTCCGCCAGAACACCTGCTTTTTCGCATGAACGCTTGAAGCGACGCAGTGCTACGTCGAACGGCTCGTTTTCACGTACTTTAATTACCGGCATGTAACTCTCACCTTTAATAAATTCGGTTTGCCGCTGGCATCAACGCCAGCTTATTTCAAAATGGTGCGGAATTTTACTGCAATTGCTGCTGCTTTGTAAAGCACCGACGCGATTTTGAAAGGGACTTTTATAAGGACAAGGAGTATACACGAGCGGAACTCCTGGGGCGAACAAAGTTTTACATCAACCCGCATTGGTCCTACACTGCGCGGTAATAGAGCGAGGTAAAACAAGTCATGCGTGTACTGGGTATTGAAACATCCTGCGATGAAACCGGCATCGCCATTTACGACGATGAAAAAGGTCTTTTAGCCAACCAATTGTATAGTCAGGTGAAATTACACGCTGACTACGGCGGCGTAGTGCCAGAACTGGCCTCGCGCGATCACGTACGTAAAACCGTACCGCTGATCCAGGCCGCGCTGAAAGAGGCGGGACTGACGGCAAAAGAGATCGATGCGGTGGCGTATACCGCAGGTCCTGGTCTGGTTGGCGCGCTGTTGGTTGGCGCAACCGTAGGACGTTCGCTGGCGTTCGCCTGGGGCGTACCGGCAATTCCTGTGCACCACATGGAAGGGCATCTGCTGGCGCCAATGCTGGAAGATAATCCCCCTGCGTTCCCGTTCGTCGCGCTGCTGGTTTCTGGCGGTCACACGCAGCTTATCAGCGTCACCGGTATCGGTCAGTATGAACTGCTGGGCGAATCGATTGATGATGCTGCTGGCGAAGCGTTCGACAAAACCGCCAAGCTGCTGGGGCTGGATTATCCTGGCGGTCCAATGTTGTCAAAGCTGGCCTCGCAAGGCGTTGAAAAACGTTTTGTCTTCCCGCGCCCGATGACCGATCGTCCGGGGCTGGATTTCAGCTTCTCCGGGCTGAAAACCTTTGCCGCGAATACCATTCGTAATAACGAAAATGACGATCAGACGCGCGCAGATATCGCCCGTGCCTTTGAAGATGCGGTAGTTGATACGCTGATGATCAAGTGCAAACGCGCGTTGGATCAAACCGGTTTTAAACGTCTGGTGATGGCGGGGGGCGTGAGCGCGAACCGTACGCTGCGCGCAAAATTGGCTGAAATGATGCAAAAACGTCGTGGCGAAGTATTTTACGCGCGTCCGGAATTTTGTACCGACAACGGGGCGATGATCGCCTACGCGGGCATGGTGCGTTTTAAAGCGGGCGCAACGGCGGATCTTGGCGTAACCGTGCGCCCACGCTGGCCGCTGGCGGAATTACCGGCGGCGTGATTTTTTGCCCGGTGGCGCAATGTTACCGGGCAAGACGCTACATCCGCAGCATTCCTTTCTCTTCCAGAAACGCGATAATTTTTTCCAGACCCTCTCCGGATTTTAAATTGCTGAACGTCCATGGACGCTCCCCGCGCATACGCAGGGTATCGCGTTCCATCACCTCCAGCGAGGCGCCGACGTAGGGAGCCAGATCGGTTTTATTGATAACCAGAAAATCGGATTTAGTGATCCCCGGCCCTCCCTTACGCGGGATCTTCTCGCCTTCGGCAACGTCGATCACATAGATCGTCAGATCCGCTAATTCCGGACTAAAGGTGGCGCTCAGGTTATCGCCACCGCTTTCCACAAAAATCAGATCCAGATTGCCGAATTTCTCGCTCAGCGCCTCTACGGCAGCCAGATTCATCGACGCATCTTCGCGGATGGCGGTATGTGGGCAGCCGCCGGTTTCCACACCGACGATCCTGTCTGGCTCCAGTGCGCCCGCCTCGGTGAGAATGCGCTGATCTTCTTTGGTGTAGATATCGTTGGTGACTACCGCCAGTTGATAGCTGCTGCGCATGGATTTGCATAACGCTTCCAGCAGCGCCGTTTTGCCGGAGCCGACCGGGCCGCCAACGCCCACACGCAGGGGATGCTTGTAGTTACTCATTTTTTCTCCTCAGGAGCGGAATAATCGGGAATATTGGGTTTCATGTCGGGCAGACGCGATAGCGGCCAACGGCGTTGCGGAGCCGAGACTGGCGTCAGGCGTCGCCAGCGCCTGTGCCAGACCCTGCGCATAGCGATCGCAGAGCGCAATAATCAAACGCTGGGCCGCCTGTTGTCCAAAAGGAACCAGCTTGACGCCAGCCATCACAGCGCTCTCAATCCAGCTGTAGCCGAGGCTTAACGCCAGTTCGGTCAGGGGGATTTTCCAGCGCACGCCCAGCCAGGCCATGCCGCAAAGCTGGCTGTCGGCGAAGAGAGTGCGCCACTCTCGCGAGCAATCCGCCTCCCAGTCGGTGACCAGCCGCGTAAACGCCGCCCCCCGGCTGCGTTCTTCATCCCGCAGTTCGCGGGTTTCACGACAGGCCAACAGGTAAGCGTTCCAGCGGCGTGCGGCGTCGAGATCGTCCTGCTCGCAGGCGCGATACAGTCTCGCCAGCAGCGGTAGGTCGACGGTAAAAAAGTTCTGCTCCATCTGCTGAATTTGCCAGGCAGAGAAGTCATCGATGCTTTTCACCCAGCCAATCTCCACCGCCCACTCCAGACCCTGGGACCAGGTAAACGACCCCACCGGGAGTGCGCTGCTGGCGAGCTGCATCAGACGCAGCTGTTGGGTGTTATGCATCAGTGCGCATGGCCGTGATGATGCCCGTGTGATTCACTGGCATAAGCGCCTGCTTCCGGTTCAAACGGCAACTGGGCGAACGTCACCTCGAGGTTGAACTGGCGCAGCATGGCGTCCAGCACATGATCGTGGTGGTAGCGCAGCTCATCCGGCAGGATTTGCAGCGGAACGTGGCGATTGCCGAGGTGATAACAGGCTTTGGCGAGTAGGAAAGGATCGGCGCAGCGCACCACGGAAACCGACTCCGGCGCGGCGATCACTTCGATCACCTCGCTGCCATCGTCGGTGGTCAGCAGGTCGCCACCGCGTAACAGCAAACCGCGCGGTAGCATCAGCCCGGCTTCGCGACCGTCGTTCAGCGCCACTCTGGCACGACTTTTTACCCGCATATCAATGGGTAGCGTGACGCTTGCGGTGGCGCGGTGAGCGTGGTCCAGGCGTTGGGTCAGGTAGATCATCGTCACTCCTCAAAACAGAAAATAGCGTTGTGCCATCGGCAAAACGTTTGCCGGTTCGCTGGTAATCAGTTCGCCATCAATACGCACCTCGTAGGTCTGAGCATCGACGGTGATATTGGGTTGCAGGTCGTTGTGGATCATGTCGGCCTTTTTCACTGTTCTGCAGCCTTTAACGACGGCGATGGCGCTTTGCAGGTTGAGCTGCTGCGCGATGTTTTGCGCATCAGCGGCCTGCGAAATAAAGGTCAGCCGGGTGTGATGCCGCGCTGCGCCAAGTGCGCCGAACATCATGCGGTAATGCACCGGCTGTGGGGTGGGAATCGAGGCATTGATGTCGCCCATCGGCGCACAGACGATCATCCCGCCTTTAACGATCGTCGCCGGTTTTACGCCAAAGAAGGCCGGTGACCACAGCACCAGATCGGCCAGTTTGCCAGGTTCAACGGAGCCGACTTCATGGGCGATACCGTGGGTTAGCGCCGGATTGATGGTGTATTTGGCGACGTAGCGTTTAACGCGCAGGTTGTCGTTGTCGCCGGTTTCTTCTGCCAAAGGTCCACGCTGAACCTTCATGCGGTGTGCCACCTGCCAGGTGCGCAGGATCACTTCGCCCACGCGCCCCATTGCCTGTGAATCGGACGAGGTCAGGGAAAAGGCGCCAATGTCATGCAGCACATCTTCGGCAGCGATCGTTTCCCGGCGAATGCGTGATTCGGCAAAGGCCACGTCTTCGGCGATATCCGGATCGAGATGGTGGCAAACCATTAGCATGTCGAGATGCTCGTCGATGGTGTTGATGGTATAGGGCAGCGTCGGGTTCGTAGAGGAGGGCAGGATATTCGGATGCGCGCAGGCGGTGATGATATCCGGTGCATGACCGCCGCCCGCGCCTTCGGTGTGAAAAGTATGAATGGTGCGATCGCCAATCGCCGCCAGCGTATCTTCCACGAAACCGGACTCATTGAGCGTGTCGCTGTGCAGCGCGACCTGGATGTCCATCTCGTCGGCCACGGTCAGTGCGCAGTCGATGGCGGCAGGCGTGGCGCCCCAGTCTTCATGGATTTTCAGGCCAATTGCCCCCGCGCTGATTTGCTCGCGCAGGGCGTCAGGATTGGAGCCGTTGCCTTTGCCCAGTAAACCGATGTTAACCGGTAACGTTTCTGCCGCCTGCAGCATGCGTGCGATGTACCACGGACCCGGCGTACAGGTGGTGGCGTGAGTGCCCGCGGCCGGACCGGTGCCGCCGCCGATCATCGTCGTCACGCCGGAAACCAGCGCCTCTTGCGCTTGCTGTGGGCAGATCCAGTGAATATGCGTATCCACGCCGCCTGCGGTGACGATCTTGCTTTCCCCGGCGATGACTTCAGTTCCCACGCCTATCGGGATCGTAACGTTGGGCTGAATATCGGGATTACCTGCCTTGCCGATGGCGAAGATCCTGCCGGCTTTGATACCGATATCTGCTTTCACGATCCCCCAGTGATCGACGATCAGCGCGTTGGTTATCACCAGATCCACACATGCATCGGCGCGCATTTGCCCCTGGCCCATGCCGTCGCGGATCACTTTTCCGCCGCCGAATTTGACCTCTTCACCATAGGTGGTGAAGTCTTTTTCTACTTCGAGCCACAGGTCGGTATCCGCCAGGCGCACTTTATCGCCGGTGGTTGGGCCAAACATGTCGGCGTAAGCCTGCCGGGAAATTTCACTCATTATCTGCCTCCAGCGCGCCCATCACTTCGCTGCGAAAACCCACGATCCTTTGTGCACCAGCAACGCGCACCAGTTCGACTTCGCGTTTTTGTCCTGGCTCAAAACGCACCGCTGTGCCCGCAGCAATGTTCAGACGAAAGCCGCGTGCGGCCAGCCTGTCAAAGTGCAGCGCCGGGTTCACTTCGAAAAAGTGATAGTGCGATCCCACCTGGATGGGCCTGTCGCCATGATTTTCTACCACGATCGTGCAGATCTCCCGCCCCTGATTAAGCGCGATATTGCCTTTTGCGATCTGATATTCACCTGGGATCATTGCCGCTCCTTAGACGATCGGGTTGTGGACGGTGACCAGCTTCGATCCGTCCGGAAATGTGGCTTCAACCTGAATATCCGGGATCATTTCCGGTACGCCTTCCATCACCTGATCGCGGCGCAGCACGTGACGCCCGTCCTCCATCAGTGCGGCCACGGTTTGCCCGTCGCGCGCCCCTTCCATGATGAAAGCGCTAATCAGCGCCACCGATTCCGGGTAGTTCAGCTTCAGCCCGCGGGCCAGGCGACGTTCCGCCACCAGCGCGGCGGTAAACAGCAACAACTTATCTTTTTCTCTGGGGGTCAGTTCCATAAGGGTTCTCTTAGGTTTGCCAGATTCGCGGGAGTACAGGCGTTTTATGTGTCAGCAGCGGGCGCAAAAATTGCCAGATGTCACGCATAACGCGCTGAACAACCAGGTTGTCGTTAGCAAGAAAACGGATTGTCAGCAGCGAGTCGTTAAGCGTTGCCCCGGCGTAATCGCCAAGCGCCATAAGCCGCTCCCGCGTGCCCTCCAGCATGTGTTCGTTGGCCGGATAACACAGCAACGTGCCGACCCAGGGATGATGCGCGACGCCGCTCAGATTCCCCTCCTGCAATATCAAGCGTTCTATCAGCAGCGGCAGCCCATCTCGCCACACTTCCAGGCGATTTTGCAGCAGGCCGTGGCTGAAAGTTTCCTGCATAACCGGTCGGCCAAGACACAGCAGATCCCAGGCCAGCAGGCGACTTGCGGATGTCAGATGAAAGACGGTCTGAATAGCGGCGTTGGCGCCGGGAAAGAAGATCGTATCCTGCGGCAGCCACTCCAGCGTGGCGTGCGAGGCGAGGGTAAAATGCTGGCGCAGCAACGCTTGTGGCCCTCGACTGCGATAAAACTTGCCCGCGCCGGGCTGGGTGATTAACGCATGGCTGTTTTCGTCGAGTGTGACGGCAATATGAAGCTCATCCCCGCCAACGATCCCCGCAGGTGGATGCAGCAAATAGAGGTGGCAGACGTCCTCTTCCGGGTAAAACGGGCGCTGAACTGTCAATGGACCATGATGACGCGCCGAGGCGAGCACCGTTTTGTGCCCGGTGCAGGAAAAATGCAGTTCCAGTTCGGCCTGCCAGCCTCGTGTGAGTGTCTCGTGCGCAACCGTGTCCAGAGCGTTTCCCCTATCAGCATGAGGGTGTTTGCATACAAAAAAGTATGCCTCAGCGCATCGGGAAATCGATCATATGAGAAGCTTATGGATTAAGGGGCGACAATATGCCGCCCAAGGGAGATTACAGTAAAACGAGGGGCATCCAGATCAGACCGGTGATCACCAGCAGCACGAGGAAAATCAGGCCAAAAATAGCGCCGAGTCGCCAGTAATCCACCGTTGGCAAATAACCGCTGCCGTAGTAGATAGGGCTAGGACCGGTGGCGTACGGGGTCAGAATGCTGCCCAGGCCAATGGCGGCGCCGACCATCAGGCAGAAGACCGGTAGCGGGATTTCCGGCATTGCCAGCGCGGCGGCAATCATCATCGGCGCGAGGGCAGAGGTATACGCCGTGGCGCTGGCAAAGAAGTAGCGCAGCAGATAGAACACCACGATCAGCGCCACCATCACCATCATCGGCGAATAGCCGCTCAGTCCTCCCGCCAGCAGCTTGCCGAACCAGGTAATAAAACCGGTGTTATTGAGCCCGGTGGCGAGCGTTATCAGCGAGGCCAGCCAGAAAAAGACGTTCCATGCGGCTTTATTGCTGACGATGTCATCCCAGCTAATGATGCGTAGTACCAGCATCAACGCCACCACGCTGTATCCGACCATTGCGGCGTCAATGTAGTCGCCGCCGAAGATCCACAGCACCAGCGCGCCGACCATCAGTGCCAGCATCTTTTTCTCGCGAGCGCAGAGTGGTCCCATCGCTTTTAGCTCTGTATCCGCCCAACGTGGAACCTGATCGCCGGATTTCAGCACCGGTGGATACAGCAGGTACGCCAGCCACGGCACGATCAGCACCAGTAAAATGCTCAGCGGCAGCATGCCTAAGAACCAGTCGCCCCAGCTCAGCGCCGTATGGGACGCGCCTTTCATCAGGCCGATCAACAGCAGATTCGGAGCCATCGCCGTTAAGAAAATAGCGCTGGTAACGCAGTCAGCGACAATGCCCATCCACATGATGTACGAGCCAATGGAGCGTGAACTGGCGCTATTGGGCTGCGAGTTATACAGCGGCGGCAGGTTGCGGATAATCGGGTAGATTATTCCGGCTCCGCGCGCGGAGTTGGAAGGAGTGACGGGAGCGAGGATAAGTTCGGAGAACATCACCGCATAGCCGAGAAATAACGTCCGGTGCCCCATCTTTTTCACCAGCATCAGCGCGATTCGCCGACCAAGGCCGGTTTTCTCATAGCCGGTACCAAACATAAAGGCCGCGAAGATCAGCCAGATGACCGAGTTTGAGAATCCAGATACCGCCCACGACAGTGATTTGGCGGTAAATTTAAAACCGTCCTGCGCGAGTTGCTCCGGACTGAACAGCAGCCACGGTGAAAGGACAGCGATGATCGAAATGCCAATCATCGCCACCACCGCGCCCGGTACAGGTTCCAGAATAAGCCCGACAATCACACCGGTAAAGACGGCAAAATAGAGCCAGGTGTGACTCTCAAGACCGGTGGGGACGGGCAGAACAGCAATAATGGCGATGACCACCAGCGGAGCCAGGTATCGCCACCAACCAGCTAAAGGTGCCATTGTTGTATCCCTGCGAAGAGGGAGAGGCGTTACGCCCCTCCGGGAGGGTTATTTGATGTAGTGCACGTGCTCGCAGATTTCTTCGACGATAGGATCGCGACGTTCAGCGAACAGCTTTTTGTTTTCGGCAATCAGGTTATTACCGTGAGTATCGATGGAAACGATCAGCGGGCCGAACTCTTTTACCCGGCATACCCACAGAGATTCCGGCATGCCGAGTTCGGTCCAGTGTACCTCTTCAATTTCTTCAACCTGAGTAGCCGCCACGACCGCACAGCCAGCCGGGAAGATGACGTGCAGCGCTTTGAACTGTTTGCAGCCTTCTTCCGTCAGCGGCCCCATGCCGCCTTTGCCGACCACCAGCTTGACGCCCGTCTGCTCGATAAAGTCTTTCTCAAACGCTTCCATACGCATGCTGGTAGTTGGGCCGACGGAGACCATCTCCCATTTTTCACCGTTCTTACGGACGATCGGGCCCGCATGGAAAATGGCTTTGCCATTCAGGTCATAAGGAATCGGGCGCTTCAGTTCGATCAGGCGACGGTGGCAAACGTCACGGCAGGTCACCAGCGTGCCGGTCAGGTAAATGACATCGCCAACGCGAATGTCTGCCAGATCTTCGGTTTTGATCGGGGTTGTGAGGATCTTTTTCATAACGCGCTCCGGGTGTGAGACAGGTTTTCGAAGGAGAGGTCGGCATGAACCAACAGCGTGCCGCGACGATGCGCCCAGCAGCCGGTAGAGACGGCAACGCCGATAGTCGACGGGTGGCGCGCGGCGGATTCGATATGTACGCCCATCACTGAGCTATTCCCGGTCAACCCTTGCGGCCCAATGCCCAGACGGTTAAGTCCTTCTTCCAGGCGCAGTTCCAGTTCTGCCGCTTTTGGGTTTGGATGGCGTGATCCGATTGGGCGCAGCACCGCTTTACGAGAAAGCACGGCAGCGGTTTCTACAGAGGTGGCAATACCCACGCCCACCAGCACCGGAGGACAGGCGTTAACTGCCAGCGTGGAGATATTTTCGAAGACAAATTTCACCACGCCTTCATAGCCTTCAGAAGGCATTAACACTTTCGAGCGCCCCGGCAGCGTACAGCCGCCCCCTGCCATGTAGACTTCGATTTCCGCGTCATCATCATCAGGGATGATGTCCCAGGTGACCCACGGCACACCGGTACCGGTATTTTTTCCGGTATTCACTTCGTCAAAAATCTCAACCGCGTTATGGCGCAGCGGCGCTTTTACCGTGGCGTCTTCAACGGCCTGCTTCAGAATGCTTTGCAGTTCGCCAAGTAGCGGAAAACGGGAACCGACCTTCACGAAGAACATAATCTCCCCAGTGTCCTGACAGGCAGGGCGGTTCAGGTCGATAGCTTTCTGCATGTTGTCAAACATGGTGTGGTAGATGATTTTACCCATCGGCGAGGTTTCGCCTTCACGCAGCTGTTTTAATTTATCCACAACATCGTCAGGCATGCGGGTAGAAATCATGGCGGTAAAGTCGGCGACAATGTTCGTCAGCGTAGCTATCGCATGTTGGTTATTTTGATTGCTCATCTTATTAACTCCAGTTCTTTTATTTGTCTGGAAATAAATTCTCCGCCACAAACTACCACTAAAAATGTGGTTTTATATTATTTGGCACTGTGAATATCTAATTAACAGTTCGTGAATGATGTCCAGATAAGGCAATAAAAATTGCGCCAGGGCAGGGTTTAATACGTATGGGAGAATTACACTGCGGTTAATCACATTACGGATTACCGATCATGCTGAATACGTATCCCCTGGCGAAAGACCTACAGGTGCTGGTTGAAATTGTTCATAGCGGCAGCTTTAGCGCCGCCGCTGCGACGCTGGGCCAGACGCCAGCGTTTGTGACGAAGCGCATTCAGATCCTCGAGTCCACGCTAGGGGCTACGTTGCTAAGCCGCTCGGCGCGCGGCGTGGCGCTAACGGAGAGTGGCCAACGTTGCTATGAACACGCGCAAGCGATCCTCGCAGGTTATCAACATTTGGTCGATGACGTTACGCAACTCAAAACGCGTCCGGCAGGGATGATTCGTATCGGCTGTAGCTTTGGTTTTGGGCGCAGTTATATTGCACCGGCAATTACAGAATTGATGCACAGCTATCCTGAATTACAGGTACATTTTGAACTTTACGATCGGCAAATTGATTTGGCGCAGGATAATATCGATTTGGATATTCGTATCAATGATGAAATTCCTGATTATTATATTGCGCATTTGTTAACGAAAAATAAAAGGATATTATGCGCAGCACCGACGTATTTACAAAAATACGGTGAGCCGACGACGTTACAGGAATTAATTCGGCATGATTGTCTGGTCACCAAAGAACGAGATATGACTCACGGGGTGTGGGAACTGGATAACGGTCAGGAGAAAAAGTCGGTTAAGGTGGCGGGACATCTTTCTTCTAACAGCGGTGAGATTGTGCTGCAGTGGGCGCTGCAGGGAAAAGGGATCATGCTGCGTTCTGAATGGGACGTACAACCGTTTCTGGCCAGCGGTGAGCTGGTGCGGGTGCTACCGGACTATGCGCAGAGCGCCAATATCTGGGCGGTTTATCAGGAGCCGTTGTATCGCAGCGTGAAGCTTCGCGTGTGCGTGGAGTTTCTGGCGACGTGGTGTCAGAACCGATTAGGCAAACCGCTGGAGGGGTATCACATCCCCGAGGCCGGATAAGACACCGACGCGTCGCTATCCGACAATAAAATCACTCGGGGTCTTTTTCGCGTTTTTTCTTTAGCTTGGTCCAGATCTTCGGCTCCTGACGACGCCACAGACGCTGAATGTTGTCATGGTGACGAAGCAGAATTAAGCACGACAACATGGACACCGGGAAAGTGAACTGGGGATTGAACCACCAGACGTAAAAAGGGGCGATCAGCGCACTGACGATAGCGCCTAACGACGAATAGCCGCTTAACAGGACGGTTAGTAGCCAGGTTCCGGCCATCACGCCGGTTAAGTCCCAGCCAATCGGCGCAATTGCGCCAAAGGCGGTGGCAACGCCTTTTCCACCTTTAAAGCCGAAAAATACCGGCCAAATGTGTCCCAGACAGGCGGCGATTGCGATCAATCCCAGCCAGAAGGGGCTGACGCCTAGCGCATAGGCACCCCAGACGGGTAACATACCTTTCAGGACGTCGAAAATCAGTACCGCGACGGCGGCTCCCTTGCCACCGATGCGCAGCACGTTTGTCGCGCCCGGATTCCCAGAGCCGCTGTCGCGCGGGTCCGGCAATCCAGCAAGGCGGCATACCAGAATAGCACTGGAAATTGAGCCACAGAGGTACGCGAAGATAATCATTCCAGGCGCGATTGCACTCATAAGCTGTTCCGTTTTGAAAATGTCGTGTAAAACGCTACTTCTGTGGATAATACGCATATTTCGCCGGAAGTGGTATCCGGGTTAGCCAAAAAGCAGGCAGGTCGTGATGGATATTGTATTTATAGAGCAACTTTCTGTAATCACCACTATTGGTGTTTACGACTGGGAACAAACGATCGAACAACGGTTGGTGTTCGATATCGAAATGGCATGGGATAACCGCAAAGCGGCGAAAAGCGATGATGTGGCTGATTGCCTGAGCTATGCTGATATTGCTCAAACGGTTGTTAACCATGTGGAAGGCGGGCGTTTTGCGCTGGTAGAACGTGTGGCGGAAGAGGTGGCGGATCTGCTACTTAACCGCTTTAATTCACCGTGGGTGCGGATCAAACTCAGCAAACCTGGCGCGGTAGCCCGTGCGGCAAACGTCGGGGTCGTCATTGAGCGTGGCAATAATCTGAAAGAAAATAATTAATTTAATAATTTCTAAATCAAACGGGTATAAAAGAGTCCTTTCGTCGGCTCTTTTTTGCCGTGTTTTCTCTATCTAGGGGTTTATTAATGAGTGATATGCACTCGCTGCTGGTGGCGGCAATTTTGGGTGTGGTCGAAGGATTGACGGAATTTTTACCCGTTTCCAGTACCGGCCATATGATTATTGTTGGCCACCTGTTGGGTTTTGAGGGTGATACCGCAAAAACATTCGAGGTGGTGATCCAGTTGGGGTCTATTCTGGCAGTGGTGGTGATGTTCTGGCGACGTTTGTTTGGCCTGATCGGCATTCACTTCGGCAAGGCCCCACATGAAGGTACTGGCAAAGGTCGGCTGACGCTGGGGCATATCCTGTTGGGGATGATTCCGGCGGTTGTACTGGGACTGGTGTTCCACGACACCATCAAGTCGCTGTTTAACCCGATCAACGTGATGTATGCGCTGGTGGTGGGTGGTGTACTGCTGATTGCCGCAGAATGCCTGAAACCGAAAGAGCCGCGCGCGCCGGGTCTGGATGATATGACCTATCGCCAGGCGTTTATGATTGGCTGTTTCCAGTGTCTGGCCCTGTGGCCGGGTTTTTCTCGCTCAGGGGCGACGATTTCAGGCGGCATGCTGATGGGCGTGAGCCGTTATGCGGCTTCTGAGTTTTCTTTCCTGCTGGCGGTGCCGATGATGATGGGCGCGACGGCGCTGGATCTCTACAAGAGCTGGTCGTTTCTCAGCGCATCAGATATCCCGATGTTTGCCGTCGGTTTCGTGACGGCATTTATCGTGGCGCTGGTCGCGATCAAAACCTTCCTGCAGCTGATTAAGCGTATCTCGTTCATTCCGTTTGCGATTTACCGCTTTGTTGTAGCGGCTGCCGTTTACGTCGTGTTCTTCTGATGACTTACCGTGGTGCCGGATGGCGGCGTTCCGCCTTATCCGGCCTACGGGTGATATTCGTTCAGGCGGTGGGTTTAGGACACCGCTTCTCCTTCCAGTTGGCCACCGCCGCAATGCGACGCCGGGTCAGTTCCTCGCGAATAGCCTGACCTTTGAATCCCGCTTCCACGACATCTTTCGTGGGTACCGCTTGTGCAACCAGCCAGGCTTCGCGCAACAGCCTGCCTTGCGGGTAATCCGCCGCTTCAAAACCGGTTCGCCCACGCACGTCGGCCTCGCTGGTCAGGGCGATTTGCTCCACGCGCTGCGGTTTGCGCCATGCATCGATGGAATCAAACAGCTTAACGATGGTTTTCGGTTGCAGGATCGGGAAGGTATGAATGAGGTCGTGGAACTCGGCCACCAGTTTGGCTAAATCACGGATGTCATTCGGCACGCGCAGGCGCTGACACAGTTGCTCGACCAGCTTAACGCCCGCCGGACCGTGGCCATGATGGCGCGGCCATAGCGCTTTAGGCGTTAATGCTTTACCGAGATCGTGACACAGCGTGGCGAAACGCACGTCGACCTCCGGACTTAACATGGCCGCCATCGACAGCGTCATCAGCGTGTGAATGCCGGTGTCAATTTCCGGATGCCATTGTGCGGGGGCCGGAACGCCAAACAGAGCATCTACTTCCGGGAACAGCACGCGCAGGGCATCGCAATCGCGCAGGACCTGAAAAAATACCTGTGGGTTGCGGGTGGTTAAGGCGCCTTCCGTTTCTTTCCACACGCGCTCAGGCGTCAGGTGTTCCAGCTCGCCAGCGGCGTTCATGTCGCGCATCAGCGTCATGGTTTCGTCAGCGATACGAAAGCCGAGGTGCGCATAGCGGGCAGCAAAGCGCGCCACGCGCAGCACGCGCAGCGGATCTTCGCTAAAGGCAGGAGAAACATGGCGCAGCAGGCGGTTTTCCAGATCGTCGCGTCCGTTATACGGGTCGATAATCTCCCCGTTGTCATCGCGGGCCATTGCGTTGATGGTCAGGTCACGCCGCTGAAGATCGGCCTCCAGCGTCACATCTGGCGCGGCGTAGCAGGTGAATCCGGTATATCCCGAACCTGATTTACGTTCAGTACGCGCCAGCGCATACTCTTCCCGGGTTTGCGGATGCAGAAACACGGGAAAATCGCGGCCTACCTGTTGGTAACCCGCGTCGAGCATTCCTTGCGGCGTGGCGCCGACAACGACCCAATCTTTATCTTTAATCGGTAGCCCTAATAACGCATCCCGAACAGCACCACCGACCAGATAAATCTTCACGCCACTTTCCTTTTGAAAAAAACATCCCTTAATCATATGTCAGTGTGGCGGAGAAGGCGATTCAGTTCATCCAGCGATCTTTGCGTTTACGGCTTGGGATCATGTGTGGCAGAACCAGACCGAGCAGCAGACCAAGACCCAGCACGCCGCCGCCATACATAAACCACTGCATGATGATGGTGCGCTGTTTGTCATCGAGCTGAAGGTTGGCTGCGCTCACCTTCTTTTGCGCCACGATAAGTTCGTTCTTCAGCTTCTGGTTTTCTTGTTTCAGCCCGTCAATCACGCTGTCGCTTTGCGCTACCTTTTGCTGCATGTCGGCGGTACGCTGATTCCATGTGGTATCGATATTATTGAGCTTATCGGTCAAGGTCTTAACCTGGTTTTCCAGGTCGGGAACGCGGGTACGCAGGCTCGGCGTACTGTTCAGCTCTTTCAGTGGGATCCAGGCGGTACGTCCGGTGCTGTCTTTCACCTGGGCGTAGTTGGTGTTGGCATCGGTCTGTAATAGCGTGACTTCCTCGCCGGCGTTAACCGTACCCACGAGGCGATAATTATCTCCCGGACCGCTGCGGACCCAGGTGTTCAGTTCGTCAGAGACATAGCGCTTTTCTTCGGCATGAGAGACTGCAGTGGCGCTAAGTGCGAGTAAAGTTAATCCAATCAGGCGTAATTTTGGCATCAGGCTGTCGTTATTGTCATAGAAAGTGGAACGATAGTAGTGGCATCAGTGTCTCTACGCAAAGCATTCGACATCAATCGGAATCATCTGTGTCCTTTTTGCCACCACTCGAAACTTTTACGCCCGTCAAATTGCTCGTTGCATGGCAATTTGGCGCAAAATACTATCTACTGACCATAAAGAACGAACTTAGTTCGCAGTCAGTTTTCTCAACTGTGACATAACCCATAAGTACAAGACCATGGCCCAGGAAATCGAATTAAAATTTATCGTTAATAGTGACGCTGTCGATGCGCTACGTGAACGTCTGAATACGCTGGGGGGAGAGCATCATGCGCCCAGCCAGTTGCTGAATATTTACTACGAAACGCCGGATGCGTGGTTGCGTGGTCACGATATGGGGCTGCGTATTCGCGGTGAAAACGGTCATTACGAAATGACCATGAAAATTGCCGGACGCGTGACGGGCGGACTGCACCAGCGGCCGGAATATAACGTTGCGCTAAACGCGCCTGAGCTGGATCTCACCTTGTTCCCATCGGAAGTCTGGCCTGATGGCAAACTGCCCGCTGAACTTGCTTCTCAAGTGCAGCCGTTGTTCAGCACCGATTTTTACCGTGAGAAATGGTTGGTTGATGTTGATGGCAGCCGGATTGAAATGGCCCTCGATCTGGGGGAAGTGAAAGCGGGCGAGTTTGCAGAACCTATCTGTGAGCTTGAACTTGAACTGCTAAGCGGCGATACCCGTGCGGTACTGAAGCTGGCAAACCAGCTGGTTTCGCAAACCGGTTTACGCCAGGGCAGTTTGAGCAAAGCAGCGCGCGGTTATCATTTGGCCCAAGGGAATGCGCTGCGCGAACTCAAACCGACGCGGATTTTGAAGGTTCCGGCGAAGGCGAGCATTGAGCAGGGGCTGGAAGCGGCGCTGGAGCTGGCATTATCACAGTGGCAGTACCACGAAGAGCTGTGGGTACGCGGCGTGAAAGGGGCGAAAGCCGAGGTGCTGGCGGCAATGGGTCTGGTGCGTCACATACTGATGCTGTTTGGCGGTAATGTGCCGCGAAAAGCGAGCGCTCACTTACGTGATTTGCTGACCCAGTCGGAAGCGGTCATGGCGTCGGATGTTTCTGCCGTTTCGGCGGTTTACAGCACGCAAACAGCAATGGCTAAACTGGCCCTGACCGAATGGCTGGTGACCAAAGGATGGCAGTCGTTCCTGGATGAGAAGGCGCAGGGCAAAATTGCCGACTCCTTTAAGCGTTTCTCAGATACTCATCTTTCACGCCATGCCGCTGAGCTGAAAACCGCTTTTGCGCAGCCGTTGGGCGATCAGTACGCCGATCAGCTTCCACGTTTGACGCGCAACATTGATAGCATGCTGATGCTGGCGGGATACTACGACGAAAATGTCGCATCAGAATGGATCGCTACTTGGCAGGGCTTACGTCGCGCCATTGCGGCCAACCAATATATTGAAATTGAACACTTCCGCAACGAGGCGATCGCGCTGGAACCGTTCTGGCTGCACAGCGGAAAACGATAATCAGGGCCGAGGCCGGGATGCCTGATGGCGCTGCGCTTATCAGGCCTACGCGATGTGTGTAACTGTCATGTAGGTCGGATAAGGCGAAAAGACGCATCCGGCACCATTCAAAGGATAACCCGTAAATGAAGCAGCTCTCTTCACCGTTACAGCAGTACTGGCCGACCGTTGTTGAGCGGCTGCCAGCAGCAATATCTGAGTCCTCACTTAGCGTTCAGGCGAAGTCAGTACTTACATTCAGTGATTTTGTCCGTGACAGCATTATTGCCCATCCCGAATGGCTGTCTGAGCTGGAAAGCACTCCACCCCTGGCGGATGAATGGCAACACTATGCCAACTGGTTGCAGCAAGCATTGGCTGACGTTAGTGACGAAAACACACTGATGCGTGAGTTACGCCTGTTTCGTCGTCGCATTATGGTGCGTATCGCCTGGGCACAGACGCTGTCGCTGGTGACCGAAGAGAGTATTTTGCAGCAGCTAAGTCATCTGGCTGAAACGTTGATCATCGCCGCGCGCGACTGGTTGTACGCAGCCTGCTGTCGCGAATGGGGAACGCCGTGTAATCCTGAAGGTGTGGCGCAGCCGCTGCTGATTTTAGGCATGGGGAAACTCGGCGGCGGCGAGCTGAATTTTTCCTCCGATATCGACCTGATTTTTGCCTGGCCGGAACACGGCAGCACACAGGGTGGGCGTCGCGAGCTGGATAACGCGCAGTTCTTTACCCGTATGGGCCAGCGGCTTATCAAAGTGCTGGATCAGCCCACAATGGATGGGTTTGTCTATCGGGTGGATATGCGTTTACGCCCGTTTGGCGACAGCGGCCCGCTGGTGCTGAGCTTCTCCGCGCTAGAGGATTATTACCAGGAACAAGGGCGCGACTGGGAACGCTATGCGATGGTTAAAGCCCGCATTATGGGCGATGCCGACGGCACATACGTCAGCGAGCTTCGTGCCATGCTGCGGCCTTTTGTCTTCCGTCGCTATATTGATTTCAGCGTGATTCAGTCGCTGCGTAACATGAAAGGGATGATTGCGCGTGAAGTGCGCCGTCGTGGCCTGAAAGACAACATTAAGCTGGGGGCGGGCGGCATTCGTGAAATCGAATTTATCGTGCAGGTATTCCAGCTGATTCGCGGTGGGCGCGAGCCATCGCTGCAATCCCGCTCGCTGTTACCGACGCTTAGCGCCATCAATGCGCTGCACTTGCTGTCTGATACCGACGCGGAACAACTGCGCGCAGCCTATCTCTATTTACGCCGCCTGGAAAACCTGCTGCAAAGCATCAATGATGAGCAGACCCAAACGCTGCCAGGCGATGAACTGAATCGCGCGCGGCTGGCGTGGGGGATGAACGTTGATGACTGGCAGCAATTAACCGATGTGCTGGCCAATCATATGGACAACGTACGCCGGGTATTTAACGAGCTGATTGGCGATGACGAGGCCGAAACCCAGGAAGAGTCGCTCTCAGAACAGTGGCGCGAATTGTGGCAGGACGCCTTACAGGAAGATGACACCACGCCAGTGCTGATGCATCTGGCGGATGAAGATCGGCGGCGCGTGCTGTCTCTGATTGCTGATTTCCGCAAAGAGCTGGATAAACGCACCATTGGCCCGCGTGGACGACAGGTGCTGGATCATTTAATGCCGCATCTGCTGAGCGATGTCTGTACGCGTGACGACGCCTCAGTCCCGCTGTCACGCATTACACCGCTGCTGGTGGGTATTGTGACTCGCACGACCTATCTGGAACTGCTGAGCGAATTCCCCGGGGCGCTGAAGCATTTGATTTCGCTCTGTGCGGCCTCGCCGATGGTCGCCAGCCAGCTGGCTCGGTATCCGTTGTTGCTCGACGAACTTCTGGATCCGAATACCCTGTATCAACCTACCGCGACGGACGCCTACCGTGATGAGCTGCGCCAGTATTTGCTGCGCGTGCCAGAAGATGACGAAGAGCAGCAACTGGAGGCACTGCGCCAGTTTAAGCAAACGCAGCTACTGCGTATTGCCGCGGCTGATATCGCCGGTACGCTGCCGGTGATGAAGGTGAGCGACCATTTAACCTGGCTGGCGGAAGCGATTATTGATGCGGTAGTCCAGCAGGCGTGGACGCAGATGGTTGCTCGCTACGGGCAACCGACTCATCTTGGCGAACGTGAGGGGCGCGGTTTTGCCGTCGTCGGCTATGGCAAACTGGGCGGCTGGGAACTGGGCTACAGTTCGGATCTTGATTTGATCTTCCTGCATGATTGTCCGATGGACGTGATGACGGACGGTGAGCGTGAGATTGATGGGCGACAGTTCTATCTGCGTCTGTCGCAGCGCATTATGCACCTTTTCAGCACCCGCACTTCGTCCGGTATTTTGTACGAAGTGGATGCGCGGCTGCGTCCATCCGGCGCGGCGGGAATGCTGGTGACATCAACCGACGCTTTCGACGATTACCAGCGCAACGAAGCCTGGACATGGGAGCATCAGGCGCTGGTGCGTGCTCGTGTGGTATATGGCGACCCGCAGTTGACCTCTCAGTTTGATGCGATTCGTCGCGATATCATGACCCTCGTCCGTGATGGGAAAACCTTGCAGACCGACGTGCGTGAAATGCGTGAGAAAATGCGCGCCCATTTGGGCAATAAGCATCGGGATCGTTTTGATATTAAAGCGGATGAGGGTGGCATTACCGATATTGAGTTTATTACGCAGTATCTGGTGTTGCGCTATGCGCATGAAAAACCGAAGCTGACACGTTGGTCGGATAACGTGCGCATTCTGGAATTGCTGGCGCAAAACGACATTATGGACGAGCAGGAAGCGCTGGCGCTTACCCGTGCTTATACGACGTTGCGTGATGAACTTCACCATCTTGCGTTGCAGGAACTTCCGGGCCATGTGGCGCTGGAGCACTTTGACGCTGAACGTACGCTGGTGCGTGACAGCTGGCAGAAGTGGCTGGTTGCCGAGTGAAGTGTGCTATTATCGCGCGCAAATTTTAAGACCCTCAGAGAATCTCTCAGGAGACAGGAATGAAAGTAACGCTGCCAGAGTTTGAACGTGCAGGAGTCATGGTTGTCGGTGATGTGATGCTGGATCGCTACTGGTACGGTCCTACCAGCCGTATTTCACCTGAAGCGCCGGTTCCGGTGGTGAAGGTTGATACCATCGAAGAACGTCCCGGTGGCGCAGCAAACGTGGCGATGAACATTGCCTCTCTGGGCGCAAATTCCCGTCTGGTGGGTTTGACCGGTATCGACGACGCGGCGCGTGCGCTGAGCAAAACGCTGGCGGATGTGAACGTAAAATGCGACTTCGTTTCCGTGCCGACGCATCCGACAATCACCAAACTGCGCGTGCTTTCCCGCAATCAGCAGTTGATTCGTCTGGATTTCGAAGAAGGTTTTGAAGGCGTAGATCCGCAACCGCTGCACGAGCGTATTAATCAGGCGCTGGGTTCTATCGGCGCTCTGGTGCTCTCTGACTACGCCAAAGGCGCGTTGGCAAGTGTGCAGCAGATGATTGCTCTGGCGCGTAAGGCTGGAGTTCCGGTGCTTATCGATCCGAAAGGGACCGATTTTGAACGTTACCGCGGCGCAACGCTGCTAACGCCGAACCTGTCTGAGTTTGAAGCGGTCGCCGGTAAATGCAAAAGCGAAGATGAATTGGTTGAGCGCGGCATGAAAGTGATTGCAGATTTCGACCTTTCCGCACTGCTGATCACCCGTTCAGAACAAGGTATGACGTTGCTGCAACCGGGCAAATCGCCACTGCATATGCCGACGCAGGCGCAGGAAGTGTATGACGTGACCGGTGCGGGCGATACGGTAATCGGCGTGCTGGCGGCGACGCTGGCGGCGGGTAACTCACTGGAAGAGGCGTGCTATTTTGCTAACGCTGCTGCCGGTGTTGTGGTCGGTAAACTGGGAACCTCCACCGTTTCTCCGATTGAACTGGAAAATGCGGTGCGTGGTCGGGCTGATACTGGTTTTGGCGTGATGAGCGAATCTGAGCTGAAACAGGCCGTTGCCAGCGCCCGCAAGCGCGGTGAGAAAGTGGTGATGACTAACGGCGTGTTCGACATCCTGCATGCGGGCCACGTTTCCTATCTGGCAAATGCGCGCAAGCTGGGCGATCGCCTGATCGTGGCGGTAAACAGCGATGCGTCGACCAAACGTCTGAAAGGCGAAACGCGTCCGGTCAACCCGCTGGAACAGCGCATGATCGTGCTGGGCGCGCTGGAATCCGTCGACTGGGTGGTCTCTTTTGAAGAAGATACACCGCAGCGTCTGATCGCCGGCATCCTGCCGGATCTGCTGGTCAAAGGCGGCGACTATAAGCCAGAAGATATTGCGGGCAGCAAAGAGGTATGGGCGAACGGCGGTGAAGTGCTGGTGCTGAACTTCGAAGATGGCTGCTCCACGACCAATATCATCAAGAAGATCCAGAAAGACAGCGATAAATAACAATTGGAATGTTTGTCGGATGGCGGTGTCCGGCCTACGAGGTTGTAGGCCGGATAAAACGCGTAAGCGTTGCCATCCGGCATTTCTGTTTCTTATTCTTCAGTCGTTTTCTCAACAGGCTGTGGACTGTTTTTCAGCGGATCGGCCAGTGCCGACAGCGAACCACCGGACAAACCAATTTCATTTAACAGCGAATCAATCAGCGGCGCTTGTGTACGATAGGCAAGGGCGGCGGATAATGCCTGCTCAGCCAGATTCCCTCCGGTTACGTTACCTGCGGTCACTTCACCGACGGCGCCGCCACGATTCAGACCATCAACCTGAATAATCTTGATCCCATCGATAGACTTCATTGGCTCAACGGATTTCTCAATGACTGCTGGCAGGGACTGCAGCAGGGCCAGCTTAAATTTCAGGCTGGTCTGTTCGTCGGAAAGCACGTTGATGGCATCGTTCAGCGCACGCTGGGCTTCGGCTTCTGCCAGACCTTTTTTGCGCGTGGCTTCGGCCAGTTCCACAATTGCCGCCGCCTGCAATTCTGCGGCTTCTTTTTCCGCTTTTGCCCGCACGGTCAGTTCAACCGCCTGGGTTTCCGCATCCTGTGCTGCGGCGATTAGCGCAACCTGTTTGGCACGATCCGCTTCTGCGGTCTGGCGGGTGGTTTCTACGTTCTGCTGGGCGCGAACCGCTTCGGCCAGCGCATCGTTAGCACGCGCTTCGGCCTGAGACTGCTGTTCGGACTTGGCGGCAATGGCGATGGACTTGGTTTGGTTGGCGATCTCTGTTGCCTGCTGCTGTTCGATCTCTTTGATGCGAACTTCACGCTCGGCCTCGACTTTTCTTGATCGCACCGCCTGTTCGCGCTCGATTTCTGTTTCCTGAATCTGGCGTTCGGCAAGAATGCGCGTCTGCTCAGCTTCACGATGACGTTCGGCTTCGAATGCGGCAATTTTGGCGTTTTGCTCGGCCGTGCGGGTCTTCACTTGTTGCTCCTGCTCGAGCGTCATGAAGGCTTCCTGCTGTTCGATCTCCAGCTTGCGCGACAGCGCATCACGGTTTTTCTCACGAACGGCAACTTCTACGTCCTGCTCGACTTCGTTACGTTCGCGACGACGGCGTTCCGTTTCCTGGGTCAGCTTGGTCAGACCCTCGGCATCAAAGGCGTTATTCGGGTTGAAATGGACTTTTTCGGTCTGGTTGAAGTTGGTGAGTGAAACGCTCTCCAGCTCCAGGCCGTTTTTGGACAGGTCTTCCGCGACGGTATTTTGTACGCCCTGAACGAAGTTTTCACGCGTGTCCTGCAGTTCGTGCATGGTCATCTGCGACGCAGTGGCACGCAGGGCATCGACAAACTTATCTTCTATTAGCACACGTAAATCCTCTGGTGACAGCGTCCGCTGTCCCAGCGTCTGTGCGGCGGTAGCAATCCCTTCAACAGACGGTTTCACACGCACGAAAAAGGCGACGACAACATCCACGCGCATACGGTCTTTGGTGATGAGACTGTCGACAGTTGAACGGCTTACCTCAAGTTTGAGGGTGTTCATGTTGATAGGAATGATTTCGTGGAAGATAGGCATGACAATTGCGCCGCCGCTCATCACCACTTTTTGTCCGCCAAGGCCGGTACGCACAAACGCCTGTTCAGCAGACGCACGACGATACAGGCGGGCAAAAATAATCCCGATAATTACTAAGACGACCACCGCCACAATGGCGGTAAACATCCATGAAGGTAACATGCCAATAACATCATCCATCTATAAGGTCCCTCTGTATAAAATTATAAAACAGTCGGCCAGGGGTTTAGCTCGGCCAGATAACGCGTTGCGGAAAGTCGGCAAATAATTAGCACCTTGTCTCCTTTTTTGAATTCTTTGCCCGCTTCAGGCTCCAGCAGCACATAGTGGGTCTGCCCGAACTTGTCGGTAAATTTGCCTTCGCATGGGGTTCCGGCACTCGCAGAAGGGCCGGTAATAATCGCCATGCTGCCGATAAATTCATCTTCAGCGAGGGCGGTGGTTTCATCCCGTGGCAGCCATGGGGCGATGATTTTCCCGCTGTAATGCACGGCGAAGACCGCAAGAATGAAGCTCACCGGTGCGAGCAGCAGGTTGCTGAGCGGAGCCTGCCACAGCGTGACCCAACCATGCTGGATGAGGATGCCGAAGAGTCCAAAGAAGCCTGCGAGTAAGCACAGCACGATCAGTGCCGGGATCCGCCCGATATTGAGATAGTGAAGCGCCTGGCCGATATTGCCGGAGGTCAGGGCATCGTAATGTTCGAGGTGAGCATCAAGCGCACCTGAAAGAAAATGGCCAAAAATAAGAGAGATGATTTCCAGTAGGCCAATCAGCAGTACAAATGAAATAGCAAACAGGTAGGGGCCGTTGTAATCCGTGAATAATACCAAGTTGTTTCCTCCTGTTACTGCGTTCCCTGTCCGTGTCAAAAGTAATGGTTTTACCTCTTACTTTTACATGACGTTACAATAACATGCGTTACCCAGGTCTTTAATCCGAAAAGGGGCTCACCCCCCTCTTAGATTTCGTAGGAAACTGTGAAGCAGGCGGTTTTTTTGCGCACAATATGTACAGAATAACTTCGTATCCAGGGAAATACTGAAATTAGAAAAAGCATATGGCCTTAGCAGATATTCAATAACTGGAGGGTATGCTCATGAACAGCAATATGTATTCAATGAACAATTTCGATTTCCTGGCCCGTAGTTTTGCCAGAATGCAGGCTGAGGGCCATCCCGTTGATATCCAGGCGATAACTGGGAATATGGATGAAGAACATCGTAGCTGGTTTTGCAAACGATATGCGCTGTACTGCCAGCAGGCGACGGAAGCCAGGAAGCTAGAACTGGAACACTAACAGAAAAACGGGCCTTGCGGCCCGTTGTCGTTTTACTCTTGCGGATCGACTGACGGGATCGCAGGGGCAGGTTTAACTTCTGCCGTTTTTTCACGCGATTCCAGCTCAGTCAGACGTTGCTCAAGCAGCGCCAGCTTTTCACGTGTGCGCAATAAAACCTGAGTCTGTACATCGAATTCTTCACGGCTTACCAGATCCAGACGGGTCAGCTGTGACTGCAGCGTTTGACGAATTTTCTTCTCGACGTCTTCGCCAAACTCGCGGATCCCTTTCGGCATCGACTCGTGAACCTGACGAGCAATCTGCTCAATTTTTTTCGGGTCAATCATTGTGGTTTCCCTGAACTGGTACGTGTTGCTGCCTATTGTAGTGCGAACTGGCACAGGCATAAACCAGAATTGTGTGAAGCTAAGACGAGTAAAGGCGTTGATGAAGGTAATCAATAGCGTTATAGTTAACCCGCTTATTCTCAGGGCGGGGCGAAATTCCCCACCGGCGGTAAATCAACTGATGTTGAAAGCCCGCGAGCGCTTTTTGTTACGGCAAAAAGGTCAGCAGATCCGGTGTAATTCCGGGGCCGACGGTTAGAGTCCGGATGGGAGAGAGTAACGATCCAGTCGGGCATGGACCCGCTCACGTTATTTTTTTGCCGCTTAGACGGTACTCCTAAGACTGCCCTGATTCTGGTAACCATAATTTTAGTGAGGTTTTTTTACCATGAATCAGACGCTACTTTCCTCTTTTGGTACGCCTTTCGAACGTGTTGAACATGCGCTGTCTGCGCTGCGTGAAGGACGCGGTGTAATGGTGCTTGACGACGAAGACCGTGAAAACGAAGGCGATATGGTTTTCCCGGCAGAGACCATGACCGTTGAACAGATGGCGCTGACCATCCGTCACGGTAGCGGTATTGTATGCCTGTGCATCACTGAAGACCGACGCAAACAGCTCGATCTGCCAATGATGGTGGAAAATAATACCAGCGCTTACGGTACTGGTTTTACCGTGACCATTGAAGCCGCAGAAGGCGTGACCACCGGCGTTTCCGCAGCAGACCGTGTTACTACGGTACGCGCGGCAGTTAAGGATGGCGCAAAACCTTCCGATCTGAATCGTCCGGGGCACGTGTTCCCGTTGCGTGCTCAGGCTGGCGGCGTGCTGACCCGCGGTGGTCATACTGAAGCGACCATCGACCTGATGACGCTGGCTGGGTTTAAACCGGCTGGCGTGCTGTGTGAGCTGACCAATGACGATGGCACTATGGCGCGTGCGCCACAATGTATCGAATTTGCTGGCAAGCATAATATGGCGGTGGTCACTATTGAAGACCTGGTGGCTTACCGTCAGGCGCATGAGCGCAAAGCCAGCTAATCGCAAGACAAGCTGTTGAAAAAGCAAAAAAAGCCGATGCTATGTCATCGGCTTTTTTGCGCTTAGTTGTAGTTAATTTTAAATAATACGACCGTTTCAAAGGGACCGATTTTTACGGTATTGCCAGTGACCTGGCTTAATTCTGCTTGATAACTTTTCTCTCTGGTCAATAACTCCGTATCAAATTCGGCATATTCAGAGTATGCGTTATAGGTGGAGAGCGTATTATCTTCCATATCGCGTATTTTTAACTGCAAGCCATTACCGATTCTCAATGAAGTATCCTCTTCGGCTAATTCTTCAGTGGTATAAAATGACGATGAGACTTTAAACGTATCAGTACATCCACTGTCTGAATTGAGATTCTTTGTCGTTTTAATAGAGAACGATTTTGTCAGGGTTTTGGCGTTGATTTCCATATTATTGAAGGTGCCAAAATCAATAGTTTGGTTTTCAGGGTAGATATTAAACTTTACACTACAGTCCAGTACGCGGATTTGGTCTAATCCGGTGACATGGTATTTCAGGTTAGCTGCATCCGGACTGACATTAATACCACCTACGCCATCAAACTGCACCAGGATATAATCACCGATGCTACTGGCGTAGTCGTGGGGCGGCATAGAAATGATTTTTACGTACAGGCGCATACGGGCGACAAACGTTCTGGAAAAATGGGTATCTTCCGCGCTGCCTGAGCAAATATAATGCTCCCAGCCGCTGGCTTTAATTTGCGCCGGGGTATAGATTTTAAGCTTCTGATTATCAATACACTGGCGAGTATCAATACTGACAGCACCTTGGGTTGCATCATAATCAATACCTTCGTAGGTGACTCCCAGTTGATAGTAGGTATCGTTGACCGACGCATAGGGGTTAACCCATGCGTAGACGTTTTCACTGCTATAGCCACTGTCGGACACGGCGTTGTCACAGTACACCGGAATTTTTATATCGTTACTTTCCCAGATTTTATCGCCGGGCTTGGCGTTATTAGGAACAGCAAAAGGCTCTATTGCGGTATAGCCTTCAACTGCCCCCCCGGAAGTACCCAGATAGCAGTGTACCGCCAGGGCTGAGCGAAAAGGCACGACAATAAATATTAACAGCAGGAATAACCGCAGCGCCCGTATCATTTTTTCGCCTCCGGCACGATAACGTCACACTGTCCGTGGCAGTTTACGTTAAGCGTGCGACGCCCGCCGTAGTCATCCATATAACCCAACACGAACGTATTTCCGTGGTAACTCCCCGCATTTAATGATGCAGAAGAAAAAGGCGCAATTATCTCACTGCTAAAACCCGATAGCTGGCTTTTGTCGTCCTTGCCAAAAAAAGCGAGTGTGATGTAGTAGGCGGTTGGATTGTTTACCAGTAACGTATTTCCCTGCTGGTGTGCTTTGAGTTGATGTTCCACTTCAACACCGGGTTTTTTCTTTAATGACGCAGGGCGCCAGAATAATTTTAATCGGGATTGCAGTGCCATCTGCACGACAGCATTGTTTCCCTTATTTTCTGGTGCTGGCGGAATTTCTCTGACATTAAAGTAAAAGAGTGACTCCCGATCCTGAGGGAGAGAACGAGCCCTATCCTGCTTAACAATCCTCACCTGAGAAATTGCGCCGGGATTTAAGCGTTGGATTGGAGGAAGGGCAACCAGAAATGTATCATCCTTTTTTCCTTTTTCATCTTCGATCCAGGAATAAGCCAAATAGGGCAACTGCTTGCTCTGGTTTTCGATTTTCAGGCTGCTGGCCTTTTCATTGCCGTTAAATATTATCCGCGTTCTGTCAGGCTGAATGGCGGCCTGACTGGTGAGCGATATAGCGAGTAGTATTATCGGTAATCCTTTGAATAATGCCATTTTTCATCCTTAATTAATGACAAGGTAAAATCAGGTTTTGCGTGGAGATATCTAACGTATCTGGCAAGGCGATGGTGCACGTTTGTTTGTCACCCCACAGCACTGTAAACTGCTGTCCATTGTCGACACCTCCAAGCCAGGCATGCCCATCTTCACTGACCATGCCAACTTCAGCATTGCTATCAATTTGGCGAATGATCGCGCCAAGCGGCGGATAGTCACCATTCACCATTCGGATCGCGACGGTAACGTTTTTGCCTGAGCGGGATATCAGCGATTTATAGCCAATAGCCCCTTCCGTCCAGGTTTGACGCGTGATCGTTTCATCCACGGTGACGCCGTCGGGCAGGTCATTCATATTGACGGCGATGGTTGAGGGTTGATAACTGGAGATCATCGGCACAACCGCATAACCAAAACTGTTAGTGCGATTGCTATCTCCCTGTACGGGGATATCTGCAACGCCATCTGCACCGACCATGACTCGAGGCTCATTACCAAAACTGCGACGATGCAAGGCAATGCCGTTGCCCGTTGCTGTCATTGAACCGCTCCAACTGGCGCTGGCAGAGGTGTAGTCGCTGGCTGCATAGCTTCCGGAGAACTGTAGCTCGCCTGAAGGGGTGACATGCTGGTAGTTGCCTCTGAACTGCGCGCCGTTAGCCGGTCGGTCAGTTGCGGTTCCTGCGGAAACGCCCCAGGTGTTACGGGGATCGGATGAATCATTCCACGAGAGCGTATTCGTGGTGTTACTGCTATTACGCATGTCGTAATTCAACCGTCGACCAAAGTCGAAGGGAACGGAGAGCGAAACATAAATTTGCTTGTCGTTATCATTCTCTTCGTAGTGCGTTGTACTGAAGGATGTCGACAACGATAAGCCTTTCCAGTCGCCGAGATCGAAATTAAATCCGGCAGTTACGGATGCGGTAGTAGAGCTGTCACCATCCCACCATTGCTGTCGAAGTGCGCTGACATACAAATTCATCCGTAGTGGATCGATCGGCTGGTTGAAGGAGATGCTTACAGTCTGCTTTTCGTCCTGAGTATCAGCATTGTTGTACTTATGGGCGATAAAGTTGGCATAGCTATGAAATTCACGTTCGGAGAAACGATAGGCCGCGAGTGAAATCTGGCTGTTGGTCGCATCGAAGCGTTTACTGTAGTTCAGTCGGTAACTGAGGCCATTTTCTTCATGACCGTCATCGAAAGTACTGCTGGAACGCGTAACGTCAAAGGATAATGCGCCCAGCAATAACATATTCTGCCCAATACCGAGAGCCGCTGAGCGGTAATCGCTGCCCGCTGCGAGGATCCCGCCATACAACGACGTATTGGATAACATTCCCCAGGAGGCCTCGCCGCTGACGAAGGTGTCATCAATAACGTGATGAGAGATATCCGGACGCGCACGGCCTGCCGCAATTTTGTAGCGAACCTGTCCTTCACGGGTTAAGAAGGGCGTGGATGCTGCAGAAACCTGAAATGTATTGGTTCTGCCATCTTCTTCGGTGATTTTCACGTCCAGCGTCCCCTGGACCGACTGATTCAGATCGGCAATAACAAAGGGGCCCGGTGCAACTTTTGTTTGATAAATCACGCGACCGGAGTGGCTCACGGTGACGGTGGCGTTCGTTTGCGCGATACCGCTGATTTGCGGGGCGTAGCCACGTAATTCCCAGGGCAGCATGCGGTCGTCACTGGACAGAGCCGCGCCATTATATGAAAAACCATCGAAAATATTTGAACTTAAATCCGTCTCACCCAGCGTAACTTTTGCGCCCAGCGAAGGGAGGGGACGAAAAAGATAGGTACGTGAAATGCTCCGCGTTGTTTGGGTGTTTTCGTCATTGCGGTTTTGACTGACCTGATAATCGCTACGTAAGCGCCACGCTCCCATGTTCAGACCCGTAGTACCATAGGAGTTGACATTTTCTGTGCTCTGGCCTTGATTGGGGCGATACGTGCTGGCAAATAAGTTATAGTCGAAAAGTACACCATTCACGCCATGCTCCCAGCTAGAGGGCGGCATCCAGCTCTCTGACTTCCATGCCATCAGAGCCTGGGGAATACTGATATCCAGACGTTGGTTCGCCATATCTAACGTAAACGTAATATCGGCGTATTCGGTAAAATCAACGCACTCGTGCTGCACCGGCAGTGAACTTAAAATTTTCTCTTTTAATCCCAGTTGCCCAGCGAGATCGGCGGGAATACAGGCTACAACGCTCTCGCCTCGTTTTTCCCAGGTCAACTGACGACCTGAAGAGATTTGATTTTTATTGACGGCGACGGTAACAAAATAGCTCCCGGGCGCTATTGAGTCATCCTCTTTCAATAGCGAGAGATCCACGCTGTTACGCATGGATTTATCCAGTACGTTCAGGTTGAATTCGACAGCCGGAGTGGAGCATGACAACAGTAACCCATATCCAAAGGCCACGACCTTGCAGGTATTCATGGCAATCCTTACCTATACCCAAGCGTTGCAAGTGTTAAATGGTGGCCATCCGGCCACCATTATGTGACTACTTATAAGTGAGCTTGTAGGTTGCCGTTGCGGCAACAGCACCCACGGTGACATCCGTTGTGCCAACCTTTTGCATGTAGGCCATAAAGGGAAGAATTTGGGTCTTAGAATCAGAGATTAAATCAATCGTTTTTGCCGTACCCAGCGTAATATTTGTGCTTGAACTATCCAGCAGACGTACACCAACGTTCTGTGCACCACCGGCAAAAGTATTGCTTAGCAGGCTGGTGTCTTCTGTCGTTACGCTGTCGCTGTTGAAGGTGACTTCAACTTTACTCACCGGTATGCCGCTACCATTGTTAGAGTTTGGCAGATCGCAATTGATCAAATGGAGGCTGGAATCTACTGCATCAGAATGCCCGTTAGTATTAATGTAGCTGGCAGGCACTTCACCCAGTTGAACCTGCTTATCAATATCTTCAGCCTGGATGGCGCACGGGGCATTGATAATGGTGCCAGTGAAGGTAATTTTGCCGCTACCGCCGTCAACATCGGCAAAGGCATTACTGGAGGTTAAGGCTGCAATGGCCAGGGCTAATAACGCTTTATTTCCTGATTTCATACAATTATTCCGTTAGTGATATACAACATCCTTTATACTCAAGTTGAGATAATAGGCCCTGAATAATATTATATCACCAAGATATTTGTGCTGACGCGAAATTCGGAATATGACCCGGTGTTAATTTTTTGTGATTTATAAATACAGCACTGTAATTCTGTTTTTGTATTTGATATGTAAATGTATAATCGTCTATTGTGCTATTTTAACCATGGTAGTTAGAAAGGTAATATTGTAACGGTGTGATTTGGATAGGATGATTTTTTGTAAATCAGAATATATCAATATATATATTCAATTTTTGTGTTTGATGTATTTTGTTTTTGAATGTTTTTGGTGGGTATAGACCTTACAACATGATTATAAAATCTGCATAAAAAAAGCAGAAGTCTGCATGCAGACCTCTGCTTTGATTTGACATGCAATTATCTGGCTCTGACCAGCTTTAATGTCCAGGCTCCACCCATTATCACTAGCAGCAGCAAACATAAACCAAAGGCCAGCAAACAGGCCTGCGCCATGTTCATAAAATGCCACGGTGGGAGCAGATACCAGCCCTCTGACTGCTGGTACAAATCAATAAACCATTTCTGCATATTGCTAAGTGTCACGCCATCGGTAACCACGGGGGCATCATAGCCGCAATCTCCAGTGGGCTTAAACCACTCCGGAGCCCAGTTTGCCAGTGGCAAATTGAAAGGGAATATCGGATCGGTGGAACATCCCTGGACACCAAACAGCGAGTCCGGGTCCGGGTTATGTACAGCATAATGAATGCCGTTAAGTTTGATGGAGAACTTAATGCCCATGATGCTGCCATAAAATGCCGCGATGCAGCCAATAAGCTTGAGAACAACATTTTTGGGATTTATTGCCGCGATCAATCCACCGAAAACCATCACAAACATGGCGAAGCGAATGTAGACACACTGCTCGCAGGGGGCCATATAGAGATAGATTTGGAAAAATGAGTGCGCCAATATTATTAACCCGCCCATCGCGCAGGCCATCAGTAGCCACAGAAAGCGCCGTTCCTGCCATCTCACCAGCGTATCAACCGGCGTGGTACGTAAGTCCCGCCACAATCCTTTTATGAAAGCCATAGCCTGGTCCCTGTTTATTTTGTCGCCAGCTCTCTGACAAGCTCAGCCATGGAGTCAATGGATTTGATACTTTTGGTGTAGATCAGGTATTTACCGTTAACGACGTAAGCCGGAACCCCCTGAATTTTGGCAACGTCATATGCCGCTTTCCATTTCTCCAGCGTTTGCTGAACGACGGGATCTTGCAGCGCGGCGTCAAAATCTGCCTGGCTCATACCTGCAGCATCCAGACCTGTTTTAATGAATGCGGCCGGATCTTTGCCATCTGACCAGCGCTCTTTCTTGTCGTGGTAAGCCGCGTAATAAGCAAATTTCGCTTTTTTGAACTGCGATTTGGCATCAAACAGTGAAATACCTGCTGCCTGGTCTTTAGCAATCATTACTGCAAATACTTCACTGGCCTGTTTGCCATATTCCCCCTTGGTTTCCAGATGAAATGGTGTGAAGGTGACGAGATCGGCCACTTTTTCAGAAACCGGACCAGTCACGGCTTTATCATATTTGTAACAGAACGGACAGGCGTAGCTGAATACTTTTATTAACGTCTTATCAGCATTAGGAATCGGTTTCTCTAAAACCATATAATCAGTGCCTTCTGTAAAAGCGGAGGCGGCAAACGACGAGGCAAGTGCGGCGGTTAATACCACGCTTTTAAATAATGAAGTAATCCATTTAGATGACATAATTAATCCTTAATCTAACGATATTATTTAAACATTTGTTGTGGGTGAACCAGTAATGCGCGGTAGTGCGTTTGGTTTGGCTTATCTGAAAGGACATCAATTTCGACTTTGACTTCTTTGGTCTTATAGTCAATTTCGTTGATTTTGCCGATGGTTGGTTGTCCAACGTCAAATAAATTAATAGAACCACCAAATCCAAACATAGTGTCGCGGTCTTTCTGATATTCGATAACCGAGGTGATGGGACTATAGAAATCGTAACCGCGTTCTTTTCCGTATTCCCAAATTTGCTGAACGGTTCCTTTTTTCTCGTCAACTTTATATTCGACGAAACGGGAATATTTCATCGTCGGCAATGCTGGTTGTTCAAGCCCACGACCATCGCCGTTGTCAAAGATGGTTAATGTCCCTTTGCTCGAGAGCCATGCGGTGTGCTGTGTATAAGTAAAATCGAAATCGGTGTTTTCGCACTTGCCGTTTTCGTCACATTTTAGCGCGTTGCCCTTATCATCAACCGGTTTTAACAGCTTGCTTGCCAGCGCCTTATTCCAGCCTTTAGACGGCGCGAGGATCCATTTCACCTGTTTATCGCGACCAATTTTGACGACGCCCTGATGGCGGGAAGAGATAATAATGGAGTCATCTTTGGCATCATAGGCAATGGAGTTAACGTGCGCCCAGTTACGACCCGCACCCACGCCGAGGGCGTCACCGTAAGGTGTATCTGGCTCCAGTTTCGCCTGTTGACCGGCATGAGCCAGGTCAACGTTGACGCATACCGCGCCTGCGTCCAGCGCACCCAGCAGCGCATCACGCATCGGATCGAGTATTTTTGTCAGATCCCACACGTCAACCACACGACCGGACTTGTCCACTTCAATTATCTGATCGCGGATGGTTTGCACATGGATGCCATCTTCTTTGCGATAATCGCGTTTGCCCACGCGAAGCAGCACGGTGTCGTTGACTGTTTCGATCGATTCATGCGACGCGTCGAGGAAGCCGCGCGGTAGCTTATGATCGGCCAGAATCTGCCCCATCATATCGAATTCGTACCAATGCTGGCCTTGCACGGCAGTGAAGGTGCCGCGCGGCGTTTCCCGAATACCCATCAAGTAACCGCGCTTATTGATATCCATGTCATGGCCATCGTAGAAGGTATCTTGATCCAACCACCAACGATATTCACCTTCCGTATCGACGATAAAGGTGAAGGGGGCAATGTCAAAAGGTAATGCCCCGCCCGCCGGACCCGCATCCAGGATGCCGGCATTTTTATCTTTTTCACCATGCCAGTGGAATTCCGCCCCTTGTGCAGTGAAGGTATGGGTATTCACCAGATAGAGACGGTCTTCAAAACCAGGCGCTACCTTAATAACTTTAGTTTGCTGTAAATCGGAAATTGAACGGTTATCCATGTAGTGATTAACGACGGCGGACGTTTGCACTACATAATCATCCTTCATGGCTTTGCCATTTTCTTTATATTCAACGGTGACCTTATTAGCAAACTTTTGATAAAGACCAAAAATAGGTATGCCGTCATAGGTTGCTAACGACTCTTTACCAACAGTGTAAGTAACAGGAACTCCTTTCTCTCCTTTGCCATGAACGGTGACTTTAACATCTGAAATAACGTGACTGTCTAATTCAACCAGTGCGGTAAGCGGGGAATTTCCATAAGGGTCAACGACTATTGCGCCCAGTTGTCCTGCGGGTTGGGCAGGCTGAAAACCTGCAGCAAACGAATTTCCAGCAGTTAATCCAAACGTTAGCGCGAGTGTACCAGCGAGAAGAGTTTTTCGGTATTGTATAAACATGGATATATCTCCTTATATTAACTTTAAATATAATTTCAATGAATATATTATGTTTTCATGACGTCGAAAAATATAAAATAGTATTACTGATTCAGCTATTATGGTGAATATACTAATATTGATGAGGTGTATTATTTTGTAGAAATTATTTTTTATTATTTTCGATAGTATGAGTGAGATATTCTGAGAACAATATTTATTATTGCGTAGTGTGATCTTGTCGACATTGTTTTATTTTCTATGGCAAATTTGGCTATTGGCTTAGCCGCTGGTTTATATGATCGAAATCATATATTTGTTTCTGGAATATGCCACTATAGGAGTATGTCAGAATAAGCTTGTGTAAAATTTTAACGTTAAATGTTTAATGATGTTAAATGTTAAGGGTAAAAGAATGTTTATTGCCTGGTATTGGATCGTATTAATTGCACTCGTTGCATTGGGTTATTATTGCCATATGAAGCGTTATTGCCGGGCATTCCGGCAAGACAGAGACGCATTGCTCGAGGCGCGAAACAAACTCTTCCGTCGTTCTGGTGAAGATAACAGCGTGATTAAGGAACAGGAATAGCCCTTCACGTTCTGCTATGGATGAGCGGATGCTGTAAATGAGCAGAGTGGCATCCGCCCTCTGGATTATCCGATTCCCATGGACTGGAGGATGACGAGACTTAGCCCCATAACCGACATTCCGCACAGGACCCCATAGCTGGGATTATTATTAGGGTCGATCTCTTTTGCCAGTGGCATCAATTCATCGACTGACAGCGCCACCATGATTCCGGCGACAGCAGCCATTATTGCTGCCATGACCACCGGTGAAATCAGACTCCCCAAAATTAACCACGCCAGTACGCCGCCCAGTATTTCCGCCATGCCCGAGATCCCGGCCCAGAATATCGCCGTACGTTTGGAGCCCGTTGCTGCATAGACCGGACCTGCAACGGCTAATCCTTCAGGAATATTGTGTAATGCGACGGCAAGCGCAATACCAAAGCCCAGCTCGAGGTTGCTGCTGGCGGTAACAAACGTCGCAATCCCTTCCGGAAAATTGTGCAGGCTGATGCCGAGCGTTAATAAAATCGCGGTGCGTTTAATGGATCCGGGTAGAGGCTGCGTTGTTTTTTGTACCAGATCCTGAGGGTGCGCGTGCGGCAATAGACGGTCCAGGCCAAAGTAGCCCAGCAAGCCGACGATAAACATTCCGTAGCCCAGAACTGGCGACATGCCTTCAGCGGCCAGCGCAGCAGGTAGCATTTCCATTAGAGAGATCAGTAGCATAATCCCGGCAGCGAAGCCTAAAGAAAAGGCGAGAACGCGGTTGGAAGGCTTTTGCCCTAACACGCCGAGAAATGCGCCGATAAACGTGGCGGCACCTGCCAGTAAAGTCAGAAGTAAAGGTACTGACATCGACAAATAAAACTCCTTATCAATCTGCTTTCCGGACTGGATCGTCAAAATAACTGATGATCTTCATCATGGTTATCTGAGTTCTTCATCAACCGAATAAGCGTATTGTAATGGTATCAAAATGACTCCCTCAGTAAGGATATCATCATGTCTTCAACTCGTATGCCAGCATTGTTTTTGGGCCACGGTAGCCCGATGAATGTTCTGGAAGATAACGTTTATACCCGTGCCTGGCAGCAACTGGGGGAAACGTTGCCGCGTCCGAAAGCCATTGTGGTGGTCTCGGCGCACTGGTTCACCCGTGGAACGGGTGTGACAGCGATGGAAGCGCCTAAAACGATCCACGATTTCGGCGGTTTTCCGCAAGCGCTGTATGACACCCATTACCCGGCTCCCGGTTCGCCTGAACTGGCGCAGCATCTGGTTGACTTGCTGGCTCCGGTGCCTGTGACCCTGGACAAAGAAGCATGGGGTTTTGACCACGGTTCATGGGGCGTGCTGATCAAGATGTACCCGAATGCGGATATTCCGATGGTGCAGTTAAGCATCGACAGTACCAAACCTGCGGCCTGGCATTTCGAAATCGGCCGTAAGCTGGCGGCGCTGCGTGATGAGGGCATTATGCTGGTAGCCAGCGGTAACGTGGTGCATAACCTGCGTACTGCGCGCTGGCACGGCGAGAACACACCATATCCGTGGGCAACCTCATTCAATGATTATGTTAAGGCTAACCTGACATGGCTGGGACCGGTTGAGCAGCACCCGCTGGTGAACTATCTCGATCATGAAGGTGGATCGTTGTCGAACCCGACGCCAGATCACTATCTGCCGCTGCTGTATGTTCTCGGGGCATGGGATGGTAAAGAGTCTGTTACGATCCCTGTAGATGGTATCGAGATGGGAAGTTTAAGTATGTTGTCGGTGCAGGTTGGGTGATGAATGCCCGATGGCGCTACGCTTATCGGGCATTAAGTTCGTGCCGTAGGCCGGGTAAGGCGAAGCCGCCACCCGGCACTCCCAATCATTCGACAAAAATATGCGGATAGAAACGTGACAGATCCTGCGTGATCAACGCGCGGTCTTCACGAATGCCGATCCCTGCGGGTTGATCGTTGATCAGCCAGCTGCCAATCAGCATATAGCTGTCGCCAAACTTCGGTAGCTGATGGAACTGCTGCACGATCATGCCTTCTTCACCGTACGGTCCTTCCACGGATTCGATCGTTTTACCGTTCTCAATGATGGAGACGTTAGCTCCCTCGCGCGAGAAGATCGGTTTGACAACGAATTTATCCATCTGTGGGTAGTCGTCTTCGGCGAAATACGCTGGCAGCAGGTTCGGATGATTCGGGAACATTTCCCATAACAGCGGTAACAGTGCTTTGTTGGAAATAATGCTCTTCCAGGCTGGTTCCAGCCAGCGAACGCCTGCGTCTTCCAGCTTGGTGGAGAACATTTCACGTAGCATGAATTCCCACGGATAGAGCTTGAACAGGTTAGCGATCACTTGATCCTGCATATCGGTGAATTGACCTTTTTCACCAAGACCAATATCTTCTACATAGAGGAATTCTGTAGCGATCTCAGCTTCGGCCGCACAATCCTGCAGATACTGGATCGTACCGCGATCTTCCACCGTATCACGACAGCAGGTCAGATGTAGCAGTTGAAAACCATACTGTTCACGCAGCTCGGTGAAACGCTCGATCAGCTTTTCCTGCAGACTGTTGAACTGATCGCTGCCTTCCGGCAGGTTACCCGCATTGAGCTGATCTTCCAGCCAGATCCACTGGAAAAACGCGGCTTCGTACAGCGAGGTTGGCGTATCGGCGTTGTTTTCCAGCAGTTTGGGTTCACCCGTGCCGTCCCACGCCAGATCGAGACGTGAATAGAGCGACGGTTGCTGTGTCAGCCAGGACTGGCGGACAAAACCCCAGGTATGCTTCGGAATGCGAAACTTGGTCATCAGCTCATCGCTGGCAATGACCTTTTCCACCACTTTGAGGCACATCTGATGCAGCTCTGCGGTGACCTCTTCCAGCTTTTCAACCTGAGCAAGGGTGAGTTTGTAGTACGCGTCTTCACACCAATACGGCTCGCCGTACATAGTGTGAAAATTAAAACCGTATTCGGTGGCTTTATCACGCCAGTCCGGGCGCTCAACAATACTGACTCTTTCCATGACGATCAGCCACCCATTGAACGTGTGGTGGTGCCGCTTGCGCTACGCTGCATGGTGCTCTGTTTGGCCACAGACTCACCAAATCCGCCGCGGGTTACGGTAGAGGTGGTGGCTGGTTTCGGTGCCATAGCGGTTTTCGGTACGGTCATGGTGCGACCCGGCGTTGCTGCGCCGTAGTTTTTACCGCTGGCATCTGTGTATTTGCCGTAAGCCGGGCTGGCTGGGTTTTTCGAGCTAAACAGCGGTTGCTGAGCGCCCATTCCGCCACCCATCAGTCGGCCCATCATGTAGCCTGCCATCAGTGGCATCCAGAAGCTGCCGCTGCTTTGATTCTGCGCCTGAGCCTGGCCTTCACCGGTCGGCGCCATACCTGCTTGCGCAGGAGCCTGCTGGCACTGGCCTTCGCCGAATTCAGCGATACAGTCTTCACGAGTGGCGTATTTTGGCGCGGTACGTTCAGCTTCTTTCAGCGCATTGTTAAACGCGGTAGTACATTCGGCGCTTTTACCCGGATTCGCTGCAGAGCAGTCGTCAGCGTTCTGATAAAGCGAAACCGTTTCGTCGCTCTTTTCACAGCCCGCGAGCATAAACACTGCGGTAACTGCCAGGGCGACAGGAGTCAGATGGCGCGCGCTCCAGCTTTTGCGGAACGAGGCGTGATGTATCGATTTTGTCCGTTTCATTTTTGTCTTCCAGGACCCAGTGGTAAACACAGTAAATAATGCTCAGGATAGAGGATGGCTGGTCGAAATTGAAGCGGAAAGAGGCGAGAATGCGCAGGAAGGGGCGGATCTTTACGTTGTCTTACGTTCAGACGGGGCCGAAGCCCCGTCATCAGCATCAGTTACGGAACGGGTTGTTGCCGTTGCTGCTGGTAGAACGTGCTGCTGTCGGCTGCGCCGCAGGCGTTGCGCTGTTGGACGTATAACCGTCCGCTGCGGCATCTTGCTGCGCGTTTTCCGGCGCGATCGTATCCGGCGTTGTGGATACCGGTTTACCCAGCGTATTGTTCAGTGCCACCAAATCCTGCTCGTTCAGCGTACCGAGCGCAGATTTGACGTTTAACTGATTGATAAGATAGGTATAACGCGCATTAGCCAATTGTTGTTTGGCGTTGTACAGCGTGGTGGTGGCATCCAACACATCCACAATGGTACGTGTACCTACGGAATAACCGGCTTCCATCGCATCCAAAGAACTTTGTGCAGAGACAACCGCTTGTTTGTACGCGTTAATGCTACTAATAGAAGCATTAATGTTGTTGAATGAAGAACGAACGGTCTGCACCACGCTGCGGTGTGCGCTTTCCAGTTGTTCACTCGCGCCAACAAAGTTGTACTGCGCTTGTTTCACCTGCGAGTTAACCATCCCGCCCTGGTACAGCGGCAGCGAGAAGCTCAGACCGATTTTGTTCTGGCCCATGTTGCTGTCGTCATACTGGGAGCTGTTGGTTTTAGAGCCGCTGTACGAGGTGTCAGATACCCCGGTAGAGGCGGTCAAATCCAGGGTCGGTAAGTGACCATCCTGTGCCTGACGAATCTGCTCACGCGCCAGATCCTGGCTTAAACGCGCTTGCAATAATGACAGGTTGCGGTTTTCCGCTTCTTTCAGCAGCGCATTCACCGCCTGCGGTTTGTTGGTTTTAAAACCATCAACATTCAGCGAAGCCAGTTCCGGGTAATAGTTACCGGTCACCTGACGCAGCTGTTCTACCGCGTTATCCAGATTGTTACGCGCGGTCACTTCGTTCGCCAGCACGGTGTCGTATTGTGAACGGGCGTTCTGCACGTCAGTGATGGCGACCAGACCAACGTTAAAACGCTGAGTGGTCTGATCTAACTGACGATAAACCGCATCTTTCTGTGCCTGGGTGTAAGACAGCACATCAATCGCGTTCAGTACGTTAAAATAGGCCGTAGCGGTATTCAGGATCAGCGTTTGCTGATCGGTCTGATACGTTACGTCCTGGATGCCCGCTGATTTTTCTTGCAGCGTCAGGGCACGCCATTTAGACATGTCGAACAGCGTCTGAGTCAATTGTAATGACGCGCTGGTGGCGTTGGAGTTGACGCCGTTTGCATCACGGTAGCCATTGCTGTAGGTGTAATCGGCACCTAAACCCAATTGCGGCAGTAATGGACTACGCGCTTCGTTAATTTTTTCGAATGCAGCATCGCGATCGGCGGCGGATTTACGCAATTCCGGGTTGCTCAGGCGTGCTTGCTGATAAACCTGCATCAGGTTTTCTGCCTGGCTCAAAGTACTGAACCCCGACAGGCTCAGGCCGATAAGGATGGGGAGCAATTTCTTCATTTGCATTCCTTGTTGTGAAGCAGTATTTAGCGCTGATCAAATTGTAAAAATATTTGCTGATTCTAGCAGAATCCGCCACTTCAAAAAGTTGGCGTTACGTGCCATACGGCGTTAATTTGCATCAATTTAACACAAGGGCGTTCAAACATCAGTCAAACGACCTTGAAATTCACATTTTAATCACTATTGGTTTCAGGACAGCACAATGCGTAAACCAGACAACTTGCCAATGACTTTCACTAAAAATGATGTAGAAATTATTGCACGAGAAACGCTATACCGCGGTTTTTTTTCACTGGATCTTTATCGGTTTCGCCATCGCCTGTTTAACGGGGGGATGAGCGGCGAGGTAACGCGCGAAATTTTTGAGCGCGGACACGCGGCAGTCTTGCTACCCTTTGACCCTGAGCGGGACGAAGTTGTACTGGTCGAGCAGATCCGTATCGCGGCGTTTGATACCAGCGAAAGCCCGTGGCTACTGGAAATGGTAGCCGGAATGATCGAAGAGAGCGAAACCGTTGAAGATGTGGCCCGTCGTGAAGCGATGGAAGAAGCCGGACTGGACGTTAAACGGACGAAGCCCGTTCTGAGCTATCTGGCAAGCCCGGGTGGCACCAGTGAGCGCCTGTCTATTTTAGTAGGCGAAGTGGACGCCACGACCGCGAGCGGAATTCATGGTCTGGCTGATGAAAACGAAGATATTCGTGTTCATGTGGTGAGCCGGGAGCAGGCTTATCAATGGGTAGAAGAGGGGAAAATCGACAACGCGGCTTCTGTCATCGCTTTGCAATGGTTACAGCTGCACTATCAAGAGTTAAAAACTGCGTGGAAAAAATGAAGCGTTACACACCTGACTTCCCTGAAATGATGCGCCTGTGCGAAACCAACTATTCGCAATTGCGCCGCCTGCTGCCACGTAATGATGCAGCTGGTGAAACAGTGAGCTATCAGGTAGCAAACGCACAATATCGGTTAACGATCGTTGAATCGACCCGATACACTACGCTTGTCGCGATCGAACAAACGGCGCCGGCTGTCACTTACTGGAGCCTGCCGTCATTGACCGTGCGTCTGTATCATGACGCAAGGGTGGCTGAAGTGTGTTCAAGTCAGCAGATCTTTCGCTTCAAAGCGCGGTATGATTATCCAAATAAAAAGTTGCATCAACGCGACGAAAAGCATCAAATTAATCAGTTTCTGGCCGACTGGCTACGGTACTGTTTAGCACATGGAGCGATGGCGATTCCGGTTTATTAGCGTCGTGAAACCTAAGGACACCATTTGGAAAGCCTGTTAACCCTTCCTTTGGCTGGTGAGGCCAGAGTCAGGATCTTACAAATTACAGACACTCACCTGTTTGCCGAAAAGCATGAAACGCTGCTGGGTGTGAATACCTGGGACAGTTATCAATCCGTACTGGATGCCATACATGCAGAGTCGCCTGAGTACGATCTGATCGTCGCGACGGGTGATTTGGCGCAGGATCAATCCGCTGCGGCCTATCAGCATTTTGCTGAGGGCATCGCAAGCTTTCGTGCGCCCTGCGTTTGGCTACCGGGCAATCACGATTTTCAGCCGGCAATGTACAGTGCGCTGCAGGATGCGGGAATTTCCCCTGCCAAGCGTGTTTTCATCGGCGAACAGTGGCAAATTTTGCTGCTCGACAGCCAGGTGTTCGGCGTTCCCCACGGTGAATTAAGTGAATTCCAGCTCGAATGGCTGGAGCGTAAACTTGCTGATGCACCAGAGCGTAATACCTTGTTGCTTCTGCATCATCATCCTCTGCCTGCGGGCTGTAGCTGGCTCGATCAGCATAGCCTGCGCAATGCCGCTGAGCTGGATAACGTGCTGGTGAACTATCCGCGCGTGAAATATCTGCTGTGCGGGCATATTCATCAGGAACTGGATCTGGACTGGAACGGACGCCGCCTGCTGGCGACGCCGTCGACCTGCGTGCAGTTTAAGCCGCACTGTTCCAACTTCACATTGGATACCATCAGCCCCGGCTGGCGGACGCTGGAGCTTTTTGCTGACGGGACGTTGCAGACTCAGGTACGTCGTCTGCAGGGTAATCGGTTCCACCCTGATACCGCTTCAGAAGGCTACTGATGTCTACGCTTCTCTATCTTCACGGATTTAACAGTTCTCCTCGCTCGGCGAAGGCGTGCTTGCTGAAAAACTGGCTGGCGGAGCATCATCCGCATGTAGAGATGATCGTGCCGCAGTTGCCGCCGTATCCGGCCCAGGCCGCAGAGATGCTGGAATCGATCATTCTTGAACATGGCGGAGAGTCGCTGGGGATTGTCGGCTCCTCATTAGGAGGCTATTACGCCACCTGGCTGTCGCAATGTTTTATGCTGCCGGCAGTGGTGGTGAACCCTGCTGTACGGCCTTATGAACTGCTGGTCGACTATCTCGGTCAAAACGAGAACCCCTACACGGGGCAGCAATATGTGCTAGAGTCACGCCATATTTACGATCTTAAAGTCATGCAGATTGACCCGCTGGAAGCGCCGGATTTGATCTGGCTGCTCCAACAAACGGGCGATGAAGTGTTGGACTACCGCCAGGCGGTGGCGTATTACGCCTCCTGCCGTCAGACAGTTATTGAGGGCGGAAACCACGCATTCACGGGCTTCGAAGATTATTTCAACCCGATTGTCGATTTCCTTGGACTGCACAGTTTCTGACGATCAATTCGAATTGCTTATTTAAACCATGACGCAAACTTATAACGCTGATGCCATTGAGGTACTCACTGGGCTTGAGCCGGTACGCCGTCGCCCTGGGATGTACACCGATACGACCCGTCCGAACCATCTTGGACAGGAAGTGATTGATAACAGTGTGGATGAAGCACTGGCGGGCCACGCGAAACGCGTGGACGTGATCTTACATGCCGACCAGTCTCTGGAAGTCATTGATGACGGACGCGGCATGCCAGTAGACATTCACCCTGAAGAGGGTGTTCCGGCGGTTGAGCTGATCCTCTGTCGTCTGCACGCGGGCGGCAAGTTCTCCAACAAGAACTACCAGTTCTCCGGTGGTCTGCACGGTGTGGGTATCTCCGTTGTTAACGCCCTGTCCAAACGTGTGGAAGTGAACGTACGCCGCGACGGGCAGGTATACAACATCGCGTTTGAGAATGGCGATAAAGTGCAGGATTTACAGGTTGTCGGTACCTGCGGCAAACGCAATACCGGGACCAGCGTGCACTTCTGGCCGGATGAAAGCTTCTTTGACAGCCCGCGTTTTTCTGTTTCGCGCTTAACGCACGTACTGAAAGCCAAAGCGGTACTGTGCCCGGGCGTTGAGATCACCTTCAAGGATGAGGTCAACAACAGCGAACAGCGCTGGTGCTACCAGGATGGCCTGAATGACTATCTGAGCGAAGCGGTAAATGGCCTACCGACGCTGCCGGAAAAACCGTTTATCGGTAATTTCAGCGGTGAAACAGAAACCGTGGACTGGGCGCTGCTCTGGCTGCCGGAAGGCGGTGAGCTGCTGACCGAAAGCTATGTGAACCTGATCCCAACTATGCAGGGCGGGACGCACGTCAACGGTCTGCGTCAGGGTCTGCTGGATGCGATGCGCGAGTTCTGCGAATACCGCAATATTTTGCCGCGTGGTGTGAAGCTGTCGGCGGAAGATATCTGGGATCGCTGCGCCTACGTGCTGTCGGTAAAAATGCAGGATCCGCAGTTTGCCGGACAAACCAAAGAACGCCTCTCTTCGCGTCAGTGTGCGGCGTTTGTTTCTGGCGTGGTGAAAGATGCCTTCAGCCTGTGGCTGAACCAGAACGTACAGTCAGCCGAACTGCTGGCTGAGATGGCGATTTCCAGCGCCCAGCGTCGTCTGCGTGCGGCGAAAAAAGTGGTGCGTAAAAAGCTGACCAGTGGTCCGGCGCTGCCGGGTAAACTGGCGGACTGTACCGCGCAGGATCTTAATCGCACCGAATTGTTTCTCGTCGAAGGTGACTCCGCAGGCGGTTCCGCCAAACAGGCGCGCGATCGTGAATATCAGGCGATCATGCCGCTCAAAGGTAAGATCCTTAATACCTGGGAAGTCTCTTCCGATGAAGTTCTGGCTTCGCAGGAAGTGCACGATATTTCGGTGGCGATCGGCATCGATCCGGACAGCGACGATCTGAGCCAGTTGCGTTACGGTAAGATCTGTATCCTGGCGGATGCGGACTCCGATGGTCTGCACATCGCCACGCTGCTGTGCGCACTGTTTGTGAAGCACTTCCGCACGTTGGTGAAACACGGTCACGTGTACGTGGCGCTGCCGCCGTTATACCGTATCGACCTCGGTAAAGAGGTGTATTACGCGCTGACGGAAGAAGAGAAAGCGGGCGTACTGGAGCAGTTAAAGCGCAAGAAAGGTAAGCCGAACGTGCAGCGCTTTAAAGGACTGGGTGAAATGAACCCGATGCAGCTTCGTGAAACCACGCTGGATCCGAACACCCGTCGCCTGGTGCAGCTCATTATCGATGATGAAGACGATCAGCGTACCAACGCAATGATGGATATGCTGCTGGCCAAGAAGCGTTCTGAAGACCGTCGTAACTGGTTGCAAGAGAAAGGCGACTTGGCGGATCTCGAAGGCTAATTGACCGTTGAATGCCGGAAAAACAACGCGCTTTCCGGCGTTATTGTTTATGCCGCTTGCGATACTGCAGCGGCGTCTCGCCAATGCCTTTACCGAAGGCGCTGATGAAGTATGTTACCTCTGAAAATCCCACCTTTTGAGCAACTTCCCGCACGCTGATTTCACTGTGTAACAGCGCTTCACAGGCTTTTCGCAGTCGCAGTGTGTTGAGATAGTCGAGAATGCTCTCGCCCGTTTCTATCTGGAAGCGCCGGGAAACATAGCTTTTTGATTTATTCAGCTCCTGCGCCAGCGTTGCCAGACTAAATTTGTGGGTGTAATGCTCATCCAGCCAGAACATCACCTGACTGGCAATTCCGCTGCTAATTTCCGGCATATTGCCATTATCGTCGGGTAACAGGCTGAATAAATTGACTAACAGACAGGCAACCTGCTCAGTGCTCAGCGGTTTTTGAGCGGCCATTTTTTCATAACGGCTGAAGAGAAAATCAACATGCGGATGAACATCCGCTGCGTCGACGACCCATGCTTCACTGCCGCGAATGCTCAGATTTTGCAGATGCTGTTGAGTATGAGGCAAGTCGCGCAGCACCTTCAGTACCGCATGTTGATCGAGATGAATAATGGTACGTCGATAACCATCCCGCGCCTGCTCATCGACCCAGATCTTGTGTAGGGTAAACGGCGGGAAAAAGAACATTCGTCCCGGCCGCATGGTGTATTGCTTATGGTCAACCGTAACCACGCCAAAGCCTTCTTCCACATACAGCACTTCCAGACACTGATGCCAGTGGTGATAACGCACCGTATTGGCGAATAAACGGCTGAACGACGCAACCGCATCATTGAGGGCGATCAGCTCCAGACGTTCTTGCGGTGAGGATAAAGTCATAGTGCAATAAATTTAAATTTTTGCCGCCGAATGGTAATTTATAAACCCTATTTTTAAATTTTCTCAATCACTGTTTTACTTTAATTCTGGTGCTGTGATTGACGTAACATTTCTGCTGCTCTGCGATTCACTATTCTTTAGCCACTTAATTCAGAGGGGCAGATTATGTGGTCAGCAACTGAAGAAAAATCAAATCCATTGTCATCACGCGAAGACGTAACGTGTGCGGTTAACGCCATTTTACGTGCGCTGGATCGGCAGTTTCCGGCGGGACAGGCTCAGTTTTCTCTTGGCAATACCTGTGCTCACTACAGCGCGGATATTGCCTGTATGGAAGGGCTTTCCCGGGCGTTGTGGGGGCTATTTCCTCTGATGGCAGGCGGGGCTAAAGTGCCGTTTGCCGAAAAGTACATTCAGGCGATAAAACTCGGTACTGACCCACAAAGCCCACATTACTGGGGAGACACCGGTCCTTACGATCAGCGTCTGGTTGAGATGGCTGCTTATGGCCTGGGTCTGGCATTGTTACAGACGCAATTAACGCAGCATTTCTCCCTGAGCGAACGCGAGAATCTGCACCGCTGGCTGAATCAGATAACCGACTCGCAAATGCCGGACAGCAACTGGAACTACTTTGCGATTATCGTTCAGCTTGGTTTCAAGCGTGCGGGTCTGCCTTACGATCAGGCGGCTATCGATCGCCGCTTTGAGCTGATGGAAGCCTACTATCTTGGTGACGGTTGGTATTCCGATGGTCCCGGTCGACCGAAAGATTACTACATCTCAATGGCTTTTCACTTCTACGGTCTGTTGTATGCCACCCTCAGCCCGGATGACACCGAACGCGCTGTCGTTCTGCGTGAACGTTCGCGCTTGTTTGCCGAAGATTTTATTTACCTGTCCGCCGCTGACGGCGCATCGGTGCCGTTTGGCCGCAGCCTGACCTACCGCTTTGCCATGGTTGCCTTCTGGAGCGCGGTGGCGTTTGCCGAAATGGATGTTCTTTCTCCAGGCATAATCAAAGGGGTGATCCTGCGTCATTTGCGCTGGTGGCAGAAGCAGCCGATTTTCGATCGTGATGGCATTCTGACGCTGGGGTTTGCCTACCCGAATCTGGCGATGTGTGAAGACTACAACTCGCCGGGATCGCCTTATTGGGCATTGAAGGTTTTTTTGATTCTTGCACTGCCGGAGGATCATCCATTCTGGCAGGCTGAAGAGCTGGCGCTACCGCAACTGGTTGAAAAACGTGTTATCCCCCATGCTGCGCAGATCCTGCAGCATAGTGAGCATTCTGAGCATGTCATGATGTTGACCTCAGGCCAGCTTGAACTGAACAACTACGTCAATACCGAAGCCAAATACACCAAATTCGCCTACTCCAGCCGTTTCGGTTTCACCATTGAGCGTGGCCGTTACGGCATCAAACATGCGGCCTGTGACTCTATGCTGCTGTTGGCAGACGGCGATGGCTACTATCGTGGCCGTCGTCAGTGCGACGAGGTTCGGGTCGATGAGAATTTTATCTGGTCCCGCTGGTCTCCCTGGCATGACGTAATGATTGAGACCTGGCTTGTCCCGTTTGGCGAATGGCATCTTCGCCTGCACCGTATTAACAGTGCGCGAACGCTGCAAACGGTGGAAGGGGGATTTGCGGTGATGAAAGTCGAGCCTCGGTTATGTGAGAGTGGATGCCTCCTTGCGGCATGCAACGGAACCAGCGTTATCGTTGATCTGTCGCCGTCCATAGTTCGCCAGCCAGACAGCGTGGTCACGCCGCCGAACAGTAGCATCATGTTCCCTGAATGTGCGTCGATTCCTGTGTTGACCAGCGAAATCCCGCAGGGCGAAAGCTGGCTTTGCTGCGCCGTGAGTGCCAGCGGGCAGCAAAGACAGTACTCAGCCGTTCCGCAGCTATCCATCAACAATAACCAGGTTGTTATTCAGCAACCTGAAAATGCACGCCAGTTGTCGTTCTTTTTATAGCGAGGGTGGTATGAAAAATAATTCAACGGGAAATCGGACTGAATATTATAAAATAAGCAGTTTTATATTCCTTTATTTCTTTACCTGGTCCGCAAGTATTGGTTTGTTGGCTATCTGGTTGGGGCAAAAAGCGCAGTTGAGCGGTACGGTGATCGGCACCGTATTTGCTGTGAACGGTATTTTCTCGGTTATTCTGAAGCCTATTTATGGCTATATCCTCGATAAAATAGGTATGAGCAAATATCTGCTCTATTTCGTCGTAGTGATGTCAGCGTTAATGGCACCGTTTTTTATTTATGTCTATCAGCCATTATTACTCTCCAATACCATGCTGGGTATTATAGTTGGCGCGATTTACTTGAGCTTTGCGTGGTATGCCGGGGTGGCGGCCTGTGAATCTTATTCTGACCGCTACAGCCGTCTGAACGGCATGGAGTTTGGGCAGATCCGTATGTGGGGGTCGCTTGGCTGGGCGGTGGCGTCATCGTTCTCTGGCCTGCTGTTTAACCTCTCACCGGCCTATAACTTTATGCTCGGCAGCCTGACGTCAGTGGTGATGCTGGTTGTTCTGGTGAGTCTGAAAGTCAATGTCAATGCGGCCAACGCCTCGCAGGTGTTAACTAAAGAGAAAATCTCCCCGACGGATGTTTACGCCCTGCTGCGTAATCGCAAATTTTGGGCATTCTGCCTGTACGTTGCGGGCGTGGCGTGGATGATGTTTATCGCGGAGCAGCAGTTCTCCCGCTACTTCGTCACTTTCTTTGCCGATGTACATGAAGGGAACGCCGTCTTTGGTTATCTGGGCACCGTGCAGTCGGGAATGGAATTTGTCATGTACATGGTCATTCCGCTATTCGTCAATTATATTGGCGCGAAGCGTGGTCTGCTGATTGTTGGGGCGCTGGTGGGCGCGCGATTGGTGATATCTGGGCTATGTGACTCTCATTTATTAATTTCTGTGCTGAAGCCTCTATACGGTCTGGAGATCTGTTTATTACTGGTTTCCGTCTTCAAATATATTGCCGAGCATTTTGATAAACGTGTCAATGCGACCATGTATTTACTGGGTTATCAGGCGATGCTGTATGTCGGTAACGTGGTGGTTTCCTCTCCTGCCGGATTAATGTACGACCGGATAGGCTTTGAGAAGACATATATCATTATGGGCATTGTGGCGCTGACTTTTACATTGATATCGGCATTTACTTTATCTGCCTGTCAGAGCAAACGTGGCAAAAATATCGCTCTCGATATTGCTGAAAATAACCCTGCAAAATAATTTACGTCATAAGGAACCGAAATATGTTAAATCATATCGTTGAGGAATCGTTGCGCGCATTTCCTGGCAGTCCGGTTAATCCCGGCAGTTTTCAGGATCAAATAAGTTGCGCCCGAGAAGATGTCCTCGAATTGATTAGCCGTCATTTAACGGAATTCGGTGAACAATTTCCTGCCGAAACCTGTGTGCAAGGTTATTACCCACTGACAGAGAATGTGGAATGGACGACCAGTTTCTGGACCGGGCAATTATGGCTGGCTTGGGAAATGAGTGGTGAGAGCAAATTTCGTGAGATGGCGGAGAAGCATGTGCGTTCGTTTGGCATGCGTATTGCCGGACGCCACGATACCAACACCCACGACCTGGGATTCCTCTACACGCTTTCCTGTGTGGCGGCCTGGCGATTGACCGGCAATCGCGATGCTCGAGGTTTTTCCCTGATGGCGGCAGAAGCGCTGTTGGAGCGTTTTCATGAAAAGGCGCAGATCATCCAGGCGTGGGGCGATCTTCGCGATCCCGATCAGGCCGGACGGATGATCATTGACTGCAATATGAATCTGCCGCTGCTGTACTGGGCTAGCGAGCAAACGGGCGATCCGCGTTTTGCGAATGCGGCGAAGGCCCACGTTGCGCAGGCAGCCAAATATCTGATCCGCCAGGATGCGTCGACCTTCCACACCTACTATATGGACGTGCAAACCGGCGCACCGCGTTACGGTAATACGCAGCAGGGCTATGCTGATGATTCTTGCTGGTCGCGTGGGCAGGCATGGGGGATTTATGGTTTTCTGCTGAGCTATATTTACACTGGCGATACACAAATGGTGCAGCTGTCGAAAAAGCTGGCCAACTACTTTCTTAATCGCCTGCCGGAAGATGCCGTTTGCCACTGGGATCTGGCATTAGTCGGAACCGATGCGCTGCGCGATTCATCTTCGGCGGCGATTGCCGTCTGTGGTCTGCTGGAGCTGATTAAACATCTGCCGGTGACCGATCCGGATCGCGAGTGCTACCAGCAGTGGGCGATGGGGATCATGTCTTCGCTGACCAGGCATTATCTGATGGGTAAAGATGAACAGGGGAACGGGCTACTGAAACACTCGGTGTATCACCTGTCGAGCAACAAAGGGGTCGATGAGTGTGCAAGTTGGGGGGATTATTTCTACGTTGAAGCGTTAATGCGCTTCACTCAGAGCTGGAAGCTCTACTGGTAAGGAGTGCCCGGTGGCGCTGCGGTTGAATGCCGGATGGTGGCCTAAAACGCCTCATCCGGCAAATCGACAACCTTAAATACCCGACTCCAGAATTCGAATATTCATGTCCAGCACGTCACCTTTCACGGCTTCGCTGTAGGCTTTCATATGCGGGGTCTGCAAATGCGCTTCAAGATGCGCGATGCTTTCCCACTGCTCAACCATCACGATTGAATCTGGCGCTGTGGTCTGAAAACTCACACCTGCGGCATGATCCACCATCGGCGCATAGCCGTGGCAGCCTTCTTCTTTCAGTACGGTCGGAACGATTTTAGCAAACTGATCCAGTACCGCCTGGCGGTGATGTTGACCTGGACGTGTACGGATTTCTGCAATAACGGTAAGCATGGTTAACTCCTTCTAATTCCAGGTTACCAGTTAACCAAAAATTTCGGTCAGATGCTTGCGATATTCTGCGATATAGCGCGGGACGTCCGGCATTTTAATCACATCATTGGTGATAAAGGTCGGCAGCGCTTCCATTCCCAGGAACTGGTTTGCTTTATGGAACGGGAGATAGACGCCATCAACACCAACGCCATGGAAGAACTGGTCTTTTTCAGTGAAGGCTTCCATCGGTGCGTTCCAGGTCAGGGACAGCATGTATTTTTTGCCCTGAATCAGCCCGCCGGAGCCATATTTTTTAGAGGCATCTGAACGTGTGCGGCCATCGCTGGCGTACAGCGTGCCGTGACCTTCGGTAAACACGTCATCGATGTATTTTTTCACGGTCCACGGTGCGCCCATCCACCAGCCTGGCATCTGCCAGATAACCGCATCGGCCCAGACGAAATTCTGCACTTCTGTTTTTACGTCATAATCGCTGTCCGCGCGTACGACTTTAACATCATGCCCGAGGTCGCGCAGGATACCGTCCGCGACCTCGGTCAGGGTGTCATTCAGTTGGCCATTAGAATGGCCGAATTTTTTCGCCCCGTTGATAATCAGAATGCTGCTCATTTTGTGTCCTCAAGGAAATACGTTTGAGGACGATTTTACCCCCACCAGCGGTGCGGTGAAATTAGCAAAATGTGCAAAGTCTTTTGCTATTTGAGCAATAATAATACAGTTACCAACTGACCTTAGCTTCAAACCCGCCTTCCGGCGCATTGCCAAACGAAGCTGACATTCCATGCAGTGTTGCGATACGGCGGACGATTGACAAGCCGAGACCGCTGCCGGTCACGCTTTGTCCCGGTGGACGATAGAAGCGTTCACCGATGTGTGTAAGTACCTCCGGCGCAACGCCAGGACCATTATCTTTGACGCTGAAATTGCGGGCGTTGAGCGTCACTTCCACAATGCTCCCCTGCGGACTGTAGCGAATGGCATTATCCAGCAGATTTCGTACCATCAGGCTCAGCAACAGCGGCTGTCCTGTGCGCATAATATTGTGTGCGTTAATCTGCAAACGTACGTCAATGTGCGCCTGCTGGGCCGGGTGGTAGATATCCATCACTGCGGATTGCAGTAGCTCCTCCAATGAAATTTCCGCCACATCCTGAAGATTATCGAGGGAGTCGAGGCGCGAAAGCGTCAGGAGCTGATCGACCAGTCGGGTGGCGCGTTCAATTCCCGCATGTAGCTGCGCCAGCGCTTTTTCCCGCGTTTGCGGGTCGTCGTCTGACAGTTGCACCACTTCGGTTTGCACCTTCAGCGCGGTCAACGGACTGCGCAGCTCGTGGGCGGCATCAGAAGTGAAGCGGCGTTCACGCACCATCATTGAGTGGATGCGGGTAAACAGCTGATTTAGCGATTCAACCAGCGGGCGCACTTCGCTTGGCACACCTTTCGGGTCGAGCGGCTCTTCTGATTCCGGGGCGCGCCAGCGCAGAGCTTGCGCCAGTTTTTTTAGCGGCCTGAGTTCGCGACTCAGCATGACCACCAGGATCAGCAACATCAGCGGCAGCGCAACCAGCCACGGGGTTAATTGTGCGGTAAGGATCGACAGCGCCATATCCTCCCGATATTCCCACTCCTGGCCCACCACAATGCGATATTTTCCATCAGCGGAATTCAGCCACAGGAAGCGCCAGGAATCGCTGTCGCCCCTGAGTTGGCCGTCGCTAAACCCTTCCCGGCTGTAGCTGTAGGGAATATCCTGACCATTATCGCCATCGTGTAGCACCATTTTGCCGTCGGTGGAGTAGATGGCAAACGCCAGTGCGTCGTCATCAATATGGCCATGCTTCAGTTTCTTTGGCGTGCGGGCCATATTGCTTGAGGTGGTGACATCGCTGATATCCAGCGTGCTAAGCCGCTTGGCGAACAGCATCAGCTGGGTATCAAACAGCTCATCGACATTATCGGTCGTCTGCCTCCAGGCCACAAAACTGGATACGGCCCAGGTGGCTGATGCCAGAATCAGAAAAATAAGCGTTAGCCTGACGCGCAGGCTGAGGCGTTGTGTGAGTTTCATGCGTCACCCAGGGTGTAACCAATGCCATGCACGGTACGGATAAAGTCGCTGCCGAGCTTACGGCGTAAGTGATGAACGTGGACCTCAACCGCATTGCTGGAGACATTTTCGTCCCAGGTATACAGTTTTTCTTCAATCAGCTTGCGGGGCAGGACGCGCCCTTTGTTGCGCATCAGCAGTTCCAGCAGTGCGAACTCTTTAGGTTTGAGTGACAAAGGTTCACCCGCCGCCGTGGCGACCAACGCGCCGGGATCGAGCGTTACTTGGCCATGGCGCAATGTGTTGCTGGCCTGGCCGCTGGCACGACGCACCAGCGCCTCCAGTCTGGCAGCAACTTCGATCAGCGCAAAGGGTTTACACAGATAGTCATCTGCGCCCAGGCGCAGGCCTTCAACGCGTTCCGCCAGCGCATCACGGGCGGTCAGAATCAGTACTGGCTCCTGCTTCCCGTTGGCTCTCCATTCGCGCAAAATGTCCCGTCCGTCTATGCCTGGCAGCGTCAGATCGAGGATCACCGCATCATACGGCGCGCTGTAGAGTGCTTCTTTCCCCTGGCGACCTTCGGTAAACCAGTCGATGCTGAAACCCATTTTACTCAGACCTGTTTTCAGGCCATCGCCAATCAACGTGTCATCTTCGATCAGTAAAATACGCATATGTTCTTCCCTGCGATAACTCATTTGCAGTCAGTAAACCTGTGGCTACAGTCTCTGTACAGCAAAAAAAGTATCTTTTTTTGCCTTAAGAACTTGTTAAGGATTAACTTATTTAATAGTCGTAAACCAACATGAAAGGGAGACATGACGATGAAAAAATTAGCTGCAATGGTTGCCGTAATGGCACTGTGTTCCGCACCTGTTCTGGCAGCGCAGCAGGGCGGCTTTTCTGGGCCAACGACAACCACCACGCAGAGCCAAAACGGCGGATTTGTTGGCCCGAACGGTAGCAGCACGACAGTAGAAAGCGCCAAATCACTGCGTGATGACACCTGGGTTACCCTGCGCGGGAACATCGTTGAGCGTATTTCCGACGACCTGTATGTGTTTAAAGATGCGACCGGCACGGTGAATGTGGATATCGACCACAAGCGCTGGAACGGCGTAACCGTCACACCGCAGGATGTGGTTGAAATCCAGGGTGAAGTGGATAAAGACTGGAACTCCGTTGAAATCGACGTGAAACAGATTACCAAAGTTGCTAAGTAATCCCCATCAGGGCCGCATTCGCGGCCCTTTTCTTTAGAGCCAGTTTTAATCCCAGTTGCCATAGGGGTAGGTTTTACCGTTGATAAACGCCTGCGTTGACGGGAGGAAGGTAAAACTGCCGCCCGGGACGACGTAGTCTTTACACAGGGTCAGGTCCTTGCCGGAGC